>JAABUI010001192.1_pt1 | contig 15515 bp, 24 predicted proteins | sample 5559111 | NCBI WGS metagenome assembly JAABUI01 (sample SAMN10711870, study PRJNA513365) | rock metagenome | isolation source: Antarctica rocks | place: Antarctica: Victoria Land, Buttleship Promontory
CTCCTCCCCCTCCCCTTCCCTCGGCACGATATCAATCAAGAAATCAAACATGTCCGAAAAGGCGATCGCAGCTGCCACGTCTGATTTCTGGAGGGTTCGACGTTTGTGCGATTCGGCGATGAGCCATGCTCGGCAGGTCAACTCTGATATGAAGACTGCGAGTCGGGCGTCAGCTCGACTCTTCTCTCCATATTTCACCCTGGAGTGGAAGAAGGTGAAGGGGTCATACTTTCGCAGGCCTTGGAGAACATGATTGGGACTACGCATCAGCTCCCACCCATATCCAGAAATCCCACCTTCCGCCGAGATCATCTACCGCCCAACGTCAGCTCATCTCTCATACAACATAGTCCCGGGATGATCGAGTCAACAGTGGGCAGAGAATGGCCGGGATGCGCAAGGGTGAGAGAGTGAACAGTGAACCCACCTTGACCTCCCCATTACTCTTCATGACCTTCTTGATCCGTGCCAGCGGTAGACTCGCGTTCTTCCCATCCCTCTCCTCCCTCTCCACGACCTCCATCTGACGCGTCCAGAATGATCCGAGGAAGGTGTCTAGGTCTTGGTGTGGCTCTATTAGGGGTCCACCGGTCTGGAACTGGGAGTGGGAATGGGAGGGCGAAGGGGTGGAGGAGAGGGAGGAGGGGATGGAGGGGTCGGATGGGCCGGTTGGAGGGAATGGGTGGATGGAGGGACCAGTGGCGGAGAGGGACGGGTCCATGATCAGGGATGGAGAAACGCCTCGATGCCGAGATGACCGCTGGCGACGTGAGCGATAAGTTTCTAGCTCAATGAATTCTATGATGCGGTTGATATTCCAATTCTGCCGACCTCCACCGGGAGTTCAAAATACCGGCGTCCAGAACATGCATCACAAGCTATTGTGTATCGTGTATTGATCACAATCATGCCTCTAAACAATCCTCATTGCTGATGCACGCTCATCCGCCCCATCCCGTTGGCTACTCCATCTACCGCACCAGAACCAGGCGCTCCATAGCTCGGGAGTCGCTGTCCCTGACTCGGGTGCGCAGGGTATGGCGACGACCCGTACCCGGGAGCTGCTCCCTGCTCATGCTGTTGTGGCTGATACACCTGACCGGCTTGCTCCGCCTGCTCCCGATAGTACGCCTCCCAAGCTGCCGCATGCTCCGCCGATGGATCCGTACCCGCGCCAATGCCTGCCGCGCCTGGTTCAGTAGCTTTTCGTGGAGGATCCTGGGGAGGATAGCCAGGAGCACCGGTAGGAACCCGATGTAGGTTTGTTTGAGCAGTCTGCTGCTGCTGATGATGATAGTACTGGCCGACGGCGTCGCCTTGCTGGCTGGCTGGTGGACTGGCGATGGGTTGGGTAAAGGATTGTGATGGCTGCTGAGGCTGCCGGGAGGGGTGCTGCTGTTGAGGCGGGTGCTGGGAGTATTGATCTTGCTGCTGCGGGTATTGGGGCTGCTGCCGCTCCTGAGGGTATTGAGTCTGAGGAGCTTGCTGGGGATAGTCCGGGTATTGCTGTGCGTATGCATCCTGAGGAGAGGCGAAGCCATATTCTGCGGTTGATCAGTGATGCAAGAAAAGGTGAAAGGATCGGAATCACGAGGCTGGCCTGCTGCAGGATATTGGGGGGTTCTCAGTTCTTCGTATTGCCGCATGGCTCGTAGGAAGTTGGCATTCATGTGTTCGAGCTCGGCTGACTACATGTTAACGACCGACTCACCGAACGTCAAGACGACCCACCCTTCTGATCAGAGTACTTCTTGATGAGCGCATTGATCTGTCCCTGAAGTCCAACGCTGGCCTGGTACATATCCTGCAGAATGGATTCGATCAGCTGAGTCTCCCTTCGGTCCTTGTGTCCCCGAACACACCTCTATCTCGGGCCGATCATCCAGCCGATCGCCATTTGATGGGTCAATACTCTTGAGCGTTTGCAGCAGCTGATCCACCAATCCTGTACAGCATTATCAGCCTAGATTTCCAGGTCAATCTTTATTGAATCACCCAGTGACGCGAATACCCGTGCCTCTTCCTGCGCCTCCTCCTGCAGATCCATCGGCGTTGACTCAGACATCGCCTCGACATAGGTCACCGGGAATATCTAAGTTCTCAGATTAGCGCTCGCCCTGAGGACGGCCGAGTGGATCAGCTGACCCCAATCTTGCCATTGCAAGCTCCTCTCCACCATTCCTTGAACCCCCGATCAAGCACCTTGATTACATCCCCTCTCTCAAAGTTGAGCTCTCCCACTTCCGCGGAGGTGAAAGTGTACAATGCTCGTACACGTGTCGCGACGTTCAGATCTGGTACATCCGGCTCTGGTTCAGGTGGAGGAGCGACGTATCTTTGCTGTTGGGGCTGTTGGGGGAGAGATACGTTTGAGGCAGCCGCGGGATAAGCGGGTTGGGCTGATGAGGAACCGCCGGCAGCTGGAGCTGAGGGCTGATACGGATTGCCTCCGCCCTTGTCCTGCTTAGACAGCTCGAGGACGCGTTGTAGTTCCTCATCTTCTCGTCGACGACGCATGTCCTCCTACATTGCAGACCATCAGCTAGAGATATCAAACAGGGGCAAACGACCCACGCTACTCTCCGGCACAGGCTCCGGCTCGTCAATCACTTGATCTGCCCCCGTCAGCTTCCACTCATTCCAATTCGGTAAACACGTACTCTTGGCCCGCAATTGATCATACAGCTCCCCCATCAACCCGAGGTTTGGATCACCAGTATCCTCAAATTGCTTCGCCCATGCTTTGATATATGTCAAAGCCTTCTTCTTCACCGGTGCGGCCGTAGCCTAGCCCTGGATCAGCTCGTGGTAGAAAGCTAGTCCAACGCTCACTCGATCGTTGACGAGCCGGTCTAGAGCTCCTGTCCAGTTTCGCGATGATAGCTCTTCCAGTAGCGATTTCCCGCAATTTTGAGCGAGCGTGTTGGCGAGCTAATCACATCAGATTTCGCATTTCGAGCTGGTAAGAGAGCCTACCTCGAGAGCGTAGAGCTGGACGTTGGGATTACGGTGTGCCAATCTCCTCTGCAATGCGACAACCGCGTTCCTCGGTCTGCATCATGGATATAAGCGTTTATGCCTCTCTTCTGTAAGGGCAGACTCACCCGGTCTGAAGATCGCCGTTCACCTTGTCGCACACATCGATGTTTAGCGCCCAATCCTCAGAAGCAAGGTTCTCGTCCGTCGCCTTGGCTGCGAAGCTCTAATTAGTATCCCTTCCTACATGATAAGAAGCCGAGACGCACTGATTATCTCATCGTAGGGGTTGGCGGAAGCGGCAAACATGGTGTATAATGGTGTATAGTGTAATCTCACGTCATCAAGAATACGCGAAGAGGGTTTATCGGACATGGATGCGTCTCCGTGTGGCGATGCGAGGCTGATGTGGCAGGTGGCGATTGTTGTTTGTCTGGAGGAGAGATTGCGATTTCGACAATGTCGGGCCGAGAATGATGAGGTGGTGCATAAAATGCCAGTGGGGAAGACTGTTCGGACGACTTTAGTACCCACTAAAAGGCCAACCCCAGCTCCACATCCCCGCTCGCATGACCGCATTGAATGACGTTGAGGATCCTTCAAGAAACGACCAAGAGTTAAAGATCTGCTGTTCTCCCGTCAAGGAGCTCGGCATGCCCTACCTCATTCGAATGATGACTCCGTACCTTCCTCACAAAGAACCGGATGTGTGGCAAATTGCGGTGCTTGGTTGACCAGGGCTAACCAGCCTGCTGTTGCAACTTGCATTGTTTTACATCTTATTTTTACAACAGGTCTCAATAACAATTCGTCTCTCTCTTCTCCGTGCAGCCTCAAGAATGAATTCCATTTGCTCTGAGCTCGGGAAGAGTCAGAATTCAAATCATTCCTCTGACCGCAAGCTTGAAAGGCTCATCGAAGACGAATCCGTGAAGCACGATGGATAATTCACTTTCTCTGCCCCTCACCCTCTCCTTGAGGGTCTCATGGTCAGCTGCATCACCAGCGAAGGGCTTTTAAATGATCCAGATGGTGTCCCCCGGCGCTTGAAACTGATAGCTCTTCCCTCCGATGAGGCGTCTCAAAACAACATGCTGCGACGGCGCCACCTCGGCGAGAAGTCAATTCTGACCCTTGTGGATCGCAAGAATATGTGAGATTAGGCGAGTGATTCGCAGCTGACCCACCAAGTCTTCAGGGGGCGCTCCGTCTTTCTCGGAAGTCATGCCGGGAAGCTGCCGAGTGGTACGGAAGCAAGTGTCGTGATCACAGCTTGGCCATGCGACGGCTCGGTCATGGATTTTGGCGCGCGCAACGATGGCGACGTTTGAGAGCAAGGGATACGGGCAAGGATCCTTTGGCTGTTTTCTACGTGATAGAGCGTTCCGATTCAAGACCGCTGGACTGGATAACCTGGAATGATCGATGCATGATGATGACTTGACGTGAGCCTTGCCCGCATTCTTTCTGGGGTCGGACTGGGGAAGCTTGGCCAGCTCATAATTTGGATTCAACCAAGTTCGGGAGGGGACCCATCAACTGAACCTTGCCGGGCTCATCTGATACATGAGGTCCTTTCAGAGGAAGCCAAGCGGCTCTCTTGCATGCTTCCACGACATATTTGATTAGCACCATCTCCTTTGGATGATGCCTCCGTACGCTCCATAGAAAGAAGAGTATGGGTGCCGAGATGCGTTGCTTGGTTGGGTTCTTATAGCTGCCAAATTGACCAACTCTTCTCCTTTCGTTTTCTTTTCACTTCCATCATCACCGCCTCAGTTTACTCAGGTCACGTCTATTGGTGGCTCGTCTATTTCCTTGTATTGCCTCGGAAACGGGTTTCATTCGCTCTATTCCGGGAAGTCATAGAGCAGATCGTTCATCGGACCGCACGTTGACCAAGCTCATCAAAGATGAATGTATCAAGAGCGATGGTGAGTCCAAATAACTCGCATGACCTTTTCGAAACAGGCAAAAGTACTCTCTTGAGCCTCGATGAATTTGCCGAACTCATCGTGAACTTCAGGGCGCCGTGGTGGCGGGACAATCAGGATGAGGTTTTCAAAAAGCAAGTGACGCAGAGACCATCAAGAAAGTGGTATACAACAAGCGCCCCGTCGATCTCGGTGTGTCATGGATTCATGTCGGGTGCTGGAAGGACAAGCGTCAGAGTCATGCTCGGGAGAACATCGCCCGGGGGTCAAGGTGACTCTCATGATCGGCTCGGCCTTGCTGTTGCCGCCATCGATGATGAAAAGTCCCAGAACGACCAGGGGAAGGCACCGTGAGAGTGTCGGCGAGTTGCAGGGAGTTCTGACTTCGTAGATTATCCGAGTGAGTGGATGGAGTGATTTGTTGCGTGAGTATGAAAGTGCCGTCAAAATTGCTCTTGCTCCTTTGCGTCTCGACTCGACATGAAGGTAGACACACTGACACGCAGCTTCATTGCGTGCCCACCTTCCTTCGCAGCAGACAATACTCTCCCCAGGCTCTCCCTTCATCCAGCAACCCGCCTGGCAGCCAAAGCAGCCTCGACCACCATCTTGACCCCGCCTGGTCCAGGAACGGTTTGCAGAACTCTCGTCCCCACTCTGGCTTGAACGCCCAGTCTGGCTCGAGCGTGGAGGGTGGTGTTGAAGGGAGATGTAATGCGACGAGGAAGTCACACTGGTCCGGTGACACCTTGTTACATACCTTCAGCCCGACATTCAAGCAGGTCGGAATCACTCACATATGTACCTGGTTCTGTGGACGGTTGGTTTGCTCCATTGAACCTCCCTGCCCTCACCACCCTAGTCTCATTCCTCGGCCAAATTCCTGACGCCTCACTCGCCTCCCATCTCCTCGGCATCATCCCATCAAAATCGCTCCGCACCCACTGCACCTCAACCCCTTCCGGTATAAGGTAGCTTCCGGGGAAGCGATGCCATTCCGACCCAAAACAAAGCGTGATGGGTGGATCGAATGTCCGCAGCACACTGAAGTCCCATCGCGGCGTCGGTATCTCGTTACCGTAGGGTTTGTAGTCCTTTGGTAGGGCTTCTGGGGAGTAACCTCGCTCGGCAAGGACTGTGGGGATTGAGTGATATTGGAAGTGATGGGCGACGTCAAAGGGAGCGTGATAGAACACGTGGAGAGCGAGGACGCGGAGGATGGAGATGATCAATGGAAGGAGGACGGCGAGGAGAGTGAAGTTGGAGAAGATAGGAGTTCGGCTCGCCTGTTTCCCACTGAGCCGTGTGAGTTGGAATGAATGAGATGACTTGCCTCGTATGGCGAGTTCGTCAAATATATGTAGAATGCCTCCATCCATCCCTTGACCAGATACAGACCGACCGACGCGTTGAACAGCAGTAACGGATATGCCGGAAAGAAGAACCGCTCCTCCTTATGCGCCTGCATCGTCAAGATCGCCAACCAAAGGTAAAATGGTGCGAGCCGCATGACGAGCAAGGTGTACGGGCTCGTCTCGCCTTCCTTCGGTGCTTGCTGGGTCTTGCCAAGTCGCCGGTGATCGAAGCGGTACGTCATGGCGAGCGCTGGGAGGGATAGGAGCGCAAGGGGAAGAAGGAAGTTGAAATTGAGGAACAGGTTCGCGAGGTAGTATGTAGGTGGTGACGTCCCGTAAAGTTCTGGTCCACCGGATGGGGAGAGGATGTTGTAGACCATGATGTTGAGAGTTGGGAAGGTGGAGCGGCCGTATGCCCAGGAATCAATCATGCAAACGGGGATCTAAGACGATCAGCTAGTGCTACCTCCGCCAGAATTAGGATTCACGGCAATACTGGCACCAAGGGCGACTGCCTTGAGCATTGTGTCCCACCGCTTGCTTCGGAGTATCGCTCTCTCTGGACCGAAAGCGACCTCGCCGCCCGTCAAGAACAACTGTTCAAGCACGAACGGCACGCCCAGGACAGCGCTGAACGGCCATCCCAGAATGGCTCCGAGGGCGACACAGGACGTCACTTTGTAAGCCCAAGCGACGCCGGTTGGTGTCGAAGTAGCGGGATGGAACGAGTAGGAGCAAGCGAGCATGGTGGTGTACATCGCAAAGGATGAGGGCAAGAAAGCTGGATCAAACCAATCAGCAGGGTGGCCGTCCGAGCGGGAAACGCCAAAGCTGACCTGTGCTAGCACCCCACATCCCAGCGCTGAAGATCATCCCAAAGAGCATATACCTCCCAACCCTCTCATTGACAGTCTCCACGACTGCCCGATAGAACTTCGCCTCGCAGAAGCTCGAGACGAAACCGAGGGATATCCGGAGGGCAAAGAACGCTTGTCTCTGCGTCTGCATCAGTCCGCCGTCTCTTGAGGCGGAGTAGACCCACCTTCCCGAGGCGAAGGAACATCGGCCCGAGGTGGGCTAATGGCCAGTGTAAGAGGACATACGCCCAACTCCGGATCGCGAATCGAGGGGAGAGCTCCCATGTTTGGAAACCGGAGTTGTACTGGAAGTAGTGGAGCGGTTCGAAAAAATTGAAGACTGTCCAAAACGCCATCAACAGCACATACAAGAAGTGTGTCATGACCCACCCTCATCACAGTCCGCGATGATAGCAAACATGGCCCCCGCCGTCCGGACGAGCAGAATCATCCGGAACGCCAAGGAGAGACTCGGTATGAGTGGTCCATTCTTCTGCCTGGACAGATCATCAGTATCTGGAGGGTACGCGGGGAGAAGACCACACCGTCCGACCTTGTCCTGCAGCAACCCCTGATGCCGCCTCTTCCATCCTAACGGAGCCTGCGAGCCGAATTGGTCGAGCTGAGGTTCGGCGGTCTCCGTGGCTACCGCGTGTGGTCCGGAAGTGGGACGACGGAAGCGGACGGACTCGGTGCCGGGAAGGGCCATGGCCTTTGTTCCACTTTACGTTGGCGGATTGGCGGAATGCGACTTTCATCCAGTCCCATGCCAACCACGTGGATCAGGGACCGAAGCGGAAGCCGCCGGCTGGAACTGTTTTCGGCTTTCCACACAAATCTTCCATTTCCAAAGGCTAATCCGAAGCACGTTTCAGACAGGATGCGCTGGCAGATCTTCTCGAGTACAGCTCTTCCGAAACTACCATCGAACGGGGAAGTTTCATCCTCGAAATCCGCCCAATCGACGGTCAATCGTTGGAACGCCGTTCTGCAAGACGAAGAGCGCTACCAATCCCAAAACTACCCCACTTCGGAAGACCTCCCAGGCTGCATGTCTCTCATGTGCGCTCTCTCTCCTTCTCTCCATCCACGCCAGCTGATCATAGCGCAGGGACGACTTCCTCATGTGTTATGGTCCGTCCCCCCGTCCCACCCGAAGCTTTCCGTTGATGGTGGCCCAGCTCTCGTGCCGCAACTACGCAATCTCTACCGACACGGTGAATCCCGAGATTGCAGGTGGAAATGGCACGACTTCAAATTCTGTCTCTCGTTGAAATCCGAGTCCGAGGAGGCTAGGCGGGAGTTGTGGATCAAGAGGCGGGCGGAGTGGTGGGCTGCTAGGCGGGTAGAGGGGAGTAGTGAGGATGTTTGGGATCGACGGAAGTGGGTCGAACTTCTTACACCCTTTCAAACTCTATCAACGGTAAGAGCAAAGCTGATGGGGGATAGAGTACCGCTGGAGAACTTCCCGGCTATGTATCCCGAGGAGATCGGGGTTGATGAGGTGGTGAAATAGCAACTCCATACTCGATACATGCACCTACAAGTACAGCACAACACGGAATACCTCATCCTTCATTCCATGCCTCACGAGTCCCCGGCCTCGAAATTCAGTCCACAACGACGGCCTTCCAATCTGGCGAGACGCCCGCCTGTCCGCCGTTGTTCGTTCCCGCTGCCCGTGCCACGCCCCTTCTTCTGCTCGTCCTTGACGAGGCGTATCCCGGGGTCATTCTCCGCTCCCGAGCAGTCCTCTGCTTCGCTTCCTTCTTCGCCTTCTACGTGTCCTTGGGCTATCGATACGGGTAAGCATTCTGATCTGGATGCCGTGGGTAGGAAGCATACCTTATTGGTATTTCCCATGATGGTGATCAGCGGGTGCTCGGAATTGCGGCGTCAGTTCAATGAAGTCGTGGTGTGCAAATGAAGATCAAGGTGAAAGATCCACGCATTCTGGCTCGATTCATATATCTTCAAGCGAGCTCGTTCTACTCTCACCCGTCTTTCTGGACCTTTGATGGATTGGTGAACTTCCCTCGCGATCTTACCTCGCGAATCTTCGTCAAAAGTGACATCAAAGGAAAGGTTTTGAGTTTATGTCTTTCAAGGCGACTTCGTTTAGCGTGAGGCGTAGCGAGAGAGTCGTGCCATCATATCGAAGCTGGAAGATAGCTCATTCGATTTAAGTGTCACGCAAGATGAAGGCGGCTGATACGTGACATGGCATGCCCTTTCATAATAGATCTTCCACGCTATTCTTCGCCACGCTCATCATATCGCCCCACCTCATCCTTTCGTTCAGATCTCACACCTGCAGCCCGTCCATCCTGCCCGAGATCCCACCCGACACAAGCCAGATGACGAGCCTCCCATCCCTACCCGCCGTATAGATCTTCGCCACCTCGCCTGAGCTCGTCCACTCGTATGGTTCAACGAGGGTGATTGAATTCTGATGAACAGTGAGGAGCATCCCATCCGCGCCAACGGCAGTCATGCCCGCACTACTTGGGGTGTTGCCCGGCAGACTTGGTCCAGAGGTACCCAGTTTGTCGGCCTGCTGGAAGCGCTGGAATGCCTCAGAGTGAAGACGACCGGGTCCCCTTCCCGAGACACTCCTTGAGCCGGTGGATGACGGAGTCAGGGCTCGCGAGCTTGATGCGGATGGGTCGTCCAGCGATTGTGAGCCCGCCCAGCCGGAGGCGTCACCCGTGAAGACGATCGGCTGGCAGTCGTGGCCGGCCGCGATGATCTGACTTTCGGTGGTAAAGATGAGGGAGAGATATGGGAGGGACGAGCAGCGGACAGAGATGTGTGCGGCGGGAGGAGAGCCTGGACCGGAAGGGTAGACGATGCTGATGGCCGAGTCGTGGCCTTGAGTCCAGTTTTAGCAATGTTCTGCCGGCAGCCCAAATGAACGGCACGTACTAACGTAGGCGAGCACGTCGCCCGTGGGGGAGAAAGCGACATCGTGCACCCATCCTCCATTGGGACTCGAGAACTCCCCACAGATAGTCCCAAATGGAAGCCTATCTCCCCAGACATTCGGCTCCGGCCTGTCCGTCCGTCCATCAATAATCGCTCGAAAAGCAGTCATGAGCACTCACTTGGAATCAACTCCCTTGATGAATGCCGAAAAGACGTAAGCCTTAGCATCCGCCACTCCAGCAGCGATAAGGACGTTGTTCGGGTGCCAGTCGATAGCGAGGACAGTCGAGCGGAGGGGTTTCTTGACATGCTTCGATACCCACCAATTGTTTTCCTCGTCAAACGAGCAGACGGCGATGGTCCTGTCGGTTGGTATCAGCTGATGGCACAAGAGGGATGCAGCTCTTCGCATGAAAAGCACCTCCCCTCCGACAAACAAGCTTGACCCACCTCGCTCCGCTACCAACCGCGAACTTATCCTCCTTCGGACTCCACTTGACACAAGTAGCAGCCCTATTGATCCTCAGCAACACCAGCGCGGGCTTCCATCCCGTCGCCGTCGCAGTCCAGACGTAGGCATTCCTATCCTGAGAGCAAGTGACGATCCGATTGGTATTCGGTGCCCAGGAGATAGCCGTGATCAGCTTATCGTGCTGTATCCTCGTCAGCTCCGGCTTCTCATTGGAATCACAGCAGGCGTACCTCAGCGAGAGTCTGCTGAAGTTCCCAGGTGTCGCCTGTCTTGGAATAGATCTGCGCTTCGTTGTTGTTGGGGCATACGGCGACCTCTGAGAATGGTTAGGATGACGACCATGGATGGTTGGAAGACTGACGGGAGCGGTCGGGGCTGAAAGCGACGCCGGTGAGCGGGCCGAGAGAGAGTTGGTGGACTTCGAGAGCGGACATGATGTTGAGAGGACTCTAGCAGTCTACTCTCGTGGACGACATAGATGCACCTGGGGAAATTATGGGGAATCAAGCGAATGATAGGGCTTTGGAGGAGGAAGGGCGGGAGAGTATGTGAAGCATGATGTGGCGGAACTCGACGGGATCCATTAAATCGTCTGCCAAGTGGCATGAGGCAATCGCCAGGCTAATACAGCCAAGACGACCTGAATCGAGCTAGTCACCCTCGCTTGCGTTGTCTACATAGTCTACATGATCGATGATGCATCTACAACTGCTCAGGTATCGTACCGAATACTGCCCAAATCCACCCACTCATCTGCCGATTCCGATCGCTTCAGCGCCGTATCCTCTGGCGCAGCCTTCCAATCCTCGGCACCCTGCTCCCTGTCTGTGTTTTCTGCAGCTGTCACATACTGGCGTGCAAGTGCCCTCTCCCAGAGCTTCCATGGCTCTCGAACTTCCACGAACTTCGCGCCAAGCATGTGTAAGATGCTCTCCTCCGCCACATCTGCCAAGTATGAGAGAAGGACGATGAAATAGCCTACGTAGCCTAAGTTCGGCCACATCGGTTGTGTGTCTGTCGAGACGAGGTCAGGTGTTGGCGAGATGATCGAATGTGACCAGTACCATCGGACATGCCGATCGCGGATTGTCTTCGACATCGAATCGATGAAACCAGGGGCGTCGGGCGAGGCCTGGAAGAATCTCTCGAAGAGGGCGGGTGATGAGATCGTTGTGAGGAGTTCCGAGGCAATGACGAGAAAGTGCCGTGCTGATGGGGCGGATAGGAGACTCGTGAATATCTTTGGGTCGGATGTGGCTATCACCAAATCGCGTTCCCCTTGACCGGATATACCCGTGCTGAAGCTTGGACGTTGGTCTCGGAATACCACCTGAAGGTCGATCCCGCTGATTTTGGCTCTCCTAAGAGCCTGATCCTCGAAGATGGTCCTAGCCTTCCTCTCCGCCCAACCCTGCTGTTGCCATCCAACTCCAACGCCAACTCCTCCATCGTCGACCTCAGACGGATTCCACTCCTTCTCGTCGCCCTCCACCCGAGGCTCCGGGCGAGGGTATACCAGCAGCTTCTTGTCGTAGTGCAGCCAGTACGCCTGGTAGAGTATTCTCGGCGTAGTGAGAAGCAGTGCGAACGGGTATCGTAGGACTGCTTGTACTAGGGCAAGGGTATTGCTGGGATCGAGAAGGATTGAGGGATAAGCAGGGCTGGAGGCGAGTAGGGCTTGTAGCTTCTGTTCGCGTGCTGGTGTGAAAAGGCGGAGGAACACCTTGGCGGTCGGTATTGTGGAGGAAGTGCCGAAGGGATCGATTAGGTCGACGCGGTAGTAGCCGTTGCGCGAGTTGAAGGGGGAGACATGAAAAGAGCGAGGAAAGGTCCAGGCTAGGTCGTAGCTGTATCACGGCCGTGTCAGCAGGGTCCCGTCCTCAGTCTTTTAATAGGTCGGTGTGGAATAAACCTACTCACCCGGATTTCGGCTCGTGTCGATGCTTTGAATCCGTATGCAAGACGTAGGCATGTCTACATCAACATCAGTCCGACAGAATGGCTTGGTGGCTTAGAAAGCGCCACACTCACTTTTCGCCGAACGTGTTGTGTACCTCGAGAACCACATACTCCAGCTCCGCCCGCCCCTCCCCCTTAGTCTTGCCGTAGCAATACCAAACAGACAATGGATTGATCCCCTCAAACCCAACGACACTCGGCATCGTCATCAACCATACCCTTCCTAGCTCCACTTTGTCTTCTTTTCGTCCGTCAAGTAGTCTCTCCAGCTTCTCTCGCAGTGACGCCTTGCCGGGTCCGAGGTAGCCATCGCTTCTCAAACCTAGAATCTTGGTGATCGGTCTTCCTCCATAGCTCAGCAGTCGTCCAGGCAAGTCAAGTGATCCGGATTCTAAGGACCCTACATCGATACCGAGGTAGAGGAGTGAGTAGGAGAAGGCGTGTCGTGATGGGATGGGGAGAAGGCGGGCGTGAGTGGTGTAGGCAGGTATAAGGAAAGAAGGGAGCGCATCGGGTGACACCGCTAGTTGGGGTCGCCTTTGCCGGATGAAGGACAAGCCAAGAGCGGTGAAAGCTCCCAGTAATAGAGAGAGGAAGAATGTCGTTGTCATCTCGTGGCAGCGGGATGGAGGTGAAGTACAAAGATCCGATGCGAACAGGCGGTCGTCAGTCTGTCTTCTCAGCGGCTACGGAGACCCCGCAAGGTCACGTGGTTCCGAAATTCCAATTGACGGCTATCCTTCAAGCACCCAGAGTGATAGTTAATAAACCTCTCAATCTCGGTGCAGAGACTATGCTTCGACCATCTTCGACCCAGATCCACACTTTCCTCCCTCTCCCACCTCGTGGCCTCACCGCTCCTCCGCCCGAATACCATCAACCAGTCCTCATCTCTACGTATTCCCACCAGCCTGACCGCTCAATCATGCACGATGATTCATCCATGGCATACCACCGCCAAGCAACACTCGGCGTCGACCTCAATCACGGCTTCGATAGACGTACGGAGAGGGACGAGAACCTTGACGAACACCTCGATGGGGTGTGTGAAGCTTTGATGGAGGTGGAGAAGAGGGATGGGAAGGGGGAGAGACGGGGTGGGATCATCACTTGGCGAGGGATGATTACTAGGTATGTCTTGGCAACGAGAAGACCTCCCCGGCATATCTGATGGACATTGTAGAATCATGACTGCTCCTTTTCAAGACCGGGAAGGATGGGAGATGACCGCTCTTGCCCTCGACGGATCAGTGTATATCGAGCTACATGATCCGCCTGAGATCCGTTCGAAAAGGTCAGCAGCTCACATCGCCTTCAGTCGTGAGGTGACGAGGGTATGAGTTCAGACGGAAGCAGCAGTCTTCATGGGCCTGGCAGTCATACATGGGGTACGCATACGAAGCTTTTTCGACCGTACCTTCCGCAGGTGAGGAAAAGCGGGAGGATGATCCAGAGGGATGGTCCAGTGACGTGAACACGAATGTGCAGGTATGTCTTTCTGCACATTTCTGTGGTCTGGTTCGGACTGAGTGTGAATTCTACAGTGGTGCAAGTCAGTCATCTAGTACATCCTCGTCACCGCCGCCTTACCGATGCCAGTGTTGTACGATCAGCGATTGGCGATATTCCTTTATGCCTAGGAGGCGAAGTCGACTGCGTGGAGGGTAATACGGCGAGTCCAGAAGTATGGATAGATACTGATGAGCCTTGACAGGTCAGCCTGGTGATTCACATCCTGGGCTCGAGGGCTGTATGGAGCTCAAGACGAACAAGGTCATCGAGAACGAGAAGCAGGAGGCAGTTTTCCATAAGTGCGGACTCACAAATCTTCCTTGGCGCTAGGCTTCGTCTGATAAAGGATTACAGGAAGCTGCTCAAGCACTGGGCGCAGAGCTGGCTACTGGGCGTACCGGTGAGTGATAGCTGCCCATCTAAGATTCCATCGTGATCTCATCTCAGACTATCGACGTGGGTTTCCGGGACGATGCGGGCATTCTCAAATCCCAGCGCTCATTCGATACCCTCACCATCCCTCGATTGTCCGTTCCCATGTGTCACTTCATCGAACCATCGCTGAGCCTCAGATAGCATCGCATCCTTACCTCAACCTATTTGGAATCCCTCGCCAGCTCATCATTTCCTTTACTCGGTCCTGAATCTCGTACTTGCTCATGTCCTTCCTACCGACCCATCTCCGCCTGAAGGACTCTCGGATGGGGCATTACTCCCGCCATCTGTGGTATGGAGGTTCAGCTTCATTCCTCGGCGTGGGTGTGAGCTGTACCGTGTCGTCGAGGTCGCTACCAATGATGGCCGGTGGGGAGGCGTCCTGAAAGAGGAGTATGTCAGATGGAGGATGCGGAAACGATGATGCAGAGACGGCAGCCATACGTCCTTTGTGGCTTCTTGATACGAGACTGCAACGCGTCTCACTTGCGGTAAAAAAGGAGGTCGGCGGCGACAGTCAAACCGCCAAAATCCCAGACCTCGATATTCTGGTCAATGCGATCTCGTCACAACTATTGAGATCGTCAAAAGCCATTATAGGCAGCAACGAATCGCTCGACCGATCGTTGACCGCTTCAGCCTAATTCAAAACCAGGCGCTCCTCCGTACTGCCCCGGCGCTATGCCGGCTGGAGTCGCACCACCTGCGGAGACAACTCGGTTGACCACTGAGGCAACAACATCATCATCCACTGCTGTCTCCACCTCGACCGACGATCCCGGTCTCAAAGATACCCCCGCCACCACATCCGCCTCATCCAGTGCCTCGACTCCTTCTTCGACCGAGGGCACTATCGCTCAAGGTAAAGAAGTTGCGAACATCTGTAAGGCTCAGGGGTCAACCTCATCGGGATGTGGGAACGCGATCCAGCAGCACCTATGGGCCGTTGCTGTAATCTGTGAGCTCGTCCTGGCTGTATTAGTCCGTGATAACGGGGGTCTAGTGGTTGGAGTACTTGCAATTGCCCTGGTACTGTGGAGTCTGATCAGACGATGGAGAAATAAGAGGAAGGAGGCGAAGAAGGAGGAGA
>JAABUI010001193.1_pt1 | contig 15508 bp, 19 predicted proteins | sample 5559111 | NCBI WGS metagenome assembly JAABUI01 (sample SAMN10711870, study PRJNA513365) | rock metagenome | isolation source: Antarctica rocks | place: Antarctica: Victoria Land, Buttleship Promontory
TGCATTGTGCTGGGTCCAAATGCCAAGAGGCACAGGCACAAGGGACGTGCAAGACATATAGCGTCTGTGTCACTGCTGGATCGCTGGCCCAAGAACCGTTTTATCTGCTTGACACGGCGGTTGAGTCTGCTGCTGAAAGCAGGCATCAAAGCGACAGACAACTGAGTCAGGGCTGGACCACAGAAGTTGCTGATCAGATTCAGGTCTGGTGTGCAGCTTGACAGAGCCTTGAAAAAAGCAAGAGCAAACCCTGCATGACACACAAAGGGTAAAGTCTAAATGCCCCAGCGAAACGCCCTAAAAGCAAAGACATGGTCAGAAAGGCAGTGCAGGGCTGTATAGCTAATTACGCCTCAGCAGACATGCATAGCAAACATGTGGTATGCGGGTGCTCTTGCCTTGGCCTGCAGGAGAGATCTGGCAGCTTTGCAGCTCTTGTGCACATTGCACAGCTGACAAGTACGGCAGTGACTTGAGCAGCAGCTGCTTGCTTGGCAGCATGTCTGCGAGGCGGTCAGCAATCACACTGGCGGCCAGCTCCAGGTCATCAACTGTGTGCATACGCGTTAGAACACGGCTCTTGCAGATGAAGGTGCCTACCCAATTCAGCATCAGCATGATCCGATGCGACACAGAGTGTGGAGCTGAGACAGCTTTCAGGGCACGCCTCCAAGTCCTGCAGCATCAGCACCAACATGAACATCACAACCACAGAATGTTGCTCATGTGTTGACTTTTCACAGCTATAATACACTCCATGACAGCACTAGTATATATATAGTGCAGATATGTGGCATACATGCATATATATGTATGGTGCAGGCATGTGGCATACATGCATATATATATGGTGCAGGCATGTGGCATACATGCATATATATATACATATGCACATGCCTGCACCAGATTGAATGCAAGAAGACTTACCTGTGCACAGTTTCTGCAAAGTTTTTCAGCATGTCCAGCCAACCGGCCTGGTTACACGCATCCTCAAACAGGCTTTGCAGGAAGGGCAGGTGGCCTACAACATAGCCTTTTGGCAGCAACGGGACCTGTCTGGCCACAGATTCCCCATACTCATCAGCCTGTGCTGTCAGGTAGTTCTCTGATCTTGGCAGCTGGATCTGACACTCCACAAGCGCTTTCACCATTGGCGCTGGGAAGGCAAACTCTGCCATCAAAACAGCCTGCAATGCGGCAAATGGAGCTCTGTGTACTGCTATGCTACTTGGGGCAGCCAATGCTGAGGTAGCTGGGCATCAAAGCGACAAAGACAAGTTTTCTGTGCAGTGTACAGTGATCTTATGATATAACAACATTCGATACAGTGGGGCATGCGCTGTAATCCCCAAAGTGCTGGGAACTGTTGTGCACTGGGAAACCCCCTCAACACAACAGCAATGTCATTCAATATCATGACCAATCCAGTATCTTGACCAACATTGTGGACTTGTGCTAGTGTGATGTCTTTACAATGAGCAGTGAAACCCGTAGCTGTGTCAAATTCTTGCAGATCAGCATGGTTTACATACCTCATTTCAGGGTTTCAATGCTCCTGACCCAAAAATGTCAGTACTTCAAGTTTATTGCTGATTAACAATAGAAGCTGCGTTTTCTGTAAAGTGCCATCATTATAACGACATTTTGTCTAGTAGACAAATGCAACTTTGATATCAAAAGTTTACTGTACTACTCTCCAAAATCTTCCACTCTGCAAAATCTTATTTTGCTGGACACTTGTACAGAAGCATACAGTCCATACTCTTTGCAGACTCACCTGACGAAGGATGTCTGCAATAAGTGGGAAGACATCAATCATCTTGCTCAGCACGCCTGCAAGCTTCTCCTGCTGCCAGCTGAGCGTCATGTCTTTCAAATCAGTTAGCAAACTGAGCATCAACTCAGCCATGAGATCTGCATTGTTCGCAGGAACCTCTGCCTGATCCCCTCCAAGAATTTTGAAGAAAGTGGCCACCAACACAGCATAGTGTTGTGGCTTGGTCTTGCGAAGACTCATGTCAAACAAAGGCCGCTTCCCTGTAATGAAAAGGCACTCACACTGAGGCATCAGCACAACTTTGTAGAGGGAATCTGGGGTGAAACACTGTTAGCAAGGCCAGCTGCACCGCTCAAGATGACTTAACAACTCTTGCTTGAATGCAGGACATGTATGACTTCTGAACAAGATCAATCTCTGCCTGTCTTTCATGCACAGGAAAGACATATGTTGCCCATACAAGCATGTAGAGCAGTGCACATACTTGCTGTTGTTAGACAGGCTGGTCTCAGAGCTGGTCTGACCAAGGCTTTCAGCCCTGCTGCAAAGAGCTCTTGACTTGCCAGCATCTCCTGCAGGGCAATCCCTGTACTTTGAGACACTGCGGCCTTGCATGTTTTATTACATTGATCAGGAAGACAGGTGGCTCTCAAACCACCACTGTGTGCTTGAGTGGCGCAACAGGAACTAAATTGTACGCCAGAATTGTGCGTCAGAAGTGACGCCATGCAAGCACGGCGATCCTGTTCGTGCAATCAAGCTGACATCATTGGATAGAGGTATGCAGGCATTGCATCTTGTCGACAACAAGAAGGAAAACCTCAGCACAACAAGCGCTTACCTTTTTCAAGAGCACAAATATCAGGTACTCCACCACCCGGCTCTGATACTCTGGCTCAAGGAACGGCATGTGCACTGGGCTATACGCTCCACCAAGCACATCAGGACCAAACACATCAAGCAGTGAATCACATGAGCTACAAAGAGCCACCATCATTTGGGACCAACTCCTGAGTTCTTTGCTATGGTTGGCCTCAGCTAGCAGCGGAGTCTTCTGCCCCCTGCGCACCACAACCAGGTCACAACAAAGCTAGCGACATGACATGGGCGCTGCCTTGCTTCAGTGAAGACTGTCAAGCAGTTGTATGCGTGATGACATGGCTTGCCCCATGCAAGATGCATCCAACGCTCTGATCTCAAGATTGCCACATGAAGTGGCCAAGCCCACCTGACTGAGTCTGTAGTGACAATGATTCTGAACAGTGTGCACCATGCTGCGGGTGTCAGCATCATGTCTGCACCCATCTGTCTACCATACACAGAGACTGCGTCTTTGGTGTATTTAAACAGTGTGGGGTTGCATTTAAAGCAAGCACCCAGCGTCTCATAGATACTGGTAGAGTCCAGGCTCTGCATTACAAATCAAGGACGTTTTGTGCTGGTGGCCATCATTAACATCCCACTGACATACTTAGTATGCACAGCCACAGTCATGACGTTAAATAAACATTGCTGGAGAGGGTGACATTGCATTGCTCTTTCTCACAGGTGACTGGAAGCCAGGCAACGCATGGTGAACAATGCACAGCCCAGTCAATCAAGTCACATCCTTGTAAATGTTGAAAAGACATTGGCTACCAGCAACACAGCACACTTCAAATTTGCTCACAAGATGGCAAATTGTTTAGTGATCATGGCAGGTGTCTGCAGGGTGCCTGCTTGTGCACCCTATTTGCAACAATTGATACATGTGTAGGCATGCAGCAGATATGCTTGCTGGCAGCAGGGGGAGTTCATCACAACAAATTGGTATGTGGTGGCTAGTAGGCATGGTTGATGCCTACCGGAAGGCGGTCAGCAAAAGCCTGCAACGCTTTGCCAACGGGGCCGTGAGTGTCTTTAGTCTTGGTTGGTGGCTGACCTCTGAGCACATGCGAGTCCCTATAAGGCAGCAAAACTGTCTGTTCAGGTTGGGAAGAGGTTAAATGCTGCACAGCCTGTCTTGTGATACTCAAAGACGTTTGAGAGCGAATGCTAGGCGCTCCGCATACGACATATAACCAGATGTGAAACACAATCTTATACGCCACTGTCAGCATAAGTTGTTCCAAACAACAACATTGTACCTGCTGCAAAAGAGCATGGCAGCTGCAAGTGTTGCAATGGGAAAGTTCATCCCAAGCCATCCTTCCATTTCGACCTGCTTCAGCAAAATTGAAGCCAGCTCTCTCAGGTGGGGGAGAACCTGACTTGCAGTAACACAATCTGTCATGCCCTTGTTTGCAGCTAACAGGGCTTGAACACCTGTGGGGTTCAGAGTGGGCTCCTGATTGATTTGGGAGAAAGCCTCACAAACTGGCATCCAAAACACCATATGAGGCTCCTACATGGCAAGACAGTCAACTGGATGCTTGGTAGGAGCAGGCCTGAATATTCATATACTCAATAGTCACTTCAAAGTGCAATGCCAGCTGACAGCATGGCGCATGTGAATTCATGTATATTTGCAGTGCATGTCTCAACTGATCAGCTCATGTTGACTTCAATTTGTCGCTCACCAAGGTAGGGTTGCTAGGAGCAGCAGTTGCTGAGGAAGCTGTGACAGCAATAGCAGAGAAATCGTTCTTTGGCATGTCATCTGCAGGCTTTGGGACAACAGAGGCTGACACATGGTCAGGGGGTGGGTGTGCTGCAGCAGAGACACCGCTGGTGTCAGAGTCTGCTGCAGCAATTGTAGCTGAAGCCACAACACTGTCTGCTGGTGAGTGGATCCCAAACTGGACGTCCTTCAAGCTTGCATCATGGCCACCAAGCACTGCTTCAGATGATGGTGTGCTACCCACAGCAATGTTGACGTGAGCAGCTTCTGCTGTGTTGGCTGAGGCAGGCCTGCCTGTTGTCAGGAAAGCTTCTCCAAACCTAGCGTTGGCTAGTTGATCTGGCTGTTGCATAAGGGCCTGTCCAATTTTTGTGCCTCCCGCTGTAGGCTCAAGCAAAAGTAATCCATCTGCCAAACTTACTGGGCTGAGTGCAGCTGCCTCAGGCTGCAAAGCATCTGACAGCCCTGAATGCATAGCTGTGCCTGTCTGGCTTTCCAGCTGATGTTCAGCAGAGGTGCTCTGCAGCGAAACAAAGCCTCAGACACTCAAGCAAATCTAGACATGACTATGCCTGGCATGCAGATGATTCAGTCACAACTATGCTTACCTCAGAAACGGGGTCCTCCGGGGGTTCTGAGGGCTCAGCGATTCCTGATACCGGTATGATAGAACTGATGACCGGAGTAAGAGAAATATCAGACGCTGAAGGCTGCGAAGACGGTGACCGTCCAGTCGCCACAGGAGTTGACTCGGATGAGCGCGCAGCATTGACGGCAGGGTAATTCGGTGCTTTGGGTGACATCGCAGTTTGCAACAGCGGGCTGCGCCTCTGTCAGGCTGTTGATGCCGTACAATCACGTATAGCAAACTCAGTCTAGTGTAGCAGCTAGGCAATTGCCCTTGCAATGCGTGTAGAAAACGGTACCAGCTCTTTATACTGTGCACCGATGCTATTGGAAGAACGCGCAGAGGGTGTCAGCAGCTCAATGCGACGTGTTAGCTGCCGAGTTATCGCCCCACTTCGAAGGTGAACTAAGTCCTCATACCAAGATGCGTGCAACAACAGCGTACCGGACACGTGAGTGTCTCAGTGCAGTCCAAGGACTGACCATTTCACAGGAATGACATTTTACGACACGGACTACATCACCCCAATGTTGAATCACAGCCTAGGCCTTGGGATTTGCCCTCAGCAATCGAAAGCTGCAAAGTTTGCAGTGCAAACCAGCTCTCAGCAGCGTCGTTTGGCTGCAGAAGGTGATCTTGGCAGTGCCTACAGCAGGAAGGCGTGCTGCCAGGGCAATGGAGCGCCGGTCGATATTAAGACCTGATTCCGCCGGGAGCTCCCGCGACTGTTGCCATCATGGTGAGCCGCTCACCTCCCACATACCGTCACATGGATGAACGCTTGATAGGCGTAACAGACGTAAATGCGTAACAGTTCTATCTGAAAGTAAACAGGACGCTGCGCAACGCTCTCACCGGCAAGTCTCCGCAGACCGCCTGCTTCAACACAGGTTAGCTGGATATCTAGTCGCAAAGTGGACAGATCAGCAAGTCGTCAGCCTTACACGTGTAAAAGACCCGCTCTTCCAAGGTATGTTTTTGGCACTTCAAGAGTGGTCAGTTCCCCTGGGATTGTATTCGGCGTTGTGACTGCTCAGAAACCATGTTTGTCGAGTGCCAACGTGCAACATACGATACAGTTTGAATTCTTTGCAGGCCCATTGAAGGATCTGACTGTCGCCACTGTGTATACTTCCCTTCAGCCCAGTGTGCAATGCTCTCGGGCTCCCGTAGCTTACTCGACCAGCTTCAGCACAGCTCAGCTGGTCAGTTTCAGCGAGAATGCAGCTTTCATGGTCAAACGTCAGATCTTCATACAGTCTGTACCAAGTTGCCCCGGGTGATAGTGGTGGGCGATGCCAACGTCGGCAAGACCAGTGTTCTCAAGACTGTGACCGGCTGCGGAGTGTTTGCTACGGAGACACACACCAAGGTGCCCGTGAAGCTGCAATTTCTTCAGGTTTCAGACACAACTCAGTGTCGCACTACTCTCAGCTTTCGAGGCCAGCCTGAGGTGTTGCAGTCAGTCCAGCGTGCTGCAACCAGGGTGGCTAGCATCATGAACGATGTTGAAGGCATCACCAATGACGAGATCAACATATGCATAGAGCAGGTATTTGTTTGATGAACTCTCAGTACTGCCGCTGCTTCCATGTGTACCGGACCAGTGTGCACTAGCTGTCCTGTTGCAAGGTGATGTGGTATGTATGCGCAGGTTGAGATGCCTTCCTGTGAGTTCGTTGACCTTCCGGGAATTCAGGCCTTCCCCTCACAGCATTTTGCGCACAGCATTGGCTTGCTGTCTAAATACATCAAGGACGCAGATACAATTGTGCTATGTGTTGTCAACGCTACCAGTCCGGCCTTGGGCAGCACTGCTCTGAAAATGGTCAGAGAAGCCAAAAGGCTCCCTCGCACCATATTGGTGCTATCTCAGTCAGAACTGGTGCGGTCAGAGCAGCAAATACAGGAGAGAGTCTTTGACCGATTGCTTAGACAGTCTAGGGACTGTCAGCACCTTGAAGGTCTAGCTGACTGTGTGGCAGTGGCCAGCTGTCACTGCAAGCATCAGCACCAGACATCTGATCCTGGCTACCAGGCAGAAGAGCAGCACATTTTCAGCAACATGATCAGAGATGCAGCTCCAGCATACATCAGCGAAGCTGCACAGCATCAATTGAGAGACAGCATGTCCACCAGCCAGTTGATTGTCAAGCTGGACAAAATGTACCATGAGCATGTTGTACAGCAGTGGGCACCTGCTGCTGTGGCCAAGACCAGGCGGCGCATGCGGCAATACCAAAGCCAGCTAGAAATGTTGGGCCCTGCACCACAATCCTTGACCAAAGAGGCAGTGTTGCAGGCTGTCTGCAGTCAGGTAATTCAAAGCTGATGCCATGCGAGATTCCTATTGCAGAATTAGCATGGTGGTTGCTGGATGCACCACGACCTTTTCAGAATGGATGTTGGCATTGACTGAGATTTGCTCATTTGCACATGTGGCATAGTCTGACACCGCGGGTTTCACGGCTTTAATTGTGTTGTAATGGCGAACAGCCACTGGTTATTCAGAGGCGAGTAAATAGCACCTGCCATGACTGTTATAACATATGCATTGCAAGCTTGCTTTATCAGACATGCACAGTTTTACACTGCACTGTCAGGTGCAGGACAATAGTACGCTTTGGTAAGAACAGAGCATGTATTGCTCTATATAATGACAGCGTGTATGCAGGTGGACTATGGAGGCATCTCTCAGACTCTTCGTGACATCCGGGTCATGGTGAATGAGTCGCATGGTCAGATTGCTTTGTCAGCCTACCAGCTGCCACAGTGTGTATGGGCAACACATGCATGGGCAGAGGCAGTTTCTGATGCAGAGACCAAGCTGCCTCAAGCTGTGGAAAGCTTCTTGGAGAGTCAGGCCTATCTTGCAACTCTGCAAAGAGCCTTTGTGGATGCATGGAAGGTTGTCAACCCACTGCAGCTCAGTCGCTTCACAACACTACACAGGCTGTTGCAGTCACATTTGTTGCCAACATATATAGCAGACAGAAAGATGGCAGCTAGACCAATGATTGATCAGATAGTGCGGGTAGCAGTGATGCAGCTGCAAAGCGAGCATCCTCCAGAGGACGTCTTCCAGAAGCTGGACAGCGGCGTATGTGGTTGCTTAATCAAGCACACTCTGTGTGGCCTCAAGCAATCTTCATTTCAGCTGCCCTCAGATTTTCAGCTCACAGAAGAGGATAACGTGCAATCGATGCGAACGCAGCTCGATAGTCAGCTGTTGCAGCTTCAGCTGCTGTTGGACAAGCTGCTGTGTGTTGAGGACATGTTCAATCCTGTTGCTTGTGGTGGCCCTTGGTGGGAGGCTGCCCACCAAGCTTCTGTGGACCCGGCTGATTTTGGCAGTGCAAGCAATGGTGACAGCGAATCGCCGACACATGCAGCTGTTTGGGAGTCAGTGCACAGAGCTCTGCATCAGCAGCAGCTTTTGCAGCAGCAGCTGGAGCCTTTTACAGCAACATTGGTGCCAGTTGATCCTGCAGGCAACAACCTCTCCTCGTCTGCTCTGCTTGGCTCTGGTCCGCAAGCTCACAACAGCTTGCCGCCTGCAAGTCTCTCGTCCAAATCAGCACCCCTGTCAGTGCTGCCAGCTGCTGCTTGTGCTCAGGTTGAGGCAGACCTGGAGTCTGTCACATTGACTTCAGCACCAAAACCTGCGTGGGAGGGTTCTGAAGACAGCTTCTCATGGGTGGAGTCAGAAGGATCTCACATCCATCAAGATGCCATGCAATTCCCTTTTGCGTTTTGAGGCTGTTAGACCTTGGCAGCAAGAGTACTGTCAAGTTAGCACATATAGCACCATAATTAGCCAACATGTGATATTGCACCATGCTTACTGCAGCTGAACATAAACTCCTTGGTCAAAGCTGTGCTGGCTCTATCCATTCACATTCCAGTCCTTGTTCTAGTGCTTGCGCTGCTCTCAGCAACCGTCACAATGTAGAGTGTGTCATCTATCATAATTGATAATGCTTATACTTGCATTTCCCTCTGCTGCTGCTCCTACATGTTTTGTCTGTGATGGGACTGAGGCTCATGGTGGATATGCTCCTACTTGTTCACAGAAGGCCAATGGCATGCATTGAGGCGTTGCTCTAACGCAAGCCAAAATAGCATGTGTGCTACAGCATTTCCCTTTTCTAAGAAGTTTTCTTCATGTGGGAGGTACTAAGAAGGAGCAAAGACCATTATGGTCTTATCAACTAGCCATTCCGGCAGCAAGGGTACATGTTCAGCACCCTCATGCTGCAAATAGAGTGCAGATGTCAGAGGACACTGCTCTTGAATCAGACTGGACTGCCAATGGAAAAACACAAAAACAACATTGGTGGTATAGGGGCCTGAGATGAGGCTATTATAGCAGGAAGAGCATACTATGAGGCTATATACACTTTGCCCTCTCAGGGAATTGAATTCTGACGTGCGCCAATTCACTGACACGCATGGGCAACAGATCATGACAAGTTGAATATTTGCATCGCTATTGAGCAGGCGAAAGCATGGTTGGTTGAAGACTGTCACAGACCGCAGCAGCCTGCACGTGTGCAGAAGCGCAGACAAAATGAAGCATTCATTTTACCAGCATTCTGAGCGCCAATGCATTGCCAAATGCTATCACACAGGAGACTGATCATTGGGTGATGTCGATTGTGTTGCTATCTTTTCTGTTGTTGATCATGCCATGGTCCGCTAATAAGTCTGCCATACGCATCTGCCTCAATTCAGCAATGTGCTTGAAGCTTGTTTTGCGTATATAACATTGAGGTCAGTTTTATCATGGACCTGGCAAGAGCTGGACGCTTGCCCCAGCGTCATGCCCACTGCTAACATGAAAACGAAACGGTGCAAGTGATTTGCTGATGATGGGCATGAGAGCATGGGAAACCTGTCACATGACACATGCAGAAATTTCGATTCAAGGTCGACCTTGAAAAGCAGCTTATCTCCTGACATCCAGCCAGTCCAACCCTGAGAAGTACTTGCTTTTGAGTCCTGCTTGCCTGACACATACTGAGACAAGGTACACCAGCCAAACGAGGTTGGGTCCATTTCTGCATTGACCCTGGGTGTAGCTGCTTGAGTCACACCCAGGAAAAGCCAGCGATTTTCTTTCAATGATAGCACTTGGCACCTCAGGTGGTGCACCTGACCAACAGCCATGGGTGGTGAAGTGAAGCAGACCATTTCATCAACGTCCCAGCCACCCACTGTGAAGATCTTGCCACTTGTTTTGGCTGCAAACCCGACGAACTTGTCAAAGTCGAAGCATGGTTCCTGATATTCGGGCACTGAGCCTCGGAATCAGCCTCTTGTAGCCCATGTACTGCTGTAGACCAAGGTATAAAACCAAGGTCTCAAAGTCAGCTTCTGACCCGGCCCGTAATGCAGGCTGTGGCACAGGACGGTCTGGGTGCTCAATTGCCTTGCTGCTCAGGTAGTCCATAATCCTCTCAAAGCAGTAAGGAATGAAGTCCAAGAAGATGTGACCGTCTTCTACATGAAGTTGTTCCTCCCAGCGCCCACTGAACATAATGGCCAGCACAGACCCTTCTGCCTGAAGCAGTAAGAGCACATTTTACCTACGCCTGTTGTTGTGGAGACACACGTGGATGGTCTTACTTAGACACACAGGGCCAGGACCTGGACTGACGAGTACAAAGTAGAGTACCTGCGTCAGTGTGGCCCGCCTTGTCTGAAAGTAAGTGCCGCGCACATTGAGCTTCAGGACGTCACTCCCGCTGAGATGTGAAGCCGCCATTTTCGTCTTTTCATCTTCAAGCGCATCCCGGTCCTGTGTGGCGACACGGAGGGGTTGCACTTACAGTGTCTGCAAGTCCTCAACCATGTGTTACGCCTTGGCAGACCCACCTCAAGCAGCTGCAGCTGCTGAACATTAAGCGCTGAGATAAGCCCTCCACGCAACACTGCTTCCTGCTGTAAGTGCTGCTCCTTCTCTTTCTGTTGACGACAGCATAAATCGCGTCTTTGCTTTACTTGTTGAGCGTCCAAGGCTAGGTGTTCGTCCTCATGCTGAAGTTGCAACAATGCAACAGCTGTTGAATGGGCCTCAAAAGCTTTGAGGAGCTCTGCGGTGCCGGCCATCGCTACATGAAAGTCGCGTGTCGCTGGAAGGTGTAAGAGCAAAATCTCACCTAGGGATGTGCAAATTACTCATTTCGCCGGACCCTTGTCATCAATTACCCAGTAATTGAACCAATTGGTAAGTAACCAAGTAATGTACCATTAAACTATTACTGTCTAACTGCCATACATGGCCGTTCTCAACTTTGAAGGCGGCAAAGCACTGCTCTTGCTAAGGGAGATGCATCTGCCAAGGTGAACAAATTCTCGAGCAACATTCCTATCTCAAAACAGGGATTTATGGGAACGAAGCACGGCTCAACGTTGTCTGATCCATGCTGAAAATGTCTCACTGTTTCAGAGACTTCAGCCCAGTCCAGCCTTGTCCCATCTGGACCATTCAGATACCACTTCAGATAGGTCTGATCGTGTCTAATTGTGCAATATCAGACAGGTCTTATCGTGTCATATCTTTTACATCAGATAGTATCTGACTGAGGCTGATAGTCTCATCAGATCTGTCTAGAGACAAGAAAAAGAAAAGACGACGCCGTTAGGCGTTCGATGTAGAGAGGCTTGAGGTGATCCCGAGTTGGGCCCAAGCTTCCCTTGGCCTGATCTGTCTAGACCTTGTCTAAAACAGGTAAACTCAGGCTGAAAGCTGGCTGCTGTACTGGCTACCCTGTACCTAAGGTTGTCTAAACTGCAGTCTGCAAATCTACGCTGATCTAAGCACTGTACATGTATTTGTGCACTCTGCCTACATTCAGTGAGACACACTACACAGACAAGTACAAAGGCAAGTGCTGTCACACAAATGCGTGTACACTGACACAAACATTGCAAGCAACAGAAAGCAGCAAGCCTACAGCCTAGCGCCAAACACCATGGCAGAAAGCATAGCCAAAACTGCATACAAGACATGGCTGCCAAGGACATAAAATGCATGACCAGTACCGCTTGATCGTGACCAGGCTACAGCAAGCTCCTGATCTTCAGGGATGGCGCCCCTTCACACAGATGGCTGCACACCTCATCAATGCGCAAAGCTTTGTCCATCCCACTTGTCAGCCTGCTACACCAACTTGGCAAGATGCACTTTGGTGCTCAGTGGGCAGCATCAATATTGTAAGTCAAACATCAGGATACAAATACCTCTGCCTTGTGGGTACAGTGTGTACAGATGTGTGAAAAAGGTGTGGTGTGTCTGGATGTTTCCTTGGATGTCAACAGCTAGCTACACATCAGTCAGCTCCTTTGCAAAGCACAGCTACCTGGCAACAGGTTTTGCAGGTTTGAAGTACACAAAAATCTCCCAAAACCCTCAACAAAACCTGTTTTTGCTACCAATTCTCCCCAATTTCAGCTCATCTGGCCTTGTTTTGCCCATTTTCTGTGAAAAGAAACAAAGCGGAAATGGCTTGAATCACTTTTTTTCACAAACCCAACAGTAAGCTTGCAGTAATTGCAGTAACATTTTTATTCAGTGATGATTGATGAAAGGTAATTTGCACACCCCTAATCCCGCCACATTCAATTCACATTCATCATGCAATCCCTCATAGGCTAAGTTTTGTTACATTCGGCCATTGCATTGAGCGTAAACTTGTACAAGGGGATGGAGGAACGAGCAGCCATACAGGTGCACCAGCGAACATTGGCACAAGCATCTAACAAGCTGCACATACCTAAAAAACAGCGTCATCTACACAGTTGCAAATGCTGTATCAGTCGCTCAATTCTGTGTGCTTTTGACCACACATGCTACTATTATATCAGCTACAACCTAAAAACGAAGCAACGCCAAATACTTTGGCCGCTCATTTTGCGGCGCTTGCTGCACCAGACTGGTCTCAATATGGTTGCATGAATATGCTTAGTATCAGGCCAGCTTCTCCATTACCTGCAGCAAAATAAGAAAGCTCAGGAGCCACAGGCGCTTTGGCGCCTCCAGCACTGTGGACTCTTGATACATGCGCCATCTCATTTGCAGTTGGCTGGTGTTCCGGCCTGGATTGCAGGCATTGCAGGATGACAGCAGCAAGAGACTCTGGAAGTCCATCATCTGCTGGACAGTCATGCAGCTTTGCAATCAAAACCCCCATTGGCCAGCTGGTCTCAATACACATCTCCAGCAGCGCACAACCTAACGCCCAGATGTTGCTGGTGGCAGCCTGGCTTTCACAGTTGCCTTCAGGAAGCTCTGGTGCCCTGCATTACAAGATCCAGACGCCGTCTTGCAGCCTACCAGAGTACTAGGACTTCCCAGCCAGCAAGCACAGCAGCAATGCATGGGGGTGCATTCATATGGCTGCAGCAGTGGTTTGTGACTGCTTCATCAGAGCATATGCTAGCCACCCAATATGCAAGTCCAAAGATGACAATAGGCAAATGCACAGCATTGACCTGCACAAATTTGCTTCAAACACAAGCTCTGCACTCGCTTGTAGGCTGAATTCCCCACTCCAAAAGGGTCTGCATGACTGCATGCGTCTTGCTCTTTATGCACCAGACTGTCAAATGCAAAGAATACTTGGCCTCTGGCCTGGTCAGCCAGAGGCACTCACTCAGAGCATCAAGCTCTGCTCTCGATGATAAAAAGGTTCACGCTCTTGATTTTGTTATCTCAGTAGTGCCAACATGTATTTGATGCATGGCAGCCATCAAATATATGCATTCCAACAGGCACAGCATCATGGCATACCATGTGCTGCCAGTACACATGGACTGAGTCATGATGAAACTGATGACAGGAAGCTAAATGTCATGAATGAGACGTCATGCTAGACTGATCGCTTGGGTGCTTGCATGCACATCACTAGCGCTAGCTGGCATTGCCTGCCAGCAACGTTTGGCAAGAGAGATGAATAGAAACGGACTGGGGTCAATGTTTCTGCAACCAAATTGCTATCATGCAGTGCCTTCAAGGCATGACTAATCTCTGCTCCGTGCTGAAGCGTCTGCTGCAAACATCTTCATTGCCCTGCACAAACTTCATAAAGCTGCAGTCACAATGATGTACTCATAGCATTGCATGTCAAGAGGTCTGTGTCCTATCATGATGTGTTCCAGCAGCTGTTACTTGCACCACAAGTGGGAGCATGCCAAAGAAGGCGCTGGCCTGACATGCAAAGACGGCACACCTGACATGCTCTGCATTTCAGCTGCTAGTGTATGAGACAGGGACTTATCTCAACTCAACTCCCACAAGCATTACACAACATCAGCGGGAGGACTCTTCGCCGCTTTTAAGTGTGGTAAGCATGCAAGCTTCAAAGACACAAGGGGTGGGGAAGAATCAGCTGCGCAACGGCACCTCAGGTGTGTGCTGCCATGCCCCAACTCTTATGATCTCGCTTCTTGCCTTACAAACCTGCATAGCACTTGCATATACCACTCCCGCGCCTATCCAGAGATGCCCACCCGCGAGGGTCCGCTCCTGGAAAGAGGTTACTGCGGGAGTTGGGCGATCACACAACTACCGATCACACAACCAAGAACACTTACACGCCGATCACAACGACTGCCAACACACACACTTACGCGACGAAGCTATGAAAGTCCACAGGACTCAACCTGATCTCCGTGCTGAACGCTGTGACTTTTTTAGGAACAGTGACAGCTTATACACACCATGTCAAACACCTTACTGCAGTGGCACCTGTGTGTGCACAGAAATGCTGCAATACCATAGACCGTACTATGACGACAGGAACCTCACCCTATCCTGTCCTGTAGGGCTCTCTTTCTTGAGATGCCACCAAAGCAGCAACAGCCTTCTCAACACCAACATACACGACACCTTCAGCCTCCCCGCACATGTCTGCAACAGACTGCACCTGCCTTGTAGCACAGCTGACTGCCATGTATGTGTACAGCACGCTCCATTGCAAGTAGAGCCATGCTTTGGTGCTGCCAAAGTGCAGCAGACCAGTTTCTATCAATACATGCAAACACACTCCCTCCCCACCATCACCAATACTGCAGACAGCAGCACCAGTGCCTTGCAAGCCTTCTCCAGTACGTGTGTATACTATGTACCAAGGCTGCCTTCAGCAACACCGCTGGGACAGCATGTGATACGCTTATATTGGTTAGTAGCCAGAGGCATGCATACTGTGCATGCTAAGTTGTTACCCATCATCCAAACCTTGATCCCCACCCCTCAACCTCATGTACAGTGCAGCTGGCACCAGCATTGTCATGAAATCCACATGTCCAGTGAAGTAATACAAGCTGTGAAGACGCTCACAAATGACATGCACATGCAGCGAAGCTTGGCAGAGTGGAAGACAATACTGCAGACATGCAAACACATCAGCTTTGCACTTGTAGGGCTGTTGATTCCATGTGCATTTACAGTCGCATTTCAGGCAATACGTGTGGTGGCGTTGGTCAGCATTAGCCTATTACA
>JAABUI010001194.1_pt1 | contig 15491 bp, 18 predicted proteins | sample 5559111 | NCBI WGS metagenome assembly JAABUI01 (sample SAMN10711870, study PRJNA513365) | rock metagenome | isolation source: Antarctica rocks | place: Antarctica: Victoria Land, Buttleship Promontory
GTATGTATGAGATCTGCAAGCAACGATCGCTCTCCAGTAATTTTCCCCTGGCCGGCATCAACTTTTAGGCTCCTTTACAGATGCCAAGATTTCGCTAGAACAGATCGTGGATATCGTCGACAAGTCGCAGTGCAGCTAAATCTCTCCTGCGCGGAAAGGGAGACTGGTTTAGCGGGTTGACATGGCCTTGGTGACGAGACGTTTCAGTGCTAATTCCTTCTTCTTCAGGTCATCCGAGCTGGAGTCTTCGACTTCGAGTTGGGCCATGGCGTCGCTGAGGGCGGTCTCGATCTTCTCTTTGGTGCCACGCTTCAGTTTGAGAGACATTGTTGGATCTGAAGTGATTTCTTCGACCCGGGAGATGTATGATTCTAGTTGCTGCCTGGCTTCGAATTTCTTGCTGAATGCGTCATCGGTGCTCTTGAATTTAGCGGCATCTATGAAATCGTTAGTAACAGACTATGAAGAGGAACACGGATTGATAGCACTCACCGCTAATCATGTTCTCAATCTCAGAAGATGAGAGCTTGCCTACGGAATTGGAAATTGTGATGTTTGCGCTTCGTCCAGATGTTTTCTCCGTGGCAGTAACTTTGAGAATACCATTGACATCGACTTCAAAGACGACTTCCAAAACAGCATCGCCGGCCTTCATAGGCGGAATCGGGGCAAGAGTGAATTCTCCCAACGACGTGTTGTCTTCGCAATTGACACGCTCACCCTGGAAGACGGGAAATTGCACTGTCTGCTGATTGTCTGCAACCGTGGTGAAAGTTCGCTTCTTGATTGTGGGCACAGTCTGACCACGGGGAACAACGGGAGCGAAGATGTTACCTTCCATCGCCACGCCCAAGGAGAGAGGGACGACATCGAGCAGGAGAAGATCAGCAGTATCGGCGGACGTAGCCTTTCCTGACAGAATACCGGCCTGTACGGCGGCACCGTACGCAACAGCCTCGTCAGGGTTGATGCTCTTCTCGAGCTTCTTGCCATCGAAGAAATCACTGAGAAGCTTTTGTATCCTTGGAATACGGGTGGAGCCGCCGACCAGCACGATTTCGTCCACTTTGCTCTTGTCTAGGTTCGCATCCTTCAGCACTTGCTGTACCGGGTCAATCGTACCATTGAAAGCCTTTGCGTTTAGATCCTCGAAACGAGCACGGGTGATATTGGCGTTGAAATCCTCACCATCAAAGAGGGAGTCTATTTCAACTGTAGTCTGAGTGCCATTGGATAACGTTCGCTTCGCTCGCTCACAAGCGGTTCTTAGACGTCGGAGTGCGCGCGCATCTCCCCCAAGGTCCTTCTTAGTTTTCCGTTGAAACTCTTTCTTGAAGTGGTCCAAGAGGTTCGTATCAAAGTCCTGTCCACCAAGATGCGTATCACCGGCAGTCGCTTTGACGGTAAATACTCCGCCCTGAATGTGTAGCAGTGAAACATCAAAAGTTCCTCCACCCAAGTCGTAGATGAGAACATTCCTCTCCTTCTCGGATTTTCCAGAGCCCAGACCATAGGCAATAGCGGCGGCGGTAGGCTCGTTGATGATCCGAAGAACTTGCAGATCGGCAATAGCTCCTGCATCCTTAGTTGCCTGACGTTGGTTGTCGTTGAAATATGCGGGGACGGTGATGACAGCTTTCTTGACCTTCTTGCCAAGTTTAGTTTCTGCAACTTCTTTCATCTAGGCCTTAATTAGTACAGGTTAAGAGTGTATCGGACACCGAACAAACCTTCATTAGCACCATCGATGAGATTTCTTGCGGAGAAAAGGTCTTGGACTCCTTCAGGTAGTCCACCTTGACCATGGGGTTTCCGCCCTGGTCGACAACCTTGAACGGCCATGATTCGATATCCTTCTTCACTGTAGGGTCGTCGAATCTTCGGCCAATGAGTCGTCTAGAAAGGCATCAGCTCCTGCGCCCTCTAGGATGACAAAAACCATACTTGATATCAAATATTGTGTTCGTAGGGTTCATTGCTGCCTGATTCTTTGCCGACTCTCCAATCAATCGCTCTTGGTCTGTAAACGATACGAAACTTGGTGTTGTGAAGCTTCCTTGTTCGTTCGCGACTGGAAGGCATTAGGGCCAATGTTTCGAAGACATCTCGTCAGAAGCATTCTGACATACTGATTTCGACATTTGTTCCCTCGTAGTTAGCGACACACGAATAAGTGGTACCTTGAATACCTGTCAGCAAGGCTTGATACACGAGTACATCACACCTATTCGCAAGGCATGATGTCCAAGTGTATTGGCGAAATGCTTACCTAAATCGATACCGATTGCTCCTTCGTAGACTTCGTCCGCCATATTTGCGAAATCTGGAATGAACACAGTAGGATTTATGGTAGTGATTGGGAGGTTGAGAGGAGGTATTGCTGCGGAGGTAGAAGCTCGAGAAAGTATTCTAGTTGTCGGTGAATCTCCAAAAATTTCGTGGGCGATCTTGGATGCCGAGCTAGCGGCTTTCATAGGGCTGCCTCTTACGCCCGCTGTGCCCGCTAAGTCACTGCCCAAGAGTCTCAGATAATGTCTGTAGAAGGAAAGTGGACTATCGTGGAAGGTGATGCGACGAGAGTCTCCACAGTAGCTTGCTGAGCACTATCGTACAATACTTGGGCCAAATCTACCCATTCCTCATGCCAACGGTTGCTTGTATCTAACAGTTGGGTATGCCATTTACTCACCCGACTCCATGCTAAATACAGATACACATCTCCTCGTAAAAGAAGGCAGCGTTCCTCTAAGTCAAATGAAATTGGTAAGACCAAAAGCTTTAGGTCTTCTGAAGATGAACATAAAGCGTGAATTTCTCGAAATCAATCTCCTGTCCCGATCCCACCTTCGGCGCACCCCTGGGCGGCCCTGCAATAACTTCAACATCGATAGCGCTGACCCCAGGGAGCACCCGGGTCTCGTATATCGATCGTCTAGGATCCGGCTCTCCTTTCTGTGGCAGGGGATTTAGTCTTGGATTGGCTTGAGTGCTGCACGAAACGACCGTTTTGCTTGGTCGATGCATGAGGCTTGCGGAAACAGTGGCCGTGATGCTTAGGTAGTAGTGGGTGTGGGGAATGGTGATAGTGACGGATTGTTGGGTTCGAGTGGGGGATGCGGGGATGTCGAGGTTGAAGTGGTCTTTTATGTTGAGGCCATCGTGGGTGCGAACGTTGAGATTCGTGATGAGAGCGTCAGCAATGCCTAGGATTCATCAGCGAAAGTTAAAGGATATATTTAGAACGCAGATCTCACCTTTTCCAGGCTGCCTGAGACGCGAATTGAAAGGTGTGTTGGAGCTATTGCTTGCAGAAGTCACGCCATTGGTGATTGCATGGGGATGAGGGCTACCGCTGGACAGTCGTGTAGACATATTCACAGGAGGAGGCATGTGCGTGCCTCCAGCGGTCGGGCTCTGCCGAGCTTCGTTAGTGTCGTTAAGTTGGATGGAGCTTAATGCAGGCGACTGTCTATGGTTGCCTTCAGCTTTGAGACCATTCGGTACTTGAGACCCTGGAGCTCCTTTCTCATTGAAAGGTCTTCCAAGAGCAGGGATAGTCGATGACCCTATACCATTGCGTAAGTCCTCAACGGCATTGGAAGCCTGGTTGGACAACCTACCTGTCATTGTCGCATGGCCGTTGGCGCCGGCTCTGACAAGTTCTTGTTGACGTTTGAGTGCTTCGCTATCTACTGACATTGCTGGGGTACCAGCGTTTTTCTGTCCACCAAATTTCAAGGTAATCTTTGATGGTTCAGGAGACTTGGCCGGCATTCTGAGCTTCACCCTTGGCTGCGGAGGCTCTGCGACGACACGCTTTGCCTCTGTCAATCGTCGATGGAAGTATTCCTTGAATAGATGAGCGACAAACGATGAGACGAAATACAATAGGATCTCTACCTCAAGCTCTCCAGCCAATTCCGAAATATCACTACCATCCTCATTGAATGTCCGTGCATTTTCCCAGATATGGCTGACCGCTTCATCAAGAGCTGCCCAGCTTTTCAAGAACGTCACTCCGGTGGGCTTGTCTCTACCCTTTACTCCACGCACGAGCTTTTGTACGCTCTTTAGGGATACTGGGTTTTTGATGACTTTGTAATAATCTACGAGAGAACGAGAGGGAAGATTGATGAAAGGAGTAAAGACTGGGGGTGACTCACTAGCCCATGGTCAGTATTCACAAATATTGAAAGACGCATTGAACTTACTCGTCGTCTTTGAAGTTGATAAGCTCGGTCATAATTTTCTCTTGCGCTTCTTGGAAATTGTTCCCTTCGAAGCTTTGGAAAGCGCCCTCTGCATCCTGTACCGCTGGCGTCGAGCTCCCCCTGCGATCATTGGCTGCCGCCGAGGAGCCTACGTGCGTGATAAGACGAGGTCGTTTAACGGGGGACTTTGTATCCTCTACCGCCTCGGGGTCGTCATCTCCTTCGGCGTCCTGCTCTTCGACTACCTCGGCTGCCTTTCGCTCCTCCAGCTTCTCTTTCCAATCAGGAGGCACAGGAGTAGTATAAGCCTGATAATTGGGCGACCGATAGGCTGGATTGTGTTCTTCCATATATCTAGAAAGAATCTTACGGACCTTCTCCGAATCCGAGAACACCTGGGAACGCTTCTCATTGAAGGATTTGGCATTGCTAATCATGCGTCTGAAGTCGCCTTCTAAGCTGGTCATGTTTGGATACTCGCGGTTGTCCAACTTAGTCTGGCAAATTGATCAATGTCAGCAAAGATTTGGAAGAATCCCTCTCAAGTCATATTTGGAATGGCTCGCTTCCATAATGATAGCAGTCAGACCGCTATACCAGCTTGAATTGTGCATCGCACTCAAGGCAGAACATCACAAGTGCTTCAGAGGAATTTACATCTAAACGAGAATGATTGTATATCGCATGTCCCATGGGTGCTGATGTTCAAGGTACTGGTTCTTCTGATGGGGAACGAACCCATACATATGATTGGTGGAAGAATGCATAAACCACTGAGATGAAGTCCACGATCAAGAAAATAAGTAGACAACTGACCTCGATTATTTCTAATGCCATAGGAAGCCCGATTCTATCATAGTAATTGGGCATCTTCTTCTACAGATAGAGTGTTAGCAAACTTTCGTGAAAGTGTATTAATATATAGATCATACCCGGTCAGGTAAAGTCAAGAAGTGTGTAGCAATGTTCCAATTTCTGGTGAAGCGTTCTGTTAGTAGCTGCTTCCCGAGCCAGGACACGCGCGAATAGGCCTCGAGGCACATACTGTTTGTCGCGGGCATTCTTCAGCTGATTTACGAAAGCAAGGCCTGTCTTCGTAGTCCCCTCGGCCGTCTCCTCCTCGGTGGCCTAGAATTTCAGAAGGATTAGCCATAGTGCTGAGGTAGAAACCACTTCTAGCGGTGGGCAACACAGTTGTAGTGGAGTCTAGAAAGCGAGTATGTGTAGTTGGCAAAATCCTTAGATTCACCGCCCTAGCGAAAGGCAGTGGCCATGCCACAGAACTTCTTAACCCCTCGTCCACCGCTACCACCACCACCACAATAACTTAGAGCAAAGCAACACTTGCACTCTCAGCACATACCGGTAATTTCCTTCGCTTCGAAGCTGGAGCCACATCAATATCAGAGGCTGCCAAGGGAGGCCCTGCCATTTTGCGCTTCGAGCTCATCTTCGAACCTTGACGGTCGCAGGGGGTTGAAGAGTGCTGCGGGCAGTCCGGGACTCGGGCACACTGCACACCCTCCTCTCCAAGCCAACGCTTTCACCTCGACAATCGCACCTCTTCTGCCCAACGCGCCGCCCCAGGAAATACTTGTGGTCAGGGTAGAACTAGGGATGATGAAGCTTGCGCTGGACGTGTAGGGGAGCGTAGTCGGTGGGGTGGCTGTGAACGCGCTGAAAGCTGCAGTGGGCCCAACAAGAGGGCTCGTATCCAATTCTATTGTCAGAATGCGACCCGCAATAAGACCAGATGGCAATCACTCTGCGATCTGTAGACATTTCCTCAAACACCGTGATGCCCATCAAAAGCTGTTATTGAGAGCTAAATCCTAAACGGCTTAGCTGGAATGCCAAGTGATTTAGGACTAGCGGGGCAATATCTCCGAAAAGCCGTTGCGATTGTGAGTGTAAACAAACCTCAAATCGGTACCTGCACCTTCCCAGCCCTTGCGAAACTTCGCATAAGCTAGCGTTGCTCAAGCTCCTTACGTTACCAGTGAAAGCGATCAATCAAGCCTGCACGGTGCTTTCCTATTCTCAGCCTTGTCGGGTTCTAGCTTCTTCATCCTGGTCTTGTGCAGCGTGGGGCAGCTTCACCTGGCTGCGAACCGCAAATTTTCCCATCCACACAGACACGCCGAGAACCCCTTTCCCACGTGTTAACCTTTGTCATCATTTCTCATAAATTTGGGCAGCGTCACGCCTCTACAATCTTTCACAAATCAAAATCTTTTCTTCGCGCAGCCGGAGACCGCAAGCAAGCTCACACGAACCAAGATGTCAAGCACAATCTCTACGATGGACCATGACAGAAGGAACAAGCTTCCCAGAATGCTCACGGAGCATGAGAGGGATCGGCTAGAGGAGTTCATAGAAGCCATACATTACTCATCACGGTTCGCAATTATGCATCCTTGGGTGCCTGCGGCCTGCTGACTTGCTGCATCAGATATTCCGACGACGAGTTCGAGTACCGGCATGTACAGCTGCCAAAGGAGATGGTGAAGAAGATACCAAAGGACTACTTTGATCCTTCTAAAGGCACCCTAAAGCTACTATGGGAGGAGGAATGGAGAGGATTGGGCATCACGCAGGTACGCACGATCTGTTAAGCCCATCTTCCTTCGTGAATTGGCTAACTAAATTATGAGTAGAGTCTAGGATGGGAGCATTACGAAGTCCATGAGCCAGAGCCACATATCCTGCTTTTCAAGTGAGTCTCCCCCATCCAACCACCAGACGACCTCCTAAATATGTCCCATCTAGGCGTCCGTTCAATTTCCAGCCAAGCATGCTACTACAACAACAAAAACAACAACACTAGACAAACGATTGTTCACTTTCGAGAAATTTCCCAATCATTGCCCTCAAGAGGTTTCATGCGATAATACCACCCCAGCATTTCAGCCCACGACAGTATGCATCGATGGTTCATGAATTATATCAATTGTTCTAGGCGAATAGAAACTTTAATATCAGGCGTTGCCGGCAAGATTGGGTTGATGGGAAAAGGTGCATTTCACGACTCTACTCTGTATTTAGCCATCCAAGCATTAGTAGCAGATATCGGGACACCGACTGCCATTAGGCCTCGGCCAGATGTATGACAGCGGAAACGCTTTCTTGAATCTTCATGTTCATTTACTGGATGTTTTTATCCAGCCAATCTTCCCACTGCTGACCAGTAAAGCTGCTCGATATACTGCCTTCTTCGATACCCTGCCGTGATCGTTAGTCTATACAAGACACGAGTCAATGGAAACTTACATTGAAAAGCACTGTTGGCGTTACATGCACTCCCAGGCGTCGATTGAACTATAATTTGGATCAGCAAATGAGGCCGTTCTGGAAAGTACTAAACCGTACTTTCACCATCAACTTAACATCGTTGGTCACCTGATTTCCCACATTCAAGCTCCCATCCGGGCCTGGCTTATCTGAAATTTCCAATAACCCATACACTTTTCCCTCGTCCAGTCCCACGCTCGCGGCTACTTTCGCCAATCGCTTGTATGTGTCGTTCCTTGCCTCGTGTATAACATTGGCATCAAAGAAGTCTTTCTGCTTCTCAAACAATGCTTTACTGAATGGCCAGAATTTGTCGGGTGAGAGGCGTAGTACCGCAGCGCCAGCTTCATGACAGAGTGTACTCGAAGGGTGCCATGGTTGGATTTGCTGCCGAAACACGAACTGGACCTTGGAAGGATATTTCTTTGGGACGTCCGGGAGCACAGAATTGTAAATAGTGTTAAACATCTTGGCGGAGAAGGGGCAGACATAGTCAAGGTAGAGCTCGACAGTATGGATCGCTTTTGGCGAGACGTTAGCGGAGTACGCTTGACCAGCAAACTTTGGGGCGAGAGCCATGATTGTAGACACAAATCTGGGCAATCAATAGAGATTTTCTGCTCAATATCATATAGTAAAACTAAACTCTCAGTGAGTGAAAATGACGTGGGGGCGGAGGGGAGCTGCCAACGCCAGGTAGTGGCCGTGGCCTTTTTTACCTGAGACCGAGCATTCACTCATCACTTCACACGCGATGCACAAAAACCTTGCAAACCCTAGACTCAGTGTCTTGTGAGGCATCCATTGGAAGCATGTTGTTGCCGGCGTTGCGAGCATTTGATTCACTGAATCAGCTTGCACAATCTCCGCAGTATCCTTGTCCTTTGCGCCGGTAGCACGGACTGAGACACTATGAACCATACAGCCATCCAATTGACACCACGGTGAAGCAGCCACGAACTTTCTCTACTCCCTGTCTTCCGGTACTCAGCCAGTATGGCGCCCATCTTTGGCTTTCCAAGTCCGCAGGTACCGAATCTCGGTTTCTCAGTCTCGCACCAGAAAGTCGAACTTGATATAGACCTACCAAGCCAGAGTCTTCGAGGCCGTACAGAAATTACCCTCAGTCCACACTCGAAAGATCTCAAGTCAGTCCGGTTGAACTGCAGGCAGTGTGATCTTAAACGTCTCACCGTGAATGGAAAAGCATGCTCTAGTGCTTCGTACGAGGATCCCTATAAGCGGACAACACTTCCATGGAAGGCGGGAGTCCACCAGTACCATATGCTCCAGCAGAGGCTAGAAAATCAATTGAAAAGGTCGCCTGAGGAAGAACTCGTCGTAGCATTTCCTAAAAGCCTCAAGATAGACGACCTCGATCCGTTCTCCGAGGAGGCGCAGAGCATACTCTTATCGAAAAGTGTGGGAAGCAGCAAGGGTGACGGATCAGCTAATGCTCTGGACCCCGTTCAGAATAGTCGAAATACGGCTGAGCAGGCTGCACGCTTCACCCCAGTCCAACTCAACATAGAATTTGTTGTTCGGAAGATCCGAGATGGTATGCAGTTCGTGGGCTGGGAAGATGGGGATTCCCGCTATCCGCATGCCTATAGTACGAATTCTTTGTCACCTGGAGCCGCATGCTGTCTCTTTCCTTGCGTCGACGATCTTACCTCGCGGTGTACGTGGGAAATATCACTCACATGCCAAAAGACTGTTGGAGATGCGTTTGGAGCTGTCGATTCCCAGCTACAGGTCAATGGAGTAAATGGAATTTCGAACGACATGAACGGGACTCGCTCTTCTCACCGCACGTATTCTAGACACAGCGATCTTAGCGAGGAAGACAAGGCTCTGGAGCTTGCCGTGATATGCACAGGAGACATGATAGATGAGGTAAGTGTGTCAGCTGTGACGTTTTTATCCACTGACAGCAGTAGATTGACGATCCTCGAGATCCCACAAAGAAAACCACCTCTTTTATCTGCACTTCTACTTTATCTGTACAGCATGTCGGCTTCGCCATAGGACCATTTAAGCACGTGGACCTTGCACAATTTCGTGAAAGTGATGAAGATGACAGACTTGGACAAAATGCTGTTCCTGTGCATGGCTTTTGCTTACCCGGGAGAGCTGAAGAGATCAAAAACACCTGTCTGCCTATCGCTAAGGTAAAGAAACCCTTGGAATCAAAATCCGCAACAAGAGCAACTGACCGTTCCCCAGGCGATAGACTTCTTCACTATAAATTATGGCGCCTATCCCTTTCAAAGTTACAAACTATGCTTCGTCGATGATCTCTATACGGACATCGTTGATACGGGCTCATTGTCGCTTTGCAGCAGTCGCTTATTGTTCCCAGAAGACATCATAGAACCTCTAGATCGGGTCACTCGTCAACTCGTTCATGCTCTTGCAACCCAATGGATTGGAATCAACATCGTGTCCAAGGACCCGTCTGATTTCTGGGTTGTGGTGGGGATTGCATACTTCATCACGGATCTATTCATGAAGAAGCTGACAGGAAACAACGAATATCGATATAACCAGAAACGAGCAGCAGATCGAGTGGTCGAGCTCGATGTCAACCGTCCATCGTTATTTGATCTCGGGGCTCTCATAACTCTTGATCCTTCTCTCCTCTCATTCATGGAACTCAAAGCGCCCCTTGTTCTGTTCATCTTGGATCGAAGGCTCACAAAAGCGGGACATTCAGCTGGGCTCTCCCGAATCATATCGAGGGTGTTTCTTAACGCCAAAGTGGGTGACTTACCTAACGGCGCCCTTGACGCTCTTTATTTCATGAAAACATGTGAGAAGCTCGGGCACATCAAGCTAGACGTCTTCTATGCCCAGTGGATTGAAGGAGCTGGGTGCCCCAAATTTCGCGTCACACAAAGATTCAACAAGAAGAAGCTTGTGGTAGAGATGCTCATTCAGCAGATCCAATCTGAAAACATCAAGGAATCGAATCTTGAGAGCGCGACATTCATGCGAGATGTAAAGGAAGAACGGCACGAGGTTTATGCTGGCTCAATTCAGCCTTCATTCACGGTATTGGGCACCGTTTTTAGCCAACTTCAAGTACTGACCTTCTAAGGGCCCAATGACCGTTCGTATTCACGAGGCTGACGGTACACCCTATGAGCACATCATCGAGATCAAAGATGCGAAGACTTCGTTTGACATACCGTATAACACTAAGTACAAGCGTTTGAAACGAAGCAAACGGCAGAAGGAAAAGACTGCTGCCGTCACAGGCATGGAGTCCTTCGGCGGTGGTGGTGATGACGTCCTCTTGTATTCCCTTGGTGACGTGCTCCAATCGGAAGAAGAAATGAAGGAGTGGAAGCTTGACGATTGGAGCAAGGAAGAGGAAGACAGGATGAGTCAAGAGTCCTATGAGTGGATTCGCATGGACGCAGACTTCGAGTGGATCTGTAAGATGAACATCTCAATGCAGTCATATATGTGGGTTTCCCAGCTGCAACAGGACCGGGACGTTGTAGCTCAATTAGAGGTACGTCCACCTTGAACTTATATCGCAAACAGGTATTGACATTGTGCAGTCTTTGCAGTGGATGGCGCTGGTACAACCCCATAGACTGGTGTCTACAGTTCTCATTCGTACCCTAATGGACCAACGTTACTTCCATGGTATTCGCACGGCAGCAGCGGAAATTCTTGCTAAAAACGCGAGGGACGAGCTCGAGTGGATTGGACAATTCCATCTCGAAAAGGCATTTCAGGAGTTTTTCTGCTACACTGACTCGCCTATGACTCGATCAAACGACTTTGCAGACCGAACAGCATATTACATGCAGTGCGCAATCCTTCAAGCAATCGCAAGAATACGGAATGCGAGCGGCCACACTCCTTTTAGAGTGAGGAACTTTCTCTACGAAAAGTTGAAGTTCAACGACAACTCTAACAACGAGGTACAGTACCTGCATGATCGTGAAGGCGTTTCATTGACAAGTGATAGTATTCCGACTGCCATTATCTTACTATTCTCATGAAGGCATTGGCCGAAGCTTTGGCCGTGAAGACTCCACCGAGCAGCAATGCTTTTGATGGCTTTGAGGATGACGGTGACGATGAACATTTCCACAGTGCCTGTCTTGAGGAGATTGATCGATATCGGCGCATCGACGAATGGATCCCATCTTATCACAACATACTATCGATCACTGCCTTGGATTGCAAGAGGATGCTGGCAAAAGCTGGTGTGATCACTTCAAGACCAGCGGACTTCCTTCAGTACACACCAGATGGGACTTCAGAGTATCTTCGCCTGAAAGCTTTCGAGAATTTGATGAGTTTAGGATTGGCCAAACACGACGCAACCCTTCGATGGTTTCTATTTGTCCTAGCTACCGATCCATCACCATACATCCGCGATCAGATGCTACGCATCTTTGGCAGGACCCTAGGCTCCATTGCCATCGGTGAGCACCTGGAGGCCGACAAGGCACAAGCGGCACGGCAAGATGGGCTTGTCATCGAGCAAGAAGCATCTACTGAGGCCCGCCAGATCAGCATAGCGCGCAAACAGACGGTCGAGGGCGCTCTCAGCGCTTTGAAAGATGAATTATCGGACAACGCTATCTTAAAAACTGAGATTTGGAACGCCATTACATCACCTACACTCTCTCTTCGACAGCTGGGCGAGCTCCTCGACATCTGTGACCTCCTTTACACCCCAGAGACCTCCATGGTAGTAGGCCTCCGTTATCCCCGTTACTGGACCTGCAACAAGACCGGCAAAGGCAAGGTCGTCTTCTCACGCTCCTCCCGCATCCGTACTACGCAAATACCGAAACGTAGACTCTTTTCCCTTGCAATGCCTTCATCCTCGCCAAATGTCAAGAGCGAAACTAGTAATCCGACCCCTGCCATGCCGCCGCCGCCTGCTCAGGCACCCTTGAAACTCAAGCTCGGAGGGCCTAAGAAGCCGTTGATTGCAAGCGGACCCTCCACGCCTGCCTCGGTCGAGACTGTGCCGCCAAGTCCAGTGGACAGCTCGCAGGGAGAAGGACCTAAATTGAAATTAAAGTTTAAGTTGGGAGGACCAAAGGTGGGCGGAGCAGGAAGTCCACCACCTTAAATATTGATTTGCTATAGATTCTTGCCTTATGATACCCAGATCTAGTACTCAAGAATTGATCATCTTATTTGACGTCTCATTCTACAGGCTCCCAATGAGCCTCATGCGATTATACAAAATGTGGTGACACGCTGAGCTTTTATCTCTCATTTCCCTTCAAGAATCAGAAAAGTTGGCTAGGAACATTTGAAGTGGGAAGTCTTGATCGATGCATGGACAGGACTATGTATACTTTGACTCGCAGGCTTCCAAATCTAGCCGCCTTCTGTGATACACCCTTTTTCACAAATCTTGTCGAAAGAGAAAATCCGTAAGTCGAGCCAAAGTCTTGCGAGCTGGCGTGAACCCTAGCCTATCTCTCCCCCAGTATCGTCCATCACATTGGCGATTGAGATTTGATCCACGGGCGCGCATCTCCTACCTACTCCCTCCCTCGTGTCCCCACGCGGAAACCCTTACAGTGTATCGCCAGTCTTTCCGCTAACAGACATCGCTTCTCCACTTGCTAGCCTTGTTCAAATAGGAAGTACCAAAGATGAAAGCATTTGCATGACATACGCATGATACTGCAATCCGGTTGCGAACCGCAAGCTTCATGGAGAAAATAGAGCCTTTTCAATTTTGAGGACTGTCAAATACCTTACGATTGTCGATACCTGTTGATTGTGTGTGTATGTCAATATATAAACGCCATATCTCGAACCAGAAGATGCCCTCACTCATGGCCCCTTTATCAATACTTTACGCTTCTATCTTTAGGATCATCTCTCCAGCTGCGTATCCAGCGTTTGATAGCACATTGTCAATCATATCCATTGGCTTTCTAGTCGGTGACTAAGGAAAGATCCAGTTCCACTGTACCTTTATTGCACGTGTTGTGGGCTGTTAGGTGTAGTGGTCCACCGACGATAGGAAATTAGGTTGAGGATATTGTTGAGGACTGGATTACCTTTGATGCTTGGGAGGTGGGAGGACTCTGCGTGAGTTTTGTTATGTTATACTCAGGCGCTGCGCTTTTTGATTGAAGTCGATGGGAGTTGCAGAGAGCAACAAAAAATTCCGAAAGAAAGGGTGATGGTAGAGGTCGATAGGAGATGATTTCGTTTCTCCCGTCATGGCAAAAAAACTAGAACCTTGGATCAATTGTCATTTCGTCTGAGTGAGATGCAAGGTATCTTAAAATAGTTCTATAAAAGCTAAAGGATGACGGGTAAATTGTTAACGGAAGACAAGCGAGTTCATGTTAACGTAGGTGATGCTGGTGTAGCAAAGATACGGAAAACACCAAATACAATTTCAATGTCATTGGTCAGTCATATTTTCGCACGAAATTTGCAAATGCACTATCTAGAAGAATCAAGCCGAAAGTCTTTTCTCATCTATACGATGGCAGAGCTTCCAGCTCTTCAGCCCTGCGCCTACGCTATGCATGGTATCACCACTGAAAGCCAGAAAAAGAATGGACGCACGCTCAAACGCTCATGATCGAAATTCAAGGACCACCTCTGGGATGCTGCTTCCTCGGCCGGAAATTTCTGATTCCACATGTAACATGCGTGTATCTTGACTCCCGAGGGTGATATGAACCAGCGATGTCTAAGACGCAAACTCCTTTCGGACCTTCAATCTGGACAAGTCCGGTCACTAGTAGGGTTCCTCTCTGCCCAAAGTCATGAGGAGGTCTCCAATTCTTCGCTAGGGTTCGCTTCCACGCGGTAATACCCGCTCCATTGTCATTACCAATCTGCACTACAGATGGTAACAATGATGATAAGATCTTGGAGCTATCAGGAAACGGTTGCTTCGGTGTCTCCTTCGTACTACCTTGGCCGGCCGATTTCGCGTCAGGAAGTTTGTCCATCCGGGCAGGAGGTTGCGCTTCTTGCTTGGCGCTGCTTTTCCGCAATTGATCCAGGCTTGTCATGCCGGAAGGCAAAGATGAATTAGGATTGCCGGACTCTTCGTCAAGTCCGAGCATTTGTTTGAGTCTGGCCATTTGAAACGACAAAGTTGTGCGATAGCTGGCCCAAAATGACTTCGCCACTGGCAACGGAAATATAGCGGCCTGGAAACGAGCTTTTTGCAGAGCTGATACGGGTCGAGTAGTCCAGGCAACGTAGTTGTCTGCGATTTCCAGTCTGCTCAAAAGTTAACCCAATGACCAGTCCCCAGATGGAGACGTAATAGCATACCCTGAGCGTTCATATTCTGGCGGTGGTCCCTCTGGAATGACCACATCTAACCAAGAGCGCGTGACCTTGATTGGCGTTCCCAATCCCCTTTGGAAACCTGTCAAGCTTGAGAAATGGCTACTGACAAAGCCCGCTAGTTCGTCTGGACCCCAACTTAGACGCTTGAACCTTTTCTGTAAGGAAGCTGGAGAAACCTACTTCGGACTGCTAATTCCCTATCTCGGTCTCCTCTGAATTCGAGAAAGCTCTGCCACTCAGGGTCACTACCCTTGTAAAATGTGGTTGGCCGTTGACGAGTCCATCCAAATGGAATGAAAATGGCATCCTCTGGCATTTCCTCGGGTATATGAGCCGCGTCTTCCTCGTTGTCTTCTCCCCCCTCATCCTCTTTCTCATCTGATTCCGAACCTTCTGAGGTACGAACATGCGGAATAGCAGTTTTTCCTTCTTTTCCTTTTGCTTGATCTTCCTCTTCGTCATCCTCGAGTAGATCGAAATACCAGAGTACGCCTGTGCCTAACAACGTGATACAGGTTGACTGAAACAGAGCTCGTTTTAGGCGTTTTCTGCGCTTTTGTAAGTATCGCGTTCAGCGAGTCAAAGGAAGGCTATGTCATGCGTACCCAAAATCCGCTTTTCTGATTCGCACAGGCTGGATGTGGACCAGGCCGTTTTGGTTCGTCAGTAGAT
>JAABUI010001195.1_pt1 | contig 15490 bp, 29 predicted proteins | sample 5559111 | NCBI WGS metagenome assembly JAABUI01 (sample SAMN10711870, study PRJNA513365) | rock metagenome | isolation source: Antarctica rocks | place: Antarctica: Victoria Land, Buttleship Promontory
ACTATACGGATGACAGGTTGGCCAGACCACTGAGGGGAGGGTGTCAAACCTTTCCCGCCGATCCAGGTGTTGGCCACTCACTTCACGATCCCGATGGTGACTGCCCGTTTCTGTGTGGGCCGCGAGATCGTATTGGATAGGTAACTTAGAGTCATTGGGCTGCACGCCCATATTCCGGAAGCACCTGATACGAGGTGAGCATGCGACCCTTCCACCATCTCGCGCACTCACCGAAGCAAAGGAAGGCGTATCGGACACGAGGGTGATTGTCGACGCCAGCGACTATCGAGAGCGAGACGACCGAGAGCAGGGCCATGGCCATGATGTGCCTGGGGCGTTCTTTGAGGAGGTCGGAAGAGAAGCAACAGGTCAGGACGATGACGATGGCGACGGCATCTGAGCGGCGGGAAAGTCAATTTCGTTCATCGGACTCCGATACTCAGGTTGTTGCAAACGTACAGATCGGGACGGTCAACTATGAGTCAGGGTAAGCTGGATTGGCTCATTGCCGCCCTCGAGAGTCGGACCCACAAATTGCGCTTTCCGGCCAGAGTATCCCAACGAGGCGGTGAGTGTCGGTATGAAGTAAGTGATCGTGCCGGCGGCCGTACAGGTCGATTGGCCGAAGCAGAAGAGCCAAGTACGCCAGTCCTTGACGGCGAGGACGATGCTCCTCCAGTGCCCGACGGCTTGATCATCGGCACTGTCGATGTTGTCGTCCTTGGCGAGACGAGCGACGGCGTATCTCCGCTCCTCCTCGGTGAGCCACTTGGTATTTGCCGGGAAGTCGGGAAGAATGAAGCTGGTGTCGATGTCAGGCGGGGATGAGCAGTGTGTGGGAACGCTTACGCACATCGAGATGACGGAAAAGACCAGAGTCATGCAGCCCTCGACTGATGGTAGCGGGATCAGAGACATTCCAAAGGGCTCCAGGGCGAACCCACTGAGGAAGAGCCACTTCCAGGCAGGAAGACCGCCAGCGCCGTCCAATCCCGAGAGGATCGCTCCGGCTGCGAACGGGGAGTAAGAACAGCCCCCTTTTCATTTTTATTCAGGCATTCAAGGCTCACCAAGCAACCCGCCGAAGGCGCCAGAGACGAGTGATGCGGCATAAAAGACTGAGAATCGTCGGGCGAGCTCCAATTTACGGTACCAAAAGCTCATGTAGAGCAAGACACCAGGCTGTGGCCAGATTTGAGTGGCGTGGCAGGGCGACATAGGCCGACTCACGAAGAAGCCTGCCTCGATGACCCCCAGCAGGAATCGCAGTCCAATCAGAGAAGCTTTGGTATTGACACCAACGTACGCGATGACGAGGCAACCCCAGACAAACTAGGTGGTATTCAGCCTCCAATCCGCCAATCCAGCGGCCAGAGCGCACCATGATGGCTGGGAGATATAATCGAGGTCTCGTCTTGGCCAGTATCATGTTGGACGGTACTTGCAGGCATAGGTAGCCTGCGCAAGTGAGCCTACGTCAGATGGCCTCAACCAATTGTGGACTCACCGATGAAGAAGATGGACACCGCCAAGGAATAATCGCTCGAGGAGAGCTTGAGATCTGCTTGCAGTCCCGCTGTCTTGGCATTCCCGATGCTGGACTCGATCAGCTGTGAACAATCGAGACCGGGGATCGCAGCTCACTTGTTACGGTCAAGGTCTTTGCACAATGTCAATGTTCACACGAAATATCCCGAGGGACCTACAGTTCAAAAAGTACTGCCAAATTCATCAACATGTAATCTCTCGACATGTACCAAGGGCACGCAGACAGAACCCACCATGATCATGACCATCGGAGTCAGTCGCAGGTCGACTTTCCTGAGCAATCTTACCAGTCTCCTCAGCGCTACGTACCCCGTGACGAAGACACCACTGACCTCTTCTCCAGCTTTGCATCGTACACAAACTCCAGATCGGCCGGATCGGCGGGCTTCTCAATGTGTCCGTCAACGCTAGCTTTGCGTTCGAGATCGAGTGTGTTCATTTTGACGGTGAGAAGACGGGGTGAAAGGTATGAATCGATTCTAGAGGATGCAGCAAGATCTTACTCTTTATATAAAACTCGAGCCTCACCCAGTAAAACGAGGGTAATCGAGTAGGGTGGACTTTTTCCTCGGCGCAGCGGAGCGGAGAATGATCAGCTGAGATAGGGTGGGTCCAAGTGGACTTTTCCTCGACCCTTAATGTGGATATTCGCCACCTGTCACCTCAGCTCACCGACCTGGAAAAGTTTGCGAGAATCAGACAATTTCATCCCGGTGCTTCATATCTCTCACCATGGCTTCCACAGTCGCGCAGCATTTCACCCTCAACAATGGCCTCAAGATCCCCTCTGTCGGGCTCGGTTCGTCCTCTCGCTCCTCCCTCAATATGACTCACCCCGACGACAGGTACATGGCAGGCCAAGCCAGGCGAGGTCCGCAAAGCCGTGTCACACGCCCTGTCGGTCGGCTACAGACACCTCGATTGCGCCCTCATCTACATGAACGAGAACGAGGTCGGGCAGGGCATCAAGGACAGTGGCGTCCCCCGATCTGACATCTTCATCACCAGCAAGTTGTGGAACACGCACCATCCCGACGTGGCCTCCGGACTGGAGCAGACTCTGAAGGCGCTCGGGACGGATTATCTCGACCTTTATGTGAGCGCTATGCGCCTCGCATTCGTGTGTTTCCATCGCTCATGCCGTGATCAGCTCATTCACTGGCCCGTCCGGCTGGTCCCGGTGAGTGTCCGGCACGACCAAAAAGCTGTGTTGCCAAATGCTGACAGGTCGCGGATCCATAGAACGAAAGCCATGCGCTCCTTCCCGTCAATCCAGACGGGACCCGCGTCGTCGACCGAGACTGGGACCAGCGCGAGACTTGGCGGCAGATGGAAGATGTCTACAGCTCAGGCAAGGTGAAAGCCATCGGACTCTCCAACTGGTCCATGCCGAACATCAAACACTTGAAGGAGACCTGGACCATCGTCCCCGCCGTCAACCAGGTCGAATTACATCCATACCTTCCACAGCACGCCCTCAAGGAGTACTGTGACAAGGAGCATATCATGCTCGAAGCCTATTCTCCCCTCGGCTCAACCAGTGAAGCCTTCTCCTTTCCAGTGCAAACTCCGAGCTGACGTCGCTCCGTAGACTCTCCTCTCCTGGCCGATCCCGATCTCAAAGCCATCGCCAACGCGCACGGGGTTTCCATCGCGACTGTTCTGGTATCCTACCAAGTCAACCGGAGCATTGTCGTCTTGCCAAAGTCGGTGACCGAGTCCCGGATCGCCGACAACCTCCGTGTGATCCGCCTCAGCGATGCCGACATGAAGACATTGAACGGTATGGCGGCGAGCGGCAAGCAGCAGAGGCTGAATACGCCTCAATGGGGCTGGGATCTTGGATTTGACGACTGGTACGGCCCGGCAGCTGTGAAAGCCTAGAGCATGGTGTATCACAATGTATCGTGTTGATCTGGCAAAAGCCCCAGCAGTACCTTGCGGTACCTCTCTGCAAGGCCCCATGCCATCGCTTCGAGCCTGTCTGCGAATGATTGCAGGACGAATGGTACGCTCAGCTCGGCAACGGTACCCAGACCTTGAATACTCGCACCGCCGCCGTTCTTGATCCAATCGTCGATTTGGGGCGAAGCTGACCAGGAGATGACTGCAACTTGAGGACCAGAGGCTATCGTGTAGGAGCTGAAGCTCAGCACTGCCCACATACACAGCGCGGCGTCGAATGTCCAAACGACCTCGGATGGAGAGCTGAGATCATGTCAACGGTAGTCGACGTTCTCGATTGAAGAAGACTCGCTCAAAAGTGTAGCGATTTAAGAAGCAGCCGAGCATTGCAGCATGGGCAAAAACATCTCTGGTGCCAGCTCGGTCCGCGTGGAGCCATTCGGCCAAAGAGGCTCTCGCGGCTCGGCGACTCTGCGTCGTTCCCGCTTTGCCGGCAGCCGCCTTGACTTGCTCGAGGAAGTTGACGCGAGTGAAATTAAGATGAGAGTGGGAGGCGAGGGCGGCGCAAGAGAGTAATAATGGTGTTGGGGATGCAGAACTGTGGAGGGTGTGGGCGGCCAAGCGATCCAGGAGAAGCTGTGGATTGCTACGAGGTCTTAGCGTTTCTCCGCGATCTAAAGGTGGCGAGATCTACTGCTTGATGTGGGAAGGGAAGGCGAGATTGCGACGAAAGGAGGCTGCAGTCTTGGCGGACACCGCTTGTAATGCTGCGGCATCCAGGCATAGGCTAAAGGAAAAACTCTCAGCCGATACACGGAGGCTGTAGTAGGAGACCGACCGATAGAGAGTGTGGGCTACAATGCTGTAGCCGAGCTCACTCAAAGCTACCGACATCGAGCCCATAGAAAGAAGATCCTGGAGGACCGCTGCGAACATGGCAGGATGGTATTGCTGATCCGGGGAAGATGGGTCACTTGACCAGTGAGTTGAGCCTATGTGGTCGGCATGGGCTAACGGTAAAGGGGCGACTATCTCCGCAATGGAGAAGTGGGCGGGTAGATTGAGCAGGCACGCCAACTGTGCGTCAAATAGCTGGATTCGCGTTTAGCGGAGTATCGGGAGGAAGCTCACATAAATCCCCCAGCCCAACCGATGCCGCCTCTTGTCTTCCGCGAGAGCACTTTGCACTTCATCCGCGACGGGGGAACGAGATTGACTGTGAAGGGCTTCGAGTGCCGTACGTCCGGGACGTAAGAGGTGCATACGTTTGCATGCCGTGACGAGTGTCCCACGAAGGGATTCGGCCTGCTGAAAGAGCTTCTGCGAACCGCAAAACAATCCGTAGTAGGATTGTAGCAGTGACGCCTGTATGATCCGGGTCTCGAACATGAAACGACGGTCATGCTCGCGCTATCAACTAGTCAGATTCAATTCGATCGTCTGCTAGAAGGCTCCTCACGATGAAGAGCACACCCCTGCGGACAAGCTCGTTCAGCGCCACGCCTAGCCGCTGTAGTCCGTCACGACTGTACATTGCTCCGATCGCTGACATGGACATCAAGAGCAGAGGTGGAGCTTCGCTGATGCTGAAGGTCGCCTTTTCGAGGATCGGCAGCCAATCATGAAAATGCCGATGGTAGAGGTTGACACATATCGTGAGAGTCTGGGCTGAGGGAAAGTTGCCAACATCTACAGCCCGCCACACAGCGCGATGTGAATGCTCGATTAGCGTGATCATGATCTCGCGCGCGGCATCGGTGACCTTGTCAGTCGGGGCGATAAGTGGGACAGCAGCAAGGCTGCGTGGTGGTGGGAGGATGATATGCGCATCGGGTGTGCGCGGCTTGTAAATATGAGGCTGTACTTTGGCATCAGTAAGAAGCCCTTACTCACTCCCTGACATTTGCAGCGAGCTCACCCAAGGACTGTCATATGGCTGTCCGTCGAGTATCTCTGAGGGGGAGCCATGGATCTCGTCCGGTACCTCGACACGACTTGCCATCTCGAGTCCGTCCCGTACTGGAAGATTCGGCTGGTTAGGCCCAGCGTTCATCCCGAAATCGCCAACGAAATCCCAAGTCGGGCTGTTCGGCGCGTGGATATTCAGAACGTCGAAGATATTGACATCTGGCTCGTCGAGTCCCCAGTCGTTGACACCAGAGATCGTAGGGTCAAAACCGAAGAGGGAAGTGTCATTGGTTTGGGAGGCGGTGGTAGCGAGGAGAAAGAGGTCATTCGAGAGGTAGGCGCTTGGTGCAGCAGCTGGAGGATCTAAAACCGTGGTATTAATCGGTGCTACTGGGGTGAGGACGACGTCCTGACAATGAGAGTCCGACATACGGGCGTGTCCAGCCAATGTACTCCCTCCATGTCGGCCGTCCAGGAGGCCGTCGATGCCTTCAGGCCCCACTTCACCCCATGACTTCCGAAAGCCTCCCGGATCCATTGCAGCTAGTCCCCCTTGCGTTGAAGGGTTTATCTCTATAGATCCAGAGACTTGTCCCGGACTTTGTGATCGAGTCCTCGATCTCTCTACAGTACTCCTATGCTTGTCCATCCCATACCTCCGGTACGCTGGGGTGGCCGAGCGGTCGGGGCCGAGGTGTTCGGCGATGGATCCGACACTGAGGCGTCCCGTCTATCGACTTGAAAAGCAGGGAAAAGACGAGCTCACCGGGACAGCTTCCGAGGACGACCCATCAAGGGCGGATAGGCGCCATGTTTGTGAGTCATGTGTCTTGAGAGGACATCGCTGTACCCAAGTTGAGGTGAGTGGAGCGAGGACACCGCTAGCCGTAGAGGCGATGTACATACCTACGGGCGTATCGCTTCTGACACACTTCACAGGCATAGTTGAGCTCTCCCGTGTCTGTGGACAGAGGGGTGAGCTTTGATGACGCCGGTCAAATCCGCTTCTACTGGCACTCACGTGTCCGTCTATGTCTCTCCAGATGCTCTTCTTTCTGGTATCTCCGTCCACACCCTGGCCATTGGCAGATGATGGGACTCGTCGAGGGAACAGAACACGACATGTCTGGGGCTTCATGGGTGGAAAGGAAAGTTGTCGCAAATGTCTGGTACCTTGAATGTCCCCCTTGATTACGTAATCTTCCGGTTCTTACGACATGTACATGGAAAAATCGCACCACCTCCATGTGTGGTCCCCTCTACTATCACATGAATGCTTGACCGAAGGGATCTCCTACCTCTCCATGTGGCTAGGCAAAAGACAAGCGGAAATGGGGTTGACCTTCGATTCCCAGTAAGGGGGTGTCAAGTTCTTGGCACAGACTGTATATTCGACCGTGGGAAAGGTTATAGGACCGGATCTTGGACGACTCGCCTGGCTATACCCGGACGAATGGAGAAGATGAAAGGCGAGCAAACACGGGGGAGGATCCTGACAGACACCGTCGGCGGATAGCGTGAGTCCACCTCCTGGCCTGCTCCTGGCAAATGCCTGGCTGAAGGAGCTGACTGATCGATCGGTCGTTGACTTCTTGTGCTCGCCCAGCCGACGTGTCACCGCTGGCATTCAGAGTATCCTTCCGGATCCATCACTCCCAGACCCCACTCGCCCCTCTATACGATCCTTCTCTCCCCGCTGAAACCTGGCCCCGATCGTCCCGCCCATCCGGCGTGCGATCGCCAGCGGGTGACAGAGTCGAGTCAAGCGACCGATGAGATGTTCGAGTGTCGACAACGGCCTCATTCTTTCTTGCCTTACAAACAGCATCTTCCCAAACCGACCATACTTGGCAACACCAACATCGATGACTCGATGCCACATTCTCTGGACGCCGGAAGCTTCCCGGAGTTGTTATGCTGAGGGGATGGTTGGAGGATGAGCAGTTGTTTAAAGAGGCCGATCGATATGCCCCGAGCCGGGAAGGCGGTCGGGATGATGCCGATCGCTGGGAGCGGATGCCGTACGATGTAAGGAGGGCGACTCAGGGGATCGCTGTGGACAGTGTCATCATCCAAGTTAGTCTTCCTTCATCCTTGCACGCTGCTCCCCGACGTAGGACCTCGCCTTCCTTGATCTGAGGACATCACCTTGGGGGATCTCTCTCCAGTCGAAGCGCCACGACGACTCACCCGCTGGGCTCACCGCTCCGGTCCGATGCTGTCGATCAGACTCGACCGAGCTTGTCATCTTCAAACTAGTATCTTCGATCATCGATCATCGACTGAGCCAGCCGTCCTTTGTCTTCCGCCTCCTCTCAATGTCAACTCGCCGTGTCTCGGCTGATCCTGCGGGAGCATGAGCCATCCAGCGGGACCGGGCCGTTTCGACCAGCCGGCACAACACATCCGCACATAAGTATCATGGCGGGATGGAGGAAGGTCCGGTGATGTGCGCGGCAGGTCAAGACACACGTCCAGCTAGGTACGGACGAGATGGCGATGGACTTCGGATTGGAGATGGCGCCGAGACGGACTCTTGAACACAGGAGCCGGCCTCATGCCTACTGCCATACCCGTGAAGACCGACGCCTTTGAGGTGGGGGATCGATTGGAAGATGAAAGCGCGGCGGAGGACGAGGGATGAACGAGCGCCAGCGGTTGGCCAGATGGATGTTTCTGAGGGCACATCGTCGAGAACACCCCCGGGGGACACCCGCCGGGGCGGGGGGAGGGGTTCTAAGGTCGTCCTTTTCCCTACGATCGCGCCGACAACGACCAACAGCGCGCGGCAGATCCTCTGCCTCCATTTGACATAGTTCTCCTTTCCAAGTAGCTTTGGAACCTCTCCGAACGACTTTGTGATGCTGTCTCCGCTTGACATGATCGAACGAAGTATGCAGACAGGAGACTGGACAGGACAGGTCAAAGTGAGTTCGATGTCGGTCGAGTAGCCTAGGTTAGCTTGGTATTCAAGAGCCTTCTCCTAGGCGTCTCGATCGTGTTTGATGGCTCGACAAGACGGGTCGTTCTGGTGCGACGGTCGGTCGTGCGATCTGATGGTTGTATGCAGCAAGCTAGCCACAGCTGAAAATGCTTAGCCGGTTAAAACCAAGGTCTCATAATCTGTTGTAGTTTATGATGAATGCATAAAAAGGACGAGCGAAGTGAAGACTTTCACATGAACGAACGCGTCGCGCGCGAGCTTATCCGAGCCTTCCAACAAATCTGCCCACACTGATCACCTCGCGCGGTCCTCGAATGCCACGGGGATCCTCCTCCCGCACGCCCGGTCCGTGAAATCGTAAAGGATGGTGCTCGGCGCGTGGTCCGATTGTGATCATTGTGTACGCGTGATAAGTCGTGCGAAGTGGACAGTTTCGGCCATGGGAACCCCGTGGGCGTGCGAGTCGCCGATATGCGTCTAGAAGAGAGCACCGCTGGTCGGGCTCATGCCCCTCCTGGGCGACCCTTCAGTCTCGGCTGTAGGCTTCAACAGACATGACCGCGATCACTGCGACAAGCAATTTCACCAACTCAACATCTTACAACCCTCATTCACCCACCTAACAAGCATCGCCGCCTTGCGATGCCCGTGAGCGGGGAGCAACGCATCCGAACGCACTCCTTAGTGACCTCACTCATATGGCGCCGACCTGTGTCTTCCCTTGTCTTGCCGAGCGATATATTGGGCCACTCTTTCGCTTACTCGGGATCGCCAGTACCTGTTGCGACCCCGCCAACATCAACACTTTCAACGGCTTCCTCAACCTCAGGCTCCGGCACGGGGTCTGCTTTCGGCGACCGCTCCAAGAGCAGCGCTCGCGAGCAGATCAGGTGGAGTCCCTAGCCATCGCCGTGGGAACACTCTTCATTCTTCATTTGCAATCGTTCTGTACGCGCCTTGCCTTGCAAGGGACATGGCATAATTTGCATGAAGCAACAACAGGCCAAGGATGCAACATCCCTACCACCCGTATTCCCTACGAGCTCATGAGCATAGAACGCATCACTGCGAAATTACTACTCACTGTACAGTCAAGTAGATGTTCCTCCGCAACTCTCCTCTCAAGACCTGCATGGGCCTGACGGCCGAGCTCACCGCTTGTGCGACTGAGTTGTTCATGGGTTTGGGTCCACACACCCCTATTGCCAGCCATCTGCAACCCAGAGAAAGGCATCAGCATGACCTGTGACGTGATAGAGATTCGACTTGCGCTTCATAAGCAGTCGCCTCAATTTCCCTCTCTACCAGCTCTGCAAAATTGGGCCGCCCACTTCTCAACTCCACCGTAGCGCCGTGGTCGATTTTCTGAACGGGCAGGACGGTCTGTATGCCGTCCTGGACAGGGAAGGGAGACCGCCTGTCGTCCGTCACGTATCCCTCGAGGACTGGAGCTTCTCCAGCGGTACGTTTGCCGGTGATGAAGATGGTGATGTGCATCAGACCGAGTGGGGCGGCGATGACCATGTCTTTGATGTGGTTTGATATCCATTCGACTTGCTCTATCGGCCCAGGTGAAAACCGTCTGGCTTGATTTGGACAGTCACTCACCGGGTTTTTTGACCACCCAAATGAAAGAGAGCCGTTGGGTAGCCACAGCGATGGAGCGGTCTGTGGCTCCAATCTTCATTGCTCTCGCCCGTCGGACTATATCGAGAGCGTTGGGAAGGGCATAGGATACTCCAGCGCCCCCAGAGATGAGGACGAGAGTGTCGTTGTCCTCGCCCAGGTACTTGCGGTGGCCGTCTGCGGACTCCTCAGCAAGCGACGGGAAGAAACACGTACAAGGTCCCTCGGTCCAAGCTTTTATAGGGACGCCTTCCCGTTCGTTCCCTATCCACCCTTCTGCAACGCCCTGTTCGTCTCGGACCCCCGAGCCGACTTTGAGAAGGTGTTTCGTCATTCCTTCTCTCACTCTGATCAGGAGTTCTTGAGTACTTTCGTAAGGGCTCTCGTTATCCGCCTGTGTGAGCGGTCTAGATATGTTGCACACGGTGAACGGGTGGCCCCCGATGGTCTCGGATGGAATATGGAGGTAGACGTGCTGTGCGGGGATCCAGTCCTGTCTCGTGCGGACACTGACGAGGACAGTGTCGTCCCCGACCACCCTGATTAGCCCGACCCGGCTGTCCTCTCTCTCCTCGGGTACCTTCATGCTGGAGTAATAGAGGACATTGAGGCCTCGGGCGATGCGGTCCGCTGCGTGCAGGGCAAAGCCCGCCCATACCCAATTCTGCTCATCGGGCCGGTGTATAACGAGGCACCCGACGATGAGGAACCAGAGGGAGACGTGCTGGACCTTTGACGGTCAGAACGAGTCTGTGCAGGACTCACGTGGAAGAATTGGTACGCCCTGTTCCGGATCGGTCTCGAGGCCATGAAAACCATGTAGATGAAAGAGGAGAAGGCCGTCCATCCCCAGGCGACGTATCGCTGGCCTGGAACCGCCGGGTTGACGTTGGGCACATTGACCTAACGAATGTCAGACTGCGGTCGCTTAGTCCAAGCTATTGACTCTCGTGTATTCGACCTCCCACGTGAATGGCGCTGGAGACGATGATGAATCTCGCACTCCACCGATGTAGGACGTTCAAGCTCTCGCAAGAAAAACCCGTCAAGTACGAGAAAAAGTTGTTCTTCCCTGCCAGGCCGATGACGAGGGGGATGTTGGCGAGAGTCACACGGGCGGCGTGGTGCGCCTGCCAATCGATGTCGCCGTCCGCGCCGAGGAATATAAGGAGGAGATTGAGCAGGAGGTAGACTGTGACGAGGGCCAGCTGGCGGTTGTCTCCCAGAAAGAGCAACTCGGCCGCCTGGAGGGCGTCAACTGGACGAGAGTGCGGCTGCGACAGTGCCCCTCACAGACGAATGTTTGATGCTGTATCGCCTCCATAGGGCGCTGAGCCAAAACCAGAAGTATCTAACTCATCAGCCCATGCTTCGCTTTTCCCGGAGACTCGCTGAACCTGATCGATACCTGACGCTCCCCTGAGTCCATGGACTTGACCGGGGGGAGGCGCTTCGACCGCTTCATAGCCCCCGCCTCCCGTCGAGCCTTGTACCCTTGCAGGACCAGAACGACATTCGCGATACTCGGGATTGTGATGATACAGCTCAATCCGATCCAGAGGTACAGCCCAACCAGATGATTGTACTCTTCTAGACGCTGGATCTGATCGGGTGTGTGCAGGGTGAGATTGATGCGCCGACGGAAAAGGTCTGGCATTGTTATTGACTTGGACGAGAGATCCAGCACATTGAAGGCTTGTTGACGTTGACTACAGTGTCGCCGTTATTGATTGGCTATTCGCCGATTAATTCCGTATGTGGCATTTTACTCTTCTCTTTCTCGCACCCCCACCCTCTTGCGGGTAGTCCCATTACTTGTCTTAGAGTCACTCCTAATGCTTCATATCATCACGGAGGCTTGTCAACTACCTAGCAAACAATATTCAGTACTTAGTCTCCCCTCCTTGTGCAGCCCGAACCGCCTCCAATCGCCTCGGCAATGGAATCCACTAGGGTGTTGATATAACTCATCGGGATGGCCTCCCAAGCACTGTCTGCCTGTCCCCATAGGACGTCCCCGTTTTGGCATGAACTGGGAAATCCGCAAGCCTCCCCTGGAGTTCGGACCATGCGTTTCTCAGAAGGTCGAAACGGTAAAGGGGACCCTTGTATGTAGCCGATGATATCGTTACACCCACAGATCTTGGAACTGTATTGAGGAGAGTCACAGCCCATTGCCCTGAACGAATCAGCTCAGGCACCCTGTCCTCCCACCCCCCAGGGTGATGATGCCACTCCAGGGCCCGGGACAAGGCCTTGTGCTCCCCCTAGTTACGTACCGATGTGTGGCTGAGTCCCCGACAATGATGCCCCCATGAAGGAAGAATTTCCGGTACCACAGCGATAGCTATTGCCAACTTGCACAAATTGATGCACAAGATGCAAATCAGCAACCCGCCGAAGACAATGATCACTTGGCAGGACTTGACAGAGTCAAGGAAGGCTCATAAACTCTCCAGGAACGCAATTTGATTCATGATCAAATCTCGACACCGTGACCTAGCTGATGTGGAGCAAGCAAAGAACAATAATAACCCCCGTAACGAGAGACGTCCTTCGATTGTTTCTAGCATAATGGCTGGAGATGAAGATAGCGGATGCACGAGCGGCAGTCACGATCGAACCGCAAGATGATACAGTTGCAAGAACCAATCTTGAGTGCAAAAATCAAATTCTCATCCAAGTTCTGTAACTTCAACTGCGGAAATTGTTGGAGCCAACCACGAAAACTGCATGGTCCGTGGCCATATGGACAAAGTAATTCATAGTTGGCAATGGCAGTCGACTTGGGACATCACCTCATCTTGATTGCATCCCGCGCACTGAGAAATGGGAAGGTGAGAGTGCAACTTTGCAAGCAATAGCAACGGTGATCATCTCTTGACTGACAATCTGCGAAATGGTCCTTAGTCTGTCAAGGCTGGTCAGCGCCGGACTTGCTTTATATTTGGCACCTTCGTCCACGCTAGAGGATGTCAGTGATGTCATACGGCTGAGAACAGGAAGGATTGAAGGTTTGAGTCATAATATAAGGAAAAGAACAGTTTGTTGCGCGAATACTGCATTCTTGGCAAAAGCACACACTTGCCTGTACCACCAGGTTGAGACCAAGCTTAACAAATACTTACACGGATGATATCTAGGGACCGGCAACAACAGTTTTCAACGGCGGTCTTCGATACTTCCTCACCCCTCCCCTCCAAAAAAACCGATTTAGGGTCGTGTCGGTGTGTCGTTGCGTCGTAAAAATGTGGCTTTACCCTTCACCCCCCTCCCCGCTCAATCATCCTTCCTTTCTTGCGACCCTTGCTGATCTGCTCTTGGCCGTTTAGCGACAGCTATAAGAAGTGTCGTGACCTCACCCAGTGGTCAAGATGGCTTACAAGCTCCTGGAGCCGCCCGATATCTTCTGGAACCCATCGACCGAGCTATTGAGCGTGAGCCCGGGTGTCAAGTAGTTGAGCCATGCTCCAAGCCCTAACCAGGGGGGAATGGGGGAAAAGAGCAGGCTTCCGGTCAAGGATCGTACCGAGAGAGCGATGACCGGTCCTTACCGACTTCCCCACAGAAATGAATACAGTCATAAAAAAGTTGAGCTTCGTTTTCGTCTCAGTCTCCACCCCGGGTCCAGGTCACTGTTTTTAATCAGGTTGGTATCATCCTCCATGCATCGTCCAGCGAGACATGGTAGGTGATTATGCACAGGAATGGATCCGAACGTTATCCCCAGGGGTCATCTAGACACCTAATCGATAATCAGGGCATCTATATACCTACTCGATACCAGTGAGCGGGTAAACGGCAAACGCAAGAGAGACACCTACACCCGACCGAGACTAACCCCTGACACCCTCCCCCCCGAGATCAACAAGCCGGTTGGCCATTTCCGACTCGCTCCCCGATCAGCACATCCATCTCCGCCTTCTTGACCATGATGAGCCTGACGCCCAACTCCTTCAACGCCCGCAACACCACACCTATCTCGAGGTGATCCGGCGATCCCTCAGATGATGTCTCTGATGCGAGCGAGGGGACGTCTGATATCGAGTCGAACACATCGATCTCGGTCCCGACGGATGATCGCTCATCGAATTCGAGATCATCAAGATAAGCGTCTACCCGAGGCCTGTCGTGTAACCCGAAAGTGCGCAGGTCATGGTCGACATTGGGCAGTGAAGCGGATTCGAAACCAACAGTCGCGGCGCGTGGGTAGGCGGCAAGGGCGGGTGGAGCTGAGCGATGAATCCTGTCGTTCCAAGCTGAAACCTTCTCGCTGACTCCGTTCGAGAAGTTAGAAGAGGCAATCCTCCTCACCGAAGAGATGTGGAGCGGTGTCTGAGGGACGAGGGGTCTTCGGTCTGGTGACCATTGGCCAGAGTCTTCGGTGGAGATGGCAGTGGGCAGGGGGATATCGTAAATAGAGTCGACGGTGGTGATGTCCCGGTGATGCTCTGCGTATCGTCAATTACTTTGAGCCAGATAGAGTGACACAAGGCTCTGCTGAGACGAGGCGAAACGGAAATCCGCACGAGGCCAAAGTTCCCCTACGAGACCATGACCCCGGAGGACGCCATTCAACAGTGGGGACTTGGACTTTTAGTGGGTAGTGGACATAGAAAGGAGAAACACTCGCTGAATACGTCCTCGAGGTCGATAGCACCTGTCATTTTGACCCGTCAGTGGCCGGTCGTGGATTCAAGGACTCAACCCGATCGCCGCTCGTCTCACTCACCCCTCCTCCTCCTCCTCCTCCTCCTCCTCCCGATCCCGAAGGGTCGTCCGACTTGTTTCCCTTCGTCGTTGCTAGACGTGACGAACGTCTCGGTCCCTCCTTTCCCCTCGACCCAGATCTCGATGCCTCATCCTCATCATCAGGTTTACGCCTCTTGATGCGACTCGATGCCTTCGGCGGCGACCTCCAAGTGACGTCGGGTCGACATCGCCGCACCAGATTGAATCGTTCCTGGTCGTCCGAGATGTCGTGCTTGCTGGCTCGGGATAGGACGGCCGCAGTGACAGGTGCGTTCGGGTTTACAGGTGGGATTCGCGTGATGGATGGTTGAGCCTGTAGGCTGAGAAGGATCGAGACGGCTGCTCGGTGGAGGATAGGTTATGAGGGAGATGATCGACGTTGGTGAGGGTTGTGAGGAAGGTGCTAGCCGATTGACAACGATCCCGCTCACTCAAATCGTTGAAGAAAGTGTCCTCACATTCGAGAGCGATGATGTCGTTCGCGAGAAAAAGAAGTCGAGCGAACTCGGAGCCGACGATGGTGATGGCGAGGTAGGTTCCGAACGCCTGATGAGCGCTTCGAAGATACACAATCGCCTTGGCCAAACCCGATCTCCACTTCTTACCTCGCCTCGAGCGATCATTGGTCGTCAAGACACTCGAGCCGTCGATCCTTTCGGAAGCGGAAGAAGGTGTAGGTTCCCCACGGAGGACGAGATCGACCTTGCCCTCTCCAATGAGGGAGAGCGTACGAAGGATCAGGCCGGAGTGAATGTTTGTGATGGTGAGGACAGCCATCGTGTCGGGCTTGTAGATACCCCTCTGCTC
>JAABUI010001196.1_pt1 | contig 15485 bp, 23 predicted proteins | sample 5559111 | NCBI WGS metagenome assembly JAABUI01 (sample SAMN10711870, study PRJNA513365) | rock metagenome | isolation source: Antarctica rocks | place: Antarctica: Victoria Land, Buttleship Promontory
TGCGCACAACAGGGCACCAGATATACGCATGTGTCAGCTCTCCTCTAAAGAATCCAGCAGTGGCTGCACATCAACTCCCAATTCCTCTAGCTTTGCCTGAAACCTACAGCAAAGTAGATTATTGTACAATGAGGTTCAGACTGGCTGCAACGGAAGGCTTAACAACAGCACAGCTAGTACAAACTGCGGTTAAAATGCAAATCTGCTCATGCAGCACGTTGACAATGCACGTTTTGGGGCATCAGCTTGATATACAGGACTCACATATGTGCCTTCTGTTCTTCTAACCCTAAGCATGTGAGCAAATCGCTCATGGCTGACTCCTCAGCACCCTTATTCTCAGGCTCATGATGAGGTGATGATGCCTGCGGTGTCTCTTCAGCACTGCTGCCTGTGCATCACACTGACAGTTGCTTTAAGTTTATCTAGTACAATGCAACAAAGTTAGACGCAAATTGGCATGTCTCACAAGAGTGCAGCATGTGCCATGATCACTGTAGCATGACAGAGTGACGCACATGCACGCCGTGCTGACAGATGATAGACTCCAAAAGACTGTCTTGATCACAGCACGCTCCTAGGCACAACAGCAAGCAAAGTATGCTGCAGCAGGCTTTGCCCTGCAGTGCAAGCACAGGTTTGGGTCTGACCTGCCATGGAAGGTGCTTGATTCTGAAGCCGCTTTATCTGGGCTTCAAGCTGGTAGGAGTGGACCTCCAGGTTGTTGTAAGCACCTGCCAGATCTGACAGCTCTGCCTCAAACCTTTGTGCACTGGAAACAGCCTCGTGCTCTGTCAGTTTGGCAGCAGTCAAGGCAGTCTGCAACTCAGACTTCTCATCTGCAGTGTCATATGAGTTGTCATGTACAGAGCGTGCTGCTGACGCAAACACTGCTGACGCAAACACTGATGAGGACGCCGCATCTGTTGTATGCTGTGTGCACGGTGGTTTTGTTTCTTGCGGTACAGCAGCCTCTGAACACAGATGAGAAGAATGCTGGAGCTGACCAGCGGCCCACCTGTTAACTGCTGCACTGTCTTCTGGAGGCTTGCAGCTTGGTTTTTGGCCACTGAGCATGCATCATGAGCAGCTGCAAGCTGCACTGCAGAGTCAACGTCCCCATTATGAAGGGCGTTGCCAGCAGGGCTGTCTTTGTTGTTGCTTGCACCAGCTGTACTTGAGACTTTCAGCTCATGCAGCTCCCTGTACCAGTCATAGCTCAATCACAGCAATCGTCATCCTCAAGTATCAGTACGGTAGCCTGCATTCATGACAATGACAATGGGACATAAACAGCAGTCATGTAACAAGTACCCCAAGCCAACATCATGCTTGCAGCATCAGAGTGCCTGCCTGCAGGTCTGCATCAATCACCTCTGAAGATGCTGTATGAGGGTTTCAGCCTGTTGCAGCTTGACACTGACAATGTGTGCAGCTTGGGATGACAAGGCGGTGCCCTTTGCTATGCTGCCTGCCTGCCTGCCTAAAACTTGCTGAAGTGTCTGCTGCTCAACCATCAAGATCAGCTGTGTAGATTGTTGGTCGAAAGGATTCTCGTCCAGTGGATGGCTTGGACTCTCTGGTGGCTGGGCGTCATACTCGTCAGCCTCACCTGCATCACCAGACAGGGATTGTCCATAGCATATCACACTGCACTCCATTGCAGACAGTCAAGGGCCTGTAAAGCATTGCTGCATGTAAAGCCTGCTGTCAAGCAATATCTCAGCCAGGAGTGGTTGTGATGGCTTCAAGATCATGCATATTGGACAAGCTATGTGCGCTGGTACAAGGCACAGTGCTTTAGCGTCAAAGACGATTTGTAGCAAAGCAATTGAACACTACATTGCTTTGTGATGGTAGGCTCACTATAGTACCTGCTTCACCTCCAAGTGAAGATGGTGATTGGGGAACATGCCTTGGGACTTGCAAGCCATTGACACCAGCAATAAACTCTGGAGTTTGCTTCAGCATTTGTATAGCTGCCAAATACTGACCAACTCCTATCTTGGTTTTGATGGTGTCAAGAATCTCAGCATCTTGCCCAGACTGAAAACAGGAGCACACATTGAACAGGCAAACTTTGCAGCAGCATTAAACAGGTGTTTATGATGCCACGTGCGTAAAGCAGATCACATGACACAGCGTACCACACGCAATCTGCCTGAGCAGAGCCTCGCGCTTTGCAAAAGACATTTTCTTCAAGACCAGGTTGTATTATTCCCTGTATGATGAATACTTTGTCCACACAACAGCACGCACTAATCACAAAAGAGCACCTGAGACTGCCCAGAAAGACAGGCTCCAAGCATGACTGCAGCCAGGCCTGCAAGCATTGGTTCTTGCATCTGCTCCCTGCATCACAGGTCATTAGGCCAAATGTCAAGATGATTCACACCGTAGCAGTTGACCATTATGAGTATGCTTGGGCATGGTAGCCCCGTATGCATGTCTACGGCTGCCAATGCAAGAAACGTCAAGCCGATCCAACCCCTGTCCCTTAAACCAAAAGCTCGCCCTGAAGCACCAGCAGCCCATATGCAGCAAGGGGTGTGATCACTGCACATTTGTGTGCAAAACAACCTGTAAATGCAGCCAAGATCAGGAATTTGACTTGGTGCCGACCTGTTGTTAACACAGCTGACAAGCTCCATCAGAAGGGCTGCGGTATACATGCTGTTCTTGATAACTGGAGGAGCTCCGGCGACCACTGTTATCATGAGCAGCACAAACAGAAGTACAGTCTGTGTGTAGCTGCCCTCACCAGCTGCATGTCATGTCTCGCTTCACGTGATCAGCAATGCTTGAGCTGGCAACAAGCACATTGGAAAATGACAATGATCATGGCTAGTTCTGCTGTCAGGCATAATTCATTGAACACTCAGCACAGCATGTACAGAGCTGTTGCGATAGACCAGGCACAAGTATCCAAGCAAACAGTTTACAGCAGTGTATTTGCGAATTCACAAATACAGGAAGAACACCATCAGCTGCTGCTGGTATCAAAGGCAATGGCTGAGAGCAGAGTGCAGGAGTTTGTACCTGCACCGGTGATAGCTGCTGACGCAACTCGGAGGACTTGGGACAGCAGTCCTGGTGTACTCTCTGTGTCAGCTAGATATGGCAAGAGCATCTCTTTGCTCTGGTCGTTATCAGCCAGCAGATATGACAGCACACGTGCAGCTCTTCCACTAGCCTGCACATACTGATCTCTCAAGGGACAGCTATACATACAACTGATCATCAGGCTTCTTTGTGCAAAGCAACATTGTTGCATATGACGTTGAAATGGCACTGTCCACCACATTAGTGCATGAAGAGCCAACTAGATCAAACAAGGGTCAGCAATGGGTCAGCTGTGCAAGCTTAAGGGCCTCATCACGAGCGATTGAGGCATGTTGAAATGCACGTTGATCCAAAAGCCAGCACTGTCGAGTCCAAAGCAACAAACCTGAAGAGCGCCAGCCGTGGTGTCCATCAGGCAATGCATCAGCTCCATACCAAAAGAGGTGTCCTGACCTGCAAACTCATATGAGGTGGTTCATACAAACAGACAGCGACGCCACACCTGAGGCAAAAGCATGCCTAGTCAAAAACATGGTTAAACACAAGGTCTTACAGCAGATCAAAACAGTTGCCATGCCAGTGCCTGTACGTCAGTGCCGCGGCCCAAAGAGCGCCTTGCATACAGCTCAGTGTCAGACATACAGGATGTACAGAAGTCGCTGCAAGCTGACCTGTCCGTCGAAGATTGGACAAGGAGGCAGTGATTGTGGTAGTGAGGGCTTGCTGGCCTTCCTTGTTTGCAATGCAGAAAGCTTGCAGCACCTTTAGTGCGCCAATCCGCTCTCGCATGTCTCTACCATGTAACACAATGCGCAATACCACCTACAGGCCAGTGCACCAGTCAAACATCACCAACCAATTCAGGTGATGGCGGGTTGCACACAATACAGCCCTGAGAGCATGTGTGGAACATCTGTGTGTAGGCGCAGCAGGGTACTGACAAGAGGGTAGTGGATGTACCTGAAGGGCAGAGGTGGCTATGCCCTGAAAGCTGGGAGCAGACCCTTCAAGGAGGTGCTGCTGGCAGGCATGGTTGCCTTCCACAAGCTGCCATACGCATCGCAGCGCCTGCAGTCACGAGCTTTGATGTCAATGTGGCAAGGACCTGCTGACCATGCTCAAAGAGGAAGTCTCCCAAACACTCGGCAGTATCACAAGAAAAGTTGAAGCCATGACATGCATGCAATCTGCACTTTTGGGCATGACAGGTGTACCTGGGATCGCAGTACTACAGATGAAGCACCAAACAGCTGCAGCAGAGCATCCAGGCAGCCAGCTTTCAGGAGGGTGATCTGTGTGCCTGCCTTGTCTGGCTGCTGCTGGGGCACGCTATCCTTGCTCTGCAGGCAGGCTTGCTCATGCTAGGCAATTAGTCATACCCGAATTACATGGTGTCATGTGCTTGCCATCAGACACACAATGTGCATGAGCTGCTGCTTGCAATCATTCAACAAGTGCAAGCTAGTTTCGATATTGATTGCAGAAACCCACATTGCAGCACCTCAAACACAACTATGCTGAAAAGCAAAGTAGGTCATGCAAGTCTGTCTTGCCGCAACCTAGGTGATGAAGCTGCAGACAGACCTGGTGAGCTGCTGGAGTGCTGATGGGTGCCAGAAGCAAGTATACACTGTCAAGGGCAGCCAGAAGATTGGCATCCTTCTGCCTAGCCAGCGGCTTCTGTATATTGGCTTGCGTCCTGAGCAGACCAGGCAAACTAGACAGATGCCCCATCTCCCTGCACACACCATGTTGAGCTTATCTCAATGTGTTATTGCAACAATTTTGAACTTGCTTGTCTCACTGTGCATTCAGACAATGGATTGCTGGCACAGGAGAAACAAGGCCATGGTGTGGTACATAAAACTCCTGAGTGCGTTTTGCTGTTATGGACAGCAGTTACAAGGACTGGCATCAAATTGGGTCCGACAGCATCGCATTTGTGACTGACCTGAAGAGTAGTTGGTTCTTGGCATTGCCCCGCAGCAGGTTGTTCATCATTTCAAGGCAGTCTTGGACAACAATTCCACCATCTGCTGCTCCTTCACCCCTACAAGGTTGTAACATGCTTATTGACATGTGTGCATGCTTGCCTATGATTCTTGGACACATTTGAACAGTTGCTTGTCATACTGTGAGCCATGCACAACATGTGATGACACAAACATGGTGACATGCAGATGTTTACATCTAAAGTGTCTAGCATGCTCACGCTTCTACACACTATTCAGCTGCTGTAGGTCTCACAACGTTCTGGGAGTCTTGAGAAGGTAGGTGAGCTGTTCAATTGCAAGATGAAGTCACCTGACAATGTTTAGAAGCCGTTCAAAGGCACCTTCAAAAGCTGCAATCTGCTGTATAGACTGATTAAAATGTGTGAGGCCGATGAGGAGCAATAACACCTCATTGCGCAGGGCTTCCATGTCCATCATCATGTCCATGAGATGTACTACGCCCATAGGTGCAGCAAGGATTGCCTGAACAGCAGAGATCACCTCTATATCAATACACATATGGCTTTGTTTCTCTTCCATGTGTGGTCGTCTGTCGGTTGGCCAAAGCATTGTCATCTCTTCTAGAAACCTTTCAGGCAGTGGTCTATTTCTTGACAGGCAACAGAGATTGCAAGTTGATTCATCATTTGCAAAGTCGTTGCAGCCATGAACACACCTCTTGAATGCGGAATGAGTTAACAGCAGCTAAGGAGGTAAGCAGTTGAATAGTGTGGTAGCGAACATAGAAATCTGAGATGCCAGCTGGTTCATCCTCCAACAAGCCAAGTAGCATCTCAACATTGTCCTTCCCCCTGCTGAACAACTCAGCATTAATAGCTGCAGGGTGAGGGCCCTGCACATGCAGTATCCCAGTGTCTCAGACCATTCAGAGCTATGTTCACATATGCATTTAAACTGAGTACTCCAGTGTGTTGTTGTGTACCTTGCCTGCGCTTTCTGCCTGGCTTGGTGGACCAATGACAATTGTCAAGCACTCCAATGCACCTCGCAGCATCTCAATTTCCTGCCTTTCTTCTTTGACTACAAGGCACAGCACTGGCAAGCCATGTGCTCCCACAGCTACTTTTGCCTGCGCTCGACTGAAGGTGATGGGCAGGTGAAATATGTAAAGAAGAAGGGAGCAGGGAAGCACCGAGTACGACATACCTGAGCATTGTTGGAGATCAAGTCTCGCAGATCTGCCAGAGCCTCTTGCCTGTCTTCTGCAAGTACCCCATCACCAATACGCTGTAGCAACACCTCCACAGCAGATTCCGCAGATCCTGTGCAGGTCCATGGCATCAGCATATGACCATGTGCTTGTGCTGCCACTGGATCAGAAGCATGCTTGGAATGCAGCGGCTTCACGGTTGTTGATCTAGCAGAGCTGAGGTGCTCACCGTCTCCGGACCTTAGAACAGCTCCTCCTATGCCTTTGGCAAAAGTCTTGAAGCCTTTCATTGCGGCTTGCACAGTGTGTGCTGTGAGGCTGTCAGATTTTGCTGCCTGCCATGTGCAATCGTACGACAGGGCCTTTTGGGACGATATTTGCCAGGCAGTAGCACCGCCGATGAATATTGACCAAACCTTGCTTGCCGATGTCAACGACGGGTGACGTTAAAACGGTGTTCCAAGACACTTTCGAGATCACGGATGCAGGTGCAGATGCTCTGCAGCACAGCGAAGCTGCATCGAAGAAGATGCATGCACAAAAAGCAGAAGTCAGCCGCAGCAGAAAACTTCACAAGGCAGTCGGCCAGCACAGGTATCAGCCGCGTCCTTCGCGCGACATGAAAGCGGTCAACGGTGCCGATGCAAATATCAGCGCTCGTGACGTCGGCGAGCAGGTACAGCGACGTCTGAAACGCAGCGTAGCGCTCGTACAGCTAGCTTTGAAAACTCATGCCGCTGAAACCTCGCACTTGTGTCGCGCTCCCCGCCGCTTTCTGCTATACAGATCAAAACGTGTCGTCCTTGAATGCGTTTTAGACTGTGTAGCAACGCTTTGCGTTGCATGTAGGTGCTCAAATTCTTTTGGGACCTAGCGAGCTTAAACGAGGTAGGCGTACTGCACGCAGTTACTATGGTACCCTTCTGCATCGATGCTGGGCACGTCAGACAAGCTGAAAAATACTTGCTGCCTTGTTTTTTTTGTGCTCTGCGCTGTCGCTGAGTTCGCCACACTATGTGTTGTCAAACGGTAACAGAGGAGCTGCAGTGACTGCAAGTAGCTGGTTCTTGCTCCTGCTATCTGGTCTGTGCTCTGCAACAACAGCACTCGTCTCCACAAGCATTCAACTGCAGGACGCACGAGCCACAGCAGCAGCAGGCTTAGTTGCCGAACTCAAGAGCATACAAGCTGAATTTTCACCAAGCAGTGCTGGTTCCAAACAGCAAGCCACATACGCACCTTCTTTGGTAGGCCAGCAGAAAGTGGCATTGGCAATCTGGCATGTATTGCGTAAATGATGCAAATACGTTTGACAGGACTACTAATCACAATGAGGCTGGGTTTTTCCGCCAGAAAAGCATGGGCATGCCCACTACAAAGCAACACTGTACATGCAACTTTCAAACCTACCAGAGCAAAGCAGCAGGGATGTTTTGCTAAAGCGCACAGCATTGGTTGGGACTGTTGGCTTGAGATTTTGCAGGTGTATGGGCTGAAGCGGTTGGTGCGAGGGCTTGCCAGTGGGCGCCAGGGGGCACGTCAAGGCTATGCCCTTGCCCTTAGCAAACTGCTTGGTGATATACCAGCACTGTCTATAACTGAAGTCCTGGCAACCATGGCATCAGAGCTGGATGTCTCAAGACAAGCTAAGGTGAGCTTCAAGCTGCATCACAGCAAACGGCGTGCTTTTCCAGAACGTGTATCTACTGTTTTGATGAGGCAGGCGCAGTTGCAAGCATGGCAACAATGGGGCATAGTAAAGACCATCATAGGCTGTTGTCGGAATTTAGCTGGCTTCTGAAATTGCAATGTCTGGGCTTGATATGCATGCGACATCGTGTCAGAAGCTCAAGCTTGCTGTCTTTTGCAGGGTAGTGAGGCCCATGATCAGCTGCTGGGGCAGGTCTTTGGATACGCTGCCATCATCAGATCAGGCCTGAAAATTGAGCAGCCAACTGCAGTCACATGTGCAGAGGGGCTTACACAGATTGCCAACAAGAAGTCTTTTCTCAAGGAGCTGGCAGCAAATGTGCTTTTAGAGCTAACAGGTGTGATGCTGACCTCCCATGCAGTCATAGTTGCAGAGTCCACAAATTGCATATCAAGCTGAGGCTGCTGGGGCAAAGAGCCTTGTGCTGACAGTTGACATACATGCATGAAGGTATGCTGCCAGACTTGCCTGATCATGTCACAAGATCCAGGTCGTTACATATGTCTGCTTGAGGGCTAACTTCTGCAGCTGGCACTGAACTATGACACAGTGCTTGTCATGCCCTCAAGCCTGCCCATTCACTAATTTTCTCTGATCATGTTGCAGAACAGCTGGAGGATACTACACTGACACACATCTTGGAGCAAGAGAGCTGTGGCTTGAAAGAATGGCTAATAACCCCTGCCGCAGATGCTTCACCTGAGGTAAGAGGTTTGGCAGCTTTTCTTCATGGCTGGGTGCAAAACAGCTTAGTGTCATTTGGTCTGAAGTCTCCATTCAGGCAGATGTCTGACTGCTGACACACACAGGAAATGCATTGCTGCAGGTGCTGTTGCTGGCACTGCGTCTCTGGGGATCAATGCCATCAGCTCTGCTGAAACAGACCAGCCTGCTGCCATCTGATGTTCGATCACCTTGTACAGATTTTTTCACTGCACCTGACATGCCGAAGGATGCAGCAGCAGCAGGAGCAGCAGCATCAGCTTTCTTCTCAGAGCAGCACCTGCAGACAGTGCTGCCAGTCTTAAGAGGGAGCAGCAGCAGCCATCCATGGCTGCACAGCGTGTGGCCCACGGTCTTTGCTTTGCTGCTACCTGGCTTCAAAGCTGTCAAGGTACAACTCTCTTCTGTGAGGCTTGTTATGCTGACTGAAGCGTATACCCCGTTGCAGCATGTAGTAACATTAGGCGGCTTGATTGACATGTATGCTGTGCTGAGGGATGATGATGCCATGGTCTTGCATGGTTGAAGCAGCTTTGACGTAGCTTCTTTGGCCAGACTGTCTGCCAGAGTGTGGTGAGCCTGTGGTATGTTGCAGGACCTGAACGCTGCAGATGGTAGTGAGACAGGGAGCAAGGGTACAGCTGCAGCAGGGCAGCTCGAGGCCTTGTGGACAATTGTTGTGCAGGACCTGTTCACCTCCTCTCATGAGCGCAAAGCCCTTGGCTTTCAGCTGTTCACAATTCTGCTGCCGTTCTTGAGGTGAGCGTGCTGTACCACGACCAGAGGCTGTGCTGCGGCGCTGAACACAGCTTCCTTGCTCTTGCTGAAACAAAGCTGTGTCAACATTCACAGCATATAGGCAGGTCAACACTGCACAAACCATACATGTGTTGCAGCACAAATGGTGATGCAGGCATTTTGTGTGATGCAGGCCTGAGCAGCTGCCTGTGGTGTTCTCCACCCACTTTCTGCGTTGCTTCACAAACAACCTGACCAACTCCAAGACATACCTCCACAGCAGTGCTCAGCGCTGTGCTCAACGCATTGTGGCCTTTGCTGACAAGACCAAAGCCACCCCCAGCATGCAGGTGCAGTGTGCCTTCTTGCATGACTGCTGTGCAGCACAACCTGACTGCAATGCAGAGACAACACCACTCGTTTGTTACTGTAGCTCACCACCTGCATCTCAGGCCAACAGGACTGTACACATTTCAGGCATCACTGACAGCTTTAAGGCAAATCAGGACTGGTGGCATGTCCAAATCGACTCACTGGTGTGACTGCAGAGGCTGCAGCTGCTGTGGATATGTTGCTCATGCTTTTAATGTATGCATCAAATATGTGATGCTTGCAGACTGCTCTGGCTGTAGCTCTGCAAGGTGTGGGCGGGCATGGCTTTGACAAGCTCACCAAGACCAGCACTGTTGCCAAGCTGCTGCAAGTAAGACTTCAACTGCCCTGCATCTGCACTAGAGCATTGAGATTTTCCTCTGTTTCTGTAATGCCATGCCTGAACTGTACCATTTTGCAATCACAACAGTTGAGACAGCATATGAGCTTTCTTTGGTTTGTGTGTGTCAGTGCAGTTGATACACTGCAGAATATCTGTAGGTGCTCATGCTGGGTTGTTTAGCTGCAAGTGCTGTTTGTGGATGCAGAACCTGGATGCAGCAAGCCTGGAGCCATATGTACAGCGTCTGCAGGACCACTTCTGCAAGGGCAGTAGGTCAGGCAGCAATGGTGATGATGATCAGGTCCGAACACTGCCTCTTGGCGTGCATGTCACACACAGCAGTAGGCGCAGCAGATACCTTTACCTTTTGTCTGATTTGCATGATTTGCATGGCATCTCTGCTTTTTGATACTTCATGCACAAGCTTGCACATGTGTGCTCAGTGAAAGAAGCTGCTTTGCTCACGACTCAGACTGGTGGCAGGAGATTGAGAAGGCTCGCCAAGTAGCGGTCGAGCAGATGTGCAACATGGCAGCCATCAGAACTGTTCCTGCATCCGTTAAGACAGGCGTGCTCAAGTTCTTGGCTGTGCATGCCTTCTTTGTTGTGGACAAGGCTGCTCTTGGAAAGGTGATACTTGACTCCACCTTTTCTTGTGTGCCATTTGGCTGGTGTCCATACTGAGCTGTAGCAGCCTGTTGAGTGATTGGCATGGCACCCAGGAGTCAAGTTTCTGGTCTGCGTCAAGCCTTACTCTGCATCTTCCTCTTCTCATACTGGACCACAGTGCTGTTTAACTGGCATTGACACCTGCTATCTGCCCCCATGTATACACCAAGTGAATGTGCATCTGCCCCAATAGACATTTGACAAATAAAAAACGCTAAAGGCATGGACAGGTTCCTTTGTTTTAGAGCTGATACATTGCTTGTATCAGCAGCCAGACTGAGGCACTGTATGTACAGGGCAAGCCAAAGGAGGTGAAGGCGGCACTTCAGGCGCAGCCGGCCCCCTCTGCAGCCACACGCCAAGTGTGTGCTGCACGCCTCATTGCCCTGCTTGACTCTGCCACCAAAGCAGCTCAAGCTCCCCCTGGCCCTGTTTCTGTCAACACCAAAAAGGAGTCAAAGAGCAAGAAAAGGAAGGCTGCTGAGTTGGTTGCAGAGGCAGCAGCACCAGCAACAACAGCAGAGGCTGTGCAGGCAGCACGCCTTGAAACTCCTTTCCTGACTGAAACTGTAGCCTTTGTGAGCAAGGTGCAGAGGACAGCAGGGGTGACTCTGGCTGCTGAGCTGCCTCAGAAGATGGATGCAGCTCTGAGTCAGCTGCGTGAGAGTGAGGCCCTAGCTGCCACCAAGCTGGCTGCTGGTGCCACAGGTCAGTCATGCACCACCATGAACTCCTACTGCCAGTACATCTACATCTTGACAGTCTTACCAGTCAATCTGCGCTTGATCTGCACATGTCCAATGGTGCATGCATGTGTTTGGTCAGGATTAGGAGAATCTCTGTTAGCTCCAAGGCAATAACAAGCTGAATGATATGTACTGTTGGGCTAGCTCAGGGTTATATGACACAGACAGGCATTAGCGTTTGCATGTTCTGATGTTTCACAAATGACGCTGCACAGTCAATTGGAAAGCTGTGTTTGATGCACAGGTGTGCAAGCACAGCAGCTGCGCAGTATGGTGGGGCTGATGCGCTGGCTGCAGCTCTATATTCTGTCAGACCCTGCTGCTGCTCAGCCTGATGTGGCTGCTGACTTGGAAGGAGTTTTCAATGGTGCTTTTACAAAGACCAAACCAGCTGCAGGTGTGTGCACAGCTGTCATCTCCCATGTGGTCCAGGGCTTTTCCCAATAAAGCTTTTCGGTCTCTGTGCTTCAAAGACTATTCAGTGTAGCGTTGAGGGCATGACCATGCACTGAGCTGCAGAAGCCTGTCTTGTTTTTAGAGTGTGTCGCATGCAGTTGTACGCTGAAGGTGACTGTGCAGGTGTGCAGCCACATGGGTAGTGAAAAGATGGGTGATTGTTGGATTAGCTTGTCAGCATGTTGGTGCAGACTTGTTGAGCATGGCAGTGCATGTGCAGATGAGCCACACTGGATGGATGTGCTGGTGGACATCTTGCTCAGCTTGCTGGGGCGCTCTGGGGATGCCCTGCCCTTTGGACCTTTGAGGGAGGCCTGTGAAGCCCTGTTCAGGGCACTTGCAGAGCAGGTGACATCTCAAGGGTTTGCTGACTTGGTAAGGGTTGTGCAGCAGCCTCCAGAGGGTCAGGCCGATGAAGAAGAGGATGAGGATGTGTTTGAAGATGATGATGAAGACATGCTGGCCAGTAAGCATGTGCATGAGTCAAGCAGAGGCTCATCGTACACATTGTCAGAAGAAATAGTAACATTAGACATTTAGGAGTGCATGCTCATGGCGATCCAATGGAATGTTCATTGCTTGCTACAGCACGCTGACATCAGCATTGTCTGCGTCTGAAAGCAACATATGCGAATGTGGAGCTGAAGTCTTTGCACGCTAGGCTTTGCACTGGAGCCTGCAAGTGCAAACATACCTCACTGGTGACCTATCTTGTGCATGCAGATGTTGAGGTGTGTCTGTGCAGGTTGTATGCCTCATCTCTGGCATTATCTCAGGAAAGAAGCTGCAAACATGCTTGTCAACAGAGTTTTGCGTGGACATGCAATAACTTATCAGATACATTAGCACCAGGTCATGGCGGTGCAGGAACAGCAGAAGATGGAGATACTGTCAATGCTGCAGAAGGTACAGATGATGACGCTGAGGAGGAGGATGAAGAGGATGATGAAGCAGATGGCACAGCAGTTCACGCAGCACTCAATGTGAGCCTTCTTATATCGGCTGTCTATGCTCTCCCATCAACTCAGAAAATCCATTTTCCCAGAGCCTTCATAGCTGCAGATATCTGGCTGATAGCTGCTGGACGAGTTTCAGATCAACGCACTTTTTCCTGCTTCTCAGTGCAGCATGGCTTAATTGCCACAACCAATTGTGGCACAAACTCTTATCATCGTTCACTACATTTTGAATGACCACTTGATTCTTGTCTCACAGTGATGGCTTCCGACAGTGTGTTGACTGATGCAGGCCAATGAAGGAAGTTCTGGTTCTGACAGCAGTAATGAAGAGGACTTTGATGACGATCAGATGTTCCAAATGGATGACAAGATTGCTGAAGCACTGCGGGTCATGGCGCGTGGCGGCCCCAATGCACGTGAGTCCAGAGAAGCCATTGCTACTTTCAAGTTCCGGGTCATAGGGCTCATGGAGATCTACATCAAGAAGGTAGGGCTGTTTCAGCCCCTGCAAACCCTAGCTTGAACTGTTGAAAACATGCTTCACCCCCCAGCTGGGAGCAGCTCAATGGTGTGCTTTCTTGGGGCATTGCTTCTCTCCGCGCACAGCTGCAGCTTGATCAGTGTACATGTAAAGAGATGCAGGCCTTACTTGTAGCAGCACATCTCCTGAATGGATGAATGTGACTGAGTGCAATGCCACTTGCAGGTGCCAAGCAGCCCCTTGTTGGCGGCAGCTCTGCCAGCCCTGCTAGCCGCCTTGACTGGCGCATGCCAGCAGGGAGGAGATGCAGCCCTTGCCAAGCGCTTGCACGCCTTGCTCATGCTCTTCACCAAAGGCCAAGCACACTCAGCACCCTTTGCATCAGGTGCCTCCTCTGCTGTTCTAGTTGCACTTTTGCAGCATCTGCTTGGTTGTTTGTTGATCCTGAGATGCACCCACTGCTGTTAATCCTTGCACAATGACCACGTGTAAAACGTGGTCTTGGCCGGGTGGGCTCTCATTCCTGGGGCTGTGAGGTGCAGTGAGTGGTGCCTGACATGGTCACTCCGGGCAAGCCCTTTGGCACTGCCTTCCGCACGGGGGCTGTGGCTATGTCCCTTAAGCTGGCAGGCCAGCAGCATTCATAATTAGCTGTCTCATGACTGACCTCTCTCTCATGACTGACCTCTCTCAAGCACAGGAGGCCGTGCATCAGACCTTGGTTGTCGTGGTTATACAGACAGGAAGGCAGATGAAGAGACAGGCAATGTTTGCAATTCAGGTGAAGCAGTGAATGTGCCTGATGGAGAGGCTATGGCTGGTCTGATGAAACGAACCTTATACCTGGCCTCCCGCCACAAGGACAGGAAGGTCACATCAGCTGCTTCTACAGCTTTTGCTTACCTGCTGCGCTGCAGCGTCACTGCTGAGGGTAAGTCCAGGAACTGATACAGACTGTAGTGCTATGCTGCATTGAGAGGTTGTGCAACTAACAGATCTTGTGACCACGCAGGCAACCCTACTGGTGAAGCCACAACAGCTGTCAAAGCTGCCTTGAATGACTTTTTTACCAAGAAAAAGAGCAGATTACATAGGTAGACATGCCTGCTCATTGACACAGCATCAGAGCACATCTTTCATGCCAGTTTGCTGCATCCAAATGCCCATAACTGTTCCCAATGCTGCATGCTTGGCACTCACATGTCTTGAGGGTGTGGCTCTTAGCTTGTACAGTTGTCGAGTTTTTAAAGCCTCTCTTTGCTTGTGCAGGAAGCTTTTTGAGGACATCATGGCGCGCTGTGCATTGTTGAGTACAGCAACTTTGCTTCCAGCCATTGTGCAGCATGAACACACAGCTCGGAGTGGCCATGTCAAAGCAGATGCGATTGCACTCTTGTTGGCTTTCCTTCGCTCCAGCAAGGTAACTTTGCATAGCCTGTCTGTCAGCTGTTGCAGTCCTGCAATCGTTGCCCTCAGGCCAGACCTGTAGGGCATGATCATAATGTATGCTGCTAATGCTGCAGTTACGAACGCATTGCATCTCTGTGTGTTGCACAGATGCATGCATAGGGGTCTTTCTCATGCAATTAGCAATGCGCCCATCAGGTTGTATCATGATCACAGGCAGATTGACCTTGCCTAAGACAAGGTAGTGTGCCTTTGTGCAGGGACAGCAGAGTGCAGACAGTGTAGCAGAAGCCTTCAGAAGGCATGTGTCAGTGCTGGCTGGACTGGCTGCTGATGCCACAACTGGCAATGTTGCCCAGTCAGCCAGACAGAATGAGGCTCTTAAGGACATTTGCGCATCATTTGAGCAGCTTGTCAAGGTGACTGCCCTCAATTTCTGACTTGCCAACATTGCTATTGCTCTCACTGCTGGTGTATGTGGTATGATGCAGCTTCTCAAACCCTGGCTATTGTTGTCTGCTGCCATTATGTGCTGTCACAAATCCATATTGCCATCAAGACTGTAAGAGTGCTGCTCAGGCAGAGAACGTTCTCCTTGCATAAGCGCCAGGGGCCACAGGTTGCCAAATGTGATTGCTGTGTGCAGATTTAC
>JAABUI010001198.1_pt1 | contig 15460 bp, 19 predicted proteins | sample 5559111 | NCBI WGS metagenome assembly JAABUI01 (sample SAMN10711870, study PRJNA513365) | rock metagenome | isolation source: Antarctica rocks | place: Antarctica: Victoria Land, Buttleship Promontory
CCGGCACAACCACTACCCCATCAAGACACCGACCGATACCGGTGTCCGCCACGATCATCCGCCCACCATCACAATCGCCAAGTTCACCACGGCGGCCGCATGATCAACATAAGCTAAGTGGCATTGACCGCACGCTGGTCGTTGATGAGATGTTCACGGCAGGAACGCTGCCACCAAATGGCCGCGTAACCGAGTTAGGGTCGCCTTATATTAGATGCAAGGGCTTGTTGGCTCATTTTGGCTGCATCTCGACAACAATTACCCTATCTCATTTTGGCTGCATCTCGACAACAAACAATGTCGGGATGCAGTGAAGATTGTTCGCCACCCTGGGGTGCAGATTGAACAAACGGGTCCTCGCGACGACCGTGTTCAATCTTGGCCGCATCAGGCGTGTTGGTCTTGACAGCCAGCGCGGAAGGGTGCCGGCCCCGCCCGATGCGGATCCGATGCGCTAACCGATCCTGCGCTGCTCCACTGTGACCAGTGTGCCAGGAAACGCCCCCTTATCGAAAAAGGCTCCGGACAGGTCATCTGCAACAGCCCTGGTCACGGGCTTGTTGGCGACGCAGATGGTGTCGGTGATGGTTCGGCTACCGGGACGTTGGCGCTACAGCGCGGCCGAGCGTTTCGGACGCGGGGGTGGTGAGGTTGCGGACGTCGCGGATGCAGAGGACCGCGAGGGTGATCGTGCCGGCGAGCCCAGCAGCGACGGTGAGCACGAGATGCGGCGAGGTGGCCTGGGCGAGGGGCCCCGCCAGAGCAAACCCGAGGGGCACGGCGGCCAGGGAGCCGAGCTGGTTGACCGAGACGACCCGGGAGACCAGGTGCTCCGGGACGCAGCTCTGCAACGTCGACTGGTGCAGCACGTTGAACACTGTCGCCTGCAGCCCTGCCACAACCGCGGACGCGACGAGCACCGGTACGGGGGCGGCGTCGGCGAGCAGGCCGAGGAACGGCAGGAGCCCAAGAGCGCCAAGGAACCCTGTTCGCAGCGGGTGCTGGGGGCTCCACCGGAGCACCAGCGCGTTGCCGCAGATGCTGCCCGCGGCGTAGCCGAGGGCGATGGTGGCCCAGGCGGCGGCCCCACCGAGCTGCTGCTGCGCGATCACCGGGCCAAGGACCAGGAACGGACAGATCGCGACGAGGTTGAAGGTGGCGACGTACACGATCGAGGTCCAGAGCCACCGGCGTCGGACGGTCTCGGTCAGGCCGTTGAGGGCGGAGCGCCACAGCGCCTCGCCGGTGGCGGCGGGAGCGGGTAGCCGGGGCAGGCGCGAAAGGAAAACAGCGCTTGCAGCGAAGGTCGCGGCGTCCAGCGCAAACGCCCAACCGGGCCCAACAGTCGCGACCAGTGCCCCCGCGAGGGCCAAGCCGGCCAGACCCACGGTGCTGCGGGTCAACCCGAGCACCGCGTTCGCCTGGGCAAGCAGGCCCGAAGGCGTCAGGGTGCGAACCAGGCCGGCGGCGGCTGGGGTGAATAGGGCGCTGGCGGTCCCAGCCAGTGCCTGCAGCACAGCCAGCGCCCACAGCGGCGCCTCCCCGGTGAGCAGCAGGACCGCGGTGGTGGCCTGCAGCAGGCAACGGCCACCGTCGGTGAGCAGCAGCACGCTGCGGCGGTCGGCGCGGTCGCCGATTGCGCCGCCCAGCAGTGCCAGCAGGATCGCCGGCAGGCGGCTGGCGAGCAGCACCCAGCCGACCGCGGCGGCCCCGCCCCCTTGGGCGAGGACGGCAAAGACCAGCGCGATCGGCATGAGGCTGTCGCCGAACGCGGACAGGGTCTGCCCGAGCAGGTAACGCCGGAAAGGCGGCACCTGGAGCACCACCCGTGCGCCACCCCGCGCCCAGCTCATCCCTGCCCCTGCTCGAGCAGCGTTGGCATGGCCAGGACGGTGAAGCTGCCCTGGTCGGCTGACCGAACCACGACCGCCCGATTCGATGCACCCAGCTCGAGCAGGACGTCCGGCCCGACGCTGACGGCAAGGCACCCCGCAAGCAGCGCCGGGGCGAAGCCGACCCGCACCGCACTGCCAGTGCAGACAGCGCTGAGCGCGTGTCGTGTGCGCCCGTCCGGCGTTGACACCACGAGCTGGTCGCGACCGACGTCGATCACGACGGGAGTGGGCCATTGCCCGTCCAGGAGCACCTCCAGCAGCGCCAACCGATCCACGACCGCCCTCGCCTGCGCCGGCGCGAGCCCCGACAGCAGGGCCCGGTAGTCCGGAAACACCGACTCGACGACGGGCAGCTCGCGCACCTCCCCGGCTGCAGAGACGCGCAGCTGCGCGCCGTCGCCTGCGATGGTCACGACCTCGTGGCGAAGGGCCCAGACGGCCAGCTCCACGAGCGCTACTGCGGGTACCAGGACCGTGCGTGTCGTGACAGGTCCGGACCGGGCCGGCAGAACCCGAACCGCAAGCTGGTGACGGTCGGTGGCGACCAGGCGGACCTCGTCGCCGTCGACCTCGAGCAGGACGCATCCGAGCGCCGCAACGTCGGAGGTCGTCGACGCGGCCGTGGAGACCTGACGGCTGGCACTCGAAAGCTCCGGCCCCGACAGGTCTACCCGCCACCCGCCGTCCCCGGAGGTGAGAGCGGCCAGGACTGACGACGCGGCCCGACGGACAGGAGCCAGCCGTGCCTCCAGTTGCTGCACGTGCTCCTCGACCACCCGGACGGCGTCCTGAGGACTCCCGTCCAACACTGCTCGCACCTTCGGCAGGGGCAACCCAAGCTCGCGCAGATCCCGCAGCATCACCGCCCGGCGCTCCGGCTCAAGCCGGTACAACCGGTAGCCGGTCGCCGGGTCCACGATCGCCGGCTGCAGCAGCCCGCAGTCGTCGTAGAACCGCAACGCGCTCGGCGTCAGTCCCACCAGCCGCCCGAACGCCCCGATCAACAACACCCCGTCGAACATCGCCACACCTGCAGCCTGAACCCTCGGCCAACTTGAAGGTCAAGCGCCGCCGGACTGTCGCGGTAGCCGCAAGAATCCGCCGATCCCCAAGTGACACAATTGCAGATACCCGCAGCCTGAGAATCCGCCGACCTGCAGCGTTCCCGCGTATCCTCTTGCACGGTGTCTTACACCCCGGCTTGGCCTGCACGGATGCACCGGACGGGCGTCCATAACCAGGACCGACAAGTTGCTCCGATGCCCGCTCTCCAGCCTCAGCAGCCGACCGCCCACTGTCGGAACGGACGTGCCGCGCTCATCGGCCCGCACCTTGGGACCGTCGGCCGTGGGCAGTACGGCGACTTCGGGAGCTGAGAGGAAACGGCGGCCGGAACTCGACCAGGTCAACGTTGCGGTCTCGCGCGATCGCCTCCGTCGGGTACCGGGCCGAACACGCCGCCCTCGCGCGGTACCTCGCGTTGGTCGTGAACGAGCTGCTCACGGCCGGGGCGCGGCCCCCAAATGGCCGCGAAGCCGAGTTAGGGTCGCCTTATATTAAATACAAGGGCTCTTGTCTCATTTTGGCTGCATCTCGACAAATGTCGAGATGCAGCGAAGATTGACCACAATCAGCGGCCGAGATTGAACAAATCAGATGTTTTGGCGACCGTGTTCAATGTTGGCTGCATCTCGGGCGCACGGTCCGCTCGCCGCACGGCGCGGTAAACAGTTGATCGTGAGACGTTGAACAGGTCACCGATTTCGCGAACCGTGTAGTCGCCCGTCTGGTAAAGCCCGACGATGTGATGTTCCTGCCGCTGGTCGAGTTTCGGCGGCCGACCGCGGAGCTGTCCGCGGCCGCGGGCCATGGTCAAGCCCTCTCGGGCACGGCCGCTGCCGAGTCCGGCCTGCAGATCCGTGGCCAGCGCCAGCACCTGGAAAAGAACATGTGTGGCAACTTGCGAGGGGGGTAAAGACGTCCGGCGATCGACCGCGTTACCCCACCGGCGATGAGCCCGTTCAGCAGCTGCGACGCATCAGGCACCGAGCGAGCCAGCCGAGCCAGCGCCGTGACCACCAACGTATCCCCTCCGCGAGCCGCGGCCAGAGCCTCCCGCAGGCACGGCCGTGGGCGGGTCATCCCGGTCAGATCCATGTCGAGATACACCCGATCGGCAGCGGCTCCCAGCGTCAGCAGCGCAGCCTGCTGCTCATCAGCGTCCCCTCCGAACCGGGACACCCGCGCGTAGCCGATCACCAGCGAAGTCACTTTCCGCAGTGTGTCGGATAACCCCCTATGCGCGAATGTGCTCCGAACACCCCTACTGGGACACCCCGGTCCCATCAGCTTCGCTGACCTGCGGTGTTGCCGTTTACCGTCACTGGCTATCGGGAGGACCGGATCGAGTCCGGTTGGCTACGGGGCGGTTCGGTGCGGCGGGTCGGGGGGGTCCGAACTCGGAGGGTGAGAGTGGCGTAGAGCGCGGCCAGGGCGCAGCCGGTGACGACCAGGCCGAGGACGGCTTGGTAGGGCAGGGCGGTGACGAGCAGGGCTCCGAGGGCGATGGAGACCGTGTAGGGGACGGTGTTGGCCAGGTCGAAGGCAGCGGTAACCCGGCCCATCAGCGGGTTGGGGGTGGTGTGCTGCAGTAGGGTGAGCGCCGCGACGTTGATGATGGGCAGGGCGGCTCCCAGCAGTGCCGCCCCGATCAGGACGGTCGGCAGGGTGGCCGTGATGAGGACGCCGATGCCGATGGCGGCGAGCGCCTGACCGGTGATGACCAGCGCCGTTTCCGGTAGTCGGTGGATGGCGATGGTTACCGCGACACCGCCCACGAGGGCGCCCACCCCTTCGGCGGATACGACGACACCGACGAAGGCCGGTGGCTCGTGCAGCCCGGTGTCGACCACGGCGAAGACCGTGGCTTCGATGAGCCCGAACGCCGCCCCGCAAATCGCGGTGACCACACTCAGGTGGCGCAGCAGGGGTGCCCGTACCAAGTGCACCAGCCCCGCGCTGACCTCGGTGCGAAACGGGTCGCTGTCCGCTCCGGCCGGCCCTCGTGCAGCCGCAAGCGCAGCAACAGTGCTGCGGAGAGCAGGAAGGTGAGGGCGTCGAGGGTGGCGACCCAACCGCCGCCGACCGTCATGAACAACCCGGCACCGACCAAGGGGCCGATGAGGCGCAACCCCTGGCGCACGGTGGTCAGCGACCCGTGCGCTGGGCCGATCAGCGGTGCCGGCAGCAGAGCTTGGACCAGACCGGAGATCGCGGCGTCGAACACCACTCCGGACAGCCCGTACCAGGCAGCAACGGCGAACAGCAGCCACAGTTGGTCGCGGTCGTGCACGAACCACAGCAGCAGTACGGCCCCGGCGCTGAGCACGTTGAGGGTCACGATGAGGTGGCGCCGCCGCACCCGGTCGGCCAAGAGTCCGCCCAGTGGGCCGAGCAGTCCGGGGCCAGCCATCGCGAAGATCATCAGCCCGGCGATGGCGTTGCTGCCGGTCAGGCTCTTGCCCCAGATCCCGAAGACCAGCAGCAGTGTCCAGTCTCCGAACATAGACAGGCTCTGGCCAGCTAGGATCAGGCGGAAATCTCTGTGCCGCAGCAGCTCAAGCATCGGGGCGCGTCGGCCGGGGCAGCAGGTAGGTGATGGCGTCGACCAGCCGCGCACCGTCGGGGACGAAACCGTCGAACGTGCGTTTCTGCAGCGGGGCGAGCAGCGCGGCGATCTGCTCGGCCACCTGTGCCAGTTCTTCCTCGGTCAGCCACACCGACCAGTCGGACGACATCGCCGCCTCGTGCCAGGGATCGCTCGCACTCGTTGTCCGGTAGTCGCGGACCCGGCGCGCATTGCGCTCATCGAGCACCGCGGCGAGTTCCGCACCCGCGGTGCGTTCAGCCTCGGTGTTTCCCTCATTGAAGCGGTTGCCCATCGGGAGGTAGCGCCACGGGCGTTGGCGACCACGCCCGCCCGGGGCTTCCTCGACGAAGCCGTACCGCGCCAGTTGCCGCAGGTGATACGAGCACCCACCCGGTGAATCACCCAGCCGGGCGGCGCACTCGGTGGCCGTCAGCGCTCCCTCGGCGATCAGCAGGTCGATCAGTTCCATCCGCCGCGGGTGCGCCAGCGCACGCAGCTGCTCGGGCCGTCGGAGGTGGCGCAGCGGCAGACCGTGGTCGACGATGACATCTGGTCTCTCGGACACCATCGAAATATAGCTTTTGAAACATCTCTTTTCAAGCCCGCAATGAGCTGGCTAGGTACCGATTGTCGATCGATCTGAGGGACGACGAAGGTCATCCGATGGGCGCGGTCGTGCAACACTCCGAGCGTGCCAGTAGTGACAGTTCCGCTATCGGTACGTAGAAGGTCGGCTGCGCCCGAGTCGTTCTATGGCGTCGTCGCGCATGAGCAGGACTTCACCGTCGGACAGCGCCCAGTGGCGACAGCCAGCGCTCGTCAGGTCGACACTGAGCGCGTTGCAGTCGTGCGTTTCCGGGTGACCGGGCGAGTCGACATGAGGCACGACAGGACGGTCCAGGATGCCAAGGCCATCGTAGATCGGGTTGAGCAGTTCCGTTACGTCGTCAACTCGCTCAAGACCGCGCAGGTCCGGTGCCAGGACGCAGACGCCGGCGCTGTACCCGGCGTAGACGACGTCGTCTCGCTTGAGTAAGTCGAGGATGACCGCGTCCGCGCCACTGTCTGCGAGGGCGCGCCGGAGCACGAAGACGTTCCCACCGCGCACCCAGATGACGTCCGCTTTCGGCAGCTGCGCGGCTGCCTCTCGGCCGTCCCGCAGATCGATTTCTGACACGAGGAAGTCGAGGGACGTGAGCTCGGCGACTTCCCCCTCCACGCCGGCTTGCCGGACATCGCTGGATGCGCCGTCCATCGCATTGGCGACCAGCGCGAGGCGACGACCGTGACCGGCCAGCTCAAGCAGTCGAGCGGGATGGTCACCCAAGTGAAAGGACGATAGGTACAGACGCACGGACAAACTTCTAGCAGAGGCTCTGATCGGCCCAAACATTGACCGTTAGCGGATCCTCAAACGGCGCACCGTCACCACTCGGAGTGCAGCTCGAGTGGTTCGACGGCCGGGTGGGCGTCAGACGGGTGCCAGGGCCGCGAGCAGGGCTCGCTCATCCATATCGGATAGGCCGGCTTGGCGTACGCGGTCGCGTTCTCTGGACTTCTCCCAGGCGAGGGTGTCGGCCAGGGTCTGGTCCAGGGGACGGGTGCTGAGCCCGGCGCGTCGTGCTTTGCTGCTGTCGTTGGCGTTGAAGCCCACCCAGTCGGGGTCGTTGAGCCACAGGGGTAGGGAACGTTCGCCCATCCACTCCTGGACGCCCTGGGCCAGGAGCCACTGCTGGTCGGCGGATACGACGGGTCCGGTGTGGCCGGCGACGGTGCGCGCGGCGTCGAGGTGTCCAGGCAGCGGGACCGTCTGCCCGGTGGCGTTGAAGATGCCAGCGATGCGGCGGTTTCCCGCGTCGATGAGCCACGTGGCCAGGTCTCGCACGTCGATTACCTGGGTCGGCAGGTCGGGAGCGTGCGGGACCAGGACGGCGCCGTCCTTGGTTGCTGGTCGGGCGAACCGCAACGGCCAGTAGCCGGTGCGGTCGAAGACGTCTCCCGGGCCGCCGATCAGGCCGACGCGGGCGATCAGCGCCCGTTCGGGACCGAAGGCCCGCAGGACGTGTTGCTCGCAGGCGACTTTGGCCTGGCCGTAGGTTTCCATGCTGTCCATGACGTCGCTGGTCAGCGCCGGTAGGAGCGTGCCGTCCTCGTCCTGGCCCGGTGTGCTGTGGTCGGCGTAGACGTTGCCGGAGGACACGAAGACGAAGAACCCGCTCCGGTCGGCGAGTGCCGCCACGGCGCTCTTGACCTGGCCAGGCTGACGCGATACGTCGATCACGACGTCCCACTGCTCACCTGCGACCTGGTCGTAGGCACCGGACTGGGTGCGGTCGGCGTGCACGAACACCGCGCCGTCAGGCGCGTCGGAGGAGCCGCGGGCCAGGCAGGTGACCTGGTGCCCCAACGCCAGCGCCGTGCTCGTGACGTGCCCACCCAGCCACGCCGTCCCACCCAACACCAGAAACCGCATACCGGCAGCAGACATCAGTCGCCCACCTCCACACAACACCATTCGCCAAGAGCGGAAATCCGAAGTGATCATCCCGTCGGCCATCTGAGATGATGTTCGGTAGCCGATCCCTCAGCGCGACAGCACGCTCGCGGACGGGCCGTTTTCTGTCAAGGTGGTGTCATGGCGCGGAAGAAGACCACCGTCTACATCGACGAAGAGCTGCTGCGCGCGGCGAAGGTGGCTGCGGCACGCTTGGGCAAGCGTGAGTACGAGGTCTTCGAGGACGCGTTGCGTCAGCACCTTGGGCTCGCCGGTGCGATCGAGCGCATCTGGGCAGGGATCAGCCCGCAGGACGCGCCGAGCGAGCAGGAGGCGGCCCGAATCGCCGCCGAGGAGCTGGCTGCCGTGCGCGCCGCACGCCTCGCGTCCCGGGTGAGCTGAGCCCTGCCCGAGCCGCTCCGGGTCGTCATCGACCCCAACGTATGGGTGTCCGGGCTGATCAACCCCTACGGCACACCCGCTCGGGTCATCCAGGCGGTCCTGGCTCGGCAGATCATGGCCGTAGCAAGCCAGCACCTGCTCGACGAGCTGGCAACCGTGTTGGCGCGGCCGAAGTTCCGTCGCTGGATTGCCCTCGCTGACGCGGTCGCCTCGGTCGAAGCTCTGGGCGGGGAGGCCGACCTTCGCCCGGAGCCTGGTGCCGTCCCGCAGCGTGTCCGCGACCCCGACGACGACTACCTCGTCGCGCTGGGCGACGCCGCCGAAGCGGTGATCGTCACCGGTGACGCCGATCTGTTGGAGGCCGACCTCACGCCACCAGCGATCACCCCTCGCGAGCTACTCGATCGACTGGGCTGGACATAAGCGAGCACTCGCCGTCCTCGTAGCCGATCGGCCTGCGGGACAGCAGAGCCACCGCGGGCGGTGTTCCTCCGCGAGGGTGTCCCGCGGGCCATGCGCGCAACGCGTTGGTCTCCTGAACTGGCGGCGTCGGTGTTCATCTCGCTCGGGTACGGGTGAAAGGATCGCGGCCATGCTCGATGTTGTGTACCGCGATGCCCGTGGGCGGCTCATCGAGCTGGTCGGCGCCCTTACCGGTGAACAGCTGCGTACACCCGTACCGGCCACGTCCGCCTGGACCGTGCACGAGCTGGTCGCGCACTTGGTCGGGGGGGCCGCGGACACCGCGTCCGGCCGACTCGATGGGGCGCCGGGCGATGAGTGGACGGCCCGTCATGTGGCCGAGCGCAGGCAACGACCGGTGTGGGAGCTGCTCGCCGAGTGGGAGCTCGTCGGTCCGACAGTCGAGTTGAGCCTCACGGGTGAGGTCCGCGGCCCTAATCTGGCCGCGGACATCATCTGTCACGAAGGCGATTTGCACGAAGCGCTCGGACTACCCCGACCCGACCGCACCCACTGGCAGCCGGTGCTTGAGGCGATGATGGGGTTGCTCGGGCGGCGGCTCAGACAACCCGGCACGTTGGTGATCCGCGACGAGCAAGACCAGGAATGGCGCTTCGGTGAGGGCGACCCACACACACTGCTCAGCGCCGACGGCTATGAGTTACTCCGCGGGACGTTCAGCCGCCGCTCCCAACGCCAAATCGCCGGCTGGAACTGGACGCCCACACCAGCAGCGAGAATCCGGCGCTTCGGTGCATTCGGGCCACGAGAGGACGACCAACCGATCCCGATTACCTGAGACGCGCTAGCAGGGCTGACGGACACCGTGGGGCCTGGTCGCTCATCAAACCGCACAGGTCCAAATACGCACGGACCTCCCAACGACCACCGCGAGGACCCAAGGATCCCCTTACGGGCACAGTCATGGCTGCCGTAGCAATCAGCCCCGTCAGCAAAGAACCCGGCCGCAACGGCGTCCCGATGGCCGGTCCTCAACTGGGGCGTCACCGGCCAAATGCCAGGTGACGACCGCCGCCCACGGCGATCAGTCGAGGGCGGTGGCGAGTGCGGTGTTGAGTGCTGGGGCGGGGCTCATCGGGAGCGTGTGGTGGGTTGCGCCTGGCAGGATGATGGTGGTCGCTGCCGGCATCGTCGTGTGGATCTTTTCGGCGGTGCGGTGGCTGTCGTGCACTTTGCTGTGTTCGGCCAGAATGACGGTGGTTTGTGCAGTCAGTGCCGACAGCGCCGTGGCCTTGGGGCGTTTGGGAATGACCGTTTTCCCTTTGGGGAAGTCCGCCACTCCCCGCGTGATGAGGTCGAGCCAGTCCTCGTCGAGCGGCTGGCCTGCGGTCTCCCAGGCGATGAAGTTCCGTTCGCGCTTGCCGGTCGGGCGAACCAGTAAGGGAACAGCGTGAAGCAGGTAGGGGACCCGCATGCCGGTGAAGGTCGAGTTCGGGTCCAGCAGCACCAGCTTGCTGACACGTTCGGGGTGCGCCAGGGCGTAGGCGAGGGCGATCATCGCACCGTAGGAGTGCGCCACCACGGCAGGTGCGTCCAGCGTGAAGTGGTCGATGATCCCACTGAACCAGGCGAGGAGGTCGTCCCGGCTGCGGACCGGTGTGTCCGCAGCGGCCACGCTGCGCCCGGCGTCGCCGATGATGTCGATGGCGAAGACGCGGTGGCGGCGGCTCAACTCGCCCACGTTGTTGAACCAGACGGTCGAGGTGGCCCGCTGGCCCGGCACCAGGATCACCGGCGGGGCGTCGACCGGTCCGCACATGTTCACCCACGTGGTGCCGAAAGAGGACTGCACCTGCTCCGAGGTCACCTCGCCGGGCCAGTTGCTCAACACCGTGTCATAGGCGCGGAAGAATCCCGCACCCTGTTCGGTGGCCGGGAATCCTGTGACAGACGATTTGGGCATGGGCACCTCCAGACTCTTAATCACTCGATGGCCGAGATAGTAGACTACCGACACATACGCGGGGCGCTGAGGAGAATCATGGCTGATGATGCGGGACTCACGATGGTGCACCGACTACGCGCGCTGACGGTGGAGCTGGACCTCTTCGCGGCCGAGTTCGCCCAGCTCCACGGATTTCATGCCACCGATCTTCGGGCTCTGATCTGTCTTCTCGATGCGGAACGTGCCGGGCACGTGGCGACGCCGGGATGGTTGGGTTCCCAACTTGGGCTGAACTCAGCCTCGGTGACCGCACTGATCGACCGTCTGGAACGTGCGGGACACGTTCACCGGGACAGAGACGCCTCCGATCGCCGGCGGGTCAACCTGCAGGTCACTACCGAGGCTACCGAGCTGGGATGGTCCTTCTTCGGGCCGCTGATTGCACACACGGTCGCCGTCACGGACAGGTTCTCCGATACCGAGACTGCGACAATCGCCCGGTTTATCGACGAAGCGCTGGGCGCCGTTGCCGAGACACGCACCGCCCAGCGACCGCAGGCCAAGCACACCAACAACCCGGAAGCAGCCCGCGAGTAGTACCCGCTGCTGATTGCAGAAGACGGCTATCTCAATAGCCGAAGCCCGATCCAGCGCCGGCAATCGATACAGTCTTGTTGTCCTTGGCCCCGTTACCTACAAGCGTCTGACCCTCGTCATTGACGGCGCCACGATCGAGCACGTTTTCTACCCGGTCTTCCCGCCAGGCAGCCACGCCGACGAGGTACTGGACTGGCTACGCGCGAACCCGGTAACGCCCGCATGAGCCGGTGCCCCGTCATGGCTGCGGTCAGCCATGACCACAATGGAGACGCGCAGACGCCAGAAGGCGCCCCCGAACACCCAGAGGCGGTCGCAGATGTGGCATGAGGTAGGGCTGTTCGTGGTGATCTTCACGGTCTCAGCCGCGCTACCCGGGCCGGACACGATGCTGCTATTCAGCCGCGCTCTGGGCTCAGGCGCCCGCTCGGCGGTTCCGGTGGCGCTCGGGCTGACGGTGGGAAAGCTGGTGCTGCTCACGGCCGCGGTCGCAGGCGTGACCGTCGCGGCGGCAACTCTCGGCCCGGCCTTCATCGCCCTGAAGCTGGCCGGCGGCGCCTACCTGGTGTGGTTGGCCGTGAAGCTGTGGCGCCAGGCCGGCCACGCAGGGCCGCCAGAGCCCGCTGTCTCCGGCTCCCGCCTGACCGTGGCTGGGGCGGGTTGGCGTGGCGTCGGGCTCGGCGCAGTACTGACTGTCAGCAACCCGCAGGCGTTGCTGTTCTACATCGCAGTGCTGCCCTCGGTCCTGGGCTCAGAGCGCGTCGCTGCCGGGGAGTACCTGCTGCTGTGCCTGGCGCTCAGCGCGGTGATGGCGGCGGTGGCGACCGGCTACATCGCCTTGGCCACGCGCGTCCGATCGGCACTGAGCCGCAGCCGACGCCGCATCGCTGACCGGGTGGGCGCTGTGCTGCTAGGGCTCGTCGGTGCCGTGGTCGCCGCCCGGTAACAGCGTTCCTCCGGCCGGTCGGTGATGGGTCTACGGGGGGTGGGAACCGAATACGCCAGAACGGGGGCGCAACCGCCGCTCACGCGCTGGTGAGGGTCGGGGTCAACCCCCGCCATGCGGGGGTTGGCTAGGGTTTTGCGGTCCGGGGAAGTGTGCAAAGGTCTGGCGTGGACATGGGACACCTGCATGCTCTGCGCCGACGAGTGACGCTCCAGCATCGCCCGCCGCTCTCCTAGCCCGCTCCTAAGCCCGCGGTGGGCGGCTCGGCTAAGTCGGCTCCCTCGTCGAGCTGGTCGCTTGGCGAAATCCAGAACTTGTCGATCCGATGACTGCCCAGGTCGCCCCTGTAGAACTGCCCGGCCCGTATGGGGATCGTCTGTGGAACACGATCCTGACAGCGCTGCAGCGACTCACTTTTAAGCGCTGCCCGGGTGACCCGCTCCGTCGAAGGGGGTCTTCAGCTGTGCTTGTGCAGGACGGGGGCGAGGGCGTCGAGCAGCTCGTCTACATCGGCGCTGCCGGGACCCTCGTACTCCGCGATCTCAACGCCGACGAGGCCGCCGGCGGCGACCGCAGTGGCGCACTCGTGCAGGTCCTGCAGGCTCAGGCCGTTCGGGACGGCGTAGTCGGTGCTGACGATCCCCGGCTCAAGTACGTCGCAGTCGAGGTGGAGGTACACCGGGCGCCCGGCGATGGCTTCGGTGACTCGGGCACCGAGGTCTGGGCCCGGCGCAACCAGTGCCACTCTTCCGGCGCGCACGTGCTCGACCTCGGCGGCATCGAGGTCGCGGGCGCCAACCAGCGCTGCGCCGTTGGCTGCGAGCCCAGCGCCGAATCCTGAGTCCCACCAGCCCAGTGGTCCGGACAGGGCCATCCCGCCCAGGTAACCGGTCTCGGTGTCGCTGGGGCCGTTGAGGTCACCGTGCGCGTCCAACCACAGCACCACCGCGTCGGCGTGGTGGGCCGCCATACGCGGCTGCGTCGCTAGCGCCACCGCGCATCGAGTGATCGCCGTCACCGGCGTCAGGCCGCTGGTGAGGACCTCATCGATACGTGCCGCCATGGATCGCAGAGCAGGCCGTGCGCTTTCCAGCTCGACTTCCCAGCCGTGGGGATCAGCCGCTAGCGGCTCGCCCACAGTGACCGCCTGATCTCCCAGCCTCGCCGAGAGCGCAGCCCCCAACTCGGCCACCGCGCTCATCGCCCGGTCGTTGTGGTCACCTGCCGGCCCCTGGTACACGGTCAACCGCGATTCGGCACTCATCCCATCATGTTGTCACCCCAGCGCGAACGGGCACCACATGCCGAAGTCCAGAGGCTGCCAGGACCGTCAACGAGTTGCAGGTCGCATCAATTGTCGATTCGACTCGTCTCGCGGCGATGCTCCATCGGCTCGACGCCGACCATCTGCAGGCGCCGTCTTGCATGCCGCTACAAGTCCAAGTCGGCGGAGGCGGTTGCGTGCGTCACGAACGGCTACTCGACACCACAACTCTTGGCTCGAGAAGCGCTGATCTGATCTTCGAGGTGGCGGCGTGTTGGGTCAGCTGCCGGCAAGCGTGGGTCGGCCGTCCAGTCTCAGAAGTAGGTCTCTGGTTCGGGGTACGGAGCCGGCCTCCGAACCGGACGTGGCGACTCTTGAGACTGTTCCGATAGACGATGGGTTACCGGTCATCGTGGGATAGGTTCAGCTGACGCTGGAAGGTGACCATTTGCCGACCGGGACCGTTGTAATCCGCCACGGGCTCGCTCACTGTGAAGCCGAGATCTCGGTGGAAGCGGATCGAGCCGGTGTTGGTGGCGGCGGTGATGGCACGTAGCTCGGTGCAGCCCTGTCTGCGCGCATGTTCGGCGAACTGATCGTAAAGCTGGCGGGCGAGCCCGCTCCTGCGGTGGTCGGGCCGGACACCCACGAAGTGGATGTAGCCCAGGCGCGGCTGGGAGGGCGAAACGAGGGCCACAATGAAGCCGCCCAATCCGTGCTCGTCTTCAGCAACCCGGCTCGTGGACCAAAAGTGGTCCAGGAACAGCCGTGGCAGCGAGGCGCTGACCGGCCGTCCCCACCAGTCGTCGATAACCGCCACGATACGTTCGTAGTCCTCGGGGTGAGCGACGCGCACGCCTACAACCTCAACCACCGGTCGCCTCCTCCCGTTGGGGACAGTCTGTTTGGTGTCACTGAACCATGGTTATAGGGACACGGCGCCGGTGACACCGAGGACGGTGTGACCGCCCACCCAGATGTCGTCGTCGACCTGCTCAACGTGGATGCGACCGCGCCGCTGCATCCTGCTCCCTTGGGTCGCTATGTAGCTGCGCGGCGCGTGGCCGAGAGGGATCAGCCATTGGGCTATCGCGGCGTTCAAGCTGCCGGTCACCGGATCTTCCCCGAACCCGTTCTTCGAGGTGAGTCCGCGGATTTCGAAGGCGGCATCGGACCCGGCCGGATAGGGGCCGGCGACGCCGATCTTGGCGAACTCGCCGATGGCGGCTCTGGGCGGTTCGAGGGCGAGCACGGTGTCCGCGTCGGTGAGCAGCAGCGCGACCCACCCTGGCCCGTTGTCTGCCCACTGCGCATCAACGATGTCATCGGGATCCAGCCGGAGAGCGCGCGCGATAAGCCCGACATCCGTTTCGCCAAGACTGTCGCTTCGGACCAACGGAGGCGCGGCAAAGGCGAGTCGACCGTTGGCCTGGCGGATGCGAACCAGACCCGCGCCGCATTGCTGCACGATCTGCCCGTCTGATCGCGGGACGCCGCCCGCATCAAGCCAGGCGCGCGCGGAGCCAAGGGTGGGATGCCCGGCGAAGGGCAGCTCGTCGACCGGGGTGAAGATGCGGACGCGGTAGTCCGCAGCAGGATCTGTCGGCCTCAGCAGGAACGTTGTTTCGCTGAGGTTGGTCCAGCGCGCGAACGCCGCCATCTTCGCTGTGCTCAACCCATCAGCCCCATGTACCACAGCCACAGGATTGCCCAGCATCAACTCACTGGTGAACACGTCAACCTGGCTAAACGGCAACACCGGTCCATCCTTACAGCACGTTGTCGGGTCTGAATCGCGAACCGTCCGACAGCCGCCGAGGGCGGTTGCTGTTCCAGTAGTGGATG
>JAABUI010001199.1_pt1 | contig 15459 bp, 30 predicted proteins | sample 5559111 | NCBI WGS metagenome assembly JAABUI01 (sample SAMN10711870, study PRJNA513365) | rock metagenome | isolation source: Antarctica rocks | place: Antarctica: Victoria Land, Buttleship Promontory
CAGCGCATGCAATGACGTGAAGACGGTGCCGCTACGACGGGATGAAGTGGTCGCGACGGGATGGGTTTCAACGACGAGGAGGAAAAGAACAACTACTATCAGTATTACCTAGCGGCGGAAAGGCACTTACAAAGCACCTGTCCCAGCCCGTGTAACCCTCTGCTCCGAATGACATCCACCTTTCAGGGGATATCGGTTGCGATCATCGTCGTGGCGCTACGGACTGAGGTGATCCATCATCAATAGTAAGTCCGAGCTGTATCACAGTCCATCAGCTTTGGCACATCGTTGCGCGAACCGAGCAGACGAGCAAGTGTATTGGTAGCGGATTCTTGGCGTACCTCGTCCCCCTTCTTCTCTGGCGCAAGGCCCATATGGTCCTGCCCAGACTGTCCGCTCCTGAAGTTCTCCTCCCCGCAGGTATTTTGCTCGTCCTCGCACGATCGCCAATCGAATCGTCTCCTCGAAACATGCTGCCGAGCTCGGCGAAGTCGATACGTAGCCCGCAAAGAACCGCATCAGATTCCTTTATCCAATCGATTCGATTCCCAAGCTCTGCTCTGCCTGATGGCAATATGACTGCTGGTGAGGTGAAATGCAAGGTCGGGTCTCCCTTCAGACTCTTCGGTCAGGCGGAAATCAATACGCCACGGAAAGATACCTTAGGCTTCGGGTCTGGCCATAGCGAAAATGACGTGTAGCGTTTCGTATCAGCTCGTCTCCGTCGGTAGCACCTCAAAAAGTCAGTGGAATTTTCGACTCGACCTCGGCGTAAATCCTCTTCATTGACCGTCACCGGTCGACCAGAACAATCTATCTCGAATCCGCCATGACGATCACAAAACCCACCCTGGCTTCAATATCATCCTCCAACCTATTCTTCTCCCCACTCCCACCGAGCCATGTCCCCCCACCTGGGAAAGAGTCTCATGGCCGATACATGCTCAGTATCCCTTGGAACCGGGTCTCGGGATGGGGTCAGGCGCACATTGCACCAAGGCAGGAGCTGAGCGTCGATCCCCTCAGTGGTGTGATGCAATATGCCGTGACGTGTTTCGAGGGGATGAAGGTGTGCTGTGCTTCTCTAGCTCTCTGCTGGGGCTGATAAGGCGATATTTTCAGTGCTATAAGAGCGAGGAGGGGGACTTGATGCTGTTTAGACCGAAGAAGAACTTCGATCGGTTCAAGCGATCAGCAGGGCGGCTGGGTCTACCCGTCCGTACTGACCACCTGTGCTAACGCTCTCGCTGATCGAGAATAGTGCGAGTGGGATAATGAGGAGCTCCTTGTCATGCTCTGCAAGCTTCTCGCCCTGGGCAAGTCCAGCTTCCTTAGCTTCCCTTACAGATTCTGATCAACTCAAACTTGCAGAAGCACCCCTGGTCCCCTCCGACGACGGCGGAAACCTCTACATCCGCCCGACACTAATCGAGACCTCCGAAAGCTTCGGCATTAAGGAAGACGCCTACGCCGCAGAAGCGCTGATGTACATCGTCACCACCAAGAACCTCGGGAAAGGGCTCTACCCAGCCGCCGAGGGGAAGGGGATCAGGCTTGATGCTTGTAAGGAGTATATCCGGGCTTGGCCGGGAGGGACGGGGAGCTACAAGCTCGGAGCGAATTACGGTCAGTCCGGAGAGGGAATTTGGTGGTTTTACGATGGATACTGATAGGTTTGGGCAGGCACGGTGAGCGTCGCGAAGAAGCAGGGATTCGCAATGTCGTTGTGGCTGCATGGGGACGAAGACTTCATCTCGGAGGCTGGGGCGATGAATGTCTGGATCATCAAGGAGGCGCCTGATGGGTGTGAGTCGCTACTGGCACTCAAGCAGTGGTCCCGAGCTGACGGACTGACTCGCACCTTCTTGCCTCCTTCCCCTATCGTCTCGTGCCGTTCAATATGATCTCTACACCTGTGTTTGGTCACGCGTATCTCCTCCCATGTTCTTCTGGGACGCAGACCTGGAATTCATCACAATGCCCCTCGAGAACGGTATCGTCCTACCCGGTATCACGCGCGAATCCATCATCCAGCTCATCACCGATCACGCCGAGAAACGAAAGGACTTCCCGTTGGAGGGCATGCCGCGGAAAGTCAGGGTCGTTGAGCGAGATCTGAGCATGCCGGAGGTGGTGAAGGGGGTCGAGGATGGTACTCTGAGAGGGTCAGTAATTGATGTTGCCTCATCTCGGCACTCGCTGACCCCTGGCAGGATGTTTGGCAGCGGCACCGGTGTCGTAGTCGTCTCCATCGGCGAGATCCAATACCAATCTCAACTCCACAGAATCCCGGCCAACCCCCTCATCCTCCTTCTCCGCGATACCATCACCGGCATTCAAAGAGGACGGATCGAGCACGAGTGGAGCTATACGGTGCCGAAGTGGGACGCGGGTGTGGCAGGGGAGGATAAGGTGGATGGGCAGACTGCTTTTGCTTAGAAAAGCGATTCCGCGCTATAGCGAATAGACTGGGGCTGTGCCTCAGATAAATGATATCGACTCCGCTGCGAGTTTTTCTGGCTATCGCCAGTCCAAGGGGTGGTCACAAGGTCGATGACGTCTTCACTACGAGGCGCCAGGACCTCTCGGGAAATCAATTGTGTCGAGTCACGAGGCATTGGCGCCGGTCCACGATGCGTTGACGGGGCCCGCTCACGAAGCCTTTCGCGGCCCGTTCTGGGCTCCTTTTCCCCTTGTCCTTGTCCTCTGCCCCCGATCCTATCTACCCATGATTCGGCCTGTCCGATGATAGACCTTGCCGGCGATCCGGGTAGTGAGGATGATTGCATCGAATCGCCGAATTCCACCGAATCGGATTCCCGTTCCCGTTCCCAACTTTCCCAGTCAGCGAGCGATCCCTGTCGTCAAACCTATCCATTACCAAAGACCGATCCTCATGTCGAAGATCTCTGGACATGGTGATCCCGGCGCTATGAAAGTGACCATCCCCAAATCCGACAGCGCGATCTTATGCCGTACGTCATGGTCCCACCCCAATCTCCGTCCCATCCTCGGCGTACCGTCCAACCTTCTGGGCTGATTGATCGACGTAGATTGTACTGGCTGTCGTCGTTCTTCCGGCACGACGTACGTCCCCCTCCCTCGCCCTCGGCATTTTCCCCATCCGGAGTCTCAGAACAGAGGATTTCCGGCCTGATGGAGGGAACAGCTTGACGACCAACTTCTTCGTCGCCCCCCCCAAGTCTTCAAGATGACCGGCACGCCCAATCTCTACACCGACAAAGGGTCCTCAAGGGCGAATGCTCGACCTTGTTTCTGTGGAGAGCGCGGATCGTACGTCATCCCCTTTCAACCTTTGATCGCTGTAGTGATTTCAGCTGATTGAGAGTCGGATCCAGGGCCATTTATACGGTCTTGGAGGGGCCGGATATCGAGGCTGTCAAGGCCATCTTGGTGTCTTAATGGACAGTACTAACCTCAGAGGTGACGTAGGACAATTGGACCCCAGAGAGATTCCGAAACTCAAGATGGAGCTCTTTGCGAAGAACTCCGAGGAGTGGGAACACCGTTACCCCAATACCGAGCGCCGAGAGACACAGCAGGTTCTTCGACATCTTAGCGTAATCGGTATAGAGTGTCACACACGATATACATATGAGGTTCGCATCAGTTCTTCTGATCCCACCACACGTCCTCCCCCTGCTCCCTCTCCTCCGCCTCGCTCGAACCCTCTTCTACCTGCCCCTGATCCAACATATCCCTCAGGGCATCCATCACGTCAGTAGTCTTCTCGTCAATAGTCCACGACAGGAACCGCCTTGCCAAATCTTCGGCCTCTTGTAGTTCAGCCTCGTCTTCTTCGGTCAGCTCCGCATCGAGAATCTTGGAGATCTGGAAGGTTGAGATGAGCTCGCTGGATCGGTCAGCGCGGAGGACTAATTGATAAGATGTGCAGATTTACCTGACTTCGCGACCGCGCTCGACGACAGCGGGTGACAGGCCGTGGAGAAGGGCGCATTCAGCGGCGTTCGATGTGAGACTCAGAGTTGGCGAAAGCCTACAGTCAGAAAGTCGGTGATGGAGAACTCACTTGTAGAGGTAAGTAATGTCGGTAGATCCCTCGACGAGCACCGTCTTCATGTGGCAGAAGAGGATCGGAATGTCCGGCGGCAGGAACTGCTGCGCAAAGAGCTCACTGATCATCAGCTCGGCTGAGACCTCTGGACCCACTGGAAGTGAGTGAGCACAATGGTCCTCGGACATGGCCCTGTGATGAGATGCTCGATGACTCCGGCGAGCAAGCCGGCACCGTCCGCAGGTGTGGTCCCTACCGTCAGATCAGTTTCGACACCTGCTCACCCTTGCCGAACTCGTCTAAGATGACGAGTGACCTCGACGTCGCGCCTCGCAGTGCGTGTGACACTTGACCTAGGTCGATCATGAAGGCCGAAGCGGTCTACCGTGAGCGTGCTTCGAGTCTATGCCTACCTTGGAGACCGATTCACGAGTCTGCAAGCGAGTGTAAACTAATCGTCAGCATTGTTCTTCTCTTCGGCGCCTACTCTTGTCACAGATTCCGATCCTAGCACATCCAGCCGGCACGAAGCTCCCGATCTGAGCCATGAACGCAATCAAAGCGACCTCGAAGTCAGCCACTCTACGGATGACAACTCACTTGCTTCCCGTATGCTGACTTGCCCGAGCCATTTGCGCCGGTCACGATCATCTATCGTCAGCACCGTCGCAACGATCGGGAATCACCATGCTGCGTCGATCGCTATCTGATCCGCCAGCGATCACCGTATCATTGCTGATATACTGTGAAACGCAGAGCTCTTGCAGTAGGTGCCGGCCGTCTCTGATTTCAAGAATCGGCTCTTCGGTCAGGATGGGTCGGTTAAGCTGGAATGATTGCGCGGCGTGGGCGAGAGCGAGGAGACTGCTTTCAGCGTAACGCCGAAACAAAGCTTACCAGTCCAGCTCAGCAATCGCATCGACCAAAGCGAGAAGACCCGGCTCGATTTCCTTCAGCTGCGTTGTCAGTGTTCCAACGAGGTTCATCTCGCGGTCTATCATCAGCCGCCAAGCTTTGTTTGATGGACCTACCAACGATGAGACTATGCAAATCTCCAAACTGGTTGTCCAGGTTGCGCATGTGGGGTGTCTTGTAGTAATGCAGGTCATCCGTTTCGAACTGCAATCAGCAGGAGCACCCTTGAAGCCAGCTTACCGAGAGATCCCAACCTGCAGGAGCAGGACCGCCATCATCCTGAAGAGCTACAGCCACCAGACACCCGAGCTGAGGAAAGTAGAGGACGTTCACGTCGGAAGCGAAACCCGGGGGGACTGTCGGCATTATGGCCTGGCCAACGCTAGTCTTTTCGTTAGACCTTGCCCCAGGTGTTGACGTACAAGGAGCAGGTCGTAGCCTGGCGTTAACTTTGCCAGACTGTGTACTTACTGGCTAGTCGCTCCCGCCACTCGTCCAATTCCGCATCAACACCTATTCGGATGCAGACCCTCTTCTCATCCTTCGAAGCATCCCAATCGATCTGCTGTCAGCTTTCGCGGCATGAAGCGCTCACTATTGTGACCAGGCTTTTCTCGAAGTCGTTTAGCTCGATGGTCATTTCCTTACGGATCTTCAGATCAGCCCTGCTGGAGTGCTTGCACTTACTCTCTCGATGATGGGTACACGTCGACCTTCAGCCACACCCATCGCTGTGTCCTTAATGTCGACACCAGCCGCCAGAGCCTACATCGACTGAGTCAGATGAAAGCATCCGGGCACACTCACATGCAGCAATCCTTTCCAATCCCTTGGCTTGCTCCTACCGCGCAAGATCGCGTTGCAGAACACCTTGACATTGCCGACGCCCTTCATTGCGCGACGCATATGGGCTGCAATGTGCTGGTGATTTGGATTGGAGAACAGCTCGACTGCGTTGTGTCTCTGCTCGATCTCTCCGATGTCAAGGAGCGGTCTTAGGTGCCAGGTGTGAAGGAGTTTCCGGCCTAATGGAGTAGACATCTGGTCCCCGAGAATGCCTGATGCAGCATCCGTCAGCCAGGGTCCATCCAATACAACTCAGTTCAGCGCACCGAAGATGGAAAGAGCCTGCTTTTGGCGCTCCGTGTTGTAAAAGCCGTGTGCTTCAACGTCGAGTATGGCGAGCGATCTACACCATATCAGCGTGTCGGGAGGTAAATACTCACGTCAGAGCATCATTGTTGATCAGCATGTGCTGCTCCCTGCTCGCAAGATTGGTCCACACTGGTGACCGGGAGAAGTGACTCACAGCGCCATGCTCTCGATGGCGGCAAGCTCGAGCAGTCCCTGATCCACCGGTCCAGCTCCTATGATCTTCTCCTTCTTCAGATAAGTGATCAGACCTCCCGTAGCCGATACCTATTCACCTCGCGTCATCAAGTAGCTGTCTTTTCCTCCTCGTTCCACGACTCACCGCGGTCGGAGCATCCACATTGACATAAAACCCCATCTTCAACAGCGTGAACCTCATCTTCCCCATCCCCGCGCCCTTCTCCTCGGCATATCCGTACCTCTCCGCCATCTCGTCGTACGCCCTCCTAGTCTCAGACGACGGATCCGGTGGGTGGAAGACCGAAGATGTGAGGTTCGTAACCTGAACGGAGGCTAGGGCGGATGTCGCGGAGGAGGGGTGGAAGGACTTGAATGGCTGAAGCGAGGATTCGGTAGGGCGATCCGTACCTAGGAGTTGGTCAGGTATGTACGGATGATAGAATAGATGGGTTGTCGTCAGACAGAGCAGCGAATTTCAGGCCTTGAAGCACTCACAGAACTCCCTGACCTTGTCGATAAGGCTATCCGGCGCCTTCGTACTCAAGATGATATGATCAGGTCGGACCTGCTCCATCACTGTGTAGCAAGCTCATCAGTATCCTCCCATTCCTTCAAAAAATCATCTTTGAACTGATGGATGGAAGGTAGGAGAGAAGGGTCTCACACAGACAAGCCAAATCCCACCCCCAAGTATCCTTCGTATCCTCCATGACGTAGATCTTCCTCGTCTCCGGATCAAAGTAGGCCGCAGCGAGAGTGTTGCCGTACGGAGCATGGAACGATAGCATCTATCCTCACCCCCATCAGTATCCACATACTCGAAAAAGGAGGGAGTTTGGTACCTTCTTTGGGGCGAGATCTGCTTCCTCTTCCTCGTCCCCGGGGGCTGCTTCTTCTACTGCGCCAGCATCGCTGTTCGGTGGTGTCGGGTGACGAGATTTGAGTCGAGACCTCCCGCTAACTTCGGACTCAGAGTCGAGGAAGAGGCTAGATCGTCTTTTGAGAGGAAGGAACATGGCTACGACCTCTAGATTCGTCAAGTGGAGAAGGAGAAAGGGAGGAAAGTGGAAAATCAACCCAAGCGAGGTGGTTCCGGAGTGGAGGTCCCTCTGGTCTACTCTCCCACGCTAGGTTATCTTCCAACAATTCGATGCGATGCATGGAGATCGACGTGTTACTTCTACAATACCTAGTGAAACTAATGATGTACACGACAGAGATATCGGAGACCAAGCTGTTAGGGATGCGACGACAAAGAGGATCGACTACGCTGTTCCACTGAGCACGATCACCCCCTCCTTGTTATCCAATGAATCTAGCTCCTCCTTCGTTGTGACCCCTTTGGCAGCACTGGCGAAGCTCGACATAGCAGTCGCAGACAAAGGTGGCATGCCTTGGATGGCTGGTGGGGGGGCGATATCGAGTGCGATATCGAGTAATTGTCCATTGGAAACGGGTCGAAGGTCCGGTCCTGTGGGTATTGGTATAGGTGTATTGTTTCGTACATCAGGCGTTCCGGCCGGTGTCTCTTCAGGTGTCAATAGTGGGAGATACGTGGGTTTTACGCCATTGATTTCTGAACCCAGTGGTGATGCTCTGCTCAGCCTCAGCAGTGGTCCATCATCCGCTCCTGTGCTCACTTTGATCTCTTGCTCGGTCCTCGTCCATCAATTGCCTCTTCTGCTCCCACTTCCGACAGGCCCTGCGCAAGCATGTTAGTGTGCTGTGTGAGGTAATCAGTGAAACCGCTCACGTTCTGCGGCCCCCGCTTTGCCTTTCTCTTCGCCTTTGGCTGTCCGTCCGCAAAGCAGTAAAACGGCAACTCGGATCTGCTTGTCAGCTTGACAGATAACATGTGCTTACCTCTTCGCGGGCCGTAAGATCACACTCATCTCCTGCTCGTCGTACTTGTCCCATGCCTGACAAGCAGCGCAGAACCGCTTGCTCGGGTAAAATAAGTTTAAAACTCGACTTCCTAGCCCGTCCTCTGCATACGAAATGATCAGTATCGGGTTTGATCTCCCGCTCGACCATAAACTCACTCGGCTTCTTCTCAATCTCCAACCCGATGAAAAAGTTCTTCGTAAAGACCTTCTTGAACTCCTCCCCCTGTACATCTCCTTCTGTCCGTTTCATCGCATCCAAACTCAATTCCCCCTGAGACGCCGCCGCCTGCTCCTCCTCGGTCAGACAAACGTACTTGCCAGATATTCCGCCGCATTGAGGATGTGCCGTCAGGATATTATCAGTGTTTTCGAGGTCTTGCACCAGTGTCCGTATTCGGGACTCGACCATTCCGCTCCTGACCATCAGCACAGGTGCTATCATGTGACTCACCAATTCTTTATCCCTTCAGGTGTGGAGGCAGAAGCAACGACCTGAACATATGTCTTATACATGCCGAAGAAGTCTGCCCGCTCGAAGAGCTCCAGCCATGATGATCCAGGATTGCTCAAGATCTTGTCGGTGATTTGCATCGCTAACCCATAAATATCAGTATACAGACTGCCGCCGAGTGGGTTATAGATATCACCTCGTAGCATTTCATTTCTGATTACGGACATTGTGGAAGAGGTGATGTTATGGGTGGAGCACATGGATGGGTAGGCGGGAGTGATGACGGGCATTCGATGGGCCATATCCCGTCGATCGAGCTGATCAGGACATGAATATTGAGGCTCCTCGAGGATCAGACAACGCACTTTGGGGTTCCAGACAGAATGCTGCATGTTTGTTGGGCCAGTATCGATCTTCTTCAATATTACAGGTTGAGGCCAGCCCCTACTCAAAGTCAATCAAGCAGAGAGAAGGCTGCACTTACCACTGGTAGAAGATCGGAAAGAATTTGCCAACGATGGTAGCAGGCGCAGCAGTGGGGTACAGCTGACATATTCGTGCTGTCAAAAGTGCCCAAGCTACACCCCCGGGAAACCCGAGGACGTTGGAGTAGACACCTCGTCCTGGACACAAAGTAAGCTCAATCACCCCCATCCTCCCAATTCTCACGTACGCTTGGCCCACAATCTGATCGTCCGTAATGCTGTCCTGAAGTTTGCAACGTCCGGGACCAGATTCAGGATCATATCCGTCACCCTCGGCCCTAAAATCGTCAGCTTAGTGACAGCCAAGAGAGCTCGCTCGCTCACCATTCAGACTCCGCTGAGACTCATCGTCCACCCCTCGCAATATCTCATCCTTCTCGATATCCAGCTTATCGCCAGCTTCCGCCAGGTTCACCCTCGCAAACAATAGATCCACCTCGACACCAGAGATCACCGTCTTCATCACCGGTACGAAAGCCGACTCGACCGCCTACACTCACTCCATCAGGTATGGCTCTACCACTTTGAGTTTGAGTATTACACACAGAGATCTCGGTGACAGCCGGCCATTCCCGCAACATCTCCTTGAACTCCCCAAAGAAGTGTTCCTTGTAGACATGCCGAGGGCAGACGCAGATCGTATCGATATCCGAACCCGGTCCATGTACCCCTAGCCTACGCATACCTCATTTATATCATAGCTGTAAAGTGCTGAGAGAGGGGACGAACCGGTACGAGCCCGAGGTATATATCCGCCCACCCGCTTCCGAAGCCACCTTCTCTGATAGCCCAGACTGGATGGAGACGTCATGCACGAACTTGCTGACCAGCTGGGCGATGTTGGAAAGGAGTCGCTCCCTGTCATCCCAGTCAACACCCGTGGGTTTCAGGAAAGGATGGTCACGGACCGGACCTTCCGCTCTTGATCCGACTCGAACTGCTTCAGAGCTACCAGATCTGCCATGAGAGCTGTTTCTCCATGTCAGCTTGGCGGATTTCGAGGGGACAAGGTGGAGATCAAGCTCACCCTCGGAAGCCTGGATGTCGGCGGGTTTCGGTGGATCTGTACTGATGGGCGGAGTCACACCGAACATCTTCACATCGCCTTGACTATGTATGTCCATGCTCGATCAGTAAGGATAAAAAGGGAGACAAGGAAGAGCGAACCCGGACATGGCGGGACGAGGGAAGCGGATCAAAGAGCCGGATCAAAGAGCACCCAAGGAATGCAGATGGAAGCTATCAGGTGGGCAGAAAAAACTTTTCCGCCATGAGTCAGATCCTCAGTCGTGCTGAGAGTCCTGGAAGTGGACTGTTCCAGTTATGGCACAAAACAGACAAAAGCTCTATCCATCAAGAAGAACCTCGTTTACGCGACCAAGAGACACGGGAGGACACGGGATTACACGGGTCTTTCTTCAACACCTCCACTTGGCGCTCATCAAATGTCCCAAATTTGTGACCTTTTCTTCCTGTTCACGATATGCACATTCTTGCACAAGCTTCCCAATAGACTATAAAACTACCTCTCATCGCCCATACAGCTCCTCAGAGAGCCGTGTGACCCCTCGTCTCGATCGGTAAGAGCAACATGACCAGCCCAGTCCTGATCGTGCCAATCGAATCAGCTCTGTCCCGTTTCGAATCTGGGTACTCACACGACGAAAATTGATGCTGAGGCGTAGACGGGACCATCGGGTGTATCCGCAGCTTTCGAGTATACTGCGATGACAGGCGCGAAGATACCGGCGATCCGAGATGCAGCGGCTGCTAGAGCATCGCCTGTTCCCCGAGAAGGCGTGGGGAAGACTTCGGGGGCATAGCCGTAAAGTACGCCGTCTGAGACAGAGGGTCAGACCCATAACCGGAAGGCGCGACCCGTCGAAGGCAAGCCGTAGAACAAGGCAAGGCTTCTGATAGTGGGGAGAACACTCACAGAAGGCATTCTCGAAGAACGAAGCGAAACAAGTCAAGACATTGATTGTCGTCCCGTTCCTCGCCCTCGTCAAGCCAAACAAGAATACACCAGCCGAGATGGTGAAGAAGGCCATGGCAAACTTCCTCCCTCCCCTCCCCCATTCCACCGTCACCGCTGCCAACATTGATCCCGGCACCCCGCATGCAGCCTGATAGGTATATCCCGCATACGTCGAGTTGAGGTTGGTGTTGCCGAAGCTGGCGTTCTTTTCCGCGAGATACGTGCCTAGGAATCCGTTGAATAGAGGATAAGCCAGCCCGAGCGCGGCGTAGCAGAAGATGACGAGCGACGTCGAGTAAGCGAGTCGACGAGTCGAGAAGATCGCTCGAATATGTTCACCTCGGACGTCGTCGAAGCTGTGTTTGATGAGCTCGAGCGTCGTGAACTTGATCCGTTGGTCCATTCCTTTGTCCTCGCCGCCATCCCGCAGGTAGGGCGCAGCAGCAGCCCGAAGATCGTCCGCGGTGAGATTGGTGGTGGTGCCGTTACGTTTCGCTACGCGGTGGATGACCTCGACGGCAGCTTCGTCTTTACCGATAGAGGCAAGGAACTTGGGTGATTCAAAGACCGGGAAGATGAAGAAACGGATGAACCTAGTGAAAGTGCGAACGTGAGTGGAAGTCCTGCGGACCGAGAGAGGCGTACCATAAAAAGAGCATCAACGCGCCCAGGGTGTAGTACGAGTACCGCCAGCCCATGTTGGACTCCTTCGTGCAGAACGTTCCCGCGGGTGCTGACGGAATAAGGGATAAGCAGGATTTGCAGTGAGCGTTACTGCAGCTTACGAGTTGCGCATCCGTATTTCGCCAGGAAAGCCCACTAGATCACACCGCGGTCAATCCAGAATGTATACGTCAATGACGGTGTACTTACCGAGATGAGCGAAGCGACGACCTGCCCAACAGCCCACCACAGACTCAACAGCGTCAAAAGATACTGCTTCGACCCGGGCAGAAACTCCAGAAACAAGGTCCCGTCCACCGGCAGATTTCCACCAACGCCGAAACCGATGAGCGCGATCATACTGCAGAAGACGACGAAGTTGGGTGCGGCACCGGCGGCTATACCGAAGATCCCGCCGATGACGAGGGTGCAGTTCCACGCGAGACGGCGGCTGAGCGAACGTCAACGAAGCGTCCGGTCTGGACAATTACATTTCCGAATCTTCAAAGCGAACTGGAGACGACTAGTGAAGTAGGGGAAAGTCATCACTCACCCGATGACATCACACGAGCAACCCCAGAAGGTCGCTCCGACGATCAACCCAGCATACAGTGCAAGCGTGGCAAGTCGGACGTCCGGATATCCTCGCCATTCATTCGCCACGGCCGGCATGATGATGGCGACTCCTTGAAGCCCTATTCCACTAATAATCCGCTCCTGAAATCTGTTGAATCTGTTTAATCCGACTCACAGATGTTGTCCGCGAACCACCCAAAGCCTGCACCGCTGTGAGCCAGTGATCAGTATGGCTATGCCTCACGTACCAGCAGTGATGAACAGCTCATACTGGAACCTCCCCATTCCGATATCCCGTATCGCCTCGTTGAGCACCTCGACCTTCGCCAAGAATGCGGGCTTGATCCCCTCCTTCTTCGCCCGGGCTTCCCATTCCGTGACTTCGCTCGAAGAAGCAGATACGTCTTTCGCTTCCTCCACATAATTCGGTTCGAGGTATTTAGACATCGTGTATGCTGTCTTTCGGTCTTGTGCTAGGTCGTGTGATGGCTCAAATCAGACTTGGGGGAATAAGAACTGGAAAAGCGGATGCAGGAGATCCCTGCCCCACCGGTGCGGGTAACCGGGACAAGTCGACGAAAAAATGTCATGAAAAGCATGCACGTGCACGAAATCTTAGGGCGGAGGACTGTTAGAAGTGCCGCCACTACCGGTAACGCCGCCACTACCGGTAACGCCGCCTGTAACGCCGGGACGTGCTGAGATACCCTCTCTCATATGCGCTGTTAGATAGACATGCATTATACCCAGTATCAAGCTACCTCTATAACAACAAGGACGACTCCCGGGTTCCTAGATCGGTTACGGCAGGATGATCGTAGGCTTGTGCTTGAAATTGTGCCGTCACCATCGGTATTCATCCGAAAGAACTGCTGTACTCCTGGGTCGTGGCGGCTCATTGAGAAGTAGTCAATGTAAGGTTCACCACGTGCCGGAGTTGCTGAGATGATTTACAGTTTGAATATGCTATGGTTTATGACTTGATCACGTCACTCAATACAAGTTTGCCATGATGCATGGCTAGCCCGGAAATGCTCCGCCATGATCGTCACCTACCACAACCCTAGATACTAGCCGAGCTCACCTCAAACCCGTCTCTCCAAACCGCCAACCTCTCCTCACCTTTCCCTCCCCTCCGCCGTCTCCACTCCAGGGGCACCTCCTCACTCATCACCATCTGCCATCTCGCATCGAGTAGCTCATGGTACCCCTCTTCCGGGAGGGGATGCGGCGGTCCGTGACCGTCCATCGGGAGCCCGAGCGGAAACATTAGGGTGATCAACGTGGTCTCCGAGTCGGGTCTGGAGAGATTTGTCAAGTGGGAGGACCACTGCGAGCGGAAGGCCGGCGGGAGGGCGCAGAGGAAGCTGACCATTGTCAGCACCAAGGGAGGTGCGGAGTGGGGACGAGGGGAAACTCACATGTAGTCGAGTTTAATATCGTATCCCTCCTCATGTCCCTGAGATTCGAAGAAATCGGAGCACACCACCTCCATCCCAGCCTTCGGTTGGTCCTGAGCTGCCAACCACCTAAATCGTCAGCGCATGTTCTTGGTGAGGCTTGGGGTATCCACTGACTTGCGAGCGGTCTCGACTCCGGTCGGAGGGATATCGATTCCCTTAGTGTCCAGTCCCCGTTGAGCGAGCAGGAGCACATCATATCCATGTTCATCATATCAGCACCCATCGCCTCAGACCAAAACATTAGAGGGAATCACTCGCCGTTCCACAGCCTGGCACGAGTGCTCTCCCTGATGTAGGAATGCCCAGATCATGAGCCTTCGGCCCGGTAAGAAGCTCGACCCGCGATGCATGTGGGAGAATTGGTCCCAGCCGATCTTCCCTTCTGACCTATATATAAGTCAGCTTGATATCATCACTAGGAGAGGCATAGAATGGACCATCGTTCCTCCCAGCGATCTGCAGCGGGTCAGCATCCTCACGCGGATAAGGAGCCTTTGCGGGAAGTTCTGACTCACTGCTCATGGCGCTATGCACACGAGATACGCTCGGCCGATAATTTGTCGAGAGCCCGTGGTATCGGATTCAGGGCGATAAGAATCAATCTTCAAGTGCTTAGAGTAAAATGCGAAGGATGACGCAGAGGAGATTGATAATCGGGATGCAGTTGAAAATCATTCACGACTGGACTTAAATTTGGCCTCCCTTTTATGATATCGTTGGGAGGATGCTCAGCCTGCCAGGTCCGATGTACTCGTACAGCTCGGTGCGAAGACGATCGGTTGATTCGTTGAAGACCTTATCGGACTTCGTCGAGCGGATGCTCGAGGTGACCAAATCCCGCGCCCTTTTTAAGCGTATATGACAAGGTGAATATCCTTCCCAACTCCTCACGTCACTCGTGTTCCGCGTTCAGCAGCATTCAGCGGTGAATTTCCTGCGCATCGTATCGCCACGCGACGAGCATGCTCCAGCTGAGACCCCGACACATGAGTGGAGTCGCTTCTCATTCAGCGAGTGAGGGGGACCGATCGGTCTTGACTAAGCGGTCGGAGGTATCATACTCGAATATGTGACTGAACATCTATCACACGTCTTTTCTCATTTATCATTGACGGTCCAACCATCCTTTTTGAGCGCTTCCCGGACTTTTGACATCGTCTCCGAGGGGACGAGTAGTCCATCGGAGTTCCTACAACGACGTCTCAGCTCCTCTACGACACGTTTCGCGCTAGAGGGATGGCGGACCAAGTTGGGAACGGGTACATCGCCACGCCAACGGCTGCCATCGGTACAGTGAGAGCGTGCATCACTCCAATCGCATCCTCGACCTCCTCAAAACTGCTTTCAAGTACTTCCGTTCGGACCTGACTTACCGAGTGGGATCGGTCCTGCGACCTGGAAACATGTCCAAGGCCCGTGACTCTCCTTGGCCTCGCCCATAGCCTCCACCCCCGAAATCTGCTTCTCCCCATCGAGAGACGACGCCAGGGCTAGCACGATGGTGAGCTCTCCAGGCGTACGGGAGACCGACATGGCGGTGTATTTCGGGATTCACCTTTTGCGCCACTGCAGAGATCGAGACGTGATGTTTGGAAGACGAGACACGGAACACAAAGCTATGGAAGTATATAGGTACTATACATCGCTGAGGGATAGCCTCAGCGATTCGAGATT
>JAABUI010001202.1_pt1 | contig 15445 bp, 10 predicted proteins | sample 5559111 | NCBI WGS metagenome assembly JAABUI01 (sample SAMN10711870, study PRJNA513365) | rock metagenome | isolation source: Antarctica rocks | place: Antarctica: Victoria Land, Buttleship Promontory
GGTCCAACAGCTGCGGCAGCCCGTACACCTGCTCGAGCCAGGAGTGGAACGCGGTGCCGCGGCGGGTCACGGGCGACGGACGGCGTGGCAGCGGGCGCAGCAGCGAGCGGGCCAGCGCCGCAGGGTCGCGGCGCAGCTCGACCAGGCCGGAGACCGACAGGTGGGTCGGCAGGACCGCGACACTGCGGTACGCGCGTCGTCGCTGCGCCTCCTCGGTCAGCCGCGCGATGTCCTCGTCCCAACCGGCCACGAGCGCCGCCGCGGCCGGCGCGAGGCCGCGGTCCCCAGCAGCGACGGCAGCGGCCGTGTCCGGCGCGTCCGCCAACAGCTCGCGGACCCTGTTCGCGGCGGCCTGCACGCCGGCTGCCGCCGGGGCTAGCGGTACCGGCCAGGGCAGGGCGACCTGGCCTGCGGTCACGGGGTTGGTCGGCGGGGCGTGCTCGCACCAGGCGTCGATGACGCCCGCACCGTCCAGGCACGCCTGCCGTGCCTCGAGCAGGAACACCGAGGGGCCGAGCACCGTCTTGCCCTCGCCCCAGTGATGCCCGCAGCACAGCAGCAGGCTCTCGGCTCGGGTGAAGGCGACGTAGGCGAGCCGGCGCTCCTCCCGGGCATCACGGGCGCTGTTGGCCTCGGCGTGAGCGCGCAGCTGAGCCGGCTCCAGGCCGTCGAGCCCCGGCAGGTCCGCGCGGTCACCTCGCAGCGGGAAGGGCAGCAGGCGGCCGTTCCTGGCCCAGGACGTCGAGGCCTGCGGCTTGGCGGGGAACAGTGTGCTGGCCGCACCGGTGGCCAGTCCCGGCACCGCGACGACGGGCCACTCCAGACCCTTGGCGGCGTGCACGGTCATCAGCTTCACCGTGTCCGCTCCGGTCGCAGCGCCGGTGTCCAGGCCGTTCTCCTCCTCCTCGGCCGCAGCCAGGAACGCCAGGAACGCCGACAGCACCACGTCGCCCCCACCGTCCTGCGCCGAGTCCCCGGCAAACTCTGCTGCGGCATCGGCGAAGGCATCCAGGTCGACCCGGGCAGCAGCCACATCGCCGCCCCCGGGTCGAGCGGCCACCTCGATGTCCAGGCCGAGCGTGCGCTCGATGTCGGCGACGAAGTCGGGCAGCGGTTGGTCCAGCCGACGCCGCAACGCCCGGAGCTCATCGCGCAGCGCCGTCAGCCGCGTCCGCCCGGGGGCCGACAGGCCGGCGTCCGGCAGGTCGTCCAGGGCATCGATGAGCGAGCCGGCCTGGGTGTCGTCGACGCCTAGCACCACCGCCTCGATTGGGTCCACCTCGCTGGCGGCCTGCCTGCGCACGAGCGCCCTCGCCCGCCGACCGAGCGCGGCCAGGTCCCGCGGCCCGAGCCGCCAGCGCGGCCCGGTCAGCAGCCGCAGCAGGCTCGCGTCCGCCGTCGGATCATCGAGCACCCGCAGGGTCGCCAGCAGGTCCGCGACCTCAGGCACGTCGAGCAGTCCGCCGAGGCCGACGACCTCGACGGGCGCGTCCCGTCGCTCAAAGGCCGCCCGCAGGCGGGGGAACATGGACCGCTTGCGGCACAGCACCGCGGCGCGCGACCAGGTGCATCCGGGCTCGCCCGGACCCAGCTGCTCCAGCGCTGACACCACGGCCTCCGCGACCCAGTCCGCCTCCACATCGACGTCGGCAAGCAGTGCGCAGCGGACCTCACCGTCGTGCTCGCGCCCCGGGGCGGCCTGCAGCACAGGGACGGGCACGCCCTCGCGCTCGTCCCGAAGGGCCTGCGACACCGCGTTGGCCAGCAGCAGCAGGCGCCCCCCGCTGCGGTAGGTCGTGGACAGCGTGCGGGCACCGGTCGCCGCCCCGAAGCTGGTCGGGAACCTGCGCAGCGTCCCGGCGCTCGCTCCCCGCCAGCCGTAGATGCTCTGGCACGGGTCACCGACCGCCGTCACCGCATGCCCGGAGCCGAACAACGCGGACAGCAGCACCTCCTGCGCGGCACCGGTGTCCTGGTACTCATCCAGCAGGACCACCGGGAAGCTGGCCCGCTCCGCCTCCCCCACCGCCGGAGAGGACCGCGCGAGCTCAGCCGCCAGTGCCACCACGTCGCCGAAGTCGAGCAGATCGCGCTGCCGCTTGAGGGCGGCGTAGGCCCCCACCAGCGGCAGCAGCTGCTCGCGCACCGCGTGGCAGGCCACGACGTCCAGGCCGGGCTTGTGGAGCGTGGCCGCACCCAGGGCGCGCTCCCGCAGCCAGACCCCCTGCCCGCGCACCGCCTCGGCGGTCGTGAGGTGCTCCGCAAGGTCGCCGGCCAGCGCCAGTACCGCCTTCACCACCGTCGACTCGGCCCAGTCGATCGCCTCCATCGGACCGTCGTACGACGCGACGGCGCGGGCCGCGAGCTGCCAGCTCGTCGCCGGCGTCACGAGCCGGGCGGTGGGCTCGCGGCCGAGCCGCATCGCGTGCTCGCGCACGAGCCGCGCGGCGTACGCGTGGTAGGTGGAGACCGTAGGTTCCAGATCAGCCGCGGAGTCCGTGGAACCGGGCCTCTCGGCACCGGGTGGACGGGCGCTCGGTCCCCCAGCACCGGGGCCGAGGCCACCGGCGTGCAGGGCGCGCAGACCTGCCCGCACCCGACCCGCCAGCTCGTCGGCGGCCTTGGTCGTGAAGGTCAGGCCCAGGACGCCGTCCGGGGCGACCAGACCGCCGGCCACCAGCCAGAGGACCCGCGCGACCATCGTGCTCGTCTTGCCGCTGCCGGCTCCAGCGACGACGACGCCGGCCTCGAGCGGCGCCGTGACGACGGCCGCCTGCTCCTGGCTGAGCGGCCGGCCGAGCACGCGCTGGAGCAGGTCGAGGTCGATCATCGGACCACCCCCTGGCCCTCGGGCCACGCGGGGCAGCAGGCGCGCACCGCGCAGGTGCGGCAGTGCTCGTTCACCGTGGCGGGGAAGCGCGCGCCGCTCATCCCGGCGACGACCCGGGCGACCAGCGCGGACGCCCACGCGGGGTCCTCGTCGTCCTCCAGCGCGACCTGCACCTGCTCGTCGGCCCGCTTGCCCTTCTTCAGCTGCAGCAGCGAGGCGCCTCCGGACCCGGTCAGGCCGTGCTCCTGCGCAAAGGCACCCAGGGCCGTCGCCAGCTGGTAGACCCCGAGCTGCGGGTGTCGGGCCAGCTCGTCCTTCCTGGGCTTGGTCGAGCCGGTCTTGAGGTCGACGACGACCGCGCGACCCTGCTCGTCACGCTCCAGGCGATCCACCCGGCCGGACAGCACCGCGCCCTCGCCGAAGGCGACGGTGACCTGCAGCTCAGTGCCCACCAGCGTGCGCGGGTTCTCGGCCGCCCAGCGCAGGAAGCGATCGAGCTGCTGCACCGCCTCCTCCCGCCGTCGCCGGACCGCCCACGGCGCGCCGAGGTCGAGCTCGGGCAGCACCTCGTCGAGCTTCACCGCCAGCGCAGCAGCGTCCAGCGCCTGCGGACCGGACCCCAGCTCGGCCAGGGCGTGCACGAGCGTGCCCAGCACCTGGGCGGGACCGGTGCTGCCGGCGCAGCCGACTCCGCTCTCCAGGAACCAGCGCAGCGAGCAGGTGTCGAAGGACTCGACCTTGCTGGGCGAGACGCGCACCAGCTCCTGCTCGCCCACCAGCGGGCGAGTGTCGGACAGCGGGGACAGGCCCCACCACCGGTCGGGATGGGCGGCGGCCAGAGGTGCGGGGGCGCCTGCCGCCGCGGGGTCCGGCCGGGCAACGGCAGCCAGCCGTCGGCACGCCGCCTCGCGCAGCGCGGGGTCCTCCTCCTCGGCGGCGACCCGGCGCAGCTCGGCCACCAGACCCGCGCCGGTGAGGGGGCGCCCCAGAGACCGCGCCGCGGCAGGCACCATCACACCCAGCTCGGACAGCAGCCGGCTGGGCCGGTCGACACCGCTGTCGCCGGCGGCGACGGCAGTGACCACCAGCCGCTCCCGCGCCCGGGTGACCGCGACGTAGAACAGCCTGCGTTCGTCGGCCAGCAGGTCCGCCCTGCGGTCCGGCACGGTGGCCGCCGGGGTGCGCTGCAACGCGGTCGCGGTGAGCTCGGGCACCCCGAGCAGCGACCCGCGCAGCCGGAGGTCGGGCCAGACCCCCTCCTGCACGCCGGCCACGACGACGACCCGCCACTCCAGCCCCTTGCTCGCGTGGGCGGTCATGACAGCCACCGCGTCCCCGTGGGGAGTTCGCTGCGACAACGTGTCGCTGGGGATCTCCTGCGCCGCGACGTCGTCGAGAAAGCCCAGCACGTCGCGGCCCGGCAGCCGGTCGACGTAGCGGGCGGCCGTGTCGAACAACCCGATCACCGCATCGAGCGCCCGATCCGCGACGGCGCCCCTGGTTCCACCACCGGCGCTGTCGGACTCCAGTCGCGCCGCCAACCCGGTCGACTCCCAGAGCGCCCAGAGCACGTCCTCGGCCGTGCCGGAGGTGCTCTGCACCGTGCCAAGGAGCCGGTGCAGGCGGGTCAGCGGCCTGGCCAGGTGTGAAACAAGCAGCACGGTCGAGTGGCGGTCCCGCACAGCCGAGACGAGCAGTTCCTCGGACGGGGTACGCAGCCCAGCCCCCAGGTCGAGCTCGCGCAGGCCGCGACGCAGCCGGCGCACCTCCAGCGCGTCCGCCCGCACCAGCGGGCCCTGCAACAGGGCGAGCACCGCGGTCTCGTCCAGCCCGTCGGGGCGCAGCGCGGCGACCAGCAGTTCGAGCAGGGCCCGCACGAACGGCTCCTCGACCAAGGGCAGCTCGTCGGCGGGCACCGCGACGGGGACGCCCGCCATCAGCAGGCCCCGCCGCAGCACCGCCAGCGACCGCGGCGTCGAGCGCAGCAGCACCGCCATGTCCGACCACGCCACCCCGTCGTGCAGGTGCGCCCTGCGCAGGACGTCCGCGACCAATGCGGCCTCCTGCGTGGGGCTGGTCGCGAGCCGGACCTCGACGCGACCGGGACCGTCCACAGTCGACGGGTCGGGCGTCAGGACGCGATGGGCGCCCCTGCGCGGGCCGAAGGGGAGCCGGGCGGCGACGGCGCGGCTGGCCGCCAGCAGCGCCGCCCCGCAGCGCCGGCTGGTCGAGAGCACGACGACCGGAGCGGGTTCCCCCGTCGCCGTTCGGAAGGCATCCGGGAACTCCAACAGGCCGCGGGCGTCGGCCCCCCGGAAGGCGTAGACGCACTGGTCCGGGTCGCCGACCGCCACCAGGTCCCGCCCGTCGCCGGCCAGGGCGCGCAGCAGCCGTAGCTGCGCCGGGTCGGTGTCCTGCAGCTCGTCGACGAAGACGACGGGGCGGGCCTCGCGCTCACGGGCCAGAAGCTCGTCGTCGCCTTCCAGCAGCCCGGCGGCCGCCCGGACGAGCCCGGCGTAGTCCAGGACCTCGGCGCTGGGATCGAGGTCGAAGCGCGCCTGGTAGTCCAGCAGGAAACCGCCGACAGCAACCCACTCCGGCCGCCCGTGCTCGCGACCCAGTGCGGCCAGGGCGGCACCGTCCAGACCTCGCTCCTGCGCGCGCTGCAGTGCGTCGCGCAACTCCTGCCGGAAGCCCCGCAGCGGCAGAGCCGCCCGTAGGTCCGGGGGCCACCGTCGCGCCCCGTCGGCAAGCTCGCCCTCGAGCAGCCGGGCCACCTCGAGGTCCTGCTCCGGCCCGCTGAGCAGGCGCAGGACAGCGCCGCCCGGCCGAGCCAACTCGCGCCGCAGCAGGGCGTAGGCATAGCCGTGGAAGGTCATCGCGACCGGTCCGCGGGTCGTGCCGCCGAGCCGGCCCGTGATCCGCTCGCGCAGCTCCTGCGCCGCGGGCCGGCTGAAGGTCAGCACCAGGACCTGCTCCGGCGCCAGGCCTCGCCGCACGACGCGGTCCACCACCGCCTCCACCAGCGTCGTCGTCTTGCCGGTGCCCGGGCCGGCGAGCACGAGCAGCGGGCCGGACGGGTGTTCCACCACGCTCACCTGGGCGCGGTCGAGCACAGGCGCCAAGGTGGGGCGCCGGGCTGCTCGGCGCAGGGAGGGGGTCACGGCAGGCAGACAACCACGCCCCTACGACAGGAGTTCTCCGCCGTCCCAGCGGGCGCGGGCGAGGACGACCTTCTCGGCCGCCACCGGGCAGCCCTCGGCCACGAGCAGCGCGAGGGCCTCGGCGACGTACGGTTCGGCGGGCCGTCCGCTCGCCTGCACGACGCGCTGCCACGGGACCTCGTGGCCGTGCCTGGTCAGCACCGTGCCGACGGTGCGGGCCGAGCCGCGGCCCATCCACTCGGCCACGTCGCCGTAGGTCATGACCCGCCCGGCGGGGATCTGCTCGACGACCTCCAGCACCGCGAGCGCGTACGCCGTCGGTGGCAAGGCCCCGCCCGGACGCACCGACAGGCCGGCCGAGAGGCTGGCCACCTGCGTCCTGCCCACGAGCGCAGTCTAGGTTCGCCGACGTGCCCGACCAGGACGCTGCCCCCGAGCTGCCGGACCCGACGCTCTGGCGGCGCGCCGTACTCGTGCTGTTCGCCGTGGCCGTGGGCACCAACGTCCCCACCCCGCTGTTGCTCGTCTACGAGCGCCAGCTGCACCTGTCCCCCGCCACGCTCACCGCACTGTTCGGGGTGTACGCCGCCGGGCTCGTGCCGTCGCTGCTGGTGGCAGGCCCGCTGTCGGACCGCATCGGGCGGCGCGGCGTGGTGCTCCCGTTCGTGGTCATGTCGGCGCTGACCAGCCTGCTGTTCGTGGTGGCCGCGGGCTCGGCGCCGCTACTGTTTCTCGCCAGGTTCCTGCAGGGCGTCGTGAGCGGGGCGGTCTTCAGCGTCGGCAGCGCCTGGATCGGCGAGCTGTCCCCGGGCGGCGGCGCCGGGGCTCGGCGCGCTGCCGCCGCCATGTCCGGTGGCTTCTCCCTCGGACCGTTGACGGCAGGGCTGCTGGCGACCTACGCACCGCTGCCGCTGGCGTTGCCGTACCTGGCGCATGCTGCCGTGGTGGTCGTCGGGTTCCTGGCCGGCCGCGGGCTGCCCGAGACGGTGCCGCTGGGTCTGCCCCGACCGCCACGCGCCGAACGGACCCGCGCGCCCTTGGTCGTGCCGGCCGACCGGTGGACGCTGGTGAGCGTCGTGGCGCCGGTGGCCGTCTGCGTCTACGCGTTCCCGTCCGTGGTGATCTCGGCGCTGCCCCTGCTGGTCGCGCGGCTGCCGGGCGACGGCGTGGTGTTCACCGGGGTGCTGGCCGGCCTCACCCTGGGCGCCAGCACGCTGGCGGCGCCGCTCCAGCGGCGGCTCGGCCGGGCGACCGCCGTGGTCGGCGTGGCCGCCGGCTCAGCCGGCTACCTGCTCGCCCTGATCGCTGCCCGGTCGGGCAGCATCCCGCTGCTTCTGCCGGGCGCCGTGCTGCTCGGCGCCGGCGGCGGACTGTCGCTGGCCGCCGGGCTCGCGCTGACCAACCGGATCGCGCTTCCGGCCCGGCGAGGGGCGCTGTCAGCGGTCTTCTACGCCTGCGCGTACGTCGGTTTCGCCGCGCCGTTCGCGACGGCCCTCGCGGCCCGGCACGGCGGCCCCACCCTGCCGCTCGCGGTGGCCTGCGGCCTGGCTGCACTGCTCGCCGTACGCCTGCTCGTGCGGGTACGCGGGCGCGACGAAGGGGACGGCCCCCGAAAGGACCGCCCCCTACGTCGCCGTACGGCCTAGCTGGTCGGGATCGTGTAGTCCTTCGCGATCGCGGACTCGTGCAGGTCGTCCACGATCTTGTAGCCGTCGATGTCGAGCGTGGCCATGTTTGGCCGCGCGATGAGGGTCTCGCGGCCCGGGATCTGGCCTGGCTTGCTGTAGTCCAGCGGCGCGATGAGGCCGTCGGTGGTGACCTTGGCCAGGGTGCGGAAGGCCGACTCGATGCCCTCACGAGAGAGGTCCTTCTTCTCGCACGCCGCCTTCAGCGTCTGCTCGTAGATCTTCGCGACGCCGTACCCGTAGGTCACGCCGGCGTTGCTGGGCTCACCCGGGTACTTCTTCCTGAACGCGGCGAGCACCTTCTTCGCGGCCGGCTTGTCGGCCGACAGCGGCAGCGACGAGGCCGAGACGTAGAGGTTCGCGATCAGCGCCGGGCCGGCAGCGGTCTTGAGCAGCAGGGGGGCGTAGACCGGGTTGTTGCCCAGGAACGGGATGTTGAGCCCGCTCGCTGCCGCGACGCCGACAGCCGAAGCGGTCTGCTTCGGGCCGACGGTGAGCATGATGGCCTTGACCCCGGCCGACTTGAGCTTCTGCACGGCGCTGGTCATGTCGGTCTCGGTGGCCTTGACCCGCACCGAGACGACCTTGAGGCCGAGCTTGCTCGCGGCGTAGCTGGAGCCCGCCAGGCCGTTGCTGCCGTACTCACCCTCGAAGGCGATATGGCCGATGGTGTCACCCTTGTTGATCTTCTTCTGGTCCTCCAGGTAGGAGATGCCGTTGACCATCTCGATGTCGTAGGTGGCGCCGGAGATCTGGATGTCGTTGCTCTTGAGCAGGGTCGAGGCCCAGGTCGCGGTGGCCGCCAGCATGTGGTCGGTCTTGAACTGGTCGAGCAGGGCGGTCGTCATCGGCGAGCCGAGGATCTGCAGGATGCCCGCGATGTTCGGCGCCTCCTGCGCGTACTTCGACACCGCCTGCTGGACGTCGTAGCCGTGGTCCTGGATGACCAGCTTGATCTGCCGGCCGCAGATGCCGCCGGCACTGTTGATCTCGTCGACGCCGAGCTGGTTGCCCTGGGTGACGGTCTTGCCCTGGGAGGCGAACACGCCGGACTCGTCGGTGAGCACGCCAAGGCTGATCTCCTTGTCGGTCACCCCCGGGCCGGTCTTCACGCCGCCGGCGGAGGCGCCCCCGCCGCCGCCGGCGCTGCCGGAGTCCTTGGCCTTGGTGCTACACGCGCTCACCGACAGGGCGAGGGCGAGCAGGACGGCGGCGCCTGTGCGGGTACGGGTCATGCAGGGTCCTCCTGTGTCGGGGTGGTGCCTTGGGTCGAGCGTTGGATGGTGGAGCCTTCGGTGGTGCCTTCGGTGGTCCGTCGAGCGGAGGCAGGGACAGGGGCGCTCGAGGCAGAGGTGGACGGGGAGTCAGCGGTCGCCGGGGACGGCTCGAGCGCCCTGGGCGCCCGGCGGCCGGTCAGGCGACGGCCCAGGGCGATCAGGCCGCCGGGCTCGAACAGCACGACCAGGATGATGGCGACCCCGTACAGCACGGCGTTGATCTTGCCGGCGTCGTAACCGCTGCCCCCGGTGGCGGCCACGAACGGCAGCGAGTCGCTGTAGCGGCTGAGCAGCTCGGGCAGCACGGTGACGAACACGGCGCCGAGCGTGGCGCCGCCGACCGAGCCCAGGCCGCCGATGACGATCATCGCGAGGTAGGCGATGGACAGGGGCAGCTGGAAGTAGTCCGGGGTGATCCGCCCGAAGGCCAGCCCGATCATGACGCCGGCCAGCCCGGCGTACATGCTCGACAGGACGAACACGCCGGCCTTGGTACGCCGGATGTCGACCCCCATGACCGAGGCGGCGACCTCGCTGTCCCGCATGGTCTGCATCGCCCGGCCCATCCGGCCGCGCAGCACGTTCTGCGCGAACAGGTAAGCCAGGACGGTCAGCGCCAGGAACAGCTCCCAGAGCTTCTCGAAGCGCATGAAGGGCACGTTGGCCACGAACAGCGTCGGGTTGTCGTTGCCGAAGGAGAAGCCGGGCACCGCGAACGGCGCGGCAGCTCGGCCGTTGAAGCCGCCTGTCAGGGACCGGAAGTTCTCGTAGACGAAGGTGCCGATGAACACCAGTGACAGCGAGGCGACCCCGAGGTAGATGCCCCGCAGCCGAGAGGCGATCGGGCTGAACAGCAGCCCGGCCAGCCCCGCCGTCAGCACCGCGAGCACCGCGGCCAGCACCGGCGACAGGGCCAACCCCTTGGCGCCGGCCGACAGGCTCGCCGACGGGCCGGAGTAGAAGGAGTAGCTGTAGGCGCCGACCGCCAGGAAGAACGCCTGGGCTAACGACAGCTGCCCGGCGGCCCCGGTGAGCAGAGTCAGCCCGATGGCCCCGACCACGGCTGCCATCGCGAACAGGCCGATCTGCTCCAGCGAGGTGTCGGCGTAGAGGGGGAAGACCACCAGCACCAGCACCAGCGCCACCCGGACGACGCTGCCGCCGCGCAGCCGGCGGCGCTGCTTCGGCGCTGTCACGCTCGCACTGTGCCGCCCCGGGGCGACCGCGACATCAGACACGGGACAGCTCCCGGGTGCCGAGCAGGCCTGAGGGACGCACGAGCAGCACGACCAGCATCACGAGGTAGGGGATGACGTCCCCGAGGCTGCCGCCGGCCAGGGTGACTCCGTAGCCGGCGGTCAGGGCCTCGGCGAGCCCGATGGCCAGGCCCCCGATGACCGCGCCCGCCGTCGAGTCCAGACCGCCAAGGATCGCCGCGGGGAAGGCCCGCAAGGCCGTCAGCCGGGCACTGGGGTCGATGCCTGGGGAGGGAAAGGCGGTCAGGAAGACCGCGGCGACGGCGGCGAGCACCCCGGCGACCACCCAGGCCGTGGCCGTGACGCGCCCGCGCCGGATGCCCATGAGATCCGCCGCCTCGCCGTCCTCGGCGGAGGCACGCAGGGAGATGCCGAGGCTGGAGAACTTGAAGGCCAGGAAGAACGCCGTGAGCAGGACGGCCGCGACCGCGATCGCCGCCAACCGTGCCTGCGGGATGCTCACGCTGCCCAGGCTCACCCGGTGGTTGCCCCAGGGATCACCGATGTCGAGGATGTCGGCGCCGAAGCGCCTGGTCAGCTCGGTGATCAGCACGACGTCCACCCCGATGGTGAGGATCGCCAGGGCGTTGAGATTGCCGTTCTGCAGCTTGCGGACGAACAGGCGCTCCACGATCAGCGCCGCCACGCCGGAGGCGGCGACGCCACACAGCAGGGCGAGCACGAAAGGAAGGTGCGCGTGCGCGCGGGCGGCGACGTAGCCGCCGAGCACGAGCAGGCTCCCGTGCGCGAAGTTCACGACCTCGGTGGCCTTGAAGACGATCACGAAGCCCAGAGCGATGAGGGCGTACACGCTCCCGACGCTGAGGCCGTTGACCAGCGACTCCAGGAACCGGGTCATGCGCTCTCACCTGCCTGCGGCGCGTCCGACTCGTCCTCGTCGCCGGTGCCCAGGTAGGCCCGGACCACCTCCGGGTCGTCCTGGACCTGCTCAGGAGGCCCGTCGGCGATCAGACGGCCGAAGTCCAGTACGGTCACGCGGTCCGAGATCCCCATCACCAGTCCCATGTCGTGCTCGACGAGCAGGATCGAGATGCCCAGCTCGCGGCGCACCTCGGCGATCAGCGCGGCCATCCGGCTGGTCTCGTCGGCGTTCATCCCGGCGACCGGCTCGTCGAGCAGCAGCAACCGCGGTTCGCACGCCAGCGCCCTGGCGACCTCGACCCGCTTCTGGTCGCCGTAGGACAGCAGACCCGCTGCGGCACCGAGCTTGTCGCCCAGACCCACGAAGTCGGCGATCTCGCGCACCCGCGCGCCGTGCCGCCGCCCCTCTTTGACGGCCGACGGCCAGCGGGTCCCGGAGCTCAGGTAGCCGGCGCGGGTGAGGGCGTGCCGGCCGAGCATGAGGTTCTCGGCGACCGTCTGGCCCTTGGACAGCGCGATGTTCTGGAACGCCCGGGCGATGCCGAGCCGCGCGATCTTGTGGGGGCGCATCGCGGTCAGCTCGGCGTCGCCGAACCGGACGGTGCCCGAGCTAGTCTGGTAGACCCCCGACAGCACGTTGAACGTCGTGGACTTGCCGGCACCGTTCGGACCGATGACGGCGTGGATGCTCCCCGGCGCGACGGTGAACGAGACGTCGTCGAGCGCCTTGAGACCGGCGAAGGCCACGCTCACCCGGTCCACGACCAACGCGGGGACGTCGTCGGGCGGCGCGACCGCCGTCGTCGTCACGGGACCCATCGCGACAGCGTGGCGCGGGAGCGGACCGACTCGGTCTCGCCCGCGCCGACGCCCGTGAGAGTGGGCTCCGACTCGCCTGTGTGCCCGAGGTAGAGCCGCTTCACGTCGTCGGTCGCCGCAAGCTCGGCGGCGTTCCCGGACAGCGACACCTGCCCGACGTCCAGCACGTAGGCGGTGTCGGCGACTCCGAGGGCCATCGTCGCGTTCTGCTCCACGAGCAGCACCGAGGTCCCGGTCTGGTTGATCTCGGCGATGACCCGCCCGATCTGACCGACGATCTTGGGCGCGAGACCCAGGCTCGGCTCGTCCAGGACCAGCAGCTTCGGGGAGGCCATGAGGGCCCTGCCGATGGCCAGCATCTGCTGTTCGCCACCCGACAGCAGCGCGGCACGCCCGTGCCGCCGGTCGGCGAGCACCGGGAACATCTCGAACACCCGGTCGCGGCTCGCCGTCCGGCTCCTGCGGTCCCGGGCGCCCATTCCGCCGGCCCGCAGGTTCTCCTCGACGCTCAACCGGCCGAAGACCCGGCGTCCCTCCGGGACCTGGACGATTCCCCGCCGCACGGTCGACGCGGCATCCGCCCCGGCCAGCGACTCGCCGTCGTAGGTGATCGTTCCGGACCGCACCGAGCCGCGGTGCAGCCGCAGGGTCGAGGAGATCGTCCGCAGCAGCGTGGACTTACCGGCACCGTTGCTGCCGAGCACCGCCACGACCGCGCCGTCCGGCACGGTGAGGGACACGCCCTGCAGGGCCCGCACCGTCCCGCCGTACGACACGTGCAGGTCACAGACCTCGAGCACAACACCTCCTGGGGCAGACCTAGACCGGGGACACATCCAACCGCGCCCTGTGATCGCCGTCACGGAAGGACACGAGCCGTTGCACGTCCGTGACCTTGGCACAGCGCGAAGCCGGCCGCCCCGGAAGGGGGCGACCGGCTCCGGCGTACGACGGGGTGGCGCTAGTAGGTGGGCAGGCTCGGGTCCACCTGCGCGGCCCAGGCGAGCACGCCACCCTGCACGTGGACGCTGTTGGTCAGCCCGGCGGCCTTGAGTTCCGCGAGCGCCTCGGCGGATCGCACGCCGCTCTTGCAGTGCAGGACGATCTGCTTGTCCTGCGGGAAGCGCGACAACGCGGACCCGTTCAGGATCTCGCCCTTCGGGATGAGCGTGGCACCCGGGATCCTGACGATCTCGAACTCGGCCGGCTCCCGCACGTCCACGAGGAAGATGTCCTCGCCGGCGTCCATCTTGGCCTTGAGCTCGGTGGCCAGGATCGTGCTGCCGGCCGCCGCCTGCTGGGCGGCGTCGGACACCGTGCCGCAGAAGGACTCGTAGTCGATCAGGCCGGTGATCGTGGGGTTCTTGCCGCACAGCGGGCACTCCGGGTCCTTGCGGACGCGGATCTTGCGGTACTCCATGTCCAGCGCGTCGTAGACCATCAGCGACCCCACGAGCGGCTCGCCGATGCCGGTGATCAGCTTGACCGCCTCGGTGCTCTGGATGGCGCCGATGCTCGCGCACAGCACGCCCAGTACGCCGCCCTCGGCGCAGCTCGGGACCATCCCCGGCGGCGGCGGCTCGGGGTAGAGGCAGCGGTAGCAGGGCGCCGCATCGCCCGGCGCTGTCGGCCAGAACACGCTCGCCTGGCCGTCGAAGCGGTAGATCGACCCCCAGACGTAGGGCATGCCGAGCAGGAACGCCGCATCGTTGACCATGTACCTCGTCGCGAAGTTGTCGGTGCCGTCCACGATGAGGTCGTACTGGGCGAAGATGTCCATCACGTTCGTCGAGTCCAAGCGCTCCTGGTGGAGCACGACCTGCACATGCGGGTTGATCTCGAGGACCGAGTCGCGGCCGCTCTCGGCCTTGGGACGCCCGATGTCGCTCTGGCCGTGGATGACCTGACGCTGCAGGTTGCTCTCGTCCACGACGTCGAAGTCGACGATGCCGAGCATGCCGACGCCGGCGGCGGCCAGGTAGAGCAGCGTCGGGCTACCGAGGCCGCCCGCGCCGACGGCGAGCACCTTGGCGTTCTTCAGCCGCTTCTGGCCGTCGCTTGCGACCTCGGGGATAATCATGTGCCGGCTGTAGCGCATGACCTCTTCGCGCGTGAGCTCGGCGGCCGGCTCGACCAGCGGCGGCAGGGACACAGCAGGGCTCCTTGTGGTTGATCGGCTCTTCCCTTTGGTCAAGCCCCTCGGCCGGGTGACGATTCCCCGGGGTCGGCGTACTCCCCGCGGGATCCGGGCGCAGCGCAACGCTGGACCGCCGATTCGCCGACGAGGGTCGGGAACAGCCCCGCCGCGCACGCCCGACAGGGGCGGATCTCACCGGTCAGCACGGCAGCCCGCCGCCTCGCCGACGAGAGTCGGGAACAGCCCTACCGCGCAGGCCCGACAGGGGCGGATGCCGCCGATGGGTGTGATCCGGGCGGGAACCGGGGACATACCAAAAGTCGAGAGGAGGCCTCATCGTGAGTGCCATGGACAAGCTGAAGAACAAGGCTCAGGAGCTCAAGGGCACGGGCAAGGAGCGCGTCGGCGGCGCGACCGGCGACGAGTCCCTGCAGGCCGAGGGCAAGTCCGACCAGACCAAGGGCAACCTCAAGGACGCCGGCGAGAAGGTGAAGGACGTCTTCTAGCGCAAGTTCGTACGCCCAGTAGGGCCGGGCCTTCGGGACCGGCCCTACTGCGGTCGGTCGGGTGCGGCCCTGCCCCTCGCGCGATCGGTTCGCGAGCCAGCAGGTCGGGGTCGGGCGACTCAGTCGTTGGGACGCCACCAGGGTCGGCGCCGGGGGGACGGATGGCTGGGCGCAGCGGGCTCGTGCGGCTGCGCGGGCCGCTCCTGCGCAGGCTCGTCCTGCTCGTGCGTCTGTGCGGGCTCCCCCTGCGTGGGCCCCTCCTGCGTGGGCCCCTCCTGCGTGGGCCCCTCCTGCTGTGGTTGCGGCGGCCGGGCGGGGTCGATGACCGGCGGCCCGGCTGCCTCGAACCGCCGCGGCCGACCGGGCGCGCGGCTCGTCCGAGCGGCGGGGCGCTTCCTGCCCCCAGCCGGTACGACGGCGGCGCCGACCTCATCGGCCGCCGGCGCCGTCCCCTTGGCCGGGTCGTGGTCGCTGGCCGCGTCCGCGTACTGACCTGTCGACTCGCCGATCAGCTCGGCAGCGCCGCCTCCACGGCCGTTGCGGCGCCGGCGCAGCAGGGCCTCGGCCAGGACGAGGACGGCGTCGTCGACGTGGGCGATCACCCGGCTCTCGCTCTCCAGGAGCAGGGCGCTGACGCGTCGCTCGACCACCTGGGCGATCTCCTCGGCTCCCGGAGCGGCACTGCCTGCCAGCCGGTTGATCAGCTCCTCGACATCACCGCGCAGGGCAGTCATACCGACCGACAGAGCGGGTAGCTCGCCGGCGGCGGTACCGAGCTCAGCGATTCGCTCGACCACCTGGCTCAGCTGCTGCTGGACCTCCTCGAGGGTGCCGCCGAGGGAGCTCAGCCGCTCCGCCAGCGGACCGGTCTCGACCGCGGCCCGCAGGT
>JAABUI010001203.1_pt1 | contig 15432 bp, 20 predicted proteins | sample 5559111 | NCBI WGS metagenome assembly JAABUI01 (sample SAMN10711870, study PRJNA513365) | rock metagenome | isolation source: Antarctica rocks | place: Antarctica: Victoria Land, Buttleship Promontory
GAAGCCATCATTGCCCTTGCTAAGCAGCAGTCTGTGGATGCAATCCACCCAGGGTACGGCTTCCTCAGCGAGAACACCACCTTCGCCAGAAGGTGTGGCGAGGAAGGAATTGTATTCATTGGCCCAACAGCCAAGACTATTGAGGTATGGGTCAAAGTGCCTTTGTGGCAAACTGTACTGCCTGGATGCATTTTACCCTGGCACTTACAGAAGAGAAAAAAGTGTATGCCTTTCAACAATCACAATGGGACCCTCCTGAGGCAGCAGCCTGGAGTATCAGCACTCATATTCTGTTGCTATCTGTCTGGCTGAGATGTTGACTCCAGCACCCATGCAGGCTGCAAACAGCAAAATGTGCATACCTTGGCTGTGCTGTGACGCATCACCTCAGTCAGACAGACAGCAAGCACTCATGAACACCTGTTGTGCCATGGTCAACACGTCAATGTTCTTGAATATGTTGCTTGACATTTGGGTGTACATGTGGCTCAATACAGATAACACATATAATGCTTGCGTCAGGGTATGGTGCGTGAACATGTGTTGTCGAGCAAGGCCTAGTTCATCACAAAGGCCCACAGTGACTGAATCACTGTATGGAACGTGCCTTCACAGGCTATGGGAGATAAAACCACAGCCAGGAGGTTAGCAGAGGAATGCGGAGTACCAACAGTGCCTGGCTCCAAGGACCCCATCACTGATGCGCAGTCAGCCCTCAAGTTTGCCAAGGGGGCAGGCTTCCCTGTCATCCTGAAGGCTGCTATGGGTGGGGGTGGGCGGGGCATGAGGGTGGTACACCAAGGTACCACACAAGAAAATGAAAATAAGAAAGTTCCAAATTTTGCCATCATGGGAATTCAGCCAATTGTTGCCCAGCAGATTGCAAGGACTCAACAACTGCCGTGAAATACCTCATATGGTGCAGCACATCCTGCAGTTACTTACTTGATGCCCACCTACCAGTTCACTGTTTGCGAGGTCCACAACACACTTCATACCCACTTATCAGTTCACTGCCTGACAGGTGCAAAATCAGGTCAGCTAACCCCTTCCTGTGTTGTGCCACATCACTTCAGGCCATTCAACGACCAAGTCAAAGAACACCTCTTGGTGCATTCAGGTCTGTGCATCGAGGTGTGAGGCTGCATACAGATCAATGCATTTGTCATGTATCCCCAGCACTGTGAGCACATTTGCCTGAAACATGTACTGCCACACCAGAGGCACAATAACACAGAGACCTATACTAGGAGTTGTGAATCACACGTAGTGAAACCTGGCTTCCTTCATCATGCTGCGCTGCGAGTGTGTGCAAAGAAGTTGATGTGTGCAAGAGCCGGCACCAAGGTCAAACACATCGGGGAGGAGTGCATTTGTCAGCATTGTGTGACTGATAATGTGGTTTGCGGTATGCAGAGGAGTTTTTGGAGGACTCTTTTGCAAGAGCTAGCAATGAAGCCAAGGCAGCCTTTGGGGATGGGCGCATGTTCATTGAGAAGTATGTGGAGTCGCCCAGGCACATTGAAGTGCAGATTCTGGGTGACAACCATGGCAATGTGGTGCACTTGTATGAGAGGGACTGCTCTGTGCAACGGCGCCACCAGAAGGTGATCTTCAGTCAAGTTGCTATGCCTTGGTGTCAGGAACAGTATAGTGTCCGTCCTCACAGCTGAGTGCATCATGGTGCGGCCTAAATCCTTGATGCATGGTGCCACCATCGAGACAGTGCATAATGTCGCATGATGCCCTGTCTGCTTTGCTCTTGCCCTGCTTGGCCATGCCGTTGCCCTCCTTGGCTATGCCCTTGCCCTGCTTGGCTCTGCCCTTGCGCTGCCCTGCCCTGCCCTGCCCTGCCCTGCCCTGCCCTGCCTTGCCCTGCCCTGCCCTGCCCTGCCCTGCCTTGCCCTGCCCTGCCCTGCCCTGCCCTGCTTGTGATCTTGCCAAGGACACTAGCACCAATGTCCCCTGTTTGCACATGACAAACAGTTGTGGTGCATCACGCGTAACACCACCTTAGCGTCCACCTCTCAACAACACAGTAGTTTGTGGCAGGTGGTAGAGCTAGCACCCGCATACGGACTGGATGACAAGGTCCGGCAGGCGCTGCATCGTGATGCCCTCAAGATAGCACACCATGTGAAATACCGCAACGCCGGAACGGTGGAGTTCATGGTTGACAAGAACGGCGACTACTACTTCCTGGAGGTCAATCCCAGGATACAGGTGGGCACCCTGCAAACATGCCAGTCATGAGTAACATAGGATCAAGACAAAGTCTGTCTTATACATCTACTTGTGGCATGATGCTGCGCTTCAGCATGCAGGCAAGGACTGAATGCCATGTTGTAGCAAGGCTTCCTAGGATAAAGTGCATCCATCCCAAGACGCTGCAGGATGCAACAGTTGTCCTGCACATCCCTCAGACTTGTCGACAAGGCAGCGCAGAGGTCCAAGGACACCAAGTCTGCTGGACAGCTTGAAAGATGCCCCGGAGGTTGCATGGAAGGCTTGTTTGAAGAAGCTGTTGGCTCTTGCGGTGCAGGTAGAGCACACTGTGACAGAGGAGATCACACAGATTGATCTGGTGCAAGCCCAGATCAAGATTGCAGGAGGAGCTACCTTGGAGAGCCTGGGCATTGGCAAGCAGGAGGACATACCACCGCCCAGGGGGTATGCCATCCAGTGCAGAATCACCTGTGAAGACCCTGAGAGAAACTTCCAGGTTGGACTTGCACCGATGTTCTGGGGATTGATGCCTTGCTGTGAGTATGTGGAGAGAGCAGCTCAGTGCAGCTGCTGTGGTCTCATGCTGTGTCTTGTAGGTTCAGTTTGTGCTGTGCTGTGCTGTGCTGTGCTGTGCTGTGCTGTGCTGTGCTGTGCTGGGCTGGGCTGGGCTGTTTTGCATGCTTTGCTTTTGGCCATCCTCTATGAGGCAAAGCTGGCTGCTTGCAAAAGTTGCCATAATTCTATAGCAGGGTGATACTTTGACAGATGCTGAGCTGCGCCGTGTGCTGCCATCCCTGCACAGACACACTAAACATGACATGTGCTCCGACACATGCAAGGCTGAGCTGCACATTGTGCTGCAAGTCTTGCATCCTTGCTGATAGCAACATCAGACACGACAAAACATGTACTGACAACAGCTTGGCATTTGTGCAGCCAGACTCTGGGCGTATTCAAGCCTACCGGTCTCCAGGAGGGCCGGGAATCCGGCTAGATGGTGCCATGACAGCTGGCAATGTGGTTTCCCGCCATTATGATTCCCTGCTGGTCAAGGTGAGAGCAGTCTTTCTCCCCTTGCATATGTCACACGCATGGCATGATGTAATCAATGCAGTACAACAGGAAGCTGTGTCTACGCACCTTCCTCATGAGACGTACAAAGCCAGCCACTCCAGGTTTGAAAATGGTATACAGTCCGCACGGCAAATGGCTTTTTCTCCCTGTGGCGTGGTCTATTACGGAGCATTGGTTCTGGATTTGCAGCAAAACAAGTCCCTCATGTTTTTGTGGCTGCTGAGCACATTGCCCAGCCTAGCCTGCAGTACTGGACTCATGACACCCACAACGGCTCCTTTTAGATTCAGGGAAGAATCACAAATTTTGGTGATTTGCAGGTCATAGTGCGGTCCAACAGCTACATCCACGCGATTCAAAAGATGCAGCGTGCCCTGTACGAGTTCCAGATCAGAGGGGTGAAGACCAACATCCTGTTTCTGGAAAATGTCTTGCGGCACCCTGAGTTCCTGTCTGGCTATGCTACCACATCTTTCATAGAGGATAACCCTCAGCTGTTTGACTTCCACCACGACGCTGCCAGCCAGTCCTCTGGAGTCCTGACATACCTAGCAGAGCTGGTGAGATCAACAAGCCACTGTTAGTCATCTGCCTGTGCCATAAGTTCATCACACAGCATAGGGCCTCCAATCTGGTGCTTGACTGGGCCAGAGTCTCAATCAGCAACTGAGTATGCAGGCTATTGGCCACACTAACGCCGGACAGACGCTGCCTACCATGATACAGAGACTGCTGTGTGTCACATGGCAGCCTGCTGACATGAGTAGCTCCGGGTGTACAGGTTGTGAATGGGCCATCACACCCTGGAGCAGTGGGCAATCCCCCTTCTCTGATCACCCCCCCACCCCCCCATGTCCAGGGGATGGGCAGTCAGCCTCCCTCAGGCTGGAGGGATCTGCTGGTGAAGGAGGGCCCTGAGAAGTGGGGTCAGGCCATCAGGGCTCACAAGGGAGCCCTCATCACTGATACTACCATGTGAGACTCTGCTGACTGCCTCACTGCCAATCAAGTGACAACAGCAGCTAAGGCTGTGCAATGTGGATGTCTACCAACAGTGTGATATAAGTCTGCTGCTTGTGGCTGTGGGCAGGCAAGGACTGGATTAGGCATGGTTAACTAAGATCCAAGTTTGAAATCAGTTGTTGATGCAGAAATTCAGGAAGGGGCAAGAAAAGGGGTTGCTAGCTCTGCAAGCCCTGGTCACTACACGTTTGTGCTGACGCGAGTGTCTGCAGCTGCTCTAGACTTTAGCACTAAATCTGCTTCATCAGCTGTCTTCCCCTATATGAGCGCCAAGTGTCAATACAGGCAAAATGCATACAGGGTCTGTCAGGATCCTGCATGCATACACACAATCTGCTAAAGACTGTCTGTGCAGCGCCACATGTTACAGCCCAGGCCCCAGACCGCATCATCTGCTTTTACAACAATACCAATAACAACAATAACAACAATAATAATACTAGCAACAATAGTAATAATAACAATAACACTGATAGTAATAATAACAGTAAAACAAAACAGTTCTCAAAACACAAGCTTAGTCAACATGCATCAGGTGCATGCGACGCAAGTCAGCTCTCCTCCAGACGGGCTTGTTCAGAGTACCACCAATGTCGTGATTCAACTTCAATTGGTGAACATCAGACAATACAGCGTTGCTTGAACAGCTACATGACTTTTGCCGTGCACAACTGCAGGCGAGACGCTCATCAGAGTCTACTGGCAACCCGCATGCGTACACATGACATGCTCAAAGCTGCCAGTGCCACCTCGCATGTCATGAAGGAGGCTGCCTCTTTGGAAGTGTGGGGTGGGGCCACCTTTGATGTTGCCCTGCGCTTCTTGCATGAGTGCCCCTGGCGACGCCTGGAGCTGCTGAGAGAGCGCATCCCAAACATCCCATTCCAGGTGATGCACAGGGAGCTACTGTCCTTCGTGGTTGAGTTTTGAGATTTGAATAGGATATACGGCAGGCGTCTGTGTTGATGCATTTCTGGTTGTTGGTGCGTGCCTGACAGGCCCAAGGCTAGGTCTTGACCCCCACCCCTGAACAAGACGGGCTGCAAGGCCCATCTGAAGCCTCTCTTTATGGAAGTTTGAAAGTTTCCATTTCGTTTCATTCTTTCTTATGCACGTGTGCCTTTGTCAAAAGGCATCAGAGCACAGAAAGTGTGTCATACTCTGTTGCATGTACTAGCTGTCAAGCCTGCATATGACTCCACTTGCTGGGGTGGCTTTCAAGATAGTTTTGCCTTCTCATAATGCTCCCACAGATGTTGACAAGAAAAACCGATGCTACCACAGATGTTGAAGAGAAAAACAGATATGTTGATGAGAAAAGCCAATGCTACACAGATGTCAAAGAGAAAAACCAATGCTGTCTACTGTGTTGTCTCCTTTATGCACACCACACGGTAGATCATGCCGTGGTAGCTGGCAAGCAGCAAACCATCTTGACTTGTGTGCGACATCCTTGCAGATGCTTTTGAGAGGGGTCAATGCTGTGGGGTACACCTCATATGCCGACAATGTAGTCAACGCCTTCGTGAAAGAAGCTAGAGTAGCGGGCGTGGACATCTTCAGGGTTTTTGACTCCCTGAATTACATAGACAACCTGAAGTTTGGGATAGACTCTGTCCACCGGGGGGGTGGGGTGGCTGAGGGGACCCTGTGCTATACTGGGGATGTCTCTAACCCCAGCAAGAAAAAGGTACAAGCTAAGCCTACCAGGTCCAGCACGCATTGTATGCACATGCTCTTGACTGTGGTAGTGCTTGCACGGCATCAGTACTACTTTGCGCTGTGTGTTCTTAGTCATGCATGGGAGCTGAAGAAACGCTGCTGTACTGGAGAGGTGTCCAAACAAGGGTTTGGGCAGTCCTAGCAGAAAGTGTGTCTTTGTAGTCAGTGCATTGTAACACTTCCCGCACCTTGACGCTATGTTCTTGTACATGAAGCCTATCTGTGCTGCAATATATGCTGCAAGTCCTCTATGCTATTTGCCTTCAGCAGCGCAATCACCTATCAACTTTTCAATGCAGCTTCTTGTCGGACATTCAGTCATATCTTCGTTGCATGTTGCACTGCTTATTCAGCTAGTGAGTGTTGTGTATGCAAGGTGCAATATAATGCCAATCACTACCTGAAGCGGCCTTTGCATGTTGCGCAACTGGTTCAGCCTTTTCAGCATGCAAGTGCAATGTGCAGTATGATCTGGATCACTGCCTTTGCATGTTGTGCCACTTGTCGAGCCTTGTTGCCATGCATGTGCAATGCGCAGTATGATCTGGAGTACTACCTGAAGCTGGCGGATGAGTTGGTGGGTCATGGCATACACACCCTGGCCATCAAGGACATGGCTGGCCTGCTCAAGCCAAGAGCTGCCACCATGCTCATAGGAGCCCTCAGGTACACTCATATTTGTTACCTCCCATGGTGGTGGAAAAGGACATACTGAACAGAAGGTAGTGTCAAGCATGTTCATTGAAATTTGCCTCAATGCTCTCTGTTTTTACATTTCACAAGACACTGTCGACCAAAATCATGCAGCCTTGAGCTGCTCTGGCAGTCACAAAAAACTTCAGGTGGATAAAGCACAAATGCATTAGAGTGGCATGCATAAGAATATCCATGCTGTGCGTGGTTGATGATGATGGGCATGATTGCCTTGTTCATTGCCTGCTACGTCAGTATGCTCACATGCACCAGGATCCAAGTTTGTCTGCAGCATGGCTTGTCTTCATCCTGCTCCTGCATAGAGCACAAACTGGCTGCATGCAGCAGTGTGCTCCAGCTTTGTGACATCTGAACTAAGGCAGCACCAAATCAGCTCAAGCTCCTTCGTAATCTGGAAGCCCAAGGGTGGCCTTGCATCTACCTAGCTCATGCAGGCCCATATTTGCAAGCACAGGTCTTGCATCATACATATCCACAACATGCCATTGACTGATTTTACTGTTATCTCATTGATGTTACTGGCGGCATCTTTACGTTTTGTTTGCAGGAAACAATTTCCAGACATGCCCATTCATGTACACACCCACGACACCGCCGGCACAGGCGTGGCCACACAGCTGGCATGCGCAGAGGCAGGGGCAGACATCATAGACTGCTGCATAGACAGCATGTCTGGGGCCACCTCGCAGCCCTCCCTAGGGGCGCTGGTGAATGCCCTACATGGCACAGATCTGGACACCGGCATCAACCCCAATCAGCTTGCCAGGTTTGGTTCCTGCCTGCTCCCTGTTGATTTGGTGGCTCCTGCCTGCTCCCTGTTGATAGACACCCACTAGTCCTGACACTCTCTGGCACTTGTCAGACGCTGCTTCTTTGATCTTTGAAAGGGTTTCAGATAGGCTAAGTTCTTTTGTCATGAGAGTCATGCCGATCAACCTGTTCTCTTTGCATGCTGTGGCGCAGCTCTCTGAGAACATACACAAAGCCTATGCTTGGCCCCTGCTAGTGCTTGCTGACTGTACATTGCCAGCACAGCGTAATCTGGTGGTGAGTTGTGATGCAGGTTGAATACATTCTGGGAGCAAACGAGAGGGTTGTATGCGCCCTTTGAGTCGGACCTGCGCAGCACCAGCTCAGATGTGTACCAGCATGAGATGCCTGGAGGCCAGTACACCAACCTCAAGTTCCAGGTATACTACCTAGGCGTTATCAACCTTGCTACACTCTCATTCATTCTTTCATTCATCAGTTCTTTCCTGCCTCACTCGCTCACTCACTCACCCACTCACCCACTCACCCACTCACCCACTCACCCACTCGCTCACTCGCTCACTCACTCACTCACTACATCATTGAATCATTGATTCAGTCATTTCAAATGTCTCTCTCCCTAGATTCAGGTACATACAGCCAATGTTGCCATAGTGTCAGCACATGCAATACAACGCGCAGTCAAGTACATGACCAAGAAGAGATGACTCATGTCAGCCGCAGCTGTCAGTCATGCATTGCGTGTGGCTGTCTAGCATCCCCACCCCAGCTGCAAATTGTTTGAATCTCTTGTGTGTTGAACCGACATCTGCCACACCTTTGCGGCCCAGGCATGCTAAGTGTTCCTGGGGGTTGCAGTCTCTGTCTCTGGGGCTGGGGGAGCAATGGGAGAAGGTGAAGACTGCCTATGCACAAGCCAACAGAGCCCTGGGGGACATTGTCAAGGTTCAACAGCCTCACTTGGTCCACGCTGCGTGCCTCAGCAGGCTCTGCATCACATCTCTGCTCTTACCAGGCTCTTATGTCTTTTGTGAGGTGGTGGCAGAGCATCCTTGTCACCTGAAGATACTACATTGAATTCACAATGAGATGCAGCCGATCTTTGTGCACAAGGACATTTGTTCGGTGCTTCATTCTGAGAAGACGTTCAGAGTCAATACGACACATTTGATCAGAAGTGTACAGATGCACAGAGTACTTGTGGCGGCTGCAGGTGACGCCAAGCAGCAAGGTGGTTGGGGACCTTGCTCAGTTCATGGTGCAGAATGACCTGGATGACACAAAGCTGGTGGAGAAAGCAGGCAGCCTCAATCTACCTGGCAGGTCAGTATCAACAACAACCATATTGTACTGTATCTCTGTTTTCAAGGTCAACCTGTTGCCATCTTTTTGTGTATTCTGTTTTGGCGAAGTAAGAAAATTATGAAATGTATTGTAGTGTGTAGAATGTAACACAAGACATCAGCCATTTCGCTCATTTTATGGCCGTGAAACGCTCTGTTATAAGGGCATTGATGTGCTACGTGTGCTGCTCAGTGCATTCCAATGACTCAAGCCGTCAAGTGAGCTTGGACACAGATGTTTGAATATCTAGTATGAAACATGTTTGCTACACCACAGTTGATGCAAGCAGCAATGTGGCTGTTGGTCTAAGGGTGTTGGGCTGTGTGTGGTGATATGCTGCAATGTGTTACAATGACTATGTGCATGCAGTGTGGTGGAGTTCCTACAAGGGAACTTGGGGCAGCCAGCTGGGGGCTTCCCTGAGCCCCTCACCCGCAGAGTCATCAAGGACAAGAAGAAGATTGAGGTACTGCTTCAAGCCTGCCCAATTTCATCATTGCTGTATGGGTATGTTCCATGGCAGTGCAGTGCAGTGCAGTGCAGTGCAGTTTGAGTTTCGACAATGAGGTTTTATGAGAGCCTTGATGATCGACAAAAGCCTGGACTGCCTGCAATATGCATCCATTCTACACCATTTGCATCTATCCAGGAAGTAGCTGATTGCTGTGGTTGTCTGCTCAAGTGCCTGCCTGCCTACCTGGGCATGTCCGGCTGTCTGTGCATATGACACCCATTGATGTGTTCTGCCTGCCTGCCTGTCTGTCTGTCTGCCTGTCTGTCTTTCTGTCCGTCTCTGTCTTCTATCACATGTACGCATGTCTGCTTGTATGGCAGCCACACACCATTCTCACATGGTGATATTGTCAATGCTCTTCAACTGTGTGGGCAGGGGCGGCCGGGGGCAGGGCTGTCCCCAGTCAACCTAAGGCAGCTGGAGATGGACCTGAAGGACAAGCACGGCAAGAATAGCATCACCTACCGAGATGTCATGTCCTCCGCCATGTACCCCCAGGTCTTTGACGAGTTCAAGTGAGAACCTTTCCTTCTTGCCCCCATACTTGATATAGCAGGTTGCTGATTGCCTTGCATCAGCCAGCACATTACACTCATATGACAGTCAATGATACTCCATGACACACAAAGCTAAACAAATCAACCTGAAACTTGGTGACATCAAACCTCAACCATGCTTAATGGCACTCAACGATTAGTGACTCACCATACAGTAAGTCAGCAGGAATGACACTGCCACTACCTTATCGCACTTTGCAGCCAGACAAGGTTGACGGCTGCAGGAACTGGCAGGGCAAGTACAGCAAGTACACAGAGGCCATCCCCACCAGGGCTTTTCTAACGCCCTTGGATGAAGATGAAGAGGTGGAGGTGGAGATCAGCAAGGGCAACATCACCCACATCAAGTACAGAGCCATGGGCGAGCTACAGCCCAATGGCACCAGGTCAGGTCTCACCTCTCCCTTGTCCCTGTGCCTGCCCTTGATTGTTACCCTTCAATGCCCTGCCCTTCTCCTTTCCCCTTCCCCTCCCCGTCCCCTTCCCTCTCCCCCTTCCCCTGCCCCTCCCCTTTGCGTTTGCGTTTGCCTTTACCTTGATGGACCATACTCCCAAGAAAAGGCCATTTGCCAACATAACACCAAACAGACAAAACCTGTGTAATGAGCAGGCGGCCAAGTAACAAGACTAGGTGTATGACTCTGTTGCATATTGTGCTGCAGGGAGGTGTTCTTTGAGACCAACGGAGTGCCGAGGACAGTGGAGATAGTGGACACTACAGACCAGGGTGAAGGGGGAGGCCCCATCAGAAAGGCTGCCAGGGAGAAGGCACTCCCTGATGTGTTGGGGTCTGTAGGGGCCCCCATGGCTGGCGAAGTCATTGAAGTCACTGCCAAGCCAGGTTGGCATGGCTGCTGCACGTTTAGGCCACTATGATGGCAACTGGGTTTGCACAGATGTGCATTAGGATGCTACTCTGGCATGACTGTGTACCTCCTGTGGGTGTAGAAAAGATGGTTGTGTCTGGCTTGACTTTGATAGCAAGATGGTGACTTGCTAATCAAGCATGCTCAGATTATGTGAATTGCATGCACAGTTATCTTGATCAAGTGTTTGCCTTCATCATGTCTCTGCCATTATCAGATCTTAGTCTGGCAGAGAATTGATCAGGGCTTGATGGATGTTCAGACGCAGCATTACTGTGCAGGGTCACTGGTGAAGGCTGGACAGAAGCTGGCAGTGCTGTCTGCCATGAAGATGGAGACAGCTGTGCAGTCCCCGTGTGATGGCCTTGTCAGGCATGTGGGCGTGGACAAGGGCGACTCTCTTGAAGCAGGCAAGTCTTCAGGACCTAACTCTGTCGTCCTGCACATATCACCCTTGGCATGCATGACAGTCTGACAGCTTCTGCAGTAGCATAAGCAGTGTGCTGTCTCATGTCTTGCAAGTGCATTGGCTTCTGCAGCAAAGTCAAACGAATTGATTTGTCTCCCTTTCAATTGAATTAGTGTCAGGAGAGTAATGCTGTTGGAAGCATGATAAGTGACTCTGCACACTGCAATTATCTTTCCCTGGCAATCTAATATCTTGGATGAAATGTGCAGGTGATTTGGTGGTGCTGATCAAGGAGGGTGTCTCAGCAATCACAGACAGTATCCTGGGCAGCCTGGATATTCCTATGGAAGAAGCTGAGGAGGCCACCAAAGCAGCTGCTGCATAAGACTGCTCTGTCCACAACAGTGCTGTATGTTCACAGCAACAAACGTGAGCTGGAGAGATGTGTTCCTTGCTTTTTATGTTGAGCTGGAGCACAAATGTCCTGTCATAGTGACATATACAGATACCATATGCTGCAGGGTTAACCGTTGTCAACGTTGTCAATTGACACAGGACACTTTGGATTTTCATGGGCTCTGGACACTCATGTGCACATCACTACACATGCAGTCAAGTTGTATGCATGAACAAGCAACGTTGCTGCACAGCCGAGACTTTGTTGCAGTCTATATAGACTTAAGATGAATCATTACATACGCAGCATACAGGGTTCAGGCAACAACTTGATAGCGGTCAATGCCTACTGCATTGCTACTAGGGCTGTGCAATTACTCAATACTCACATCACCAGACCAATGTCATCAATCATCCAGTAATGTTAGCACTTGGTCAGCAACAAAGTCATATACATCCTTGACGGGTCTGACTGCTATACATGCCCATTTCCAAATACGAAAACGGTAAAGCACTGCTCTTGCTAGGGGAGTCGCATCTGCCAAGTTGAATAAACTTTTAGAGAACATTTGTACCTTAAAACGACATTTTGCCTGTCTCGACAGAAGTAGCAACCCTAACTTGCTTGCAGTCTGTGTCTCTGATCAGAAGTCTTGCGTGTTTGCGCTTGCAGCAGAACTGCGCTGGTAACTGATGTCCACTCTTGTGCATTTGATGCAGGGACGCTGCAGTGGAGAATAGGGATCATCTGGCAAATTGCAATCAGCAACCACTGCAACTCCTCTCAAGCCTTAATACTCCTGCGTTCAATAGATCACACAATGTTGTGGTGACAAGATGCAACGTGATGCATGCATACAACAGGGCTGGCACGGTCCTGAAACTTGCCGATAGACCATCAGAACTCGCATAGAGAGCAGCATTCGGCACGGCGGGTGTGAACCCCAACACCAGAATGTGGATGGCTGGTTCCGGAGCCTCTGTCTCAAGATTTGAGATGCACGGCGCACTGGCTCTCTCATCGTGTGCTTTCTGTGCTCGCTGTGTGGCCTTGTCAAGCTCAAGTCGCGAGTGAGGGTTGGGGACAGGAATGTGCTGCGCGAGGTGGATCCGGCGTTTCCTCCACAGCAGACATGTGCACTTTTCTTCTTGCTGACTACATACAAGCTCTTCCACGTCAGCAGCCATTACTTGCACGCAGGCGTTTCAACTTGCCGCGCCTGCAACGCGTGCTGGGTCGTGGAACATTCCGTGACGGAGGAATCCCACAGCTGATGAGCAACAACTTGCAGGCATCAGGTACGTACACGCACTTCTATGTTTACCTGAAGCAGCTGCAACCCCTACACACTCACCGCAGCAGCTCTCGACAGTCCAAATTTGGGTGGTGTTGTCACCAGGACATTCCAGAATGTGGTCTTGCGACCAAACGCGGCAACAGTCTTCAGCAGGTCCAGACATCAGCATGCTGAGGCCAGAGCTGCAGAGGCAGTGGCATCATGCCAAGAATCAGCACCTGGGAGACAGGCAGATCACAACCGGCAGCAATCTGCGTGTGTGGTGGAGTTGTTTCCAATGTCCCAGTGGGGGTCCGCACGAGTGGTTGACCACCGTCTATTCAAGGCAGAATATTGATAGTCAGTGCCCTTACTGCACCAACAACATTTTGTGCCGACACAACTCGCTGTTGACCGTGGCCCCAGCTGTGGCAGCGTACTGGGACACAGCCAAAAATGGGCTGACTCCAGACCAGGTCATCGCAGGCAGTACCACCCGCAGGCACTGGCTCTGCCCATCATGTGGTCACAGCTGGCAAGCCAGGACATGTGTGAAACTTAACAATCAAAGCGGTTGTCCTAAGTGCTCAAACATCAATAGATCCTGGAACAAACTACCAAGCTTGACAGAGAGCAAGCACCCTGCAATGCTGGAGTTTGACTTTGAGAGAAACCGGAGAGCAGGTCTTGATCCTGACAAGATCACGGCAGGAAGCAACAAGATGGTGCACTGGATCTGTACCAACTGCCCCAAAGGCCGACCTCACCTGTTTGTGGCAAGTGCACACAACCGCATTGGCCTCAACAGGGGTTGTCCCTACTGTGCCACCAAAAAAGCTTGCATCTGCAACTCATTGCAGTCGTTGTATCCCGCGCTGGCTGCAGAGTACGACACTGCCAAGAATGGTGTTGGGCCTGAGCAGGTTCTGCCGGGCTCTGACAAAACGGTCTGTTGGAAGGATGCAAGTGGGCACTCCTGGGAACAAAGTCCTTCACACCGTACTCGGCCAGAAAAGCAACGAAGGAAGCGAGCGGCAATCTTGTCTAGGCTCAAGCAGCAAGCCTGATCTGACTTTCTTTGACTGTGCCTTTGTGGCAATGTATCTCTCTTGTGTATGTGTTCTACCTTTGCCATTGTCATGTTGGATTTGATGATTTGTAACAAGCCTTGAAGGTAGTCAGTGATGACAGCCTCCTATTGACTTGAAATTACACATGTCTTAGCACAGATCTTGTTGGGTGTTTGACATGACTATTTTGAAGCATTACCTGTTTATCTTTTCATCAAGCGTGTGTGACTTGCTTATTCAGTCAATGCACACATACTGTGATTTTCTCTTCTCTCTAATCAATCTGTTATTGTGCCTTGCTGGCCTTCATTTGTTGTTTAGCAGACAGCTTTGTCCTGCATCCATCCCTGAGGTTGCAGGCGACCACAAATATTTGCTGGTTGCAGGTTCCAGGTTGAGGCAGAAAGCACCTTGTGTAGTGCCTGGATGATCTGTCATGATCCGTCACAGCTGTAGCATTGGTGTCACTGCCTGCAAGCTGGTCACAACAGTACTTGTAACTTGTCAGGTTGACATACACTTTCATATGCAGGTGGGAGTGATGCCATACGTCAAACACAGCAGCAGCTCAGAGAGACAAGGAAGGGGTCACGTTGCCCAGATGCTGACATGCATGAATAATCTGTCAGCCCCCCTGACCTCACCCCAAGAGGGCTATCATGGCATGATGCTGCTGATGCTGCTGCCCACATCACCTGCCCTGCATACGGTGAGTGCAAAAAACATGTCTTGCAACACATGACTAATTGCACTGCACGCCATATATATATGCCAGCGTAAATGGATTCAGGCCAGGCAATGCCGGAGCCCTGGAGTTGCAATCCTTTTTGTATGCTGCATGCTGCCTGTGACCTTACACCTTGCTTGCATCAATGCTTTGCAACATGAACGTAGCCATTGCTGCGTACAGTCTCACAGCCTTTTATGTGCTTGCCGTCAGGTCTTGCAAGTGGAGGCAGCAGCCAGAGGTGCTCTGCCTGCAAAGCCTGCACAGCGCTAGCCACTCAAATGGCCCGCCAAGCTCCTCCCAGACAATTCCCTCAAGTTCAGGTACATCATGCTTCTCTGCTAGCTTACTAGCATTGCTGGTGACATGCAGCAGGTCCTCGCGTGGTTACTGGCCGGCCTCTGGTTGCAACACCCCTAGCCGCAATACCATACCATGGTCTGCCTGAGGCAGGGTCAAAAAGCAGTGTGAGTGGCACAATCTTGCATGAGTGAGGTTTTGATCACCTGCATCCATGCAAGCAGGCATTTCAGCTCACAGCAATATATGCAAAAGGCAAAGGAGCTGAAGGGCTGAAATGCATGCCATATGTTCATATGAACGAAGCCACTTTCTGTAAGTGTGTGAAGCATTGTATGTGACTACTCATGCAAAGGCAGCTCGAATTGCTTTGGCTGCCAACTTCAGCTGTGTTTGAGTTGTGAGCACAGCGTTCAAAAGGAGCCAAGTTCTGCAATGCGCA
>JAABUI010001204.1_pt1 | contig 15431 bp, 18 predicted proteins | sample 5559111 | NCBI WGS metagenome assembly JAABUI01 (sample SAMN10711870, study PRJNA513365) | rock metagenome | isolation source: Antarctica rocks | place: Antarctica: Victoria Land, Buttleship Promontory
TCGCAGCCGGACTCTGGACCATCAGCAAGCCCAGTTTCCCTGCCGGGACAGGCACTTCCGTGCATTCACCCCCGGGTGTCGGCACCCCAAATCAGCCCCAGATCACCCCCTGCATGAAAGCGCGAGGCTAGGGGGCCCTGCTCGGTCGCCCGTCCCGAAAATCAACCCCTGATTTTCGGGACGATCACTTGATGGGGCAATGGCCGGGGCCAACCCTGCCCGCCGCGCCCCGACGCCCACGCCAGGGAGAGCACCCGTCCGATCGACAACTGAGATGTGGCTGCACCGGTGTAGAGCCGACCTTTAGCGCAGAAGTTCAAGCCCGCTGGCTCCAGGCCTGACGACCGACGGACGCCTCCAAGAAGTGCAGCCTGGGCAGCGTCAGGTGCCGTCGAGGAGGGGCCCGGTACCCACATCTGCCAGCGGGTGGTTGTCAACGCGCCGCCGAGCCCTCCGTGTAGTCGCTGTCCGTGCTGGCGATCCACGGCATCATCGTGCGGACCCGGCGCCCGACCTCCTCGATCGGGTGGGCCCGCTCCTTGGCGCGCAGCGCCTGGAAGTCCGGTGCCCCGGCGTCCTGGTCGGCGATGAACCGCTTGGCCCACTCGCCGTTCTGGATCGCCGTCAGCGCCTCCCGCATGTGCGTCTTCACGCCCGCGTCGATGACAGCCGGACCCGTCGTGTAGTCGCCGTACTCGGCCGTGTCGGAGATCGACCAGCGCTGCTTGGCGATCCCGCCCTCGTACATGAGGTCCACGATCAGCTTCAGCTCGTGCAGCACCTCGAAGTAGGCGACCTCGGGCTGGTAGCCGGCCTCGGTGAGGACCTCGAAGCCGGTCTGCACCAGGTGGGACATCCCCCCGGCCAGCACGGCCTGCTCACCGAACAGGTCGGTCTCGGTCTCCTCGGTGAACGTCGTACGGATGCCGCCTGCGCGCAGGCCGCCGATGCCCTTGGCCCAGGCCAGAGCAAGCGGCCAGGCGCTGCCGGTGGCGTCCTGCTCGACGGCGATCGCGACCGGCACACCCCGGCCCGCGGAGTACTCGCGCCGGACCAGGTGACCGGGGCCCTTCGGGGCGACCATCGCCACGTCCACCCCTGCGGGAGCGGTGATGTAGCCGTAGCGGATGTTGAAGCCGTGACCGAAGAACAGTGCGTCGCCGTCGTTGAGGTTCGGCGCGATCGCCTCTGCGTAGAGGGCGCGCTGCTTCGGGTCCGGGACGAGGACGCCGATCACGTCGGCCTCCTTCGCCGCCTGCTCCGGCGTCACCACGCGCAGGCCCTGGTCCTCCGCCTTCGCACGGCTGCGGGAACCCTCGGGCAGGCCGATGCGCACGTCGACACCGGAGTCCCGGAGCGAGAGCGCGTGGGCGTGACCCTGCGAGCCGTAGCCCAGGACCGCGACGGTCCGCTTCTGCAGCACGGAAAGGTCGGCGTCGTCGTCGTAGTAGATGACTGCGGGCACAGCGGGTTCCTCCGGAGGTGGGGTGTCAGGAGCGGGCGTGGGACAGTCTGGAGGATCTCAGGCGGTGTCATCGATCGAGCGCACTGCTCTCGGTACGCGAGCGGCACGTACGAAACAGCGCAATGACCCCGAACTCTACGAGCCGCCGGGTCCAGAACGGACACCTCGACGCCGTCCGCGGCGAGCTCATCGACGACCGGGCGGAGCGGGTGCTTCTGGTCTCGGCGCAGCGCCTCGATCGGCGCCACCACAGCCGAATCTAGCCGGGTGGCTGCGATGCGGGCAGCTGGACCGGTCGGCCAGCGCCGCGTCCTGCCCGCGCGGAACTGGGTGACGCCCGTGCGGACGGTGGCCCGGGTCAGCCGAGACTCCGCGGCGACGTGGGCTTGCAGGCGGCCTGTCCAGGACTCGGGCGACGAGGCGGCGACGCCTTCAGCGGTCAGCGGGGCGTTGGCGTGCACGAGACAGGTCTCCTTCGGGCCGGGCGTGGTGCCGTGATGGCCCCACACCCAGCCGGGGGGACCTGTCCCCGTTCAACCCACGCCGTCGAACCCGCTGGTCACAACGTCATGACCTCCAACACCTAGGTGAGGTGGCGCATCAGGTGGTCGATCAGCCACGCCCGGTAGTCCGCCAGGCTCCAGCCGGCGTGCTCCACCAGCAGGACGTACTGGCCTGGATGGAGGATCACCCAGATCTCGTCCACCGTGCGCGCCGCGTCGCGCGGCGGCGGGCACAGGTCTCGTTCCACGAGCGCAGCGAGTACGCGGCGCCCGTCCTCACGCATGGCACGCATCTGCTCGGCGTAGGCGTCCGCGAGTGCCGCCTCGCACCTGGCGGCCTCCACGTAGGCGGTCCACAGGCTCGCCGATCTCCGGTTGCTCTCGACGATGACGTCGACGAGCCCGGTCACGGCCTCCTCGAGGCGGGTGGCCCGCCAGACGTCGGCGGTGGCCTCGACGTCGAGCAGCGAAGCCCCGGGCGTCGTGCCGGAGAGGGCGGTGCCGAAGGCGCGGAGGAAGACCGCGGCCTTGCCCCCGATCGCGTAGACCGTCTCGACGGCGACCCCGGCCTCGGAGGCGATCTGCCGCACGGACGTTCGGGTGTACCCCTGGCGGGCGAACAGATCCCCCGCGGCGGCGGCGACCCGGGCGCGGGTCGCGGCCGCCTGCCCGGTGCGCAGTGCCGAGCGGTAGACGCGGGTCGGCCGCCGCACTGCTCCGCCCCCGTCAGATAGGTGCCCCACAGAGTCGTGCCCATCGGACATTGACTACAGCCCCGTTCCAGTCGATATGGTGACGGACGCCAGTCTTCGTGAACCGCCGTCCTCCGACACCGGCTCCCACCGCCGGCTCCCGTTGTCCAGTGCCATGGAGGTGCCGCATGACCGACCGACGCCACCGGATCAACCCGTGACCAGACCGAGGCTCGTCCTGGTCCACGGTGCCTGGCACCAGCCCTGGGTCTGGGGGCCGCTGATCCGGCAGCTCCCGGACTGGACGGTCGATCTCGTCGACCTTCCCAGCTCGAAGCCGGACGTGCTGGGCGACCTGGCGGCCGACGTGGCGGCCGTACGAGCCGAGCTCATCCGGGAAGACGGCCCAGTCGCCGTCATGGCGCACTCCTATGGCGGGATCCCCGCAAGCGAGGCCATCAGCGGGGTGCCCGGCGTCGTGCACACGGTGTATCTCGGGGCGTTCCTCCCGTCACCCGGCGACTCGTTGCTGAGCATGGTCGGGACGGACCCGTCATGGTGGAAGCGCAACGAGGACGCCGGGACCATCGGCGTCGTCGACCCGGCCCAGCGGTTCTACAGCGACCTCGCACCCGACCTGGTCAGCGCGGCGGTCGACCACCTGCGTCCGCAGTCGGCCCGCAGCTTCGAAGGCCAGGTCCGGCGACCGAGCCGGGCCCGGGACACGATGACCTACATGGTGTGCGACGCCGACCAGGCCATTCCACCGGCGGCCCAGCAGGCGATGGGTGAGGGCTGCGCAGCAGTGTTCCACCTGGACACCGGGCACACGCCGATGCTCGCCGACACGGCGGCCGTGGCCGCCGTGCTCCACGACCGCCTGTCGGATTGAACACAGACTCGCCGACTTTTCAAAGAGCCGTCAACAGAATGGCGGGGTAATTCGCGTTGACGCCATCGGCGTGTTGCCGCCGTAGCAGGTCAGCCGTGTGGCGGAACGGCTGACCTGCCGGTCGTGCTGGTCGACCGGGGAGTATCGCCGAGTCAGCGGCGCAGGCCAGCAGGCAGGATCATTGGGTGGTGCTGGCGGGCGCTGCTCGACCGATGGCTGCAGCGCCTCACTCAAGACGACTGATCTATGGCGGCACCGTTGCTCGCCGACAGCGGTGCAGAACGGGTTCGATGTCTTTAAACCTTTGGTTCCAGCACTGCCAGTCGTTCGCGTACCTTGTCGGCGACAGCGGTCAGCGTCGCCAGCTCTGTTGCGTTGAGATGATCGATGATCACGGAGCGGACGTCGGCTACATGCTGCGGAGCCGCTGCCTTGATCAGCCCTCGGCCCCGCGGGGTGATGGCGACGACTGCGCCCCGTCGGTCATCGAGACACCGCTCGCGCGACACCAGTCCACGAGTCTGCATCCGGCTCAGGTGTTGGGAGAGACGACTCTTCTCCCAGCGCAGTAGCTGAGTGAGCTCGAAGGACCGCAACCGACCGTCGGCTGCCTCGGACAGGTGAGCCAAGACTTGAAAGTCGGCGCTTGAGAGGCCACACCGGCTACGCAGCTGCCGCTCGATGAACTCCCCAAGGCCCTCGTTCATCGCCACCAGGCTGCGCCAGGCCAGCTGTTCCTGATCGTCCAACCACCGCACCTGCGTCATACGGTCAACCTAGCAGCTGGTTGACGTGTGAACCAGACGGGTGTAGCTTTGGTTCACACCTCAACCAGCTGCCCGACAACGGAGGGCGCCGAAACCAGCAGCGCCACACGCGGAGCGGGACTCGAATCGGTTCCTCACCCAGGTGTGGATCCTGCCGCCGGATAAGGCCGTCGTCAAGCTCGGCCGCCAGGCCCCCTGTTCTGCCTGCAGCCGGTGTAGAGGACGTCAGGGATTCGGCGGTTGTCCGCCGCGCCAAACGGCACACCAATCCACCACCAACCGAAGGAAGGCCGAGATGAGGATCGTGACGATCGGACGAGGAACGATTGGCGGGGGACTGGCGAACCTCTGGCGAACCGCGGGCCACCAGGTCCAAGAGCTCGGCCGGGACGGCGGTGATGCGTCGGGTGCAGACATCGTCCTGGTTGCTGTCCCCGGCGCACAGATCTCCGATGCCCTGAGCAGGGTCACCGGGCTCGAGGGGAAGACAGCGATCGACGCGACGAACGTCATGCCTGCCCGTCAAGGTGACTTTCCGTCGTACGCCCACGAGGTGAAGTCCTTCACCCGCGCCCCAGTGGCCAAGAGCTTCAACATGAACTTCGGGGGGCTGTTCGGCGCGGTGCGCGAGCAACGGGTGCGTCCGAGCAACTGGTACGTCGCTGACGAGAGCGCCTGCGAGGTCACTGAGCACCTCATCCGCGACGCCGGGTATGACCCGGTGCGAGTCGGAGATCTCTCCCGCGCCCGCGACTTTGAGAACGCAGTCTGGCTGCTCATGGGCGTCCGGCCGGTCGGCGAGGTCTTCTACCGCTTTGCCGTGCCCGGCGAGCTCTGACCACCCGACTGACACCTGGAAGTATTTCGCCCTGGGCCCATCAGCTCATCGACACACATCGTGAGCCACGCGAACCCATACCAATAGCTACGACCAAAAGGAGAAGACATGAAAGCTGCAATCGTCCTCGGCCCTGATCAGACGCCCGTCTACGGGGATTTCGACGAACCCGCGCCGCAGGACGGCTTCACGGTCGTGCGCGTCGCGGCGTCCGCGCTGTCCAACGCCACGCGGGCCCGGGCAACGGGCAGCCACTACTCGATGACGGGAAGGTTTCCTCTCGTGCCCGGCATCGACGGCGTCGGCCGGACTGAGAGCGGCAGACGGGTGGGATTCCTGCTGCCAGAATCGCCCTTCGGTGGGATGGCTCAGAAGACGCTCGTGCGAGACGCGCTGTGTCTACCGGTGCCGGACAACATCAGCGACGTGCTCGCGGCGGCGATCATCAATCCAGGGCAGTCACCGATCGGCGCGCTGCGTGTACGCGCAGGTCTACAGCGCGGTGAAGGCGTCCTGATCAACGGGGCGACCGGCGCGACGGGGCAGGTCGCCGTCCAGATCGCGAAGATCCTCGGCGCCGGGCCCGTCATCGCAACCGGCCGCAACCCCGACGCGCTAGCCAGGCTCCGCGAGCTGGGGGCCGATGACACCATCGACCTCTCCGCCGATGCCGATGCGGTCCAGGATGCGCTGGTACGACACTTCGGTGACGGCGAGATCGACATCGTCCTCGACTACCTCTCCGGCTCACCCACCGAGGTCGTCCTGGCGGCCCTGGCCCGTGGCCACAAGGCGGCCAAGACGGTCAGGTACGTCATCGCCGGCAGCGCCACGAGCTCGTCAACCACCGTTCCAACCAGCGTGCTGGCTTCCAGCTCGCTCGTGCTGATGGGCAGCGGGATCGGGGCTGTCCGTGTGCCTGACATTCTGCAGGCCGCCACGGATGCACTAAGACTCGCCGGGTCGGCCAACCTACGGATCGATGTGACGGAGCTACCGCTGGCCCAAGTGGAAAAGGCTTGGGTCACCGACTACGACCGCAGCCGCGTCGTCTTCACCATCTAAGTAGAGGGCGGGATAATTGGAGGCTGCGTACCGGACCAAGCCGATTTCCTGTGCACGACGCGGTGCGTCCGGCGTAGTGGTCTACCGCCGGTGCCGCAGCAGGCCAACCTGGTGGGCCAGGCCGGTGCCGGCGACCACAGCGGACAGGTCGTCTCAGAGGCACGTCATCGACGGCCAGATCTACCACGAGCCACGCTGAGTTACCGGCACCGAGCCTGGTGGTTCTCCATCCAGGAGCACCGCAACGACACTCACAGATCTATCAGACGCTGTACCTGCAGGCGCGTGGGGAGCTGCGGACGCAGCTAAAGCTGGAGCTGCGTCGGGGCCGGACCCGTCGGGTCAACCGGTCCCGGGCGGCGGTGGCAAGGGGAACATCGTGGGGATGGTCAACATCAGCGACCGTCCGGTCCAGGCCCGGGACCGTGCCGTGCCCGGTTTCTGGGAAGTGGACCTGATCATCGGTAAAGGTGGCCGCAGCCGGATCGCCACGCTGGTCGAGCGGAGCACCCGGTACACGATGCTGGTCCGGATCCCCTATGACCGGACCGCGGACCGGGTCGCGATCGTGTTGGCACAGAAGATGGCGACCCTGCCCGGGTTCCTGCGCAACAGCATCACCTGGGACCAGGGCAAGGAACTCGCAGCCCACGCCAAGTTCACGATGGCGACCAGCCTCCCGGTCTACTTCTGCGAGCCGCGCTCGCCGTGGCAGCGCGGGACCAACGAGAACACCAACGGGCTGCTACGCCGATACTTCCCAAGGGAACAGACCTGTCCGTCACTCCCAGGCCGACCTCGACGCCGTCGCCGACGAACTGAACGGCCGACCCCGGGAGACCCTCGACTAGCAGAACCCGACCGAAGCCCTGAACGAACTCCTGATCAAAGCCGGTGGCGCACTGACCACTTGACACCGCCCTTCTACGTCTTCGGTGGAACAGGATGGTGTCGACGGCTGACAGGTGTTGTCTGTCGATGAAAGTGCTCACGATCCGACCCACCCTCGTCACGACCCGCCCTCCTAACCAAAACTACGCGGCGGATCCAGGCTACCGCTTGCGTCTCCGTAAAGCTACGGCAAACCGATTCATCAGTGCTGCTCCCGACGGGACAGGCGCCTTTCAAGACCCGTGCCAACGGAGCTGAGACGATTCAGAACGGTACCGAAGCGCACCTCACGCCACCCCACCGCTGGGGACCCACCGCCCAGGGCAGCCACCATCAGCCCGTGGACTACCTGCGTACGGCCAGAACCCGCCGTTCGGAACCAGCCATCTAGAGGTCTGCCGTGCCGCGCAGCAGCACCCCAGAGACGTCCGACTGTCCATCGTCCGCTGGGATGCGGGACGGTGGCTGCCCTTTACGGCAGGAGGCGGAGGGCTGTGCGCGTCGCATCGGCGAGCAGCGCGCCGTCAGACGTGGCGCCAGCGGCTCCGCGGTCGGACAGCAGCGCTATCACCAGGGGGCGACCGTCCGGACGCCACGCGACCGCGACGTCGTTGCGGGTGCCGTAGCCCCCAGCGCCGGTCTTGTCGCCGACGGTCCAACCGGCAGGGACGCCGGCCCGGATGTAGGGCCCGCCGGTGGTGTTGCCGACCAACCACGTTTTGAGCAGTTCCCTGCGGACCGGTGGGAGGGCCTCCCCTAAGACGAGGCGGCGCAGGTCCGTGGCGATCGCCCGCGGGGTGGTCGTGTCGCGAGAGTCGCCGGGGACGGCGGTGTTGAGGTCGGGTTCGGTCCGGTCCACGTTCGTCACGGTGTCGCCGAGGACCCGAAGGGCGGCCTCGACGGCCTGCGGGCCGCCTAGCTGCGCCAGCAGAAGGTTCTCGGCTGTGTTGTCGCTGTACTGCAGGGCGGCACTGATCAAGTCACGCAGGCGCATGCCGGTGTCAACATGCTGGCTGGTAACGGGTGCGTAAGAGAGCAGGTCGGTGCGGTGGTAGGTGACCGTCCTGTCGAGCTGGGCGTCGGTCGTGCGCTGCAGGAGGATCCCGGCGGACAGCGCCTTGAACGTCGACGCGAACGCGAACCTCTCGTCGGCCCGGTGCGTGAGGGTGTCCCCGCTGCCGGGGTCAAGAACGTAGACGCCGAGGCGCGCGTGATACCGGTGCTCCAGCTCGGCGAACGCGCTGTCGGCCGCGATCGGCGGGCGGGACGGGGAGGCGGGCGAGGTCGAGGCCGTGGTGGCGGCGGGCTGGATCGTGGCGGACGTCGAGGAGCAGGCAGTGACGACGATGGTCGCCAAGACCGCCAAGACGGCTGTCACTCGACGTCGGGCAATGCGGAAGGAGTGGATCGGGTCAGCCTGGGGACCCGCACCTATCGTGTCAAAGACCGGATCCGGGTATCTGATGCTGAACGGGCATAACATGGAGGCGTGGACCTTGTGGGCGCGTGCCGCGTGTTCGTGTACGTAGGCGAGCGGGGCAGCTTCACCGACGGTGCAGCGGCCGCCCGGGTGCTGCAGTCCGTGGCGAGCCGCCGGGTCGCGACTCTTGAGGAGCACCTCGGGGAGCGCTTGTTCGACCGGACGGGCCGCCGGCCGTCGCTGACGGCGTTCGGCCAGGACCTGCTCCCGGCGGCCAGGCGACTGGTGCACCTGGCGGACGGTTTGCAGCACGACGCCGAGCAGGCACGCCTGCGTCCGTTGACCGTCGCGATGCCGGAGGTTTGCGCGACCCGCGAACTGGCGGTGCTGGATGCAGCCGCCCGGGAGAGCGGCTCCCCGCTGGAGTTCGTCCACGCGCTCCCAGGGGACCGGCTGCAACTGGCGCAGACCGGCCAGGTCCGGGCCGCTGTGACCAGCGTGCCGCCCACGGAAGCCATCTGGCTGGTTCCGCTCGGCGTCGCCGGCAGGCAGCGCAGCACCAGTGCGACGTTCAGGCTTGAGAGCCTGCGACCGTCCCGCTCTTCGTTGGAGGTCCGCCGGTTGTGGCTGCAGCCCGAGGACAACGTTCCGCACGTGCGCGATGAGGCGGAGCGGGCCGGGCACCGCTCCGGACTGCTGCCGGCGCAGGTGACGATGGCCTCGTCGTTGACCGTCGCCGTGTCGGCCGTGCTGCGCACTCGTGACCTGCTGCTGTCCTCGCAGACGCAGGCCGTCCTGCTCGGCCTTCGGTGGCAGCCGATCCGCGACCCGGCGCTCGTGCGGGGCTACAGCGTGCAGGCCGCCCTGCCGACCGACGCGGCCCGTCTCGGCGGACGGCTCGGCAGCGATGTCGGGCACTGCCTCGGCGGGAGCGCACGTGCCGCCGGATGAACACCCACCGGCTCATCCACGATCTCCGGGCCCGTCTCGACGACGCGGGACTGCGGGGGTCCGTCCTTGCCCGGGACCTGCGCACCGGAGAGCAGATCGGCCTCGACCCTGACATCGAACGGCCGAGCGCCTCGCTGGTCAAGATCCCGCTCGCGGTCGCGGTCCTGGACCAGATCCGCCGCGGCCAGCTGGACGGCGCCAGGCCGGTCGACGTGCAGCCGGGCGCAATCGCCACGCCCGGGCCGATGGGCATGAGCCGCTTCCGGCACCCCGCTCGGATCGCCGTGGACGACCTGCTCTACCTCAGTACCGCCGTCAGCGACAACACCGCCGCCGACGCCCTGTTCGACCTCGTCCCACCCGCCGCCGTCGCGCACTTCCTCGCGGAGGCCGGTATCACCGGGATCACGGTGCGGCACCGCCTGCACCTGCTGGCCGAGACACCCGTCGAACGCTTCGAACAGGACCAGGTCCAGCTCGCCCATTCCTTGGCGATCGGGGCCGGCACCAGCAGCCGGGGACACCCCGTCCGTCAGCTGGACGTCTCCCGGTCCAACACCGGCAGCGCGTCGGCGTTCGTCGGCCTGCTGCACGAGCTGTGGGTACCCGTCCGGCTGCACCCCGGACCCGCCGCCAAGGTGCGCGCCCTCATGCGTCACAACGTCGTCCGGCACCGGCTCGCCCCCGACTTCAGCGCCGACGACATCACCTGGTTCTCGAAAACCGGCACGCTGCTTAACCTGCGCCACGAGATCGGCGTGGCCGAGCACGCCGACGGGCAAGTCATCGCGGTGGCCGTCATGACCGAGTCGTCCGTGCCCGCAGCCGCACAGCCCGCCGCGGAAGCCCTACTGGCCGGCGTCGCCCGACGGCTCCACGACCACCTGCGGGTTCCCTGAGCCAAGCACAGTCACCACAAGGCGGACGTGGCCATCCGACGCGTGCCTGTGAGGCACGGGTCCCCCGCCGCGCGGGACGATGATGTCGATCAGGCAGTAGGTGCCGGCCGTCTCCGAGCCCCACATCAGGACCGTGTACGCCTACCAGGCCCAGGTGCGCCACACCGTCGTCGTCGGGGAGACGACGACGACCAGTTGCCGTGTCGGGTCATTGTCCGGGACCGGCCCACCGGCTGTTCCTGGCTGATCGGCCGTGGGGAGTCTCCCTTCGGTTTCGTGGATGGGAGGCGCTGCCTGGTGTCGGCAGACCTGAGCCGCTGGTTTCCCACGTCCTTGCCGCGCCGGTCGTCGGTCTGCTCGCCGACCGGGCGTCCCGACCCCGCCTGGTTGTTGCGAGCGCGGCGCTGGGATTCGGCTGCGCGCTCGCCGTCACCGCCGCCGGACTCGAACGGCTCCCGCTGCCGGTGGTCCTGGCTGTTCTGGTCGCCGGCGGGTGCTGCGGGCCCGCGTTGACCGGCGGGTTGACCAGCCAGCTGTCCGCTCTGGTCCCCGGGGAACGGCTGCTCCGCGCGTTCGGCCTGGACTCCTTGACCTACAACAGCGCCGGCATCATCGGCTCCGCGGCTGCGGCCGTGCTCGTTGCCGCGACCTCGGCCGCGCTGGCTGCCGCAGCGCTGGCCGCCGGGGCAGTCACCGGCGCGGTGCTCATCGCCGTTCTGCCATCCGGGCGCAGCATCCGAGCCTCGGAACACCCGGCCCATCGCCCCGTGCCGCAACAGATCCAGGTCCGCGAAGCTGTCCGCACCGGCCACCATCCCCGCGACCACCGCGGTGACCTTCTTCGCCCCCGGGCACGGTCACGTGCCCACCGATCAGCTGGTGCAACCCGGCCCGCGCCACCACCGGAACCAACCCGGCCACACCGAGCAGGTTCGGGTCATCGAACTCAGCCGAAATCCTGTGCCAGACTCCCATCTACCGGGTGCTCCTGTTCCTGCGCCGTGCGGACCCTCAGCAAGTCCCATCGTCGCTGGTCACAGGGGCACTCGTCTGTCACGACCCGCTAACCCCGCCGGCGGATCCAGGCTGGCTCAGGAGGTTGTTGACGGGAGGCGGTGGGTGGGGGTGTGGCCGCCGAGTGCGGTGTGGGCTCGTTCAGTGTTGTAGTGGTTGAGCCAGTGGTCCAGGGCGAGGGTCCGTTGGGCGGTGCTGGTGTAGGGCCGCTGGTAGGCCCATTCGGTGAGCAGGGTCCGGTTGTACCGTTCGACCTTCCCGAAGCTCCTATGGCTGTCAAGCCGGTGTGGTCGCGGTAGCTGCGGCGGGTGGTGATGGCACGAGGAGTCGGTAGATCTCGCGGACGATGTGCCGTTTGAAGCAGCGGATGATCTCTTTGGTGGTCTTGCCCTCGGAGCGGCGTCTGGCGGCGTAGGCCCGGGTTCGGGGGTCCCAGGCCATCCGGGTGACGGCCAGGATGTAGAGCGCGTAGTTGGCCTGGCGGTTACCGCCGCGGTTGAGGCGGTATCGGCTGGTCTTGCCCGATGACGCTGGAACCGGTGCCACGCCGCAGAGGTGCGCGAAGGCCGACTCACTGCGCAGGCGGTCGGGGTTGTCGCCGACGGCCGGTGATGTGCCCTGCGTTTCTCGGACGTGGTCATTTGTGCTTTACGCCGCTGCTCGGTAGCCGGCATGAATCTCACTGGGCGTCTGGTAGCCCAGGCCGGAGTGCAGTCTTTCGGTGTTGTACCAGCTATCGATGTACCTGGTGATGTCCCGGATCGCGTGCGCACGCATCGGGTAGACGGTGCGGTGGACGCGTTCGTTCTTCAAGGCCGCGAAGAACGACTCAGCCATCGCGTTATCGTAACAGATGCCGGTTTTCCCGGCCGAGTGGCGGAGTCCCAGGTCAACCAGAGCGGTGTGGAACTCGTGGGAAGTGTAGTTACTGCCGCGGTCGGTGTGGAAGATGGCCTGTTCCGCTAGTCCCGTGGCCGCGGCTCGGCGGATCGCGGTCGTGATCAGTGAAGTACGGTAATGGTCGTCCATGGCGTGGGCAATAACCTTCTTGGAATAGCAATCGATGACCGTCGCCAGGAACAGCCAGCCCTCCCAGGTGGGAATGTAGGTGATATCCCCGACGAGTTTTCGGCCCGGCGCGTCAGCGGTGAAATCCCGGCCCACCAGGTCCGGGATCGGGCCCGCCGCGCGGTCGGCGCGTGTCAGCCCCACACGGCTGGGACGGGGCTGACAGGGCACAAGTCCCAGCTCACGGGCCAGGTGACGGACCAGCTCCCGGCCCACAGTGACTCCTCGGCGGGCAAGCGCGGCGTGTAACCGTCGATAGCCGTACGTGTCATCGGAACGGGTGAACTCCTCGAGCATCAGGGCTTTCAGAACGTCACGTCGCCGGGCGGTCGCAGAATCCGGACGGGCCCGCCACGAGTAGAAACCAGACGTCGAGACCTTCAGCCACCTACACATCGAGGTGACCGGGAACGGGCAGTTGGGCTCGGTGAGCGTGGTGTCGACGAACTCGTACTTCTCGCTCACCGGGGATCCTGGGCGAAGTACGCTGCGGCTTTTTTCAGGAAGTCGTTCTCTAACTTCACCTCCCGGTACTTGCGCTCGAGCTCATGAAGTCGGGCCCGTTCACCCACGTCCAGCCCGGGTTCCTCGCCGGCATGGTCACGGCGGTAGACGTTCACCCAGTTCCCCAATGTGCCGTCACCGATCTGCAGCTCCCGGGCCACCGCGGCAATCGGCCGTGACGACTCGATGACCAGTCGGACAGCGTCCTCACGGAACTCTGGGCTGAACACCCTCGTAGCTCGACTCACCTGTTTGCGACGTTGGTCGCCGAGTCGGACAACGCGGGCAGGGTGTCCTCGCCGCGGACCAGGTCACCGTTGACGCAGAGGCTCAGGACACCGGCCTGGAAGCCCTGCGGGGCGCCTCCGGTCAGGGTGAGGGATCCGTCCGCACCGACGATCTCCATCCGGAAGAGGTTGTCGCCCATCTGGCGGCCACCCGCGACCTCGACTGCCAACACGCCCCTCTGGCGAGCTGCCCGTGGACGAGCACGAGGTCGGGGACGGTGCGGTGCAGCGGGGTCTAGACGGTATGAGCGAGGCCTCAGCCCTCGCTCATACCGTCTAGCGCCAGAGCTCAGGCGGATGACGAGAAAGCCGAGATCAGGTTGGCCAGCTCCTCTGGGGCCTCTAAGGGAATTAGGTGCCCCGTGTCTGGAATAATTCTGAAGTCGGCACCCGGAAGATATGGCATCAGGTTCTGACGCAGAGACTCCACGGGCTCCACATGGTCATTTTCACCAGCGACGATTAGCGTCGGAACATTTACCAGCCGCGTGCGCTCTGAGACGTCCTCCGCGATACCGCGGAGTGGCCATTCAGTGCGCGCACGGTCAGCACTCGAACGGGAATCTGCGGCGACTCGTGCCTTGCGTTCGTTGGAGAGCGGTGCGGCAGTGAGAATGTGGTCTCGCGCTGCGGCCACTGACTCGTCGCTGTCGTAGGCGTGGGCAAGTGCTTGCTGGTAAGCTGACGTGATCTCCGCCGCTGGTTTAGCCGGCCCGGATCCGACCAAAACCAGTTCGCGGAGACCTGCGGGGCGGGTCGCGGCGACGAGCTGCGCAACCTTGCCGCCCATCGAGTGACCGATGAGCACATAGTCGCTGACGCTTGCATCGGCAAGAACGGCGAGTGTGTCGTCGGCGAACTGGTGCAGTGTGTAGGGGCCGGGAAGGCCGCTGGACCGGCTCCACCCGCGGAAGTCGATCGTGAGAACGTGGCGGCCGGCGAGGCGGCCAGTCACGAGATCCCAGGTCCGAGCCGAGCCGCCCCAGTAGTGGAGGAAGACCAGCGTCGGTCCAGTCCCTTGGAGGTGATCGTAAGTAGGCAACACGGGCTGCTCGGTCACGGGCAAGGTCGCTCCTTTGATGGTCGCTCCTGGGCAATGCCTCTCTTCTGACCACTGCACCGCGGAGCTGAGTCCAGCGCATTGGCCGGAGGGGACGTCGGGTGGTAGATGCTGGACACGTCACGAAGATCAGGCAGATGACTTGGCAGCCCGCAGAGGGTAAGGCGATGCCGGTCGAGGTAATGACGTTCAAGCGGTTCCGCAGACTTAACAACGGCGGGACGCAACGGGCTGACTTTCCCGTCCTTGCCCTCATTGAGACGGGACACGGATCGCTCTCGATTGACTTCGCGACCTATCCGCTCACCAAGCGGTCCGTGGTCTTGATCGGGCCGGGTACCGTGCACCGTTGGGAAGAGACGGCTCACTTGGCAGGGTATCTAGTGCTGTTTCTCCCTACCGCTCCGGTCACACAAGCAACCCGTGAATTGTTTAAAGCCCCGGATCTAGCCTCCGTGTCCATCATTCCAGACGACGAGTGGCCGTTCGTTGCGGCTGCGATGGAACACCTCCGAATCGAGGTATCCGTCGCGTTGACCGGTCCGACGAGAGAGATGTCCGAGATCCTAGTATCGGCTTTAATCGCCCGAGCCAGGCCGCCGCAGATTGGAGCTCGTCTCGAGAACACCATATTTTACCGTTTCCGCTCCAGCGTCGAGGCGCACTTCCGGCTGCACCACAAGGTTGGCTTCTACGCACGGGCCTTGGGCTACTCACCGCGCACTGTCTCGAGAGCTGTTAAACGAGTCACAGGCCAGACAGCCAAGACTTACATCTCTGACCGCATTGTTCTTGAAGCTAAACGACTACTCGCGCACGACAGGATCACCGCCGCCAGATGTGCCTCCGAGCTCGGCTTCCTCGACGCTTCCAGCTTCTCCGTATTCTTTCGCAGCGCGACTGGGCAACGACCCGGCGCATGGCAGCAAGACTATGTCACTCATTGATGAGTCTACCGGGTGTCAGTCTTACACCTTAGGACGATGTGACTAGTATCGGCCGATTCATTGCTCGCGGAACCCCTGGTTCGAATTGGTGGGTCCAAGGACCTATTTCGGAACTAAGCGTGGGACGTAAGCAGGACGTACACAGCGTGGGGGTGCCCGCCGGTTTCG
>JAABUI010001205.1_pt1 | contig 15429 bp, 10 predicted proteins | sample 5559111 | NCBI WGS metagenome assembly JAABUI01 (sample SAMN10711870, study PRJNA513365) | rock metagenome | isolation source: Antarctica rocks | place: Antarctica: Victoria Land, Buttleship Promontory
ATAATCCCTCGATTATATTCGAGCTTACGTAAGAAGACTAACACTAGAGGATTCTATATAGCGCAGAGCGCGCGTGCTTATACGAACACGTCCGCTTTATCGAGAAGAATAAATGCCTTCTAATAATAGGCAAGGCAGAATATCTGGGACAATCGGTCTTCTAGGGGTTAGGGATCGTTGCCCAGCTCCCTAGCGGAGATCTAATGCGTCAGAATAGTCGAGGCTATAGGCTAGAAAATATACCGAGTAAAGTAGTCTGCGAAGATACTCAGCGAGACCTTCGGCAGTTAGGGTCTTACTAACTCCAGGAGGACTACTAAAGAACGTTAGTTCATTATAAAGGAGGCGAGAATGCGGCACATTACTATAGAAGTATAATTAGACCCTACCCTTTCCCTTCTATAAAGTCGTCGAATGTATTGCGCGATGTCCGGCCCGTATGCGCTTCGGCAAGAGCCAAGATAACTTTTTTCTTCTTAGGAGATATAGTAAGATAAGTGAAGGATAACGGGTTCCAGACGATATCCGAGATGTCGTCTACGGCAAATTCAACTTCACAGGTTATTAGTAACCGCAACATTAAATTGCAACAGAGCGATATACTTACACTATTGTTTATTACCAAAGCTCCACCCAAACGTAGTTAGGCTATAGATTAATAGGTCGTCTTCTTATATCTCCTCCGGGTCTAAGCTATTACTCTTAACCTCGTCAGACTACTTATCGGATCCGAGGATTAACTAGCCGTTACTCGACGTATCCTACTTCGCTAATCCGTCTATCCGTAGTCTAGCGTAGTTTAGATTAACCTCGCGAAAGCGAGCTATATCGACCATGATTCGGCTGTTAACATGAACCTTAATTACTTCCCCGTTCTATATATAGAAGGCATTCCTATAATATTAAACGTAATACACGCCTATTAGGGTGGCGAATCGTCTTCCGCACCTAAGTAGCTAGGTCCTTATACTCGTCCTATCTTTATAGTATACGAGAGGGAAGACTTCAAGGGTTTTAATACGTTTCGCACCCCGAAATTTCCGAATCGTAAGCGCCGTCGAGACCTCGCCAAAAACGTGTCCGTCGTAGTCGAGAAAGCGGCACTTAAGACGGAAATATACCGTCCCGTTAGACGTTGTTATCTCCTCGCCGTAATCGTATTTAAAGTAACTTAGCTTAGCAGTATTAAGAAATGTAGTAAATATTATAGATTTAGGCTTAAAGAGAGCCTAAAGTAAGTCGTACGTAATCTTACGGTCCTTAAGAAGTGGGGCGAGACGATCCTTCGTTAATGCGTAGGTACTTTGCATAAACCCTAGCAGTAAGTCGAGATACTTTAAATCCGTAGTATCTTAATCGCCTCCTTCTCTCAGTTTCGCTTAATGCGCTTCTAGGTCGGAGAGGTAGTAGTATAAGAGGTTTCGCTCGATCTACACGGTCAGTTAAGTTCACCTAGTAGAAGATAAGAGTCTATACCGTAGGCGCGTCTTCTTTAAGGGATATTCCACGAACATCTCGCAGGACGGTTCTCAGTACATCTGCTAATCCTTTCGATTTAACGTTAATAAAGAACGCTAGATCTCTAGTATTCCTGTCTAAGGCATCTTCCTTAGCGTTAAAGACACTCAGAATGCTACTTTACTCACCGATTCGTACACGAACGATAAACATATATTCGTCTAGATCGCTCACCTCATCCGTAGGCACCGAGGGCTTAATTATCTTATACTTATATATCTTATTATCCCAGCTATTAATGACGCATTAGCAGAGCTAACGTGCATAATACGGAAGATATACACTTCGTCGACCATTTTATATTCTACCTTCGAGGCAGCTCTCTTTAGTTCGTCAGCTTAAGTATTATCTACAGCTTCAGCTTTAGTCTCGTTTCTAGAGTCCGATTTATTAGCTACTTAGACAATCTCTACTAATGCCTACTTAAGGTCGTCAACTATAATGCCACGCGAGTTTAGCAGTAATGGTGGGCTGCTTAGGGGGGTGTAGGTGTGAAGGAGCGGAGAAGGCGGGGGACCGAGAGATAGTTCGGGAGGTTTCATATTAAAGAATTAGATCGTCGATAGTAAAGCTTTAATAATGTAGGCTTAGAAGGAATAATAGCTTATTTTCGTAAAGATGTAAGTAGTAATAATAAATCTAGCTCGTGAAGAGCCCACACCTTTATATATTCATCTATCCTCCTTCTAGTGCGAATCCCCCTCGCGATCTAAGGTTCTCGCATTAATAGTAGCTTACTTAAAGCTCGGTTTACTTAGTCTCCAGACCACATCTTTTACTTAATACGGGAAGGTGCACATATGAATATGGTTATCCTCTAGACGGAAAGCGTGTTCCTACACTAATATTACGCTTAAGCGGTAGAATATGCAGTGATAAACACTACATGTCGAGATCAGTAGCTTTACGGGGGATGACAAGAATCATTCTCGTATTAGCCAAGTAGAAAGTTCACTGAATTAGGTTAATAGATCTATAAATCCTATAAAACTAAGAAATTACAAAGTTTCCGCATTACTCTATACTAAACTAATACTTACAAAATTTCAACTTCGTCAATTTCTGCAAAATTCTTTCGTAAACCTTTCTAAAAACTACTATGCTAACGGCTTTAACCTTGGAGTTAGAGGCTCTAGCTAGGAAGGCGGAGTATACTATAGAGAAGCTTTATTCGACGAAAGCTAAACTAACCTAAGAAGAGTACCACGTCTTCGAGTCTCTAAGCGTGCGGTTTTCGGAAGTAACGGCGAGATTTTTAGACTAAATTAATTAATTAAAGGGAGAATATACAGATTAGGTTAAAGGAGAAGGCAAAAATCTCGTTACCCGGGCGGAGTTAGCGCGCGCAAACCTCATCGCGGACGGTTAGCTAAAAGGCGCTACAACATTTAGGAGAAATTTGATATTATTTTTCCAAGGTCCTATGGAATCCGCTCTTAACTCTAGTGTAGTCAGATCTAGGAACAAGCAGACTCGCAAAAGATGCGAGAGAATCTATTACTTAAGTCCGAGCGGTGTTATTTCCTAGGTAGCAGCTTTTCCGCCTACGGACTGGACAGCAGGTTTTATGAACGATTAAGCGTTTAACTATCTTATGGATAAGATAGAGCCCACTAAAGCATATGCGTGGCCAGCTAAGGTTTTCGAAATGCTGCACACCTTTAGAGCCGAGGGCACGTTACAAGGGTCTAGCAATTACCGTCAATTTATAGGAGGTTAAATCTACTTAAAATCCGGAGCTGGACTAAAATACTAATAAATCGCCTAGCTCTTAATAATCAAAAGGTTCAAATAACTTGTTTAACGCGACTAAAGAAGCGCAGGCACATTAAAGATGGACAGGTGGCAGTATAACCGCCACGTCAAGACCAGCCCGTTTACCAACGAGATCTACCGGTCTCTAACGACCTTATAAACCCTATAATAATAAATCAAAGGCAGATCGGACGAACTTTATCAATACAAGGGAGTCAATAGGATGAGAAGCTGGGAGTCAATAGTGAGTTACATACTAAGTCGACAGAGGATTCTGTGTTAACTCGTGGTAAAACCACCGTAAGCAGCTATAGAGACAGCGTTTCTAATGGCCCCAGACACCTTTCAGATGTTATAGAACCTCCACCGTTAATCTTCTACACGAAAGCTCCATTCTATCATTATAACGCTTCCATACGAAGATCGTATTGCGTCACTTATACTCTCCATCCCACGTGCGGATACGGTCCAATTCGCATATTAATTTAACTTAGAGAGGATCTTCGACTCTAACGCTACTTCCGCGTAATAAACTTCACTTCGACTGACAACGCTTTAAATGGACATCTAATTAGTATATATCCCATGTACACTCCCTTCTTCCGCGTAGTTTCCTATAGTACGTCGGTGCTCTACTCCTTCTAAACCCTAATACACCTAATAAACTCGACTGGCGGCATTAGTCTAAAAATAACTATACGCTCTTTCATATAGCTTAGAAAGGGCCTTACGTTGTACGGAGTCCATTTTTCTTTAATATCAACTTAGGACTCATCGAAACTGATTCTAAGCTAGATGAGAACCAGGTCAGCTTTAGGTAGATTCGACTAAGAACGTTATAAGATCTAGACCTTAGCCTTAGCCTCGGTTAGAAGCTTAGTATTATCATCCATAATATTCTCCTCTATCTATACCACATATTTTATAGCCATGACCGATCGGCGATAAAGGCGAGCAGAGAATTCTTATACAGAGTTTTCTATTCCGTCCTAACGAGAGCCGCACCGGGAGAGAGGCTAGGTCTCTATCTAAGCTCGACGGATATAATGAAGGTATAGGTAGTGCAGAGAGTAATATACGTCAGATAGTATCACCGCCGACGTCGCCTAGGAGCTAGGGTTGTTTAGCGTATAAAGGTCGAAAGAGTTAGTATTAAATGTTATAGAGAAGTAAGGCAATGTTATATTCCCCTCGAATAGGGCGCTCTAATAAAATAGGCAGTAACGAATCTAATGGTGCGGAAGGTCTAATTCGCGCAGAGTTTATTAGCCTTTAAGTTATTATCATCGCTAATCATCATTAAGGCTAGGGAAAGTTCATGAAATACCGCTTCGAGCCGTTACTAAATCAGGTGTTACGGACGTGTGATCTTACACAGGTGCGATGGGGGGTGGTCAAATAATAAATTTTTGTAGTAACGAAGGGCCGGTTAAAAAGGCTTACCCCGCAGAATTTTATAACGACGACTATATGACCCGAAAATCAGGCCCCTACGCTGCGACGTGTTTAGAGGTGTAGAAGTAAATGCGCCTAGCACGTATAAGAGGTGCAATAAAATTAGACATACTATAATATAAGCACTCGTAGATGCCTAACGTCGGCTGCGCCTCGGGCTTACGGTGGCGGAACCATTCTATAAGGTGGCTAGGAGTTAGCTCACTTCTCCTTTCCGCCTCTATTACAGCTAGCGTCATTTTAACGGATACTCCTATCGACGAATTAGCCATCATAATGATAAATTAGACAGTTGTGATAGATGCTCGCTTAATGCTAAGTTGCTACGGCCTAAGCACTCTAAGAGATATAACTATGACACGATTACCATGCCGTGAATAGACATCCTATATCACGCGCTCCTTTTAAATCCCTTCTTCTTTACTTTACCACTCGAAGATTTTCTAAGTGTCCTAAATCCTCACGTATCATCCTCGTCGACAATAGCAGCTTCGGCAGGCGGCTTAGGCTCAAAAATAGCGGCTTTAGCAGATGGTCTGTCACGCGAATCGTCGCATTTTCTATCTTTCACCTCCACGTCTTCGAATATTCTTTGCTTTCGCTCGTATAGTATGCTTAATAAATCGTGTATATGATACTTTTCTATATTTATATTAAAGTCCGCCTTCTCGTCCTTAAGTCTAAGGGGTATACGTGCACCCTTTTATCTCGTAGAACATCGCTAACTCGATAATCCTCCGAGTTTATTCGCTACCTTAAAAGGATGAGGATGAAATCGTAATGGGAGTGCCATCGAAGGAGATAGGAACGCTTATAGGGGGGGTTATTCGAGAGACTATAGTAATAAGGTCGAAGACGGCGTTCTAAATATCGACATCGGAGGCTTATTTAGCGATAAGTCGTAACAGCGTACGGTAGTATTCGTAATTATAACGGTCGCTTTAAACGAGTCCGAAAAGTTTTGATAGCTTAGTGGCTACGTTGCTATTTCCGATCCTTAAGCGAAGATTAAGTGCCACCTCGTAGCCCTATAAGATAGAGAGGAGTCGCGATATTACTTATCGAGGTCCTTAATCAGAACTGTCGATAGCGCTATCGTAAGAGAGACAACCGGGCCTATAAGTCTACTCCATTATTCGAAGTGGCTCTCGTAAATGATCTAGAGAGTTAGCCGCGATCATGACGCGATCATCTAGCGAGAGGTTAGCCATATCGAAATAGGAGGCGCCAGGCCTAATCTATACCGAGTCTTATATCTTATCGCGTATTACTAAACGAGACTGCGGGCTATAGTAAATATAAAGTCGATAGCGGAAAGGTTAGAGATAAGGAGGCAGCACGCGACATTCCGGATAACTAATAGGCTGTCAAGGGCAACTAATCGCTCCTGCGCTAGAAGTTCTAGTACCAGTGCCACTAACACCACCCCAAATGCTCAACCTCGCAGCATACTACAGCTGCGCCGTCATCGAGCATTTCTCATACTCCAAATCGCCAGCTGTCCGACCCCAAATGCTCGCTCTCCCACCACCACGATCCTCACCACTAGGGTTCTCATCACCCGCTTCGCCCTTTATACCTTCTACCTCTAACCCCGTTTCTATCTACTCCCCTACCCATCCGCCGTTCTTATCGCCGAGCCTCCTATACCTATGTAGACCACAATAAGACAAATCACAATACGCTTCGTAAGATCTAACGATCCACACGAGCATAGACACTCGACAGATATAGATCCAGCAAGGCCAACACGCCTTTACAATGGTCGCACAATCATCCGTCGCGGCTTAACCAGCCAATATAAACCTAGTCGCGAGACTCTTTATAATCGGGTATTAGGAAACTGTCTTATACTTATGCCGGCGGGACGCTTATTCTCGTAGGCGGTTTAGAGGATTTTCCAGGTAATTTAAAATGGTTATAGAATCAGGACATAGATCTAGCCATTCGATTATAAATTCGTTTTTCGGAAGGTGTCAAGCTCCGGAAAAATGGAGTAAGGTAGCTAGGGAGAGGATTTCAGTATATACGTGACGAAGCCCTAAATGGCAATGCGCGGAAAGCGGACACAGTTATACGCCGAGGGATTATAGAACGTACCTCTTTATCAGGCGTAAGACTAGTCGGAGAAGGAAGTTAAAATAGTTACTCTTAAAGCTCCGGTTATTAACAAAGGCGTTTTCTCTCTTATAGACGTTCGCTCTTACGAATAGGCGTAAGCGACTTTTTTCGTTTAATACCGCGTAGTTGTGCTACTATAGGTTGTCAGCTGAAGAACGGTTTAGAATATATAGTGGCTGTTTTACCTTAGTTTTTCAATAGGTCTAGTAAAGGTTGCTACCTATATCTCTTAACGTCTAACTTTGCTCGTAGTAGGGATATAATAATTAGGAATAAGGGGACGGGAGGCGCACGTCTTTATTACCGCTAGTGCGTTATAGGATGGTATTACGAACACGCCGACGGAAGGTGTAGTAGTTAGCAGGCAATGAAGCCTTAGCGGCGGCACACTTTTAGGGCTGCGATAGTAACCTAATTTATTCTATAAGTCATCGGGATCATCCGCCGCCCGCCTAAAACACATCGTTCTACTTTTAGATTAGCATTCACGCTCATCCTACCTAGTCTCAACCCATCCAGCGTAACAGCATCGATCAGATGGCGAGGAAACCTTTCCATACGTTTCTTAACTTACATAAGAGATGGGAGTCCATTAACATTACACTATAATCTCGCGTCTCTCCCTCACCCTCGTCTCTATAATACCGTGTTTAGAATCGTTCCCGACTCCATCGCTTACCTTAGCTATTATGAGCTACCTTCGAAGTCGGCCTTCCTCCTCCTTATACATCTCAGTCATCTCTTAAATAACGTCTATACTCAGCTAGCCTTTAAGATAGATGAAAATGAAGGAAGATAAGGGAGATCCTACCGGGTTATAGAACATCACCTCTAGTTTATAGGCATTCTTTAGACTTCCACAGGCGGAATATAATTTATAACTTTCGGCCTAAGACTTATGAGTCTTACCGTGGCACTAATTAAGTGGGCAGGAGGGTGTAAGTGCAAATGCCCACTACGCGTAAATAGGTAGTCTGCATCTACAGGGTCGAATTACCACGCCAGTGATGCGTCAAAAGGCTATTATAATTATTAAAAGCCCGAATACATAATATAAGATGAGGCAATAATACGTTCGAAAGCTAATAAGAGATTACTAATTAGTGAGCTAAGTCTCTCTTTAATATAGGGGAGTCAGTCTGTAACTGCGATTCCAAAATCGCCTACTAATCATTGGTTCTAAAACCCATTCCCCGACTACTTCTACGGAAACACCTCTGCATCTCTCCACATCGTGAGGATCAGCTTTCACTCAATTTATACTACACCAGTCAAATGCCTAAAAGAGCTTAGCCCCCAACCCCTCCCGACTTACCTACGGTGCCTTCCGACTCGAGAAAGAAAGCATACTACCCCGCCGGGAATAGGGTTTATTATTGTCGACAGGGCAGTAAGAATCCACTAATGAATCCCTTTAATTAATTCGTAACTAAACTCCTATAAGGTAATATATGGCGGACGGGGACAGTGGATAATAGAACCTCTAGTACTTAACTCTATATTGTATGTCACCTCGTAGAAGTTTTGAACTTTTACGTTAAGTGCCTAAAGTTAATTACATTCTAGATACGGGACGACGCTTCTAGATAGAAGCTAAACATCAATGTAGAATATATACGGGAAAGAGTCTAATCTTTATAGAAAATGCGAACTAGGGGTATCGGCTTACTTTAAGGTTATAAATCTTATTCTTTATAGATTTCTAAGAGCTTTTTAGCAGCTTTATAGCTTAGGTATCTATGATCTAGTCCGCTTAAGGAACATATTAATAGCTTAACGTCGGGCTTAGGACTCGCTCGTTTAAAAGGGGAGAAATAGTAAGCGCTATTAGGGTTTTAGACAGTTACTAATCCACGCCCACAATTTCTTATCCGCAACGAAGATATTGCCATTACCTCTAATCCCGTAAGCCGATAGTTTATAGTATCGCAGAGACTACTAAGAGACTAAAGTTAACTTTCTTACAATCGTTAGTCTCTATATATCGTCACGGAAGTATTCCCTCTCCAATCTAGCCACCTATTCTATTCCCTAGTCGTCTTCTTTTAATTCGTTACGTAATAATATATATTGCTGCGACGACTGCCTTAAACGAAAGAATTCTAAAATGCCTCGATCATGATTTCTAATAGAATCCAAGAGGGCTTTAAAGAGATTATAATCCGTAGTTAAATCAAAGTTCAAAATACGAGAGAGTAGCTATATCGGACGACTACAACTTAACGTCCTACACAATGTCATCTCAGTTTCGCTATTTTCACGTTATATATTCTCTTAAACTGCGTATCGAAATCCATTTTCAAATACAGGCAAAAGTAATACATCGACTTTATATCGTGATTGCGGTAGACCAGGGGCGGTGAGGAGTATAGACAAAGGCATAGAGGAACAGAATGCCCAGTCAATTATATATATAATATTAAAACCTTCATCAACGAAGATATTATCGACGCTAAAGTCAGGGTGGTGGAACGAGAACCGGTGTTTACAGTCGTTCGAAGGAAATTTTAATACGTCGTTCGTCCACCTTATAATTATTTCTGAAAGCACCTCTCTAGTAATAACATAATCGGTCCTATTTTCTAAACCATCAATCTTAGACTACACGGTAACGAAGTCACTCCACCAATCTAACGCTTTCCGAAATCCAGCATAGTCATCGTACTCACTTCGCGCGGGAATAGGCGCAAAGAAGCAGTGATAACCTAGTTAAAGATATTTCACATATTCTAAAAATGCTAAGACATGAGCCTCGTAATAGTCCCTCTTAGATTTAAAAGCTCCACGATTGATATCTCCAAGTAAATATCGTTCATTCAGCAGCAGACCACGGGATAGACAGGTCTTAATTTAAAATTTCCCATCTTCCTTAAAGAGTGATCTAGCCTAATCGAAACCAAGTCGAGATAGTTACTATATAATGACGCCGAGCTGGAATATAATCTTTATCTTTTGTTCGTAGGACACATTAGGCTCATCTTTCTCTAAGTCCTTCCATATACGCTATAGAGGCGAGCCGTGAGCTTTACTTATAAGGATATATAGGATGCCGATATCGTTATCCCTAGAACAGCTATTTAATTATTAGCCCGATCCAAACTTAAATAGGGAGAATGGCTTACCTATATGCAAAGACTTCAGGAACGGGGATTATGCTATTGGCCCTGATATATATAAGAGTAGCGGCTTCACTAGCCAACAGCAAGAGGTTCGTTTCATCCGACTTAATTACACCGTCGTCTCGTAGGGAACGGAGCACCCACTCCACCCCGTCACGGAACGAAACTAGGATTATCCAGTTAAAGCTACCACATACTAGTACCTAAGAAGTGTCGCAAAAGCAATGCTACCCTCTACGAAGCTTACTTACGAAACGGCAAAGAGCAGGCGTATTAAAATCAGCATATTAGAAGATGCTTACGCGTTTACACTTAGATGGCATAACGCGTGGAGGAGGCTCTGTGCTCGGAAAATGGTTATAACTTAGTAATAATAAGAACATGAAGGCAATGCATCGCCAGAAGTTGCCAGCGGACTGGGATTATGTTCGTAGACGTAAACAGCTAATCGGATAATACAATATCTTACGTAAGTATACCAAGAATTTTAGCTTTAACCCTAATCTAAAATTAGGGAGCCGTGCGCGAAGTGCTACTATAGCTCGGTGCCGATCACAGCAATTCCTTACTAGATAACCATAACCACCCCTTACCAAATATTAGAGGCTTTTAAAACGCTCCAAAGAGCCACTAGCTACAAAGATTCGTAGTAGAGCGAAGATATACCCAGCCGATTCTATAAACGATTAGCGAGGTGGGATTCTTAGGGCCATCCGGCAGCGGAAGAGGTAGCGACGGTGCCGGAGTGTCGATTAGTTCTATTCGGGGCCCACATAGGATTAGTACACCGGTGGGCGAGTATAAAAACATCCTCATAATCGCCAACGGTTTCGGAATCGCTACACATTTACCATACCTAAAGCAGCTAATACACGGCTATAATACACGTAAGGTTCGCGCCCGTCATATTTATTTAGGAGAAGAATTACTCCTAGGAGCCCCCTACTCACCAGTCCGAAAAGCTCCACAGAGGCCCCCTCTACCAGGCTTTAAGATCTCCTAGGAACCCTCTCCCAGGAGTTTACGGTGCCATAGAAACTTTCCTTACCGCTGCTGAGCTTCTAAAATCGATGCATAGTCCCTACCCTTATCTCCGTTACCAAATAAAATTAAATTTACAGCCGTTTAGAAAGGCTCTCAGGATTATAGATCTAGCAGTAGTGAACTCTAAAGTCGGACTAGAGCCTCTCCCAAGCTTCATACCATGTGAAACGGATATAAAACGAGTAATTATCTGGAGATGGCCTAGTATCAGGTATGCTTACGGTAGCTTATAGTAGTTTTAGATACGAGGCCTCGTAAGGCTGTCAGACGAAGCTTCTAGAAATAGACTTCCTAACCTCGAGGTTGGGAAGTCTAACTTAACCGATCTAGCTTATCAACTTCAGATCTAAGCACCGTATTAACATGGCGCTTAAAGTGCCACGACGGATATATAAGCGACTTATTACGGTTATTAATAACTTAAGAAATGCTGTTAGGCAAGAAGCCGTAAGAGCTTTCTTAGTCTCTCTTACTAATATCGAGCCCGTAGAGTTTAAGCCGGAGGCCGTAAGTTGCGACTCCTAGATAGAGTTCATTAACGAAAATTTTATAAATGATGCCAGCGAGCCTTTATAGTCCACGCCGTCATCGCCTTCCGGCAAAATTAAAGATCTTTCCTTACAAACGATAGGTTCATAGACTGAAGCTGACACACCTTATCTAGTACCATCGCCTCCGACGGCGAATCCTCTATCCCTCGTAAGGAGCACTACGCTAGGGCCTTGCGAAGAACCTACAGCGCGTTAGAAGAGAAGGAGTTCCGATGACAAAATAATAGAAGCAGTCGTGTAAGGCTTACCACGGAGCGATCTTCTAGATTGCCTTAAAACCTATTAGCAGGCTTTAACGATGGAAGGAATATATACGATGCCGTCACGTGAGGTGCTTACATAGACTCTAGAAGGTAGCTCGGAATAAGCTCGTCGACTACAATGTCATCTCGCCCTCCGATACTTAGATATTAAAGACGACCTACATTAATAGCGACGATCCATCGCGGAGAGAAGAAACCTAGATAGGTATAATGCCTTCTTTACCGAAGCTCAGGCCAAGCAAAGGGTCAGGAAGTATATACGGCGTAGCGGGGAGAGGAGTAGTAGTAAAGCACATAAGGACTACCTTACTCATATCTACGCGGATCGAACTCCGAAATATTATAAGCGTGCGAAGCAAGGTCTTTAGAAGGACCTACGGAATAGGCGACGATAGTCGATACTTATCGATGGCTTCGTTACTGACAACGGCCATAGTATATCCGGGTTAGGATTAGGTTTTCTCTTACTCTATAGGCCTACCACCGCCAGGAAAATGTGATCTACTCCCCACTCAATAGAAATACTGCTAACGGGTATACAAGATATAATACTACAAAATACAGCGATCCTTTTTAGAAGGCTTTCGTTACGTATATCCACTGCTTACGCCTAGACATGCTGACGATATATACGATTCTACGGTTAGCAGCGGGAAGCCTAGTGCATAATAGTAAGCTACATAACGACCTCGACTTAAAAGCTATAGCGCTAGGCTTAAAGCATTATATCTAGGAAGAGAATATTATATAGTGGACCTCGTGGTGAGCATTATAACTATGCTAAACTGCTAATATAGTCCGAATCATTATGGCCTAAGAGTCATCCGACGATCGCACCGAACGGCTTCCTTCGGAGACAATCTTAGCCTAGGGACTCGTCAGCGCTTATCTAGACGGTGTAGGAGCAAATATTCTCTAGAGCTTCCGGTCTTACTAAGTTGTATTTAGGACGGACCAATAAGTCTTAAAGAAAATCTACGGTTAATAAGGTCTAGAAAAAAGGGAGCCAACTTTAGCTTCCGTAAGGTAAGCAAGGGTAAGCACTAGATTTCTCTATACTTCTTCTTATAAACATTAAGTAAGATCAGTCCGAGCTCAACTTTATTATTAATCTACCTTATTCACCCCGCGACTACCTAATTATACTATTAACCTTATAATATACCCTACGCAGCTAAAGCAAAAAATCAGCAATTCGCTCGAAGGAAACCGAACTTAATAAAGAAAGCTAACTAGCTAGCGCGATTATGCAACGTAGACGTAGCACTAATCATCCGCAGGAATGGAAAGTATTATACTTATCGATCGACTAATTATAAATAGTGGCCTCCTAGCATAACAGAAATCGTACGTATAAACCTAATATATCGATCTTAAGCTAATTCCAGCTTAGAAAGCATCGTACCCGTTACCTATTAATCTATTATCTAAAGACTTTAATTACACCGTTCGTAAAGTACCGCATAACTCAAATGTGGAGGACCCGTTAAATAAGAGGTCTGGTTCGGTTGAAGCTTCGGAAGGCACATGAATATTAAGGGATCTAATGTCGGCAGTAAGAATAATGCGATATAGTAGCGACGTTAAGTAGGATGGGTAGAAGTAGGATAGAAGAAGCAGAAGGATAGGAAATGGGCATACGTTGGCCGTTAGCTATATAAAACTTCTAATATATATATAGCAAGAATATGATGTTTCCGCAGCTAGTACTAGCATTTCTATCGTCATCCCAGCAGACACCTTAGCCCTTTAACTAGCAACTTCGTAAGAGATAACTTAATAACGCGCTGAGACGAGAACTCATACCTAGCCTCAGACTCGATATCCCTGATTTCGTCTATACCGTCTAAGGACGATTTTGGTTAGACTAAGTAGCCTATAAGTATATTGACTTTAAGACCTTTTAAAGTAGTTAATAGCATAGGCAAACATAGATACGGCTTATATCCTATAACTTACCGGTGGATCTACTAAGGTGCTAGTATCCACCTTATTAGGTCCTCCGCTAAACGGAAGATAGACGTTGGTATTATTGCATATTAAGGACTGAGCAAAAGAGGCGATAACTTTCGAAAGTGGTCTTTAAAGTATATAGTTACCGCTCGAGGAAAGTATATACGCCTATAAATTCCTTACCTTTGCTAGGTCTATCATCACGTCACTTAAATCATCTTATAGCAATCTACAGAAACGTAACTATTGCCTCGAAAACGCTTCCCACACTACTTACAATTGCTAGGCCTCCTTCCGACATTTCATCGCTACTAACCCGTAGCACGGTCATTCCTTAGCTTCTTAGATGCTCGCCCAGTTATTTAAGTAAAGGAGGTAGTCGGTGTAACTTCTTACGAGCCCACAAGGCTTAATAGGCTGTCATCTTAATCCAGCATAAATATAGACTCGGCGTTTAATTCCTAAGAACTCTAAAGGCCTAATTATAAGAAAGAAGCAGATTAAGAAAGGTTAAAACTAATATCGGGCGGTAAGTCATCGACGGCCGAGCAGAGTCTTTTATAGTAAAGGGGCATCTAATTATCGTAGACATTCTTAGCGAATTTATAGGCTATCCATCTTTCTTTGCCATCTTCGCTAGTAAAAAAAAATAATTTAATAGGGTGTCGATAGAAGGTAGTCTTATCCCCTTCGATCACGGGGTAGTAGCCATAGATTCTCACGGAGGTATAATCGTGCGAGATCGAAAAGGCTAGGATCTCCCGGTGAAGCTCTTTCTTACGCTTCACCGCTTTATAGAGCTCGACGACACCTCTTACGGCAATAGTCATACTATAAGCGTTCTGTCAGTCAGCGACATTAAGTGCCGCAGCACTACACTTCACCTCGCAGGTGAGGAAGGGAAAGTATATCCGCATTATGGCCATAAAGTAGGTAGTGGATTTAGAGCCGATCTCACCCATAAAAGGCTCGAGCTTTTTAAGTTATTCCTCTATAAACGCAGATCGCCCGAATCCCACGGAGTAGTCGGGTTGCGGACGAGTACCATAAAAAGGGATTATACTATTCCAGCCTTCGTTAACGCTTTCGTATAAGTAATTAAGGTGGGTAGCACCGTAGATAGCTAGGTTTTGCGCCGAAGGGACGACTAATCGAGTAATATCTTAAATAATTATGGCCTCGTTCCTATTTCGGATCTTTTCGCAAGTCTTATCGAGTAGGTTATCACGAAATAGCGAGTTCTAAGGGACTATCTACTCGGAATAAAGTAGCCCCTCTAAATGCTCTTACTTATATCTATCTTTAAATTTATATATATAGCTACCCTTTTTCTCTAGGCTAATTTTATACTCTATAGTCCTATATTAAGTACTCTTAACTTCCCTCGGCAGTTAATTACTAGGTGTCTAAAGGCTAGGTTCCGAATTCTTACGGCGAAGGGAAGATAAGGACTTCTTCCTCGTAAATAGATATTATAAATAGTGAAAACCGTGCATTAGTCTAAATGGCTCTTTTAAGTAATACTCTTATAACTAATCCCTTTATTCGAACTCTTCCCGAGATCTACCCCTTTCGAAATCTTCCCTTACCTAGCTATCTTATTCGAAGTACTCCTTACGCCACCTTCCGTTCTAAATCTAATACCGGAGA
>JAABUI010001210.1_pt1 | contig 15399 bp, 24 predicted proteins | sample 5559111 | NCBI WGS metagenome assembly JAABUI01 (sample SAMN10711870, study PRJNA513365) | rock metagenome | isolation source: Antarctica rocks | place: Antarctica: Victoria Land, Buttleship Promontory
TGGGGGTGTGGGGATGATATCTAGGTATTTGCTCTATTTGCACCAAATTTGAGGCTGATTTGTGTGTTTTCCCCGCCAAATTCGCTAAAACCCGAAAACTGAACCAGACTTTTGCATACAACGATATCGTGCCCCTGAAGTCATGCTCAATGCACGGTGGACAGTTGCGGTAGATATATGGTCTCTTGGTGCTACAGTAAGTTGCTACGGCCTGTATCGATAACTCTATGGGGCTGGCTGCTTACTATAGTCGTAGGCGATATGCTATCTCCTACGAAGGCATGTCTTCGTGCCTCATGGTCTTGAACCGAGCGATGAGCACTTTGCTCTAGCTGTGCTGGTCTTGCAAAACCAGTATTTTGGGCCGTTTCCAGAGAAATTTTTCGAGCTTCTTGATGATGAGGGCGCGGCCATTCTCAGATACGTATTAAACCAATGTGGTGAGAAGACATGATTATTTTCCATGGCTGATGCAGGAACGATCCATCCAGACGATCAACAATTTATCCTTTATCTCATGAAGCCTGATCCCAGAGATCGGCCATCAGTAACCGAGGCTTTGACGCACCCGTGGCTCAAAAGCGTTCAAGGACGAACACTTCAAGGAATTACTAGCCTTTACATAGTGGTAACAAGCGCTATATTGGACTATGGAAAATCGATACACCTCGTAGCATCTACACCCTTAGAGCTTATCTAAGGTTCAGGAGTACAAACTCTCACAATGTACATACCCTCCGTTCGCGAACTTATGATGGCATATAGATACGGTTTGGCAGATGCAGAAGAGGAGAAAGCGTTGAAATAAGTGTAAGAACGTCAGAAGAGGATCGACCTTGTTAGCCTTAATGAAGTTCCAGCCCAGAGTAGAAGGAGCGGCACGATGGAAATTCTCTGATTCTCCTACACTTAGACTGCAGCAGCCTCGCCTTCATGACACTCACCGCGATGTTTTCGATCTGTCGAGTGAGAAATTGTCGCTACCCACAAGTATTCTCGAACCTTCTTGCTGCGCCTCATCCTTCCGCATAGCATCCACTCTTCACTCCCAGCATCCACTTGGGTCTCCCACCACTTCGGGCTCCCAGTATCCACTTCGGGCTCCCGCGCCACTTCTGGCTCCCCTCTGCACCACCAACAGTTGTTCACCCCACCAGCCGCGGTGATGTTGGCAATGACGGGGTCGATCGGTGCATGGCTTTGTACATATGAACAAGATTGCGCTTGTACATGGCCTGTCAAACCCTCCTCAACGCTGACCCTCTGCACTCATCGGCCCGACACATAGACGTTTCCGTGCGGGAATTAAGATGGAGCACTCTATCTCAGCGATGGTGGAATCGCTATGTACGGAGTGGGTTGGTGTGGATCGCCATCGCTTCCCTTCTCATAACGTGGGCGATACCCGTCGCATTCACAGGCTTCCTGTCCCAGATTACCATCCTCGGAGACTCCGTATCGTGGCTTCACTGGATAGCTGGCGCTCCGGCGTGGCTGAGTGGGATTATTCAAGGTGTGCTGCCGCAGTTGATGTTAGTAGCACTGACCGCATTGCTGCCGCTGGTCCTGCGCATTATCACGGGTTGGCAAGGTCTGTCAACGGAGACGACCGTCGAGCTGTCGCTGCAGGAATACTATTTCGTCTTTCTCTTCGTGCAAAACTTTCTCACAGTGTCGCTTTCATCCAGTATTACGGCCATCGCTCAAGACCTCCTCCATGACCTGAACTCTGCACCCGCGTTGTTGGCCAGAAACCTTCCCAAGGCGAGCAACTACTTTTTCTCCTATCTCACTTTACAGGGTCTTTCGGTGAGTGCAGGTGCCTTCCTGCAAGCCGAGGGTCTAATCAACTGGCTTATCCTCGCCCCTTGGACGGATCGCACACCGAGACAGAAGTGGGAGAGACAGATGGGTTTACCGGAGATTCGATGGGGCACCTTCTACCCTCTTTACACGAACCTCGCATGTATTGGTAAGACGCTCGCACCTTTGCCGACGCCTCTGCTGATAATTTAGGCCTGACGTACTCAATTGTCGCTCCCCTTGTACTCCCGTTCAGTGTCGTCATCTTCAGCTTATTTTGGTTCGTATTCCGCTACAACCTGCTCTACGTGTCGGCTTTTCCGTACGATACTGGAGGTCAACTTTACCCGACTGCTTTGAAGCAACTCTTTACAGGCGTCTACGTGATGGAATTATGCCTGATTGGTCTTTTCCTATCTATTCGCAATGATCGCGGTGCTTTCACTGGTATTGGTCAGGCCGTCATTATGATGATTGCCACAACATTGACGGTCATTTACCAACTGCTTCTGGGAAACATCTTCTCCTCAATTCTCAAATATCTGCCAGCCTCCACGAAAGACAAGGAGGATGAGGGAGGAGAATCGAATTGGAATCACTCCTCAGCACCTGCGCTCGATCATTTACGATATCTAGGGCACACCTGCTATGGCTGGATGAGGCCTTCCCAGAAAGTCCCCCGAGATCTCCAAGAAAGCCTTGACGAGCTCGCACGGAACGAACTCGACGTAACAGATCGGCGTGGGTACAAGCATGAGGCTGCTGACCATCGCAGCCCTGTCGTCTGGATTCCGAAGGACGAACTTGGAATCAGCGAAGATAAGATCGCCTACGCCAGAAACTTCGTTTCAGATATCAGAATCAGTAATAAATTTGCAGACCTTGATATTAAAGGGCGCTTGGAGATTTCGCAGAATGTCTCTAACACTGATATCGTTCAATAGATAAGGTCTGAAGCTGTTTTGCTTTCCTCGGCCAGCGTTTACGGAGTACCTTGAAAGCCACGCCTATGGTTGAATATCTGAATATTGTGGGCATAGATGGTTTGGTTAGCTGTCATACATTTCGCAGGCTCGCTTACACCTGCTTTACTTTAAAAAAATAGCAAACCTTGGCCACTTCTGACATTTTGCTTGTGTTTAACTTTCTGCCCCTATATTGAACAATCGGTCAATCTGATCACCCTTTCTCGTTGGCCGTTCATATAGCCCGGGAGCGTTTCGCCTTCTTCACTTTTCCCTTGGCTTCTTGCTGCAGAATGAGCGAATTGATAGTGTCAAATTGCGCTAACGACGAGTACAGGACAAGGGTTCGCTTTTGGATGCTACTGTTCGAAAGAGGCCCCTGTTATGAATGCTAATGTCTGGGGCCGATTGTGGATGCTATCGCAAATTTAGATCATAAATCGACAAGACTGACTCTTGGTCTGCCGAAAATGTTTGAAGACGTTCGGATTCTCTCAAAAAAGGACCATTAACAGACATCTCAACATCTACAATGCATGCTCGAATTCTTAAGGTAAGGATGTCCGGCATATTCTTCGAAAGACTGCTGAGCTTCTTCCAAGTTTGAACACTCTCTTAGGAGCTTGCTGGACGAATCAAATCCTGAAGAGGACGATAATGTAAATCGCAAGATCATTGACGTCCTTCAGACCGAGATTCTGCGACTCTCTGGGAAAGGGCGAGAAACTGAAAAGGACTTACAGCCTTCAGCGGCTCATTCGCAGCCAAACACTACGCCCAATACGACTCCGCCAAACCACAAAGCAGGGCTAGTCTTCACTCGAACTGTACCCCGAAATAAGATTGACATCATTACGACTCCCAGTAACCAAGCAAATCCAGATGGTAACCGTTCCTCGACGGCAGGCCCTACGGCATCCATTCACTCTCAAGAGGATTCGCAAAATGCCTCGTCACATATGTCGACGGACGAAACCGAGACAGACTGCAATGAATCATCTCCAGTGGTAAACCCGTCAGGTATTTCCCACCAAACCATTCGCTTCAGCGATACCTCACTAATACTGGGAGACGTTACGAACGATGTTGAGCAGGAGCTGCAGGAAGTCGTCGGTGTTATAAGCGAGGCTTGTCGAATCATCGTGTTCGTGGGCGCCGGAATTAGTACTAATTGCGGTATACCTGTGAGTATTGATCTATGCTTTTGACCCTATTGAAATAACAATTATCCAGGACTTTCGGTCTGAGACCGGCCTTCACAAGACGAATCGAGGTCTCTTCGAGAGAGAAGTGCTCGATGACGAAGAAAGAAGGAAAGAACTGTATAAATGCTTGATGGAAATAAGGAACAAAGCGAAACCCGAGGATCTGGTTCAAACGGATACGCATCGATTTCTCCAAGTCCTTCAAAGATCCGGAAAGCTCCAAAGATGTTACGAGATTATCGGACATGTCGCCTCTATCGCCTCTCTTATCGACCTTAGCGCTAAGGTCGTCTCTCGACTATATGACTTCACCTCTAAGTCCTCGGACGTTCCTGAATCGTTTCGTTCTCTGTGGATCCGGTTGCCTTTACTGACGGCAACACTCCAACACGTCTTGTCTCAGGCAGAGAGTGGCTGTCTTCCCAACCATGTGATGAAAGCGCTGAAAGCTATCGTCGATGATATTTCCGAGCAAGTATCAACTGTACAAATATGTCTGTCTAAGATCCTCCCATCCGATGGTGCCTCGAAGCTAGAGCGGGTGTTGAACATACGCCTAGGAGAGTATGTCTCCTCCATGACTCTTGGGAGATCAGGCCTAAGAGAACGCGGTTCTTGGGAGACTCCGCCTAGAAATATAATTCTGATAAACGTTCTCTAGTGTGTGACGACTACCCTGTCCCATTCCAAACTTACCTGGTCTAATAGCCGTTACCAGGCGCTTCGTCATTTGGGACGCGCCAGATAAAAGAGACGGAAACCCTTGGTTCCGAGCGACGGACAGGGCAGACGTAATACATGTATTCTCTATGGCGTTGGGGGAAACTGGGAAAACGCAGTCGGCCATTGCCCATATGCGGAAGTACAAGGAGACATAAAGTGCGATAATTTGGGTGCTCTGCGGAAGAGATTTTGGCATGCTTCTCATCATGCCTTCCTGAGCCTTCAAGTTCTTCAGCGTCTATTCCGTCACTGCTAGTCCTCGCTCCTCCACTTTTCACAATGTTCGACATTCCTTCCATGGCTTAAGCACTTCTTTTCCATGCTCGTGCAAAGGAGCGAAAGCCACTTGTTGGAGACTTCATTCAACTACCCTGAAACGAGATTTGATCCACGAGTGATCACTGAAACATCATATCTCCAGTAATATGTTAATCTCCACCAACCTGGTTCTTCACATCTCCATAATTGTGGAGAATTGTACCCTCACCCTAGATGTTTTCAGCTTCGTCCAGCTCCTGAGGGTTACTACTTACAACAGAACGATTCTCCTCAGTCTTCATTCCTGCAAATTTTTTGATCGCTCCTGCTACACTTCGATAACCCTCGTCCTCGCGACGATCAAATTTACACATATCGATGTGATTTGCATGAATACTCGCATGATCACCACGGCCCGGTATCCAAGCCGAATCTGCTTCCACAACCTGTCTTTGTTAGCATGACATTCTATTTGGAGGATGCAATACTAGGAATACAAGAATTCCTCTGTACTTCAGCGTCTCAATAAAGAAGGCGACCCCAATGCCGCGTCGTTCGAGGTCTCTTTTGCGAAGTACATCAGGAAAAGCTTCTGCGAGTCTTTTCAGCTTATCAGAAGTTTCTAGTAGATCTTTGGTATTTTTGGTGTTGGTTTCGAAATAAGCATGAGCTATGTTCTGAAGAGTGTTTGCCCATTTGGCATGTCGAGAACCTCGGAATGGTGTCCCGAGGAAGACCATGCCTTGGATATAATGCGCGACGATTGACGTGTTGTCACTAGATGCAGTTCGATCGCCAATAACTAGTGCCTAAATGAAATTAGCGTATGCAGAAAGCTATGGAATCCTTGGCATCGCAATTGTCGCGCCCCCACCAAATTTAACACTGAACCTCGACATTCTCGATATCTTCGCTACTACCAAGCCTGTTTTCGTGTTAGAGAAATCAATCAAATAGGTAAATATGAAGCTGTTCAGACCTTTCACAGTGCTAACATCCTTGTAGCCCCCCACCCCCCCCCAGCCACCATGCCGTCGTCACGCCGAAGCCAGAACCTACCTCTGGAGGATCCTCTCACCCCCTCGAGAACCTCATCAAGATCAAAGAAACCTTCTGGCAAAGCCAAAGCAGACGCTGCTCGCAAAGCCAAGGCTGACGTCGCTGCTAGGACCATTGTAGACGCTGCTGCCAAAGCAAACACTGCGGGCGCTGCTGCCAAAGCCAATTGCCCTCGCAATTCCAAGGGACATATCATTGGTAATTCCAAAGCAGCGAAGAAGGCACGCGAGGCTCACGCCGTTGAGCTTCGGCGGCAGGCGGATGCTGCAGACCGTGTTAGAGCTCAGAGATCACAAGAGGAAAGGGCCCGGTCTGCAGAGGTTGCTCAATTTGGTGAAGAAGAGACTCTACGTCGTCGTAGAGAAGAAAGAGAAGCTAGAAACAACGCCGATGAACTTCTTACTTCGGATATTGAGGCTATGGAGTTGGAGGATCGAATTGCTGATCCAACGCTCAAGATTTCCGCCTGTCTTCGAGTCGATAAACGGCTTGAATGGTCAACTTCCGTAGGAACTCAGGCTAGTAGTTCCTTCAATATATGGGACTTCGAGCAATTGCTGAAGGATGCAATCAGCAAAAGAGACGGTCATAACAAGGGATGAGAGATCACTCATCGAATGGTCAGCGTTTGAGCTTCTCGATCAAAGGCCACCCGAAAGCTACAGTCCATCGATGATTTCACCGAAGCAGAGTGGGATAAGGTGTTAGAAATCATTGCTTCGGAGACCGCCATCGAGTATGATGTAAGGATAGAGCTTCAGGTCGAATCCTTGAAGATGAAGAGTTCTTTAAAGCGATCCTTGGATGTCTTGTCATCCGATCCTCTGGAGCCTTCGTCGCTCAAAGCAACAAGGATCACCCGCATCGATAAGCTGCTTGATCGTGTACGTATTCGAGCCGATAGTCTCGCTGCAGCCGGTAATTTTGATAGTGAGCTGCTTCATCGCTGGCAGTGCAACGATAAGCAATGCCGAAACCTCAACGGCTGGTGCTTCGTTGACTTTGCAGGCAAGCACTTCAATATGGATCACACTCAACAAGCACTCTGGGGCAAAGCCATCGCCAACGGCGGAGATGGCGTTACTATCGAAAGACCTTCTACCTCCGTCTATCGCTTCTGAACTGGCTCGCAAGGAGTGATGGCTCAGAACTCTCGACGATCACTGATGCATCAGGAAAGACAGGATACGCGAACAGATAGAGAAGAAGCAAAGGACTTCATGGGTAGATTTATGAGGTTCAACGAACAACAGATGGAAATGCGTTTAGCCGAGACCATGACCGAACAGATGAAAAGAATGACGTCTCGTCAAAGGTCTCCTCCACCTTCTCAGCCGATTACTCAACCGATTCCTCAGCAGCAGTGGCAACAGTCGCCTGTTAACAGTTCGTATCTTGCATATCAGCCGTCATCGTACTCACAATGACAGCAGCCTGTTTCACCCCCCTCGCTTCATCAATGGCAAGAAGCTTCGTCTTCTTCATTCTCTTCATTCTTATCCTTCGCTTCATCGTCTCGACAACAGCGTTCCAGTCCCATCGGATCACCTGAAGAGAAGAAATCAGTGATTGAACAGTTCTTTCTGTGGAAGATAGCTCGAACAACACGTCAAGCAATGAAGGATAAGATAGCTGAAGTGAGACGACTTGTGAATAATCAAATGTGGTGCATTGATGACTTAAAAGAGATGTCAGATTCTACAGCCTCTATATATCGAACAGCTATACAGCTAGGAGTTCCAGATGGAATGGCTCGAAGCTTCAAAGAAGATCTTAAAATCTTCAAGCCTCAATGGCGTCAGGCAAAGAATCTTCTACATATAGGACAAGCTTCGATTTAGATAGAATCGAAATCTATGTTACCCGCCTCCAGTTCTCTTTCCAACGCTTTGATATCCGCCTCAAATATATATCCACCGGCGCTATGCTTGAAATGCTGCATTGGAAACCGGTCACAGCGACTTCTAGCTACTGCATAGCGCAGAAACTCACCGAAGGAGCCCTCGAAGCTAGGCCATATCTCATGAAAGTGCCTTCTGACCCAGGCCTTCAGCACACTGAAACTGAGCTCAATGGGGTTGAAGTCCGGAGAGTATGGTGGCAGATACCGTACCTCACACCCGTGTGAGGTAATGAGTTCCTCGATACGAGCATTACAGTGTATGCTGGCGTTATCCATGACGATCACACTCCGAGCTGCTGGAAAGGCGTTGCAATGAGGCAACAGCTCATCCGATATTCATCGAAAGAAAGCTTCGCCATTGAACCAGCCTTCACGAATTCCTGTGCAGGGCAGATAACCGTCGATTGTATACGCCGGAAGAACACTTCAGGAATGTCCACGTCTTCTATCCGCATGGTAGCGAGCTGGCTCACCAACTGGTGCATACGCTCTATGACGCCAGCCCGTAGTCTCGTTGAAAAGAGTCTCATCAACGAAAACGAGCTGCTCAGCCGTTATATGCAGCAGCTCCGCTATCCAGTTAAGCCGTAGCTCATCGTTCCGTCTGATTCCTACTCGCTGACCTTGTTTTTCACTCCAGCGCCTCCTCTTCAAGATTCTGGATATCGTGGACTGATGCACGTGTAAACCCCACTCTTCCCATAGGAACCACACCATTTCTTTCTGCATAGCCCATGGCTGTTGCTCCAGATAAGCTATTAGGGAGTCTTCAGCGGCCAGACAGACCTTTCAAGGGGCGCCCTTCGGACGAAATTGAGGCCTAAAGGGAGAGCCATACATGAAGAGATTCTCTTGCATAGTATAAACGGTATTACGGTGACAGTGAACCTCTTCGGCGATGGCGAGGGGACACCAATGTAAAAGCAGAAGACGTAGTATCTTCGAGCGAAGGGCCGGAGCCAGTGAACCCATCATAGCTACAGAAGATCAGCAGTTGAAGGTCCTGAACAGCTTCATATTTACCTATTTGATTGATTTCTCTAACACGAAAACAGGCTTGGTAGTAGCGAGAATGTCGAGGTTCAGTGTTAAATTTGGTGGGGGCGCGACAATTGCGATGCCAAGGATTCCATAGCTTTCTGCATACGCTAAAAATGCTTGGCTCAACAATCTTTATAACCAAACCCGTCCACCCGTCCAAGGACCCACCTCTGCGCAGACAAGTCCCCCCAGACTATGCGCAACAAGGACGATTGGACGCTCAGCCTGATACAATCCTCAGTTGGGAGACTATTCAAGCGTTGATCCCTAAAGCTTACAGTATCAGCTGAAGCTCGCAGTTGAGCCAATTTATCACATTAGTCGGCTGCATGACTCTCAATTGCGCTGTTGGTAACCTGGCCGCTACCAAGCTTAATTACATCCGCATCGTAGCCAAAGGTCATGATCCGCGCGTTGGAAACATCGGTAGGGAGTATTTCTCTAGGCCATACGATGCCATTTTTGTCCCAAGTTTTTGTTCTATGGCCGAAAAGCCCGTGAACGAAAAGGATACTAAGAGGACAATCAATATTTTCCGGCAACAGCAGTGAACTTGCATTACTCGGTGTCCGCCTTCGGAGGATCGACTACTACGTCGATGCCGTAATCAGTCATATATCTAAATTTATTGTATTTCACAAACTTCAATGATTGCAATACTGTGTAAGGAAATATCGAGATCAGAAAAGCTGGGTGCACCATCTCCACCACCACTACTAATTTATGAGTATCTACCTAGATGTCTTCACCTACATCACATGATCCTTGAAAAGAGTGACATACACCTCAAGGAGCTCGAACTCGACCACTTCACGAAGATGGTGGCCTCACTTACGATCAAATCTACAAAGACACCGGTATAGCTACATTCACCGTTTCTGATATTTGCAACGCTTCTTCTGCAAGACGTACTGTTCACACATCATATTGGAAAGAAAGATGCGGTCGACCGTCTATTCTGACACCCACAGATATCAAAGAATGTGAAAAAGTCCCAGAAGAATGGGAAGGCAAGAGACTTACATGGGATCAACTGGCTTATTAAGCTGAATTAGATTGCTCTGGTATCACCATTCGAAGGGCGATGGGTACAATGGACTGGCATAAATGTATCGCCTGTAGGAAAGGATGGGTGAATTCTAAATTGGCCAAAATCAGGGAACAATACGCAAGAGATATGATTAAGAAATATCCAGACAACAAGGATTGGTTACATATACGATGGAGCGATGAGTTTCATTTTGGCTGGGGACCAGAAGGAAAAATATATATCATAAGAAAGAAAGGTACACGATATTGTCCCGACTGCATACAACATGCTTCAGAAGAGTCAGATAAAGAAGATGATAGAAAACGAATACATGTTTGGGCCGCAGTTGGGTATAACTTCAAATATGACCTCAGCTTCTATGAGGTTCCTTCCAACAACAACGGAAAGATGTCTTTACAAGTCTATCGTGATTGTATCTTGGAGCCTGTTGTCAAGCCGTGGCTGTTACAGATGTGCAAAGGCCTCATAAATCCATGGGTTTTGGAAGAAGACGGTGATTCTGGCCATGGTGGTAAAGGAAAGAAAGGGAATATCGTCAAGACTTGGAAACAAGACAACAATCTACCATGTATTTATAATTGCCCAGGATCACCAGATTTAGCTCCCATTGAGAATTGTTGACAGGGCCCTAAACAGTATCTTAGAAAGATGCCTTACTGGGACGATACTACTACCACAGAGTTGGTGGTAGAAGGATGGGACAACGTATCTCAGATATTTATTAACGAGAAGACGAGTAACATAGTAGATCGTTTGAACAATGTAATAGAGGCAAAAGGGCAGATGACAGGGCATTAGATAGCCGTAGATAGGTAATAAGTAGGTAAGGAGGTGGGGGGGTGGTTTTTGATGAGGCTTTTCCCAATCAGAAATTCCAGCCGAACATTTTTGATCACCGCGAGGCTGTCTAAGTTTTCGTCGGCTAAACATTCCGTCCCCAAGCGTGCAATTTTAAGTTCGTTCTCAACTATCCTATTACGATGTGATAATAAGATTCTGATATCAGTCCTTGCTGCATCTTACTCCTTGCCTTTGTCTGATTGCAGACATGTAAATACCATCAGCCCTCAGAGTAATGGTGTGCGGTTGAGTGCAGGATGATATCTCGGTCAAAGCAGGGGTATGCCAATTTTATCAACGACCGTGACTTCTTGAATTCAACTCTGGAATAGAATATAAATGGCGATACCGAAATCAAGGAAACTAAAAGAGACGCAGAGAATGCTTCAGAAGATTTATTAAAGACTAAGACACCGGTTTCGAAGCTATAAGAAGCCACCTCAGTTGATTTAAAGCGAGATTCTGATACAAACACGGAGAAAAACCACGAAAATCTTAAATTTAGGAAGCAGTAGGGCAACACACCGTATATGGAGGCGTCAATATTCACTGATCAAGGTCTACCACAAAGAGAGCTACTCATGGTGTTCTTGAATGCAATCGGGACTTTATTGAAAGATGGAATATATGTACGTGTTGGCCCTCCCGAGTAACAAGACACTCTTTGATAGGTCTCCATGAGAACCTGTATGACAAAGTAAGAAAATCCCATGAATTCGTACAAATCTTTATGAAGAGCTTATTTGGAATGGCTCTGACTCGTCACTGCCATGTGCCTGCTCCCTAGCATTCTTCAGCCAATTGTAGTTCTCATTAATGCAATGAAAAAAACTGGATGTTGTACGTTTCACAAGAATGCTTATTCATTATAACCGAAGTATACAGTAGGGTACGAAAGAATTATTCTTGCTCTTATCTTTTGCAAAGAATAAACATCTCAGCTAAATGTGCCGATGACTGAGGGATCGAAAGGCTTCCCTCACAGAAAATGACTCGAAGGCTGAGATGTATAAAGGTGCCCGGGCCTAAGCTCTTAATCAAGCCTTGCTAGACACCTCGGCCAGCTATAGCACATTGCTGTGTATCTTCATATACCATCCCTTTCAGTACTCTCGTCGCATTAAGAAATACGCAGCTCTGTCCTTTCCAAGTAATTCTGCGCTCAAGGCCTAGCCGTCAATGATATATGGCCAGCATCGATCTCTATAAAACTGACTTGCCCAGACGCATGCCCCATGACAATGCGATTCCCATGTGCAGCTGCGCAAGTTGCCCGATACTCAGAGGGAAGCCAAAGGATATCTTGCATCTCACTAGCTACTCAATCACCTCTTACCATCAAGCAAGGCGGAGACTCGAGGTATGATTGGCCAACATCGAGAGAAAAGCGATTGATGTTTATAAGTCCCCTATCTGTTATAAGATGCGACCCATCGGCGGAGAAAGACAGTTCGCCAATTAGTCCGTCCGTAGGCATTCTATGGATTGCCTCTCTCTTCTTGATATCCCACAGCCGGACCGTCTTGTCGCCTGATCCAGAGGCAAGAAGCTGGCCGTTGGGGGGGAATGTCACTGCCTTGACCCCACTTGTATGACCCTCGAGACTGCCCCGCAACGCTCCTGTCGCCGCATCCCACAGCCGGACCGTCTTGTCGTCTGATGCAAAGGCAAGGAGCTGGCCGTTGGGGGAGAATGTCACTGCCCAGACCCGATCTGCATGACCCTCGAGCGTCTGCAGCAATGAACTCCAATCCTCTTGCGTCTTCGGCAGTACGCGCATCCAGCCTGCCATCTCCCTCCCAAACAGCCGTCCAGTCAAGCTCTCCTGTGGCGCAAACACGAGCGCGGAGCAGTAGGTCTGGAGGGGTGCCTCGTCAACGATCCATCGATTGTATAGTGCAAACCGTCGTGCGTCATGAATCAGAGCATGCAGCTCAGGATTCCCATCGGGCTTCCAAGTCGGTCAGTATTCGTATATCCTTTTTCAAATTCTTGCCAGCTCACTTACCGTACCAGTGCAGCAGATGCTCCCGAAAGAACGCGTGCAACTGGCCGTCCCCAGCAAGATCCACCCTGCTGCGTCGAAGATGCTCCACCAATAGCGGCACGCGTATCGAAGCTCCCGTGGGAGGTATTCGTTCATGCGCTTCTCATCCACCTCCGCCGCCCGAGCCTCAGGGTGTCCCAGGTTGCATAGGTCCTGCTTCAAGGCTTTATCCATGAGTTCGATACAGCTTACAAACACCCGATGGTGCGTCTTACATTCGTCCACCCAGAGCTGCGCGTTCATGCATCTCTCCTTGCTCAGAAGAAAATCGTGAAAGGACGGATGCACCAATCGAACAGGACTGCCTTGATCCTGGGGCACCTCCAAAACCGGGTATAGGTCATTCAACGTCTCATCGACCTCCTCTTTCGGTTTGCCAAGCAGTCTGGCGAGAGCAGCTGTAGAAAGCGGATCGAACAGTATCACGATCGATCCAACGATTTCTCGAAACAGTTCCAGTAGCTCTTCTTTATCCTGGTCATCATAGTCCCCGCTTATCGACTGTACCAAGATCGACGTATAGATCTTGTCGAGCTCCTTCTCTGATCCCTTCATTACACTGTCTCCATCCAGAATCAAGGCTAATCTCTTCCGAGCGAGACGCCTGCCATCTTTGATGAAACGGCATGCCGTGGCTGCCCAGATGAACAGGCCCGCCGCTCGCTCCACCAGATGGGTCACATCCGACTCGCTCGGCCATTGGTCCGAAACGCCCAGGGCTTTCAAATCATGTCGAAAGAACGTCAACCGATCTTGCTTGGTCACGGACGAAGAGATGCTATGCAGCACAAAGTCATGATGTTGATCTTCCGGAATCTCACCAAAACCAAGGCGGATCTGGGTTTCCTGTCTACTGGTCAGGAAGAGCCTCAGCCGACCCTTCCCCAAGAATTTGGCTTCTGCGAAGAGCTGAATTATTCCGCGGACGTCGTTCTCGCTCTCACATTCGTCCAATGCATCGATCACGACAGTCAGGACCTTGGGGGGTCTAGCCTCCAGCTTACCCAATGGGCGCAAGATCAGCCGTGTCCACTGATCACGGAAGCTATGATAAGCGATATCGCGATATTCAGCCACAACCTCGCAAATGTACTCTTTGAGAAGGGCATTTTGCTTGGCCAGCTGCGTTGCAACGCTTGTATAGAGTTTGCTCGCATGACGCCGGTCTTGGAAAAGAAGAAGCTTGCACCGAGACGGTCTCGTTCGTGATATCGACGAGCTACCGTGCGCGCAATGGTGGACTTTCCCGTTCCGGCCATCCCATTCAACCAAAAGATGTGTTTGTCGTCGGATCCATCAGCCCATGCCTCGATCTGCGTCAAGATATCGGCTCGGGTGCCTGGGAAACATGTAGGGTCATGCCGGCGGTCGTAGGAGTTGAAAGCGGCTTGAGGAACGGATGGTAGGAGACTTAACAAATACGATGGGTCATCGGATAAGTTCCTGTAGTTTCATGAAGCTCGTATCAGCAGACAGCGAACGTAGACATTGTCGGTGCAGGCTGACTGATGGATATGCACATCGCCCTGGACGTTTTGCTGTCCAACCTGATTCGCGATCCTCCCATGATTCCAGAATTCGTTCGATGGATATCCGCGAGACGTCATGTCGCCGTGTCAGTCGAATCATCGGGATGAGGTCATTATAGAGGTAGAACGACTTCAGACGATTATAGGCGTGAGATGAGATGTCGTGTTGCACGCTCCCAGGCCAATTCAAGACTGTCGAAGGTTGCACATCGTTTATCAGCTCTATTACAGAATTGAACTATCAGCCCTATGCCTCTAGAGCGCTAGCGGGATCTTTGGCGTCTACCCATCGAAACAGCTCTATCGCAATCATAAGCAACGAACCCCTAGTCTATATCAATAGTACTCAAGTAATCGTGCCACGCAATCACCTACTAAAGTAGGTGCTGGCCACCCAAATGACGTACACCCCCCAAATGACGTTTTTTACCCCAACAGGTCTACAACCTCTTCTACTGAAGCCCCATCCTCGTATTCTACATCTAAAACAGTGACCCATTTGTCGATCCACTCCTGAGCTGGCTTGCCAGTTAATTTGAAGCCTTTCGCAATAGCTTTGTTCCATTTAATCCGAGCATTTGCATCCCGCTTCTCCTCTCGCTCCGATGCTCGGACCCGTTTTTTTCGCTCCTCCTCCACCCCAGCAGTGATTTTACCCCTTGCCTGTCGAACGGTTATTACCCCCCCCCTTCTGAGCAACAGATCCACCGAGTTTGTCCCTTTTAGCCTTCGCTTTACTGTGATTGTGAGTCGCTTCAATGTCACGTTCGGCCAAAGCAAGCGAGCTAGCCCCCACTAAAGATCCCTTTATATATCGACCAAATTTTTCGCGTAGCTCCTCCGATATATCGTAGTCATCTAAATCGTCTTGAAGCTCTGTACCAAGCTTCTGAATCTCTCTAGGTCCATGCGGAGTGGCCTCTATAGGGGAGGAGGATAGAAAAGGGTCTCGTGGAGGGGTTGACTCGGGGGGTT
>JAABUI010001213.1_pt1 | contig 15356 bp, 23 predicted proteins | sample 5559111 | NCBI WGS metagenome assembly JAABUI01 (sample SAMN10711870, study PRJNA513365) | rock metagenome | isolation source: Antarctica rocks | place: Antarctica: Victoria Land, Buttleship Promontory
CCTCGCATACATAGTCCATCTCGACACCTGTGTTGGACTCATCGCTTCTACGTCAACTGAGTCCAACCAGGTGAGTCCATACTCATTATGCATCGCTTCTACGTCAACTGAGTCCAGCCAGCGATCTACTCAAACAACTCTATCACTTCTTCATATCACCGACTGCGTGATATTCATCAAGACTAACTGAATATTGTTTGCTAGGTAGTTGACATGCCTCCGTGATGATATGAAGCATTAGGAGTTACTCTAAGACAAGTAATGGGACTAAGACCGCAAGAGGGTGGGTGGGAGAAAGAGAAGAGTAAAATGCCACATGCGGAATTAATCAGCGAATAGGCAAGAGCTGCGCTGCAGCCACCCGCCGCTCTCATCACCTTGCGGTTTGACTCGGTTAAATGGTACAGGTGATATTCGGGTGAGCCCGGCCGAAGTCGAGGGCTCCTTTCGCTATCGCAAAGGGAGAGAGGGGGTTGTGCAATTCTAGATGCTCAGGACCATTTTGTCTGATGACTGGCCTACCCAATCTTACGCGATGCTACCCGTGAAAGAGTCGACTGTCGCTCTCCAGCCAAAGCGTGTGCTTGATTGACTCCGTCAAGGGTCTCCATTAGGTCCGGCCGCTGCCTTACGCGTCTGATCGATCAACGGTCAAATTAGCTGGGAGGGTCCTTTGGATGATGTTGTGACTTCAGAATGCCGATGCGATCGAGCGAACCGCACTCAAAGTGCCCGCACACCAGGACTTCATGCGTACAGCTGATCGTACGATCGGGAGCGTGTCTCGTTAATCGATGGGTATCGTAGCACACTCGGTCTTCGGTCTGACTGAAATTCTTGTACGTACCATCAGGTACCAGCGTCATCAGAAAGGAGGCTATCCAACTCCACCGCCGGATCAGCTGATCCGAGAAGGCATTAGATTTGACCCGCGGAGAAGCTTGGACCATCGTGTGCGCGCTTCATTTTCCTCTGCTTGTCTTTGGCATACCTCGGCGAGGCTAGAGGGCCGCAGGTATTTCAATCCGGAGTAGTAGTGATCAACCCAAAGCAGTATTCCGCCTTAGTCCGATTCCTTGAATTTCAGGGCAGCTCCGACGCGAAATTATTATTATGGATTTGTTTCCGCTGCGATCACCAGACTAGTCAGAACCGTCTTCTTCCACTTTCTCCTCCATTCTCCATTCCATACAAATACCCTTCTGATCGTTCTTTGGCCTTTGCTCTGAGCGAAAGTCCTAAAATCAGCGCAACCGCCCACACATATCTCAGTCTCGAGCCACGGTGAGCTTCATCCAACCCGCATTATCCCCTTCACCACCTAGCCAACTACCTTCACGCCACCCACACACGCTGACGAGTCCGCGAACAGCTCGGGATACCAAGCAGCCAGGCAAGATGGTTCCGCCTAAGGGTCCAGATACGGTGAGTACCGACCTTCCTCTAATTTACCTTGTCGCAGCACCACCTCAAACCCCCGACCCCCGCGCACAGACCGCTTCTTCCTTCCCACATCTCTGTCGCGGTTCTCGAGCTCGTAAGCTGATGTTGTACCGTTTCGTAGGCGATGCCTGGTCTGGAGGGTGCCTTCAGCGCGCTAGCGGAGCGCGGCAGGAGCGAGACTCTCACCGGCGCGTCTTCCCATAACTGGATGGCTGCGCTGACCAGTATGCGTAGAGTACCACCCGCGTCCTAAGGGTAGCTGATTAAATCGCTCCAGTTTTTGCGCACATGCTGATGAATGATGCAGATTTTGGTTCGGCGGGCAAGGCAATCCAGGTGTACGCAAACATGTACGCCGCTCGGTTCAACAAGGCTGGGGGTGAAGCGCCGTCTGTCTTGTGAGTTCGCCTTCCTTATCTCCCGTCTGTGTTTGGTCTTGGCTGCGTCTCATCTTATCGCTCGAATCTCCGCCTTTCCTGATAATCTGGATCTCGAAATTTGCATGCTTGAGGCGCGGAGCCCATTGCGGAAATGCCCCCGATAATCGCGCTGACACCATGATCTCCAGCCACTACGATATCGAGATCAACCCCGTCGTCAAGGTCACGAACCAGAAGAAACCCAAGGAACTCATGTTGAAGATCTGGCACCAGCTCTGCGCAGAAGCAACTGGTGCACTCAAGAAGGCTCTCGATGCTGGGGCTTACGATACTGTGTTGGTTGGCTGACCTTTCTTACGGAACACGCTAATTTGAAACAGCAAGAACGTCTACACGCCATTCGAGATCTGCAAAGAGGGTCAGAGGGTATGCCCCCACACCTGCGCAGTCGCAAATCTGTGTTGACTTGTGTCTCACAACAGAAAGAAGTCATTGTTACACTTCGCGAGGAAGGTCGCGAAACCGACGACGACAAGCGTCGTTTCAAAGTCGTTTTTCAGTATGCAAATACACTCGATCTGGATACGATCGTCCAGTTCTGCAAAGGCGACCGCCAAAACGAGGTCGCGAAAGAGATGATGGTAAGTCGCCTTTGTATCTCATCGGTCATTTGGCTAACCAGTCGATAGCTCACCGCGACTCAAGCTATGAATGTGCTCTTCCGCCAAGACCCAACGGATAAATTCAAGCCGGTTGGTGCGCAGGGCAACCGCTACTTCGGTCTCGGTAATTCATCGTATCTCTCAACCGATCTAGGCTGATCTCTGCTTCAGAGGGTGCCGTTCCCATTAGCAACGGTGGACAGATCCTGCTTGGCTTCATGCAGTCAGTCCAATGCGATCAAACGTGCTTCTTCAGCTCACACAACCCAGGTCATTCCGCTTCACCAACTCCGGGCTTCCCGCCATGCAGGTCAGACGAGCTCTATTAAGAGACTCCCCTTGCTTATCGTGTATCAGCTCGACACGGCTCATTCCGCGTTCGTTGCTCCCGGTCTTTTGCACGTACGTCTTATGCCAACACCTTCTCCTAAACGCGCTGACTCCATCTCAGGAGGTCGCCGCTGCGCTCCTCAGTATGGGCGGCGGCGGCGGCGGCGGCCGTGGTGGTGGCCGTGGCCGTGGCGGTACAGGCTTCGACCGTGGGGGATTGGGCCGAGGTGGTCCTCCCGGTCATCAAGGCGGTGGCGGCGGAGGTGGTATGACGAGCATCAATCCCTCGCAGCTCAGGAAGCTCAACGAGATCCTTCGCAACGCGAAATTCACTGTCACTCACAGGCGAGTCACTCCAGTCACTGATCCCGGAGAGGCTGACTTCTACAAAGGAAAACCGAGAGGGTTTTCACCATGCGGTCTCTTACCACTCAGCCGGCTTCGGATCTTAAGTTTCTGCTTACCGGCCGGGACGGCGGTAAGGACAGGATGGTCACTGTGGTTGCCTACTTCAAAGGTGAGCATGTTCAAGCTCAACGTTTCACAATTCATTACTGTTGCAGAGCAATACAACGTCACTGTCACCAAGCCCCAGCTGCCATGCGTTGCTTATGGTCAGAAGAATTACGTCCCGTGAGTTATGCTATGAACGTCCTTGAGTTCCCGATTGACGTATATTTAGGATGGAGTTCGTGAGGATTCTACCGTTCAACTCCATCCCCATGCGATCCCTCACCGCCGACCAGACTGCGAACATGATCTTGGTTGCCGCTAAGAGGCCCGATGACAGGCGGAACATGAGTAAGTCCTGCGTTGCTGCCCCTCACATCTGAAGCTGAATCTCGTCCTGCTCAGTCACGCAATGGCGCCAGAAGCTGAACTATGCCAATCTCCCCAAACTCAAGGCATGGGGCGTGGAGGTCCAGAACAACATGTCGGAGGTCAGGGCCAGAGTGCTTCAGCCTCCCGAAATCACATATGGCGCCAACAGGAAAATGCGTGCGAACTTTGGGTCAGTGCCTCTCCGTCACAAATGTCCTTGTGCCAACCACAAGCAGCGGGTGGAATCTGAAAGGCGTCCGCTTCACCAAGCCCGGTCGTCCTCTCAAGTCTTGGTCTGTCGTCAGCTTCGATCGCTACTGCGGCATTCCGGATATGGGTAGGTCCTGCAGCATCCTCACGGCTATTGCAGCTGATCAACGGCTTGCAGACAAGTTCATCAAATAGTAAGGAAGCTTTAAGTCCAGAGCAAACACGCTGACAGCAGAATTAGCCTCGTTTCGGCTCTCAATCAGTCAGGTGTGTATCCAGCCTATTCTATCTTCCTTTTCACTAATACGCTTTGTCCAGGCTGTACTGTCGAAAATTCCAGTCCGAAGCTGCTGCAATTCACTCCAGACCAGATCAAACCTGGTCTGCAGAATGCCGCGAAGGAAGCCTATCTGCAATCCAAGGCCGACCCGCAGCTGATCGTCGTCATCTTGCCTGTAAGAGGATCATCGACCACTGGAGTGGCGTATTTATAGACTGTGTAAGGCCAAGGACGCATTCCTATACAGCGAAGTCAAGCGCATTGCGACTGAGGGTCTGACGAAGGTGGGCCTGTTATCATGATATCTGCTGGCTTGTACTGACAACGAGGTAGCCGGTCGTGACCCAAGTGCTCCAGGCGGCCAAAATCAAGTCAGACCGCGGTATCGACCAGTACTGCGGTAACGTTTCGATGAAGATCCATTGCAAGCTCGGCGGTGTGACTCATCAAGTCCTCATCCCGGCTCTGGACGCTAAGACGATGATGATCGGAGCGGATGTTCGTATTTTAGCAATACCAGTTTTCCGGACCTTCCTGACTGGGCCTTTCAGGTGACTCACCCGCCCCCTAAGGGTGGACCAGTACCTCCTTCGATTGCGGTGTCGGTCAGCACGATTTCGGGCGAGAACGTGAGGGTCTGCGCAGCTATTCGTCTCCAAGAGGGCCGAAAGTGAGTCATCCCAGCATCCCGTAACTGCCCATTTGAGCGAACTGGGATTCAGAGAGATAATTTCGGACTTCCAAGACATGATCTATACTCATATCAAGGTCTTCGAGAAGAACACCAAGGCAAAACCGGAGAAGCTGCTTGTCTTCAGAGATGGAGTATCTGAAGGACAATATGGCCAAGTGGTTGAGTGAGTACTCATCATGTCGCTGAATTCGCAGCTGATCGGGATTCGAGGTTTGAGATGCAAGCTATTGAAGACGCCGCGGCTAGGTGCGGCGGAGGCTACAAGCCGAAGGTTACGTTCGTCGTCTGCGCGAAGAGGGTGAGGTTCACAATCATGGTGGCCATAATAGCTGACATACGTCGTAGCACCACATGCGTTTCTTCGCAAAGAGCCCGTCGGATGCCGACAGGACCGGCAATCTCCCGCCAGGTATATCATTACCTTTTCGTCTTGTGTAAATCTCATCAAGCACAAGGCCTGGTTGTCGATCGCGATGTCTGTCACCCGCAAGTGATCTCTCTAGATACTCTCTGCACAACTGACATTGGCGGGCTGAAAGATACGCGTTTGACTTCTTCTTGCAAGCGCATGCTGGACTGCAGGGCACCGCTCGCCCCACTCACTAGTGAGTCTCTTCATGTATGAGAGGCCTGCTCCTTGATGTCTGTTACAGCATCGTGTTGGTGGACGAGAACGGCGTGAGTCATTCCAGCTCCGGATGACCTCATTTTTCTGATGTCGAGACTTGCGATCCAGTTCACGGCCGACAAGATGCAGAATCTGTGCAATCAGCTTTGTTACACCTACCTCCGCGCCACCCGGAGTGTCTCTCTGATTCCCGTCGCCTACGTAAGTCATATCGCCTGTCTACTCAAGCAAAGGATGATGCTGACTATTACTGCCTCTTCAGTATGCCGACGTGAGCTGCAGGAACGCAATACTACCATTTTCCCAGCTGACGACCCATCATAGATCATCGCTGAGAAGTGCCGTTCTTTCGTGTACTACGATGATTCGGAAAGTCAAGTCGCTCAGTCTGTCTCGTCGGCTATGGGCCCTCGCGAATTGATGGAGTTCGATCCTCTCAAGCTTAGTTAGTGAAGATCATCCTTGAAGCGGCTGAATGCTGATGGCTTTACTCCTTCCAGAAAAGCGCATTGAAGACAGCCCGGAGTGTGAGTCCTGGGTTTCCAACATTGCTCCATGCTGATTCAACATAGTCAACTCCGTCAACTGGGTGCGTGTTTCATCTTATCTCACAGCAAAGCTGACCCGACGTCATCACAGTTCATGTGATATCCAGCACCTTCCCATAGCCCTTCGGCTCGCAGTCTCCCATATAACATTTTCAAGTTCCATCACCGAAACTCTCTCTCGACAGACGGCTTCGGATGATGATCAGCTGGTGTTCAGCTCGCCGATGCCTTTCCGCAGTTTCTTGTTCATTTCCGCTTCCACCTTATCTTTCCGTACATCGAGTTCACGCTATCGTGTCGATGCAATTGGTTGCCTAGTGACAGACAGATCACAACGAGATCGCCAAGTCTCAGCGAAGCATATCCTCCAGTGAAGCCTTATTTAAATCTCGCAATCAATTACATATCACAGAATACGTTTCTGTGCTATGTCCCGCCAGACGCTACGACAATGATCAAATACTGCCAGCCAATCACAGGATACATGCCAAGTGTACAAAGCGATGGCAAACAGTTTCAGAACGCAGATGATCTAAGCATTCTCCCTCGCACCGTTCATCCCACACGCTCCTTCCTCGTCCACTCCCTTGCTCACGACCGTCCTGATGGATACCCATGATCCACCAGTCCTCCATCCTCACACACCACTCACACTTTCACCCGTTTCCCCCTCTCGTTCCCTTGCTTCTGCCCATTCTACGCGCCCGTCTCATCTACTTCCTCCTGTCCTGAAGGGTAGCGTTGTTGAATGCTAGTAGGTTCGGAGTACTGGTCGGGAGATCCGTGAGCATCCCTGGACTCGCAAGGGCGATCAGAGCCTTCTTGAGTGCCGCCGGGCTTAGGGTGCCATTATTCCTCGGCGGGACAGGGCGTATGAGGTCGTCTCCCGCCGGAGAAACGCTGAGCGTCGAACTCAGACTCGCCGGGACGGGGAGTACCGCCTGGACCAACCGCGGAAGAAGGGAGTACGCGCGGGCATACACACCGGCAGCCACGCTGGGGGCGGTGGAATCGTCGAGCATGGTGAAGGTGGTCGTACCGTGAATGGAGAGAAGGTAGGCCAGGAGACCGCAGATGTGGGGGCTGGCCATGGAGGTTCCGGAGATGGTATTGCTCGTCTCGTTACCCGCGTTCCAGGTGGAGAGGATGTTAAGTCCCGGGGCGAAAACGTCAACGCATTTCCCGTGGTTGGAGAAGTAGGCGCGTTCGTCGCCGAGAGTGGAGGCACCGACGGTCACGGCGTTCACCGCCGCGGCGGGTGAGTAGTTGCACGCGTCCTTGTTGTCACTGCAGGGATCAGACTTGGTATGTGAGGGAGGAAAAGCAGGACTTACTTGCCCGCGGCGACTGCAAAGTGGAGACCGACTGCGACGGCGGCGTTGACAGCGTCATCGAGCGACTTGGCTTTGCCACCACCGAGAGACATGTTGGCGACGGATCCCTTGTGCTTGGTCTTGCCAGTGGCCATGAGCTCCTTGGCAGCAGCAGCGGCAACGGCAGCAGCCTGCTCGGCGGCCCACCTTCAAGACAACTCTGTCAGTTTGCGCTCAAGGCATATCAAGGGCAGGCAGGAAAGTGGTATGGAGAACTCACACGACCCCAGCGACGACATCGCTCATGCTCCCACTTCCGTTACTAGCCAGCACCTTAACCGCAATGACCTTCGCCGCCTTCGCCACCCCATATTTCTTGCTCGCGATCGTTCCTGCACAATGCGTCCCATGCCCATTCCCATCCTTATCCACATCATTTTTCGGGATCGTCTTTCCCCACACTGCGCGACCCTCGAATTCGACATGGTCAACGTTGATACCGGTATCAATGACGTAGGCATCCACACCCTCTCCACCCTCTGGGTCGTACGCGTATTGAGTCATGGTAGACAGGCGGAGTTCGGGACGATGGGAGATCCGCGCGAGACCCCATGGAGCACCGCGTTCGGTGGTGATGCTGGTCTGGTTGGACGGGGCGGCGAACGCATCGTCTACACCCTGGGGGACATCTTGGGTCCGGATGATCTGGTCATGCTCGACATAAGCCACATCGGGGGAAGAGCGGATGGTGTTCAGAGTGTTTTCTGTGAACTTTCCGGCTAAACCGGTGTCAGACTATCGTCGCGCATAGGAGGGTTTGAAGACTTACCGTAGCCATAGTAGCCGAAGTTGGAGGCGGAGGGTGCGTAGACGTGGTTAATACCGCCAATGTCGACTTCACCATTCGAGGTGAACGAGTAGAGTGGCTGTTCGCGTGATCAGCGGGAGCAGAACAAAGGAGCGCGGATTGACGGGAGAAAGAGTTCCCGGACGTTTGACGACGAGGATCACAAGGGAAAGACAGAATCCTGGACAGGATAGGGATTGTGGTTCGAGGTTGCAGCTTTATGGTCCCCAGGTAGATCAAGGAGACACCCACAGCCCGTGCCATTTCTCCACATCGCTCAAATGCAAGGCGATCTGATCCAGGTTCACGCCTTGCTTGAAGACGACGATATACGAGTCCTCGATGAGCTCGCCTGTAGTCGAGAGAGGTGCGAGGCTCATCTGAGCATCTTGTCCGGTGGCGGCTGGGGTGGCTAGCGGGGATGCGAGGGCGAATGGAAGGAGGAGAGCAGCGACAGCGAGACGCATGATGGCAGGGACACACAGAAAGGCTAAGTGATGTCAAGATGATATCCGGATGATAGATAGATGCTATCTCAACCCCAATCGACCAGCCCCTGTGGCAGTGACCCACGGGGACTCCCGAAAATGGCAATTCCACCGGAAGCAGCTAATACTTACGTAAGGCTTCGCGCCTGACTTTCTCGAGTCTTCTGTGTCACTTTTTTGTTCCTTCATCTTCATTCCCTGCTGCCCGGGAGTTGCCAAAAGGTTGCATCTAAGCAGTATGCCACCAAAGAAGATCGGCGTATCGGTCACCGATATCGGAAAGGTGGTGCAAAAGATCAGGGGATACATTGATGCTAGGAACGATCCCGGTTGGACCGAACGAAGGCAGTCTTGGATGAAGGGTTGGAAGCTCATGAAGGATCTTCTGGTGTGTTGTCATGATGCCTGATTTTTGCTGAAATATTCATGAGAGCCTCAGGAGGATCCCGGATTCCCCCCTGAGAAGGTAGCGGCATGGAACCAATGGGCTGAGGAAGAAGTAGGTGGATCATGACCGCTTCCACCTTGAGCCAGTACCCTTTCCCTGCCCTCACGGTTAAATTTCCCCAAATAATACTTACACAGAATCAAGCTGATATTGATCGTGTAGTTCTATTGCATCCGGGACATCCTCAGCCGTCCCGACTTCTTCAGACATCATTTCCTCGTCCTTACCTACCTCCATCAGACCTTCATCCTTCCCATGTCGACCGCGTTGTCTGACGATACTGCGGCCAAGACTCCCGATGAAGGCGTGATGGAACCCGAGACAGGAACGAGGCATGTCACCTTGTCGCAGAAGGGCCCAAGCGCGATGCTGGGAAGGGTGGTGATTGTCGTCGGCGCTCTACTTGAGAGGTACGTGCTTCCTCGTTTGATTGTGACCATCAGGTTGATCATGTAACAGCATAAGGGTCCGCATCATTCGCTGAAGATCCTAGCCTGCTAACGATGTCAATCAGACCCTCGAGACGGACAATGACATCTGTAAGGCGTTTCGCCGCTGCGAGGACAAAAATGGCTGATCATGCTTCTCCTCGTCTCGCCTTGGCTATGGCAATCGTGACCTCACCTATACAGCGAGTGCAAAGGAGCTCCACGACACAGGTTGGCTGAAACTCCTGATCGACCTGCTCGATTGCTGCCGAGGCGGTCTCGTCGGTACCGGCGATGTGTGCGGAGCAGTAAGCAAACCTTTCTTTCGCAGACGTGGTATATGCTGACAATGAGTGCTTCTGAAAACCGCCGTGCAGCTCAGCGAGCTACTATATACCGTCTATCTCGATGCGAAGAATGACAAAGGGAGAACAACTCTGCTCAAGAATTCCATGCTTGGCCTGTACGTCCAGAAATCAACCCCTGTCTTGGCTCGCTCTGACCACTTCATCTGCAGAGAGAAGCTTGCCCAGCTTTTCCGTGATTCGCGCAGTCAGTCCATCTTCTAGATCAACAGGCCGATCTGACGATCGAGGATGCAAAGGTTGTGATATGTCGCTCCATATTGCCCGTCTCATCAGCGCACAACTTCCCGCAGAAGTAAACCAGCTTGAGAGGATAGCCGCGGTGAAAGTGGCCTTCCCCGAAAAATTCTGGACTGCCGGACAAATCGCGGGTTTCCTCAGAGTCCTTAACCAAAGAGGGCAAGCGAGCAGGATTCTGGCGCCAAAAGTAAGACTACATCGTCGTGGCCTCGCATGCTTCTGGCGCGATTGCTGACCTCATGCCTGACGATTTCAGGCTTATTACAACATCATCAAAATAGCCAATTGGACAGACAGAGACCGACCTCTAGGTTTCAAGGTCCAAGCATGCGTGAGGAACGGCGAGGATCAGCTGAACAACAAACACGCGCAAAACCGGTGTCACAGTGGTGAAGTGATCGTTTATTCTGATAAATGGGCTTTTACTGTCAAGGCAAGGCGTTCCGAGTACGAGATTGCGAGTTGTGCTGAAAGGTGAGCGAAGACATTCGATGAGCGTGGTCAAGAGTGCGATCTCGCCTTTGCGCAGAAGCGCGTGACCAAGTTTCAGCGTCTGGCGAAGCCAGGAGGTCAGCTTACGTCCGGGTGAACACTCTAATTCTCGTACTGATCAAGTTGACAGAGTTTCAGTTCGAACAAAAGAGCATGGCTGGAGGTCGAGCAGCTTCGGTCATGATTGAGATCGTAGTCCACCAAGCCGATGACTTTATGCTGGAAGCGGGTATGAGACTCCCCGCCGTAAGCGAGATATGTACAGTCTAATGATAACGCTGATCTTGTGTGACAAGGATCGCATCCTGACAGACGCAGACAGAGGCATCGATCACGACAGTGAGAGCGAGCAGGGGACGTCATCTAGAAACGGTCCCAACAAGCTAGGACTGGGAGCCAAAGGGCTTGCAGACATGCGGAAGGCGGTAGGGCAAGCCGAGCCTTTAGGTGAGCGAAGCGCTCGTTCTCTCTTTCTGCTGAGACTGCTGTTCAGATGAAGCGAGCTCAGACGGAGGCCAAGATCAATCCAAACGCATTGTCCTTCCCGGAAAGACAGCTGGACAGACCGTGGCAGCAGACCAAGTGGTACAGGATACCGGCAACCAAGTAATAGGATACGAAAGCTCCTTGACCCCCGAGGACGAGGAGACTCGTCCCTTGCGCGTCAGTGACACTCAGCAGCCTCAGACCGACGCGGAGATACCGAGACCTCTCGACGATCCTCAGACCGATTCAAGGAGTAAAATGACGTCCAAGAAGTCAGATATGGCTGTTCAGCCGCAACACGCTTGGATCTCGAACACGAAGAAGACTAGTGATAACATCAGCGAGCCCGCTCCGCTGGTGACATCTTCGGCTCTCGCTCAATTTGCTTCGGCTGCTGAAGAAGAGGAAGAGATTGAGTCAATCGTCGAGGCTTCTCCTCATATCGAGTCGACCAAGACCTCCCGTCGGGACCGGCCTTCGAAGCCAAAAGTCTCAGCTAAAGCCGAACTTTCAAAGACCGCGAAAAACGGCACTGTCGAGGCGGTCTCTGTCCCAAAGGGATGGATTGAAAAGCAGTCGAAAGGCGTCGCGGAGCAGCCTGCTACGAACCGTAACCCCGTGGGCTCGGACGAATCGCAAGGCAGTAAGGCTTGCAATCTCAATACTCGGACCACCCGACGTGGAGCTGCTGCAGCCGCCAAGGAGGCAAATGTCGCTCGAGGAAAAAGCAAAGGGCCATCTGCCGCGGAAGCGAAGCGGTCTTCACGAACGACCCAGAAATCGCTTGTGGAGCAGGAAGACCAATCGGAAGAGAACCGTATAGAACCGGAGGATGAGGAGGAGGAGGTGACATATGATCCTGCTGGTCCCGCCAATGAGACGAAGAGTACGCAAGAAGACGATGATGGGGAGCAAATCGAACCCGTCGAAGAAGGCGAGCAGGATCTTCAGGCCCAGGAGGATCATCAGGCCGGACAGGCCGGACAGGCCGAAGAGGGGACGCAGACGCCGGACGGTATGGCGTCCGAGCAAGTCGAACCACCGACGCAAGACGATGAGGCAATAGATGATCTAGTAATGGAAGCGCAAGTAGGTGTTCCTATGCAGCTCCCGGCGGCGTCGCAACAGCTTCCTACCAAATCCAATAACGCGACCTCAAGATCGTCCAAAACCTGTACGTCTAGACCTTGACGGTGCTTCCGGAACTTATCGGTGAATTTAGTCGGCAAGACGTCCAAAGCAGGCCGAAGCCCTGCGAGCGTCGCGGAGGATGCTAAGGAGTCTGAAGCTGATAATGCTTCTGGAAATGAGGCGGTACCCTTCTCAAAGCGTGCTCTGCCTCCAAATTGCTCCGAGAAACCGTCACAATGGAGGTTACCAGTCTCCAAAGCTAAGTCCAACTTCAAGGCCCCGAAAGTGATGATCACGGATACAAAGAAGACGGATTCTCCGACCCTCGGCAGCTCGGTCAAAAAGGGAAACGATCTATTTCCAGTATCCAAGGCCGTTGATCAGAATCAGGCGAGCAAGCCCACGCCTGTAAAGGCAATGATTAAGGTTTTGATGGCTCCAGCCGAAATGGGCGAGAACCAAGATGTCCTGGTATGAGCTTCTAGCCGTCCGCACGTCGTCATTGACCATCGAATAGTCCGGGACTATTCAAGCCACGACAGCTGATGCGCCATCGAAATCGAAGAAGAAGGCGAAGACTGATGACGACGAGGATATCAGTGACTCGATGGCCAAAAAGCGAACGCTGGTGTCGGCCGAGACCAACACTTCGCCGGTCAAGAACAAAGTCCAATATCGACAAAAGAAGAGAGGCGAGGAAAGCCGCGAGCTTCTCAAGCCGCCGCCAAGACCGTAGAAGAGCCGGAGACACCGGCCCCAGCAGAACCTTTGCCCTGGAAAAATGCCCGCAAAGTCCGGCCGAAGCCTTCAGGGAAGCTCAAGGCCAAACAGGCGACGAGGTCGGAAAACAGCAGGCAGACGGATCGTTTACTTCATCCGGAAGAAGCTGTGAAGGATGCAGAGAATGCCAAACATGATGATGTCGATCTAGCGCCTGCGATTGATGAGGTGATCCCTTGTCCTTCGAGAAGGTCAGGCTAACGTCTGCGGCCTACTCAGATGCCTACCGTCAACGAAGAACCTGACGACTTCGACGGCCTGATGGCGGCTCATTTCCCAGATGGCGGTACTCTTGCCACAAGCAAGCTGAAAGGTCCCTTTGCCGAAACGGCAGAATCTGCTTCGCCACCCAGAAAGGTCCATGGCGCTCAGAAGTCGCCTTCACCAGCTCCAGTCCCGGAGATATCCGTTTCAGCTAGATATGGAGCCAAGAAAGAAGCAGGTCGCGCTCAGGCTTTGAGCCTTATACGTGCTCCTCATTCCGCGGTGAGTTTCTGACCGCTCAGCATGCGAAAATACCGACTGAAAGCACAAATTGCAGCGACAATCGACATCAGAGGACGTCGAGCGGCGCCAAGCATCTCGAGAACCCCACGAATCCAAACGGCATGAGCAGAAATCTGGAGACGATACGCAAGAGCGAGCATCTGAAGCAGTGACGTCGTCCGTCAAGCACCAAGTCGTTCATTCTCAGCTGGACAATGTGATCGTCGAGGTGCCCGAAAGCGCTCCTTGTCATGAAGTCAATGACCAGCGACAGCTTCACAAGGACGAGGAAGATCCCGACGTCGAAGAGCATGTTCCTGCCAAAGCCGTTCCTTCCGACACAGCAGACAAGCAGTCAGTGAAGACAGCTATGGTCGAATCAGGTGCGCTGCGCCGATCCCCTTCGAGCTCGTCTGGTGATCGGGCTCAATTGGGCGGTACAGACGCAGAGATAACCGGTGCATTATCTGATGCAAGGATATCTCATGATGTGAATTCCGAAGAACGCCGTGAGAGGTCCCTCCGTGTCAAGTCTATGTCAAGCGCCAAGCGCAAGCAAGCGACTGAGCCAAACCTTCCCTCTTCCGGGCCAGACCGGAACCCCCCGCATCTCGGGCGATCCGTCAAAGCAGCAAGGTTTTCGCTCGAGAAGAGTTCTGAAGACCATAGCCAGACGATACATGCTCCACGAAGCGTCAAGAAGCCGGTGCCATCCGACCGGAAGTCTGTCACCGCACGTTCGAGGGTCAACTCGAACGAGGATCAAGCCGATCAAGAGCTCCCGATAGCACCTCGTACCCGGAAACGATCCCACTCGCAGGGAATTTCAGAGGAGAACACCGCGAAACGAAGCAAACAGACCAAGGTTGCGCATGCGGGTCAGGCCAAGATCGGCGGATCGCAGGAAAATGAGATCATGATGGTAGGCCTGTCACTGCTGGAAATAAAGCTAATGACCTCGCAGAGACTCGACGAGATCAGTATTGTGCGCGTATCTGCTTTGACCATTGAAGACTGGGATTGACCGCTTCACCAGGCCATCAAGGAGCGCGTTAAGCACCGTATCGATCTTCCCGACAAGCAGATCCGCGTCGCTCGTGCGCAACTTGCGCTTCTAGCGTCCACTCAAGTTCACGAGATGTATAAGAGCTCGTCAGTATCTCTTTCCTCTTCCCAGCTACGGCGATCGCTCCTACTGAAATGTCAAATCTCAGTCACGATTCGGTCAAGTACTTGTGGCGACTTCAAGCTGACACCGCGGAGAAGTATGGAGCTGTCCAAGCGACTTCGACTGCCATGCTCGAGAAAACGAAGAAGCGATCAAAGATCATCCAGGACGTGGTGAAGGCGGGAAGGAAGGCGTCGAGCAGACTTCCGAAGGCTGTCTTTGCTTAGCTCCTGTACTGATGCTCCCATTCCTCTCCTCTCGACTGCCTTTGCTTCCCTTATGGTCGTGGACTAGAACTTTTCGGCCATGTGTCTCGTCTATACCTCTCATCCACGTTCTTCCCTTCTCATCACCCTTCTGCGTGATTATCTGAGACAAGCCGTGTGCGGTAACGATTATGCATGTGGTATAAATGTAAAATGTCCCCAGGCTCTGCGCTCCATCTCCGAATCCTTATGCCGGTGACTGCTGGCGAAACCAACCGGAATCCAATAGCAGAGATGTACATTGCTTCTACTCATCTATTCCGATCTAAATCCTCTCCGTCGGAAACTTTTGCTGCAAACTTTCGAACGTCCATTCCAAGCCCCCGATATCGCCCAAAGTCAAACACGACTCCTACCAATCCCGCGCCGGCCTCCCCATCGACTTGACCGGACTAGGCGGGTTCGCCGGCAAAGTCAAACT
>JAABUI010001214.1_pt1 | contig 15342 bp, 10 predicted proteins | sample 5559111 | NCBI WGS metagenome assembly JAABUI01 (sample SAMN10711870, study PRJNA513365) | rock metagenome | isolation source: Antarctica rocks | place: Antarctica: Victoria Land, Buttleship Promontory
GGAAAAGCAGACAAGACTGTCGATTCCAGCATATACGCTGCCCCATTCGACGCCTTGATTTCGCTAGATATCGAGGAGAACTTGATTGTTGCGCTATCAAAAGCCGCTTCTGCGTTAACGATGGCTCCCTTTCTCCCATCCCCTTGCTTCGCACGGCGGAACTTTCTGAATACATATATGTTGCAGTTCTTTGATATAATGCCTAAAAACAAATCTTGCGTTTCCTCCCCCAATATGGCGTTTAGGCATTTAGTCCTTCTGATAGGCTATGTACTAATCTGCTTCCAGGACCTTGTTATAGCACACCCGTTAGAGCACGCAAGCCTGCACTACCCTACGTCCACCCCAAAGGAACTCGCGGTACGAGTGGTTGATCACATTGCAATTACCGTCCAGCTCCCTCCAAGTACGGCAGTACAGACCACGGTCCCTGGTACGAAAGGGGTACGTTCCCGTACTGTGCTCGTCATCCCAAGCGTGGCACAATATGTGCATTACTGTCAATTTGTGCCGCTAAGTCCTGATCTAGATCATCAATACAACCCTCGAAATCGAGGGACGACCTCAAGTTCAGCCATTCCCCACATCATTTGTGGCATCTCCAATATCACTAGCTTCGTTTTCGCACAGTCCGTTCGAGACGATAGGCAGCTTCAGCGCTTCAGCGGCATTTATTACGCAGGGACCAGAGTCAACAATGTCATCTCAATTATCATCTACCAATGACTTGGAAGACTTGCTCAAAAGGGGTGCCACTGATTGCTTCCAGCCTGTAGCCACTACAGCACCGCCACAACAGATACCGTCAAGAAGCGATCATCCTGTGCCTCGACTTGGAATTGTATGTAGAAAAATTTGAAATCCAGCATTTGACAGACTGAGCAGCTAATCTAGAGACTTGAAAGTCTCACCAAAGCAATCCACCATCTACCAACAAGTTTTATGCCAATCTTTTCCTTGGCACACAAGGCCAAGGCGTATGGACACATCCCTACTCTGTGATTTGGAGCAAAGGGAGTGGCAATGCTAAAAGCTGGGGTCTGGCCGTTTCCCATATTGACGCAAATCAGCGAGCAGAAGGACCCCGGAATACTGCTTTAGCAGGCGCGCCTGTCCAGTATTTCATCAATCCCATTGGAATTCAGTCAATCATCCTATCGGCGGTAGAGCTTGGGGCGTCCACTGTTTTGACCACCAATTCCCTGGGAGCTTTCTCCGTTAATGCAGTCTTGTCCCCTCAGGCAAACTCTTTTTCAAATATTGCATTCCCGCTCGTGCAAGGCACCGGCTTTATTACTGGCATCTACAACAGTCTCATGCCCGCCATACAAAGCAGCATCTTTTTCCGGGAGTTTGCACAGATGGCGCAGCCTCGGGTGGGCGTCTACAAGTACCGCATTACCCTTGAGGACGGTAAGAATTGGCTTCTTTACGCAATTCCGAAAGGTGGCCAGGATCCTCATCTAAACCTCGTTTCCACCACTCAGATACAGGGATTGCGAGGCTGGTCCGGTGTGATCCAAGTTGCAAAGAATCCAGCCAACTCTAGCGGCGAAACCATTTACGACGGATCTGCTGGGGCGTATCCGTCAGCTGCTGGCGTCTCTGGCTCAGTATCAGGGGCCGATGGGATATATCGTATCAAATGGACCAAAGCAGGCATTCTAAGTCTTCCCTTGCTCATGTATGCTTTACCGCATCACACACAGTCCTTTGACAGTACAACTTCCAGGGGGAAAACATTGGTACAGCTACAAACTACCACAAAGGGCATAGCCACGGCCATTATTGGTGACAGCTGGACGTTGCTCGAACAGGACCTTCCGACAGACATGGGTTTTGCTCCATGGACACCTGCGATGAGAAGCAAGACCGTTATACCTCAAGTGGCACACGCTCTGATTCAACAAGTCGCAGAGTCCGAGATCAACCAGAATTATGCTGCTCAGACAAATCTTGACAGTATGTACTTCAGCGGCAAAGCTTTGGCCAAGTTTGCGACCTTGATATATACAACCCACGATTTGTTGAAACTACCGAATCTCGCTATGCAGGGACTAAACGAACTGAAAGGAGCCTTTGCTCGCTTCGTGACAAACCAGCAAATCAACCCACTGGTATACGATAGTGTCTGGAATGGAATTGTCTCCAGCGGCAGCTACAAGACTGGCGACCCAGGGCAAGATTTTGGCAACTCTTATTACAACGATCACCATTTTCATTACGGTATGGCTTCTTTCGTTCGACTTTCCCTATGAGCCCGATCGCTCTCAGCTCACACAAACAGGATACTTCATCTACACTGCGGCTGTGATAGCCTATCTGGATTCTGCATGGCTCGGTCTCAACAAAGATTGGGTAAATGCACTGGTCCGAGATGCGGCGAATCCAAGTCTAAAAGACAATCTCTTTCCGTTCTCAAGGATGTTTGACTGGTATCACGGGCACTCCTTTGCAAAAGGCTTGTTCGAATCGGCGGACAGCAAAGATGAGGAGTCGTCATCCGAAGACACCTTTTTCTCCTATGCCCTTAAGATGTGGGGCCACGTCACCAGAGATTCCTCCATGGAAGCAAGAGGTAACCTGATGCTCGCAATCCAAGCCAGAACCTTGACGAATTACTTCCTGATGCAAAGCGACAATTTGAACCAGCCAGCCGATTTCATCGGTAACAAAGTCACTGGCATTGTAAGTGTTCCGCTTCCGAATGTTCCAATCCTACAGCTAATCTCAGAATCTAGCTCTTCGAGAACAAGATCGACCACACAACGTATTTTGGTGCAAACCCTGAATATATCCAAGGTATTCACATGGTACCTCTGTCGGCCTCTTCGCCTTACACGCGTCCTTCCAAATTTATATTTGAAGAATGGAATACTTACTTCAACAAGTCATCGCCTTTCCCGGCCTCAAATGTGACTGGGGGCTGGAAAGGAATACTTTATGGGAATCTGGCTTGCATCGACCCACGGGCTAGCTGGCAATTCTTCTCACAGCAGAAATTCGATGGGACTTGGATAGATGGTGGGGCGAGCAGAACCTGGTATCTGGCATTTTCTGCTGGTGAGTATCCACAACACTGTGACGCTCCTTCGTGGACATTGCTGACAAGGCCTTAGCTTTGGGCGGCGCATGATCTTTTGTCATGAGTGTTCATAAGGAGGATAGGTAGGTAAGGTAAGTCTTTAGGGTGATAGGTGTACGGATCACTGGATAGAATCTGTCAGCGATTTCATGGCGTATTAACATTGTTACCTGGGTTCCAAAAGATCTGATTGGCTTTTATAGATAAAATCATCTGTATTCTACCGGTCCAAGCTACGTGTTCGTATTCGTACCCCTGGGGACGTTTTAGTCTTTCAGATCCTTTTATCGATAACGGAAGATGTCTACAATGCCGAGTCCGTGTCATCAGTGTACATAAAGTAAACAGATCTCGGCCTACCTCTCAGTATTGTGGTCGTATCCCGTTATTATCTTTTTGACCATTGACTCTCAACCCACACATCCACCATGGCCGTCCTCTCAACCCTCCTCCACGCAACCACCTTCAAAACGCCCTTCCTCTCCACCCTTCTCCCCTCAATTGGCCTAGCATACGGACTCCAAGCCGCCGTAGCAATCCCCTCTATCGTCGCCCAGACCGAAAAGTTCTATGATCTCTCGGGCTCGCTCACATACCTCTCCTGCACGGCATTGAGTCTGTACCTTCCTACAATAAGAGCGCGGTATGCAGCCGCAGCAGCAGGCGCTGTGAAGCCTGCTTGGCCGAGCATCATTGGGGCGCTGAAGGGAATGCCTAATGCGGGCCTCAATTGGAGACAATTGGTGCTGAGCGCTGCGGTTGGGTTGTGGGCTACGAGACGTAAGTAGTTCTTATGGCACTCTGCCGAACTATCTGAGGCTCCTCGAATGCACGTTTCTACGAAGTAATCTACTAATGACACCATGCTACCAGTGGGTTCCTACCTCTTCGCCCGCATCTCCTCCGACGGCAAAGACTCCCGCTTCGACGACATCCGCACCTCCCCCCCCAAATTCCTCGGCGCCTTCTTCGCCCAAGCAACCTGGGTATCCCTCTGCCTAATGCCCGTCCTCGCCCTCAACGCCCTCCCAGCCGCAACCTTCGCCTCCCTCCCCGCCGCAGTCGGCATTACAGACATCATCGGCATTCTCCTCTATGTCGGCGGTCTGAGCTTCGAAGTCGCGGCCGACAGGCAGAAGAATGCGTGGGTGCAGGAGAAGAAGGAGAAGAAGCATGAGGAGGATTTTTTGACGAGGGGGTTGTGGAGTAAGAGTCGGCATCCGAATTATTTTGGTGAGGCGACGTTGTGGACGGGGATTGCGACTACGGCGGCGGGGGTGCTGACGACTGGGGTTGGGCAGGTGGGTATGGGGTTGGCAGGGTGGGGGCTACTTGGGAAGGGAATTGCGTTGGCGGCGTGTGGGGTCAGTCCGGCGTTCGTGTCGTTTTTGCTGCTCAAAGTGAGTGGGGTTCCGATGAGTGAGACGAAGTACGACAAGCGGTATGGTGATAGGGCGGATTATAAGAAGTGGAAGGAGGAGACGCCTATGCTCATTCCGAAATTGTAGGTAGGACTTGTGTTGGAAAAGGTGGCCATGTGCTCTATTGATGATACGCTTTCTTCTCCTATCCTTCAAATGGACAAGCATGGTATTCCAAACGTGTGGCTTCACCTGATCGTGCCTATGAGGCTTTACTACCTGAAAACTCGAACACTTCTCAGTCTTGTGTACCTGCCCGTGATCGAAACCCTTGATTTGGGAGATAGTAGATAGGATATTTTCGGATCCGGCTCCACTTACTCGGAATACTCCCGTTGTTCCGGAACAGCTGTTGATTGCTCGAAACATCTATCTTGTAAATTCGATACTAGGAACATCACATTCTTAGCACGAAAGATCTACAGACACAAATCAAGAGAAGGTGAGCGTCAAAAAAGACAGAAATGTGGGATTGTCAGGTTTGTTCAGCAACAATTGACATGAAAAGGTTACTCGACATAGGGAATTGTGGCACCAAAATCATCAGCGTAGGCCAATAGCCTTTAGTGATTGAAATACTGCACTTGAGAGGTAAGAGACAGGACTCGCGATACTAGTGGGCGAAGTCAAGAACAAAAACACAAGTATAATGGTTATATGTACAGTACAGTAAACGAGCCTTTCGAATCATTAATTCCCAAGCGCCTTTGCTTGCACAAACGGAAAGTTATGACGAGCCTCCCGGCAAGAAAGACAAGATACCGCTGGCTCCTTGTCCCACCTCATCGGGATAGACGTACTAGATTCATGTTAGCAACTGATTCTGGGTAGATTGGGGGGCTGCGCTTACGAAAGCAAGAGCAATGATAGTGTACATGCCAATTAGCATAGCGCCTTCGAGGTAATTGGATTTGCCATCCTGTTTCGATCGTTAGCATGTCTTCCGACGATGGCGCACTATGCAATGACTTACGGCAATCAAATAATTTGTAATCAGCACACTCAAGAAGAAAACCACGGTCTCGAATGTTTCAAAATGTAAAGTCATATCCTGTCCCATGATCCAGCCTAAGATGACCAAGAAAGGAGTAACCAGCAGGGCAATCTGCATGCTGCTGCCGATTGCGACACCAATAGCCAGATCCATCTTGTCTTTCCATGCAACAACGCAAGCGGTAACGTGTTCTGCGGCATTGCCGACGATTGGTAAGAGAATGAGGCCGATGAATGTCTTGGAGATATGAGCGGTTTCGACGATAGAATCGATGCTGTCGACTAGGAACTCAGCGCAGACGGCGACTAGGACGGTAATGATGACAAGAGCAACGGCGGCGGCAGGAGGCGATAGGATTTCGGGTTCTTTTTCTTCGCCTTCGCCGTCTGGATTCTCCTCTTCGTCGAAGTAGTCGGCGTGGGTCTTTAGCTGGAACAGGAGGTACAAAACGTAAAGGATTAACAGTATGACAGCTGTCCCGTGAGAAAGGATCAAGATGTTCTTATCCTTGTCAACAGAGGCAGACGAATTGCGCATTACCGCGTAGAGAGTAGCCGGGATGATCAGGGAGGCAGTCGAGACGGCCATGAGCGAAGACATTGTAGATGCGACAGTCCCGTTGAAACTCTGCTCTTTATGTCGGACACCACCGGCGAGAAAGCAGCAACCAAGAACGAGTAGGATGTTGGAAAGTATGGAGCCGAGCATGCTAGATTGAACGATGCGGATTTGGCCCTGTCTCAGAGCAACGATGCTCACCTACATATCGTGAGCAATATCATTCGCGCTGAGGCCTGATACACATACGATGAGCTCAACAGCATTTCCAAAAGATGCGTTGAGAAGTCCACCTAGTGTCTGTCCCAACTTGACCGATAGCTCTTCCGTCGCAAAGCTCAGCAACGACGCCAAGGGTATTATAGCGAGAAAATTCAGGATGAAAGTCGCAGTTGGGCTCCATCCCAAGGCTCCAGATATTATCCCCAACGGAACGAACACCAGCAGTATATTAACAGGGTTGCTCGCCAATGTCTGATATGTCCTCAAGCCAAATGCAGCAGGCCATTTCACGTAGGGTCTTCGATCCTCCCATAGAAATTGACCGTCCGAGTTGTACAGCGGTCGAGCAAGCAGCGAGGTAGCCTCAGTGGCATGCTCTTCGATTGAATTTCTTACTCCTCCCATCATCCCACTTGGGCTGTTGCCGTTTTCTCGAGGTAAAGTTCTGGAGCTGAGGAAGCTGTTACTCCGGCTGTTCGAAGGCCTGCCCACCTTGCGGAAGTTCGTTTTGAGTGATGAAGCTGGATTTTCCATGTCCGTGTCAGCTTAGCGGTTATTGAGTGGGTGTAAGATGACATCGGATGAGGAGGGTTAGTAAGAACAAAGAACGTGGCTGTGAAGGACAAATTACAAAGGTAGCAGACTTTCATTGCGTATGCATCTGGTCCCTAAAGGAGGGGCAGCCAATTGACAAGAAGACGGATTCACACTTACGCATTCTGGCTCGATATTGGCAAAGCTTGGGTGTATTGGCGGGTGCCCAGTGAAGGTTATCCTAATTCCGCAAACGGTGGAATTGAGCTGCGCGGACCTCAAGGGCAAGGCATCAACAAGTCTTTGTTGTTGAGCCAGAGGGATTATGTCACCGGTCGGAAGCCATAGCAGTGATGAGTCGTGAAGGACGAGGTATTTCACGGTCATCAAAAAGGCCGTCAATCGATCCCGCAATAGCCTCATAAAAGTCTGGGCAAGGGGGCTGTGCAGGCTCTTAGTGACTTATGTTAGGGGAAAGCTTCACGATCCGAGGATGCAGCCAGCCACAGCTGCAGGTGGCTTGCATCCAGGCTAGCACGCGTTTTCGCATAAACAACTAAGGTAGGAGTATTTCCGTGTTTTGCAACCCAGGGTCCGCAAAATCCTCAACTCAGCTTCAGGAAGGGGACCACCTATCCAATGGCGAATAAGAGTGGAGTATCACTGATGGAAATGATCTCGGTGAGGCAGACAATCATTTTCTATGTTGCTTTACGCTTTATCGGACAATTATATATTCTACATCTCTGAATCGGTGTGGATAGGAATCAGTTGCAGTGCGCCTGTTCTATGAAAGCGCAATCATTATACTCTTTCCCCCCTCCTTTTCCAATCCAAATGACAGTCAAGTACAACCCCAATCATCACCTTTGGTATGGGGATTGCCCTTCGCATGAAGACATCATAGCGGGCTTAGGCTTTGATCGCGTGCAGCCTTTGGGACAGCACAAGCATTCTGTTCAACGGCGTGAGTATCCATTGGATACCCACGATGAGACCCTGATGGCTCTGCTCATATCAAAGCTCATCCCACGCCTCAATTGCCTTATCTCGTGTTTCATGTGCGGTGCTTGGGACCGGTGGTCAGAACATATCTTCTTCCGATATGCGAGCCGTATAGCCTCTGATTTCCTGTGTTAGTGTCTCGTGTTCCTCATAAATCAGATGTCTTGCTTTTTTCAAATAATGCGTATTCTCTCGCAGCGCCAATGTTGGCCTTGCTACTCGCATCCCTGTTCTCGACAATCTCTGTAGCAGCAGTCGTTTGCAATCCTCATGTCCCCCGTACACTGATACCGGAGCTTGCAAGCTGCGACTCCGCCCTCCGTCGACTTGAACTCCAGCAACAGCAATGCGGATCTCGAAACATCATATTCAGTCCTTCAGCACAGGGCGCTTTCGTCTACAATCTGCCATCGATCTTTGTCGGTGCCGGGCCAAATTATATTCCCACGGCAGACACCTGGTGCGCCATAATGATCCTCTGGCAACCCAGACCCACAGCTAGACTTCCGCCGGCCGATGAAGATGCGTTTCCTTTCACTAGAATTCTGCGAGCAGCGCATGCAATCAGAGATCAATGTCTAGTTGGAAGACCGGGGAGTTTACCGCAGATCGGACGCGAATGGATAAAGCCACGCGAGCTCGTCGATGTGCAAATCGCAGGAGTTTTCCGCCAAGACATAGTGGATAACACGCAAAAGGATCGGGATGATGCTGCATTGGCAGGAAAGAATGTGACCCTGAAGCTGGCTGACGGGACCAGTCTCGATGTTGCTCTAGACATGTTGAAAGGTGATATGGGATGCGGAAACCTTATCACTGGACTGGGGCGCAGTAATTCCAGCGCTTTGGATTAAGTGTTAAAGCCGCAACGAAGAAGACAATGTTTCACAAATATGTGATGACCTGAGAACGATGGTCTGCTCTCCTTACCTTTTTTATATTGGGGCGAATAGCTCGCATGGGCACTCCTGAAGATGGCAGCCCTACCAAACCTTTGTGGCTAGGTAGCAAAAGACGACAGAGGTCTCCCTCCGACTCAGTCTAGAGGTCCTTGGATGCCTCCATGACCAAGAGGGAAGGTAATACACTCAAGCTAGTCGTCCCGAGTGGAAACGCTTGGCTGCCAAGATTCCACTCGGCTATCGTTGGTATTCACCCATCTCCCCCCTCAAGAGGAGGAGAGTACGTTCTGCTTCAGAAGGCAAAGATAAAGACCCCTCAACTTCTCCGGGGCGGGCCCTGAATGAAAGAAACTCACCTGCCCAAGACGATCGCTTGGCCCTTGGCCAAGCAACGGACACAAAATAAGGTGATGGTTCGCTGTACCTTAGATCATTACTTGCATACATCAGTTGGACTGCTTTCACTGCAACGCGATTCTTGGCGATTGTAGTGGGCCTACCATCTGCCTTAGCTACCCCTTCTAGAAGGTCAAAGATGAGCCAAGAGGTATCCCCTTACTGTATGCCTTACATATTGATCGAATATGTTATCAATTAGCAAGAGCAAGAGAAGGAAGAGAATCATGTTATTAATGGAGAATCTACCCGCTGTATTTTTCTTCCGATACCCGCTCAATTTCTTACATTCTTCTTGTCTCTTGTCGTTGCTTCGCTCGTCATGCATCTCAAAACTTGCATTACCGCTCTTGCGGCCACGTTGAGCCTCTCTAGAGCTATTCCTACTTCGAACAGCCAAGTCAAACCCGATTCCAGTCTTCGTCTAGTCAAGACGTCGGAAGCAGATCCCGGCATCTGGGTCACAGAGGAGGACAAGATATCGAAGTATCGAGCAAAGAACATCAACCTCATCGACATTACAGATATAGTAGACCCGCAGACACTCCAACAACTTAGCGGTGCTTCCCCTGGCACTTCTCGTCTTGCCGCGGTAACATACCCAACGACCGTTTCCCATCAGACTGAAGCGAATGCTCTTATCGCCAAAGCCACTGCTGCTGGGCCTCAGAGCTGGCTGAAAACCCTTAGCGAGTTGCTGCTCTCTCATTGCTTCTTCTGGAGTCTTTCACTTACTTCGATACAGTTTTTTCAACCGCTATTATCGCTCCTCATATGGCACCCAATCCAGCACCTGGCTTTTCAACCAGGTCAAATCCATTGCAGCCTCAAACCCAGCCATAGCTGTATCGCAGTTCACGCACTCTTACGCTCAGCCCAGTATCATCGCTCGTGTTCCTGGTTCCAGCGCCAACCTCATCATTGTTGGGGCACACTTTGACTCTACAGGCGGTTCTTCAACCGCGCGTGGACCCGGCGCTGACGACAATGGCTCGGGAGTTGTGGTTATCCTTGAAGCATTGCGGGTACTGGCAGCTGCCAAGTACGCGCCCAAGAACACGATGGAGTTTCATTTCTACTCGGGGGAGGAGGGGGGCCTCCTCGGTTCGGCTGATGTCTGGCGTTCTTACAAGTCCGCGAAGAAATCCGTACTTGCGTTTGTGAACACAGATATGGCTGGGTATTCGCCGTCGGGGAAGATCAGCGTTTACAATGACTACGCTGACACCAGTCTGACGGCGTACGTACGGCGGATTGTCAGTGCCTATATCGGAGCGTCTACGAGCGACACCTGTGGCTACGGCTGCTCAGACCATGCAAGCGCCTACTCGAATGGATTTCCAGCGGCTTATGTTTGTGACGAGCCAGACAAGACCAGCAGTCCGTAAATTCATAGCCCAAATGATGTAGGTGGGAACATGTCAGGGAACTTCAGCTGTGCCGGTCAGGGACTGACATTTGGGTAGACATACGATACGGTCAGCTTCGTCACTGTCTTAAGGCATATCAAGGTAATTCTCAAGGACTTATTGCATCGAGTATGTGATAACAACCAGCACAATTTACGATAGCATTCTTGGTCGAGGCAAATTACCTGTAGTCTGAAGACTAAGTATCAAGGAGCGACATTGAGTACTTAGAGAACATTGCGGCTTAGGGCAATGCCATTTCCATTTAAAGTTGCCCTCAAATGCAGCTATGATGTTGAACATTCTTCGCGTGAGAATTAGAGGCTAGCTTGTGAAAGAACTGTAGGTTCTGTGTGCTCTGGTAGTTGAACTGCAAATATGATGGAACTTGATGACCCACAATGATATGTACTAGTACAAGTACCTACTTGAGACGGAAGGTGCCGCCTTGTGCAGCCGCTGCTGCGGCCGGGCATGCGGCTTTCCCGCGAGTGAACCCTAACCAGATCAGCCTCACATCGAATGTTGACTGTTGCATTTCTCAAGCATTTTTAGAGGCCTTCTTTGAGTTCCTTCTGTCTTTCTAATGGTGTTTCTGCTTTCATCGATGCATGGCCTTTTGTTGCCAAGTCTCTAGATAGCTAATCTACTGTGACTATTGTGTATTGAGACGTGTCTGGCTGAGCTTTACCAAAAGGATCAACTAATATTCTGGAATTGGTCTCAAGTTGTGAAGAATTGTTTACCGGTGGTCGTCGAGCCCTTAATTCGCCTGGCGCTCTCGACAAATATTATTCTCTTTGCTCGGCGCCGGCATTCGCAGGCCCAATTCAAAGATCACATGGGTCAAACACCAGAACAAAAGCAGGGAGTCACAGGAATAGAGTCCCCTTACACACGTGGTATTTTATGGTCAGTATGGCATATTCAATGAAGGTAAGTGGCCTCCTTGACCAGCAGAGGAGGCCAATGGCTTACAAGGATAGCAAACGCATCAGCCTTCCTGGGGAAACTTCTTCACCATCCTCGTCCTCCTGACCCTCCTTACAATTTCGCAATGCCAATTTCCGCAACCCATTGATTCTACCAATGTTACGACTATCCACTCCCCTGTTGATGGTAACATCACCATCAGCTTCAAATCCCCTCCTATCGGAACTTGTACAACAGTCTTTCCAACTCAAAAGCAATACACTGGCTATATTTCCCTGCCACCTTTCACGCTTGCTCCGATACAGCAGAACTACTCTATCAACACATTCTTCTGGTTCATCGAAGCTCGGACTGACGCGAACACAGCTCCTCTCACACTCTACATCAATGGGGGGCCGGGAAGCAGCAGCATGGTGGGGCTATTTCTGGAGAACGGTCCATGTAAGGTGGTTGAGATGGCTCGCGATAGACTTGGTACAGAGCCCAATGATTGGGGTTGGGATCGTAGCTCCAATATGCTCTACGTTGATCAGCCGAATCAAGTTGGCTTTTCCTATGACACTCTTAGTAACGGGTCGCTGAATTTGTTCACGGACGTCATTACCGAGCCACCTTCGGTCCTGCCTTCTGGTCAGCCAGGCGGCACCTTTCTTAATGGTACCCTTAGCTCGAACAATGCTAATACGACTACAAACACAACCGAAATCGCAGCGCATGCCATATGGCACATGCTGCAGGGCTTCTTAGGTACATTTCCTCAATACAACCCTGGTACATACTCCAACGGCACCAAGTCTGGGGCTGTGGGGGTCAATCTATTCGCTGAGAGCTATGGTGGGAAGTATGGGCCCGCTTTTGCAACGCTCTGGGAACAACAGAATTTGCGACGAAGGAACGGCTCGCTTTCTAGTAACAAGACCCTGGATATTCATTTGACGTCTCTTGGTATCATACAAGGCTGCCTAGATGATTTAATTCAAGGACCACACTACCCCATTTTTGCCAACAACAATACCTACGGCATCCAAGCGCTCTCGCTGACGGATCAGCAAACTGCTGCAAGCAGCTTTTTAAGTGCGAATGGTTGTCAGCAATTGATCCAATCATGCCGGAGTGCTGTGGCTTCCCAAGATCCCGCAGATGAAGGCGACGTAACGACGGTCAATCAGATCTGCAAGAATGCTCAGACCACCTGCAACAACGAGGTAATTGGCCCCTATATGAATTCTGGTCGAGACCCCTACGACATCACCCAGAAAACACCAGATCCTTTCCCTCCGAGCGCTTACCTGGAATACCTCAATAATGCGGATGTTCAAGCTGCCATTGGTGTTGCAATCAATTACACCGAGAGTAATACTGCTGTTCAAGATGCCTTCGTCCAGACTGGTGATTACGAACGTACGAATCCGATATCTCAAATAGTGTACCTGCTCTCTCTAGGTGTGCGAGTAGCTTTGATCTACGGAGATCGTGACTACTTATGCAATTGGATGGGTGGACAAGCGGTGTCTTTCGCGATTGCTGCCAGATCCCCTGGCTATGAAGCCTTTGGTTCAGCTGGTTACGCAGAGATCGTAGTCAACAATTCCTACGTTGGCGGTGCCGTTCGCCAATTTGGCAACCTCTCGTTCTCTCGAATATACGACGCCGGCCATCTCATACCTGCATACCAGCCAGAGACCGCCTTTACCGTGTTTACTAGGATAATCATGGGTAGTGACATTTCCCTTGGCAAGCCAGCTGATCTCTCAACTTACACCAGTAACGGTACAGCGAATGCTACGGAGACGGCCAAAGCACCTGATCAACTAGATCCGACTTGCTGGGTGAGGAATATTGGCAGCAGTTGCTCAGAGGATGACAGAATCATGCTGCAGCAAGGCCGGGGTGTAATCATCAATGGGGTTCTCTATAGCTCGTCAAGCGATTGGAAAGCACCGGAGTCAACCATCTCAATGGTAGCGGGCTACCCTGGTAACGGACCTTTATCGACGACCTCTACTGGAAGTAGCGGGCCAGCTCCTACACAGACAGGCGATAGTGCGAGTACAACGACTGAGCCACTGACAGGAGTCTTCACTGCTACGAGCACACCCAGCACCACCAAGAAATCCATTGCTGTTGGAGGTAAGGAGGTCCGGATGGGACCGATGCTTTTTGTATGTATAGGGGCTTTGGTTGGGGCTTTTACGTGAAAATAATGAAGGGCCGGACTGGATGATGAAGTCTATCGTATGGATGGACGCTACTATAGAGCTGGACGTGTCGCAAGACCTTGATAGTGCAGCGCAACCAGTTCCAGAGATGCAGGATATGGATTGGGCAAAAATTATAGCATCGATACCCCATTTGCTTTCGAAATGTACATAATGAAAACACGTCAGACTCAATCTGCTAGTTCCAAATTATTGGATGACAAGGTTAATTAAATTAAGGCCCTACACTCCAGGTGAGGACTCGTATCACGCCTCGAGATCGATTCGTGGTTCCTCATAGGGCTGACTGTGTGGGCTTTCACTCCGCAGATTTCTAGAGCTTTCTACCTTCATTCACCATTTTCTGGCTACAACAGCAGCGCAATGCTTTTATAGCACAGCGGAAAAAATTCATGATTCAACATAGGCATTGATATCGGAGTGAGTACGTGCTTCTTTTGTGTTCTGTACAGTCTTTTACGAATAATGATGATATCCCAAGCTGGCACCAGTCCTAGAGACTTGTACTCTTTTGATGCGGATTAGCTTTGCTGGAGCAAAGATCTCCTTTATCTGACCAATCCAAAGGGAAAAGAGCAAATATCCTGTCATGTTTCTGCCAATATTCGACTGCTTGTCCGGCTAACCAACGTTCTCTCGTAGAGCCTTGCTCGAGGCCATATTCCCACAATGGTCCTCCACAACCCGAACAATTGGCATTGGGTCAACAAGGACGTCAGAGAGTGGGCCAAGGATTATCTTGAGAAGTCCCTCGTGGGTACCTCGGCGGAACAGAACGATGTCGCAGCGAAGGTGTCGAAAGTGATGAGCATGGACGGGGATGTCGATGTCAGCCAGCGAAAAGGCAAGGTCATTACGCTCTTCGATGTCAAACTACAGCTGGAGTACGAAGGTATCATAAGGTGCCCAGACGAGTAGATCATTTGATGTTGACAAGCTATAGGTACAACAAAAGATGCCGAAGACGTGAGCGGGACTATCACAATACCAGAGGTAGCACACGATACAGAGGAAGATGAGTACGTCGTACGTTCCCTTGTCTCTTCCCCTATCCCCATCATTGTCTTTGCTGATCGCCGGGGTCTCAAAGTTCGACATAGACATCTACTCAGACGAATCGTCCAAGCAACCAGTCAAAGACCTCGTCCGCTCAAAAATCGTGCCTCAACTGCGCCAGAAGCTCACGAAGATGGGCCCAGCTCTTATCGCTGAACATGGCAAAGACCTACAGCATGCCACAGGCGCAAGTCCAACGATGCAGCCCACAACAATCACCACGTCGTCCACAGCCTCAATGACGAACGCAAAACCAAATACCACAAAATCTGCCTCCAGAACCACAACGACCAACACAGCAGGCCATCCTTCAGTGAACACCACCACCCTAACCTCCACAGAAGAGTTCCGCACCACAGCCTCCGAACTCTACACCACCTTCACCGACCCAACACGGATCGCAGCCTTCACCCGCGCGCCCCCCAAACTCTTCGAAGGCGCCCACAAAGGCGGCAAGTTCGAGCTCTTCGGCGGCAACGTATCAGGCGAATACATCGATCTCGAAGAGCCCAAGAAAATCGTGCAGAAATGGCGGCTGGGACAGTGGGTCGAGGGGCATTATTCCAAATTGGAGATTGTGTTTGATCAGAACGATACGGATGCTGTTA
>JAABUI010001215.1_pt1 | contig 15341 bp, 21 predicted proteins | sample 5559111 | NCBI WGS metagenome assembly JAABUI01 (sample SAMN10711870, study PRJNA513365) | rock metagenome | isolation source: Antarctica rocks | place: Antarctica: Victoria Land, Buttleship Promontory
ATCCTTATTCTAGGAGTTTTATTATTTTAGATACTCTAGAATATCTATAAGTTAGGTTATTATAGTAACCTTATTAATTTGTTTTAATATACTTCTAGAATATAGGTTTATTCTCTACATTTTAGTATTTTAGTATTTAATTACTAACTTCTTAGCGCTTTAGCTAAGATATCTCGTTTATACTTCTTTTTTAAAATTTTTTATAATTTCTTAAACGAAGATTTTTATTATAGTTATAACCTATTACGTAGGTGCTAGTAATCTATCTCTCTATTATTTAAAGAAAGGTTATAGCGTAACGTCTTTATTTTCTATATAGTCTAACCTCTTATTAAGAGTATTGGCTCGCCAGTCTTCCTTTCTAGTAGTATAGTAAATTCTAAATTTATTCTATCCTAGTAATTTCGACTAATAAACTTATCTCCTATTAAATTCTTATGTTATTGTAAAGTTTAATAGATTCTTATAATTAGTAAGGATATCGAGCCTTAAATAACTTTTTATATATACTCTCTAATTTTATAGTACGTAAATAATTACTAAGAGTTCCTTATTATATATATCGTATTCTTATTCTACTATTAATAATTTTCTAGAACAATAAGTAACCGGGTACTATTTTCCGTCTCGTATTTAATATAAGTAAGCGCCTACAATAAGAGTATAAACGCGGGTTGGGCGATACGCTTCAGCGCAATTGGTACCTAGGCTTAACCAGCTTTGGAGAACCTGCCCTTCATTTTCAGATCGTATGTACTAATTCTGAACAAGGCCCAAGACTGATTTCAGCTGCTGACAGGAGGACAGTCTCATCAATTATTCGTTGAGAAGCACAAGTGGATTGATGAACAAATGGGATAATTTGGCGCGCGGAAGTGTACCAACTATGCATGAATGGTAGGCCGATCGCCCATTTCTGATCCGACGCCCCTGTAATCTGCGACTTGCAAAAGACAATTCCGTCAGGTAGCCGCCCATCCATCTGAGAGTTGTCAACTGGGCCTGCATTGAAATCGAGAGGGTCGATCTGGAGACCTTGACCAGCAATGTCAATTGCGGGGATGTGTTCCACTGAGGTATTACATGGATAGGCGTAGGTCGCACTTATATTGTCGCTGGAGGGTATCAAGCGAGCCAAAGGGATTCTGGTATTAATCGCCTCGGCACAGCTTAGATTACAGCCAATGCCTGGATTACCGGTATCAACGATAGCAGTTCCACCAGTGAGGCTGTTGATATTTGCGCGGTTGACGGAGGCACCGTCGATATAAATAGTCCAGTAATTCTGACTGGTTACGTTAGCCACGATCGGGTCTCCGGTGAACTTGGTTGTATCGCGACCAACGAGCACAAGCTCGCTATTTAAGCTTCCGTGGCTACGAGCGATCCAGAATGCAAATTCTGGTTCTCGGACTTTCTTCTGTAACCGCCAGCGCCCTCAGGATAGTGGGGGGGTATGATGTCGCCAGCACCTTTCGATAGTTTAGCAATTGTCCTTCAATTAAAGCAAAACTTATGTTCGTACTAGTGTCAAAGAAAAAGCGGAATTGTTGGGGCTGATACTTGCCGATGGTGCCATAACCCCATGGATAGGAAGCACCTTTTCCAGGTTGTAGAGCCAGCGGCGTCACCACGATAGAAGGTTCAAGAGGAGGGTCTCTACTTCGCGTCGACACGATAGAAGGTTGAGCCATCACTAGTGCACAAGCGTCGGTTAACAGTGCAGAAATGCCTTCCAGCACGGATCTCATTGCTACCCCGGGGAGAGCAACGGCTGCAGTGGTATCGAGTGGATCTGGCGGTCACATTGGCCCCACACCTGCAATCATACAACCACCAGCAGGGCCGTCGGTCGGAACCCAAATGGACTCTTCTATGCCCACAGGCTCATCTTGGCCTAGCTACCGTGGTTTGACTGGCTCAGCTCCAACGGCAAGTCAGTCATCGGGTTTGAAGCAATCAAACAACAGTCTCTGGGCGACTGGTAGCCTGAGGCCGACAGCGCAAGCCTCTCCTTCTCCACTCTCTGGAAAGGCGTCGGCAAGGAAAGTATCGAAGGAAGACGTTGGCTTGCTCATCGTCCTTGGCTGTGTCATTGGAATATTCGTATAGGTAGACTATAGTGAAGATAAAACCTAGATAACACGGAAGTTGTTTCGACGGGCTGTGCAACGATCAAACATAAGGTAGAGACGTCCCCTATTCAGGAGCCTAGACATGGATGCCGGTCATCAAGTGAAAATTGCAAGGCGCAGATGCCTGCATGTGGGGTAAGAACGACATAAATAAGGTGTGGCTGCACCATCTAAGCCTGCATGAAATAGTGCGGCTGCGAGACATCGCCAGAGCTGACTACTAACCATGCGCCATTCTCCCTTTAATGACCACTTAGATCAAATTCTTCCGATACCAATGTTTTTGATTCGAGGAAGACCCTGCATCTAAAACCTGGGGATCAAATATCGTACCTGAACTTCAGCTCGGACATTTCACCGCCACCTTTCTTGTGGCACGGAAAGCATAGCCCGTAAAACAATTGGTTTCGAACTCGCTAGAGCTGGGAGGATTGACTCGGGAGTTCTTCGAGCGGAAAGCTGCCAATTTAACGTGTTTTTGCCATAGGATCTATCTGCCATCTGTGCGCGAACGCATCGGCGATCTCCGCAAGACAGGAGGCTTGGGGATAGTGAACAATCTTCTTTGATTAACGATTTTTTCGCTGGTCTTCTGTGTACGGCTTTCCTTAGATCCGTTGAGCTCTAGTCCTTCTGCCTGTGCTCTGCCCTCTCCTCTTCCTCCTCCTCCTTCTCTTTCGTCGTCGTCCTCATCTTCGTCTCTCTCTTCATTCATTGTCTCAAAGTCTTTGGGACATCGGTGGTAGGGGGTGGGAGTGAGATTTATCTGACAGGCAACTCATGAGCAGTCTATATCACGGCGACGTGGGATCAGCTCACAATATCTTGCTCCGAAGGAGGCCATCCGGGTCGATCGGTCGACTTGTAAGTATAGTATTTATTGCCATGGCGAATGACTATGTAGATGTCTGCTCCTATCACCTGCGCCAGCTCGTTTCCTTTTCTAAACTAGCTTGAACTTCGTCTGCGGAACTTCTCACGTAAGGCGCGTCGGTCACTTCGTTGGATCGCCATGGAGTAGATGCGAGGGTGTATGCAACCTGCTCGAGACTATTTAACGTGGCGGATTAGTGGTGCTGTCCCGTGCCGCAAGGGTTTGAGTCAGCATTTGGTGGAGCTACAATTGGATGCCGCATCCAAGATTGGATCCTTCAGCGGCGGATGGTACTTGACCAATGATACACTTTTATTATGCTGAACGCGGGCTGTGCATATCAAAGGAGCTGGATTAGCAAACCTCGCCTCGGTGAGGCCAGAAGTGGATGTCACCACTTCTGGATGCCTTTCGGTCAGGTACAAATCAGCAGCCATGGCTTGACCTCAAATGATGATGTTCAACTAATTCATACCACTGAAAGTCATGGATATCACTCAGATATACGCAATTACCGCTGGGGCTATCTTCGGCTTAATGCTGATGACTAGAGCTGCGTCTTCTTTCCTCTAACTTTTTCGACCCTACAGCGTATTGCTCGTGAAGCATCTCCTCTACCCCCGAGTTCTACGGCGCCATCGCTTCCTCGGGCTATGGACCCGAGCTCACGTGTTCTTGCACCTTCTTTACTTGGCCATTAATATATTCTGTAGCACTTTTGGAGTGTCCACGATCAAAGAGCTAGGTAATCGCACCGGGACGATGTCACTAATCAACATGATATCTATGTATAATGGCTATCACCTGAGCTTCATCAGCGATATGTTAGGTCTCTCCATCCTCGACTACCGGCGGATCCATGCTTCGAGCGGAGCCATGTCCGTTTTTCTCGGTCTGTGTCACGCTGTCATCATTGTAGCCAGCGTTACAAACCTAAAATTGTTCAGCGTTTCCGGCCAGTCATTCTGGTTCATAGTAAAGTCATGATTCTTCTGGAAATCATACGGAGACTGACGTATTCCCCCAGGCTGTCATCGCCACCAGCGCGCTTACTCTCCAATCGCTGCGGATGTTCCGATTACCCTCCTATGAGATTTTCTTACGCGGCCATCAGGCTGTGGCATTGGCTGCTGGCTATGCTCTTTGGAAGCACACCACCTCGCGCTCGAAGCAGCCACGTCTGTACGTGTACATTTCAACTGGCATTTTCCTCGCCACCTCTGTCTTGCAGTGCCTTTTCGTCCTGCACTGGAATTTCAGCTTCCGGAGGGGCCACTCGCGAGCTCTGATATCGAAGCACCGTGGCAGCGTCAGGATGACTATTGATGTTCCAACGTCGCTGGACATTAAAGCCGGCCAGTACGTGAATGTGTGGATACCTTCTATCAGCTTTTGGTCTTTCCTGCAGAGTCACCCTTTCACAATCGCTTCGTGGGGAAACAAAGAAGGCGTCACCAGTCTTGATCTTCTGATAGAACCAAGGAAAGGCTTGACGCAGAAGCTGTATGCTTGTGCCGAGTATTATAGGGAACGCCTCGAGAAGGGAACAGACCAGATTTTGGGGGAACGTGCCGGCAATGCCGTTGACTATCGCAAATCCCAGGACACATTGGACGAGTCATTTGAGCAGGGGGGGTAAGCAGTACCGCCGTTGACAGTCACAAGTCCCAGAAGACATCGTCCGAGTCAATTGAATTGAAACGTACAGGCCGTGTCGAAGGCTACGAGGGATCGCTAGAGGAAGGTGTTGAGAACACCACACCATTAAAGTTCGGCTACGAATCTTACGAGGGCGAGCCTCAGAGGTCTGATTTCCGTCTGGCAATTTTCAGTGGACCCCACGGCACGGGCGTTTCTGTTGGCGATTACGGAAAGGTCTTGATGATTGCCGCGGGGTTCGGCATCGCCGCGCAACTACCGTATCTGAGAGAATTGGTAAGCGGGTTCAATAACTACTAGGTCCGGACGCGGGAAATACGATTGGTTTGGCAATTACAGAGCTTTGGTAAACTTCTCGGTTCTGACAGTAGATGAAGCGTTAACTGAGCATCAGATGATCGAAGACCGGCAAGCGAACTAATAGACCGAGTCCTGAAGGAAGATACCGACACCAATGGTTACGTGAGTACCCTTGGCTGAACCAACGAGATGCATCCTTCTGACAGGAACCAGATATTCCACATCGAAGCGTATTATAAGTCGGGAGATTTGGCACATGACCCTATGACGGTGGGCAAGCACGGCCGTCTCACTTACAAAAAGGGGACAATGGACTTATCAAAATTGCTGGATGAACAATTAGTCCCTCGATCAGCTGGCGGGAAGGAGACCATGCTAGTCACTGTCAAGTTTGGACCCATATTCTCAAGCAATGGACTCATATTTCGTAGTATCCGCAGACGAACAGGTGCGGGACCTTGTGCAGTCCCGTCTAGACAAAATAACACTGCTCGAACTGGACTATCAACCTGCCGAAAAACGACGGTTCTGGAAATCTGTGTGGAAAAGTAAGACAGGGGTATAGGTTCGACCAGCGGATGGTTAGCTGTAGGGTGTCTTTGCGGTAAATTGTTCCAAGGTATCAGTTCTAGACTCAACAATGGCAGGCTTCCTGCAGGGCATATGCGTTGTCATCTACACTCCAAGTCCCTTTGGGAGTAGTCAAGTACGCTGAATCGCTAAGTGGGTGATCTGGTAGCTCAAGCAGGCTTGGGCGAGACGTAACTGGTCTACGGTCGACCAAGATCGAGGCAGTTGAGCATACCAAGGTGAAACTGAGCGAAAAGGATAGGAGAGCAGACTAAATAATGATTGCGCAGGGGTACGAAGGGATACGACAAATTGAAAGCCATTCTTGCCAAATCGGAGTCAGCGAAAAAGGGGCTATGCACAGGATTGAAGGAAGTATGTCGTGACGGGATAGAGGACTGTGAATCGGCAAGCGACATATTCAAAGTAGGGAGATATGGCGTGGGTGGCAGCTGCGGCGCCCTGTCCAACTATGCATGGCCAGCTCGCGTGGCCAGGCCACGCAGTAAGGCTTGGTTTTTCGCACTGTCCATCAGACGATCAGGTCGCGCCGCCAGGCCACGCGACGGATACAGCAAGCGCCGCTAATGCCACCCGTCTCACTGAACTTAGTATTCCAACCATCATATGCTTTTGGAAAGCGAAGATCCATAGACCGTAGACGCTGCAGTCGTGAAGAAGGAATTCTCAAAATCTTCTAGGACTTTGGCTTGTATCAGCGTTATATTGCACCGAAGTCTCCGCCCCAGCCATTTTTCGCCGTGAATCGAGAAAACACCCAGTGAGAATCGTGACTAAGTCCATCATGATGCAAATAAAGTGCCTCGATCTCTTCCTCTCGCAATCACGCGTTCAACTTTCTGTCCCTCGTTCTCCTACCTCAGATCATCCCCTTTGTATGGTACATCTGCTATATTCAACATGAAGTTCTCCGACTTAATTCCACTAGAAGAAGGGGTATTTCAACTCGAAGAGGGGCATAGCCAGTGGTATCTAGAACAATATGAAGCAGTAGTAATCCAATTTGCTGGCTCTAAGACTGAATTAGCTGCCAAGAGGTTTGAGGAGGATAGAGAAGTTTTATAAAGTGTGTTAAAGTCACTCATTAACTCTCCGCTGACTGTACGCATAGCCTTCCATCGTCACTCGAAGATCGCCATCTGAGAAGAGTGGAAGTGCACCACGAAGGTTAGTATCCAGACACAGTCCGCGAATAAGTCGAAGAGCTCGCACTAGCAATACTCGACTTTCTCCCCAACATGCTCATTAGGCAGAAAGTCATGATCTTGGACGCACACAAACGCGAGTGCGGGGCCAGGCTTTAGTGAGCTTGTCTCTGTGCAGTTGATGCTGCTTACTTACGGCGATGTAGTGTGGTCAAATTGATAAGTGTTCATACGGAAGCGGTAAGACGCCCATCTGATTCCCAGATACATGCTATATTAATTGGGCACAGCGGACCAAGCTCTCTCCGTATAAGCAGATTCTCTTTAACGCCGTTCGTTGACGGAACCCGCGTACGTAGGCCGACTGGGCCAAAGTTGATGCCGAGTGGCTTCACGACGTTTGGCGAAAGGTTATAAACTCTTATCTTCCGCTGGGATAAGCGAAACTGATATATCATCAGATTATGAATTTTTTTGAAATCGTACAGCAGTCTGAGACCATTTTTGTAAGGCATTTAGGGACGCCCGACCTTGCTACCGATCAGACGACGGCCAGCGATTTAGGGTCTGTCCAATTCAGTAGGTCAATCGACAGCTTGACTAAAGCCAACTGACGGTCTCAAGGTTCCCACTCTACTAAGCGTTTAGAGACCGACACTGGGGATGGAATAGCAAAGAAATGGGTCGAATCGGAGAGTATCATCCAACTTCATGACCCGTCCGCAGAGGTAGTTCTAAGATTTCCCTTCCGCCATCATGATTTTAACGCTTTTTCAGGGCACACTAAACGAGCATGCACCCACATACTCCACACGGCACGAGAATCAGGAGGTCATGAGCAAGGAGAACTCGAAGGGAGGGAGAAAGAGGTGGAGCAGCATCTACGGGTAAGGAGCAGATGAGGCGTTCCAAAGCACAATGTTCAGAGGCGGGACATGTAGGCGAGGCGGGAACAGCCTGTGTGGGTGTAGAGCGAAAATGATGGGATACGCGTGCTTATGTTGAGGAAGGACGTGGGTATTAGCGAATGAGACGCGCGAAGAACGCTGTGGCTCGACGCTCAACTATGATACATGGATCTGCCAGCAAGGAATCTCTTCCACATCTCTTCTAATCTAGTCCAGCTGCCATTTGCATTGTGAATTATTTTCTTGCGCACATTCCTTCTCAACGTTTGTAAGCGGGCTCTCGCTTCGTGACAAATTTCGAGTCTGTAGAACGAATTAGCGTGTTATGAGAACGAAATCCATTGCCCAAAATAATCCACCTTTAAGCAAAGCCTCTCTTGTATTTACTCGTCCGAAATCCAGAAGCGAATAGGCACTAAAATTCCAAATATAAAAACCAACCATGGAATGCCCAGCAACAAAGCCAGCATGCTTTTCGGGATAAGCTTAACCATAGCCCACGTCAATACTGCAACGGAGGGAACGGAGAAAAGAAAGACGCTAGCGAAAATGAGTTTTTTAAGCATGATGTTGCAATCTTTGACAGAATCGGAGGGAGGACACAAAGGATGGAAGGCAAAGACAAAACTTGGCGAGTGCTCTTTATTTGAAATTGTAAAGGCTTAACATGTGATCAGGCTACATCAAGAGCCAAATACCAATGAGAGATGGTGCCGAGAGCCCAGAAAGAAGATCCTCTGGTCAGGGATCCGAGAGTGCTTTGACCACCTGCATCAGATCGGTCGAATCATGTTAAGACTTGTCGAGTTTTAGCTCCGGCATGGAGTTGCGAGACATCCTTCGCTGACAGTATCGCAGACGCCAAGGTTCCACCGCGAATACACCGCGTTGCCAGACCACGCGACTAATACGAAAAGGCGCAACTCGATCACAACTTCCCTGAAACGATCAAGGGGACGGTCTAGTTCGTAAGCCATGGTTCAACTCAGCGCTTGGCTCACACTGATCTGCAAAGATGGCTTGCAGGCCAGCATGAGCCGTCATCACAGCCTTCGCATTAGCATTCTTGAGACAATTTGTGGTATTGACTTATGTTCTCGTCACCTTCCCAATGCGATTGTCTGGATCGCACCAACATGCTCGCGTCGAGCCTGACTGCTTGACTGTACTAATCGCTGCTTTCCTATCACTCATTCGTACAACTCAATACATGGAATTTTGCGGAAATTTTGATACTGCTGCGAAGTTGACCGGTCCACATCATACCTGGGACGACGAGACCTGGAATCGTCAAAGGGCAGGTATCCTAAATCCATGACTCAAGACTCAAAGCTTTCATCACCCCAGGGATGAAGTTCCCATGTTGCAAGCTCGGACTTTGCCTCCTGTCCCGCTCCCAAACCCAGCATCACCAGGTGACCTAGAGCGAGTGGCGGCCGCCCCAAATGATTATTCGCAAACTTTCGCAGTCTCCTCAAAACAGCCAGACCAACAAGATTCGCACTCAATTGGTATCCAAAAATTTCTCAACCCTATAGAATGCGAATGTCGTTCAAATGCCAGCAGTGCCCCCAGTTCTCCCCGCTTCTCGAAAGCCAACATAGGCCTTCTAGTCTCGTCAAGATCTGACGCTTATAGCCTGTCCCTGGCGAGATCATCTCCATACCGCCAAGTAAGTCAAGATGCTCCCTGCTCTCAGGCGCAGAGTTGTGAACGCACACGCGGTGTCAACCCAGAGCCTCCGCAGCCAGCTTCTCAAGGGGACAGTCCGAGTACCCAGTACTCCGCTTACAGCCGGATCAGTCGAATTGAGTCTGTCATCGCACCACCTGTGGTATCCACCAGTCAGCCTCAGTACTTTTCCTCTAACCCGTCACCTGGTCCCACACCGACAATGCCGCAGATGCCGCCGGGCACTAAGGCCTTCGAAATGCCTGCATCAAGTGCAGCAGCGCAGAGTCAATATCGAATGATGGTGCTGGAAACAGCGCAAGGTCCTATTCAGGTACCTGTTGACATGCAGGCTGCGTCGAAGGTCCAAGACGAGAAGCGAAAGCGAAATGCCACCGCCTCCCACCGTTTTCGTCAGCGCCGGAAAGAGAAAGAGCGGGAGACTTCTGGGAATATTGCCGAATTGGAGGCTCAATAAGCGAGGCCATCGAGGACGGAAATCACTATCTTAAAGAGAGGGACTATTTCCAGGGTGTGGCACTCGGACATCGTCTACCTGTTGCACCACGGCCACCATCGCCATGGCGCAGACGGGATGCCACGATGTACGGAGCATCAATTGTACGATATCAATAAGCTGAAGGCAGTGGATGAAGTTCAGACTTAATTTACCAAAAGGGACGTGCGAATTGTGCTTCACGCGTCCTTCGTCACGTAAACCAAGATTAGAAACTGTGAGAGTCGCATTCAAAGAATATACCTTCGTCACCACTCTGCGGGTATCAGAGCTTGGAGCGTGCTCCTCCAACCTCCATTAGCAAAATGAAGACCTCTAGTCTACATAAGATGTCGATGGCATTCTTTTCTAGCAATCGAACGAATGAATTGTAGACGGATGAGCGTAGTTTTGCATATAACGTGGGTTGTTGGACTCGAACACTCAACTATCTAGATACCCGTCACTATGGATATTTGAACTCAGTATATGGTCATGAATCAACTCATCATACGTAGAGGTACAGTCAATATTGATAGTCTTACGTAGGCAATTCATCGAGATGCGTACTTTCAGCTTAATTATCCCAAGAGAATCCCCATTCCTCATGCATCACTTGCTGTCATTTGATATTATGGGCGTACGAGAACCGTATTTTGCTTATTTTACAGGCTCTTACTTTGTTGAAAGTTGATAGCTTGGTCAATATGATGAGGTTAATAGCGGATAAATTATCACGCTAAAAGCGGACTTATCCGCACAAAGACAACTCTTGGCAATGGACGAACGTGGCATCTGTCATCTTTGCACCAAGCGAAGCTGGGCCTACCCTATTGACCACGCAGCCTGACCGCCCAGCTTGACCATGCAGCCTGGTCTTTCAGCTCAATCTTGCGACACAGATACTAGCGTACAATGTCACCAATCAGAATCACTTTCGGCACGCCGACCACTCCTGAATTTCAATGGTTTGACAGCTTCAAGGGTCTTACAGAGGAAGAACTTGACGAGATCGTTATCCATTGTCGCAGCGCCACGGCTGCTAGTTTCGCTGAGCTTTCTGACCGACGAGATCCTTGGGAGGATCGGACGCTCGAGGGTTATTATGATGGCCTTCTGAATACTGCCAATCAAATTAAGAGACGAGGGTTGACCAGAGAGGAAGAACTTGATTCGAAAGAGTTACATACATATCTGGCGGGCCCAGATGACGCTCGTAATGAAATTAAGATGGTAAGAAAATTTCTATGGCTCGTCTCAAGAGTCATAGGTTGGTCTTATGCACTTTTGTTACACTGCACCCTAGGCAAGCACAAACTGCAGAAACTCGACGAAGATCGGCGTGTGAAGCTTGTTAAATACATCATCCGACACCGTGATTCGCTCTTCTGTCCTAAACTTGAGGATCAAGCCACTCGCTGTAACTTTCACCAAATACGTATGAACGTCACTCTAAAATTTTCTGTCTCTATTGAACTATCACAGATATTAAAGTGGACCCTCCACTCACAAGAGGCCGCAAAAGCCGGAAGCGCAACGGCAGGGAAAAGACCGTCACTGCCGCAAAGGCTCGAGTACTGGATTCTCCAAGGAAGGACATAAAGCACCACTTTGACAGCGAACACTGTCTTCGCAGAATTCGTACTTCTTCGATCTCTTACTTGTTGAACAAGGAGGCCAGCTCATCAGTTACGCCTGACCTATTCATTCCACCTGTTGATGCCAGTGAAACCGCTCGGATTGACTCAAAGGACGGTGATCGGGCAAGCCTCCTACAGGTTGTTGGTGATTGTAAGACAATCATAAGTCTCCCCCTCCCTACATTGACTAACTTATACAGATGCTGATGCGACTTTCCTACTTCAAAGCGCCTCTGGGAAGCGCAAGCGTGGACACAGTGACAATACAAGTCCCTTCATCGTGTGGACCGATACAGCATTGGCCTCTTACAACAAAAGCAGTCCATGCAATATCCGCGGCAAATCTCGACAGGTCGAGCAAGAAGTCAAAGTAGGAGCAACCCAGCGCAACTCTTACCACCCTAGCGAAGTCAACGTCTTGACCACGCTCGAGACAGCCTCTGGCAGCGGTACTCTCACGCCCGTTTCAGAAACAGAAAACAATGATACAAACGGCAACTCTACTTTACCAAGTAACGATGTCGGCTACGGTGCTATTGTTGAGCCCCAGAACCAGGTCGCAGCTTGCACCCAGTCATCGCTGATGTGTCAAGATCGATTACAGGATGGCAGCTGGTCTCCAGCAAACGAAGTCGTCTTAAAGGCTGCTGGATCACGTCCACTTATCTGTGAAGACGGAGAATATAGCTTTGACGGCAGGGCTCCAAACCCGGCTATCAATCTAATCACATCAAGCAACCAGCCGAGGACCTTCCCGGACACCGAGACACCTCCTATCATACGAAACTGTGCCACAAGTGATGTAGCACCCGGTGAGTAGTGACGATGAATACCCCAATACAAACTCAAAGCTAAATTCCATATCAGGAGGTGGCGTGGTCAAGAACAACAGTGGCCCAAATGAACCAGCAATTAATCTACAGCACCCAGAAGTCCTTGCAAACAATCCTCGACCACACGGTGCTGTTCACTTTGACCAGCAATTGGCCAAACCAGTCACAAATCCCGTGGCTGGGCCAAATCCCGTGGTTTCTGGGCTGAAGAAACACAGTATAGAAGCGAATAGCATCTCAGCTATCAGAATGTGCAACTGGACTCACCTACTACCGCAACCAGCCTTGAAATTGGCCCAAGACGGCCTCATTAAGATAAGATCGAGCTTGTTATCGGGTAACCCTGGGACTCTGTACGACTTTTGTAAGTTCCACGTTTATGTCTCGCTGCGGAATTAACAATTTCACAGATGTGCACTCAATTTGTGCCGGTCGAACACTCCTCCAAGATAATGCTTATCTCCAGGAGGTCTTGCCAATCGCAAATTCCGACCCGGCTACAAAATTCGCCATGATTGCTCTAGCTTCGTCTTATTACAAGGAGTACTTACTAGATGGAAGTGCCCAAAAAGAGCAGATGAAAAAATTGGAGGTCGAAGCCATCGTGCAAGCGACAGCAGCTTTGAAACGGGATGCGATAAAAGGCAACGTCCGTTCTAGAGACACTGCCAGAATGCTTCTGATTCACCACGCCATCCTAAACCAGGACTCACATTCCATACACTGGACTAACTATTTGTACCAATTACAGGATTCCCCTGGTCAGCAGTCAAATTTGATCATGGCGAGGCATTCAATATGGCTGATGACTATTCTGCCACTGAATGAGAAACACCGATTCCAGACTTTCAACTACGACTGGGTTGGATGTGGCGAGCAGAACAACTTGGCAAAGGTAAACGGTATTCTGGGCACGTCACGGAAAATGCTGTATTTTGAATACTTAATTACAATAGCCGCCAAGGTAAGTATCAGATGATAGGCAAGATCGTAACTGACAACCCCAGTTCCCCAATACAGTGGATCACGGAGATCTTCTGCGTGATATTGAAGAATCTTGCCAGTGGGTCGACGTGACGGAATCGGCGATGGCGACACGGATCGCCTTGAAGACAGCGGAAACGTACAAGCTGGCAACCAAATTGTACGCGTTAGCGCGGCTGTGCAGGTAATGCTCCTGCTCCGCTTAGCGCACCATTCTCTTACTGCAATAGGTTTACTCCGAAACATTCTGGCGTAAGGAAAATTTGCGACAGGCTGACACGGGCGCTTTACGAATTGCCAGCGAGCGGAGAGGAGTACACCGGTCTTCACCCTGCGTGGTGCTTCCCGATAGCTTGCGCCTGCACCGAGGATCCGGAGGAGTACGCGAAAATGGACCGGATACTAGAAAACATTGGCAGTGTAAATAAGTCGGTAAGATCTCCGTCCTCGCTTCAGGTTCTAAACTCACTATTATGGGTAGAACGTATCAGATCTTTCTAGGCTTGTCAGATGGATATGGAAATGGAAGAATGGACGGCATTTGAGGGTAGAATGGTGGGAAGATATGACAGAATATCTCGACTCGATGATGAGCGGGAATTTAATCTGTATCAGCTAAATGCTGTGATATCAAGCCGTGCTGAGCCTAGATCGGATATGCACCCAAACCTCTAAGCAGTCTAGCGAGACTTTGGTATCACGCTCTTGTGCACTGCTGTATTTTCCTTTGATCTATCCCAACCCCATCTCTTCAAAAGTCGATCCTCTATGGTATCAGAGCCGTTCTGTCCGTGAAGGCGTCGAACTACCATATCGCCAAAATTAGGCAGAAATTTGAATGAATGATAAGAGCCGCCTGTTGCTAAGTAGAGTTCTCGAGTGTTGGGTGCCTGGTCCACGAGAGGGTGTTGTTTAGGAGTCATAAGGTCCCTATTGGATGGTTACAGCTCCTCTGCCCATTAAACCGGTGTTTCGGCTACTTACGGGCAGATCCAAGAGTCTAGCTGTCTTCCAGCGAATTGGGGCAGCATTTTTTCTAAGACGACACGGTTCAGCTCAATGTTTGCGGGTCTGATATTGGCGTTCGGCTCATCAGGGTTTTCAACCAGGAAGGTACCAGTTGTGGTCATTTTCAGATTCTGATGCTTCTTTGATGGTATGATTTCTCCTGTACATGAGTGAGCTACGATAAGATTTGGAAAATGAAACAGGACATACCATTCTCTGTGACAAGAATCGGCATGGATTCTAGTTCACTGAATTCCGCGTCATCAAGAGGCATCGTAGCTACACCAACGCCGGCTCCAGTGAAAAAATCGACGGGAAACTCAACTTTCGAGCTTTTGAGTAGTCCAGGAGTCCACGGACCGGCGGCTATAATTGTCGTCCCAGCGATTACCCTATACTGATCTGTTTCAACCCCGAGGCAAACCCCTTCGTCGATAATGAGCCTCGTGACGTCTTCCGTTTGCCTTCTTACACCGAGTCTTGATGCTTCTTCAGCTACTGCTCCAACAGCTAATGCTGAATCGACGTAACCAATATCCTCATTATGCCATAATTCCTCACCAGTTTTGAGCGTTGGTTCGTCATGTGATCCCACCATCTGGAGCAGCTCTTGAGTTGATATCTTCCTATCCTTAGGGGTCTTCATTATACTCCTATGGCTGTTTTCACTAATGACTTGGACCCATGCCGTCCGGTGATAGTATTTGCAGTAAGGATCTTCTTCCTCCCACATTCTCATCGCCTGCTCAGCAAAGGCAACATAGTCTTTGTCCGGGTACACGGTGCGTATAATTTTGTTTTCGTCTTTCGAGGCTGTATGTGTGGCGCTACCCTCAAACCAAATGATTCTTGCGTCCGGCGACTCGCGTTTCAATGCAAGCGCAGTTGAAGCCCCAAAACATCCTCCCCCAACAATCGCATATTCAAATTGACTGTCGTCGTGGTTGTAGCTTGAGATTGTCATGTCTCAGTTGATGGAAACCAGTGAAGCAAAATCTGGGAGATCCTCAAACTTGTATGTATATCGGGAAGTCTCGGCGGAAAGCACTAGTTGATGACGTAGATCGAAGATCACGTGATTCGTCTCTCCTCGTTCT
>JAABUI010001216.1_pt1 | contig 15337 bp, 14 predicted proteins | sample 5559111 | NCBI WGS metagenome assembly JAABUI01 (sample SAMN10711870, study PRJNA513365) | rock metagenome | isolation source: Antarctica rocks | place: Antarctica: Victoria Land, Buttleship Promontory
AACTGCTCCGCCCAGCCCGCAAAGGCGAACCCGAACGTCCCGGCGCCCGGTTTTTCAAGCCCCTTCGTCAAGTCATCGAATCCATCAACGACACCTTCAAAGGTCAACTCGACCTCGAACGCCACGGAGGCCGCACCAAAGCCGGAGTCATCACCCGTGTCTGGCAACGCATCCTCGCACTCACCGCCGCGATCTGGCACAACGACAACATCGGCCGCGCCATCAAGCGATCACTGACCGCCTACGACCACTGACCCTTGGAATTACTCATCTAGGCTCAGACGGTCCATCGAATGCTCAAGGGAACCCAACCGCGCTCGGCGATTCCCGGGTCCGACTGTATCCCTTTGCCTGGGCAGTACCGTCTCGTGCAGTGCTGGCTTGAGCCAGGCTTCGACAACTTCCTCCACCCCGACGACCAGCAGATCGACCGACAACTAAAGCGCGGTCAACGCCCGGCCAGCGACCTGGTACCGCCTCTTCCGAGCCGATGGCTGACTGCCTGTACCCGGCCAGTTCAGCCCCGGCCGCCGGATCAACAGACCCTGCGGCCAGCAGTTTGCCTCCGCTACCCTGGCGAATTCTGACCACCGACGGCAAATTCCTCAATCTGTTGGTCAGAGCCCCGCCGAGGCGTTTCCGGTCTTTCGGCAGCGACTCGGGGACTGACCCGAGAGTGACCGGTTAGATGTACTGCCTAGGGACGTTGGTCAAGCGGTGATGGGTGGGACTTTTCCGATTGCAGTGTGGGCCGGTGGTGCTCGTACTCGTGAAGCTAGGCCGGGAGCTGGGAACGAGCGCCGGCGCAGCTGCATCCAGTTAGGCCGCATTGCCGGCAACATTGGGCGCCGCCTGACGGTATCCCCCGGGTTTCGGGAATGGCGATTGTCGCAGAGCACCGCCCTGGAGCAGCGTCGGCCGACCGGCAGTTGTCGATCGCGGGGTACTGAGTCCGGGGCAGCGCAATGTCATCCATCATCTCCAATAGTTCGCTCGGTCCCCGCCCCTGGCCCCTGTGAACTGTCCTCGGGGTCGACGGCAGTGCCGCTGGCTTGGTGCATCTGGGCTAGTTCATCGGCGTCGGAGTCAGCACTGGGTCTCGCCCCGGCTGGCTTCGATTCCGCCCCCGGTTCCGAGCCCGACCGCGGGGTGTCCGCAGTGCCGGGTTCTGCTGCGGACCGCATTTGGGCAAGCTCCGCGTCCTCCTCAGACACCGGTTCGGGGCCAGGCGAGGACGGCGCCGAAGGCGCGGCCGAAGCCGGGTCCGTTGATGTCTGCTCGTGGGTCGCCGACTCGACGGTTTCGGGCCCTTCGGCCTGCGGTGAAGTCGCGGGCTCTGCCGCTTCCGCGGGTGTCGTTGTGGGGTCGGCGGGGGTGCTGGACTCGGCCGCTATGCCTTGGGCAGGTGTTGGTTCAGCGGGTGAAACGGTGTGCATGACTGGCGCGGCAACGTCGGGGGTCGCAGGGTCCGTCTGTCCGGATGGTGCCGCTCCGGCTCCCCTCTCGGCGTCGGCGTCGGGTGTTGTGGTCGGGCTCGGATTCAGCCTCCCCTGCGGCTCGCGGATTGGTTCCCGGTTCGATAGGTCGAACGTTTTGACCGTGGCCTGGCCGGCTTCCGACCGCACTGTCCCGTCCGGTTGTTGAATATGTTTGATCGGGGCATGCACGTGGCAGTATTCGACAGACTGGGCGCTGCGCACATACGCGGCCGCGGCTGCGGCTTCGGGCGGCTCTTTGCGATCCTCCATGCTGGTGAGGATGGAGGCGTAGTACTCAGGGGTTCCTTGTTGGGCGCGACCTTCCGACGCCATGCGCGTTCCGAGCGGGCTTGCTCCGCCCTTGGCCTCGTTGATGATGCAGACTATTCGTTTTTGACCGTTTTCCATGATGGTGCATTCGAAAATTTGATCGAAATCGCCAGGACTTGAAACAGCAGGATCTGGAGGGTAGATGGAGACTGGTGGCGGTGGGCCGGGGTACTTTTCTTGCACCCAGACGCGGCCGGCATGTTCGCCGATCTGCCGGCTGGCCGTTCTCATCTGCTGCTCGTGCTGGTTGGCCTCCTCCCGGGAAGTGGCGTTGTCGCGCCGGTCCCGAGCCTCATCCCGGTCTCGGAGCAGTCCGTCGAGTGTCTGCGCGTCGGACGTGGATAGGTCGGCGCGGTTACCACCGTTCAGTGCAACGAGTTGCTCATCGCCCGAGTATTGGGCAGTGAAGTCAGGATTCCGCGATTCAGGCCCCACCAACCGACCCGTAGATACTCGGAAGCGCTTGCCCTGCCTGTAGTACGCAAGGAGGTTCTCATCGCTCAGCCTCGAATACCGATTCGCCCCTCGGTAGGTGGTCACGAGTGTCTCGAATTCGGCGTCCCGCAAGATCTCGTTGGGCGCAGTGGGCTGGGTCAAGGGTGCCCGTCCCTTCGAATCCGATCATCTGGTGCTCGTGTCATCGCCGGGCGGCAGATGATCCAACATTGAACACCAGTCCAGCGGCACCAACCCACGTGCCACCGGTCGGGGACCTCCAAAACGTGGGGTGTTGTGGAACACTCCACCCGTGGTCACTGAAGATGCTGCTGTGCCTCTTGCCACCCGGGCGCGGGATGAACACATTGGCCGGTTGGAGCGTGCACTCGCGGCGAACCGGATGGGCGGGCCGGAAATGGCGGCAGTGTTCCAAGCCGCCCTTCAGGCGGCACGTTGGACGATGCGCGTTGATTCGGCGGACCCTTCCATCGTCGAACTGTTGCGAACGGTGGGTGAAGCAGCCGACGCCATGGCCGTTGTCGCTACTGCGCGCGAGCCTCGGGTGATCTCCCTTCGGGGCTCGCTGACTACGGTATCGCCAGGGTCGTCCACGCTCCTGGATGGCTTGACCTGGGCCATCGGTCTTTGGGCCGCCACCGCTTCGGGTGACTCGGCCGTCGCCGTTCGGCTGGCTCGGGCTCAGATCACCGGTGCGTCGGCCGCCGTTCCCGGGGAATTCAATTTGGCGGCGGCGATGGGGGCGTGGTGGACGGGCCGATCGATCGGGCCGCCGCTGATCGAGGCGTTACGAAGCACCGATCCTCAGACAAGCACCGGATTTGTCCGGGACTACGGATTAAACGTGGTCGCCCCCGCCGTCGCGGTGATCCGTGAGTTGGCGGGTGGCAGGGATGGAGCGTTCTTCGACGCGTTCCGAGACGCCCAGACCTTATTCGGCAGTTTTTGGTCTGCCGAGGGCAGAGGGGACGCCTCTGACGGATTTCTGTCGCTGCCACTCGCAGGCCTCGCGCAGGTGGCCCGTTCCTTCGGCTTGACGGTGCACGCGTCATCGCAAGCAGTGCCGGCCGCAGTGCTGGACGTGCCGGTGACGACGTTGTGTTGTGCGGTCTGCTACCAGCCGTTTAAAGATTCGGAGGCGACCTGTCAATGGTGCGCGGCTGACCTGGGCGCGGATGCTCCGATTGAAACCACTATCGGCCAATTATTGGGTCAACCCTCGCAACCATGCCCGGTGTGCGGACAGCCGTGCCGATTGAATGCGCTATGGTGCTGGAACTGTACAACGAGTCTACGTTGACACGGGCGCCCTGACCACGCCCTGCTCTCCGTGTTCGTCTATCAAGATCACGGCCAAGCCTCTTGGGGCGCGACGGTGGGATGGCATGACACGGTTGGCAATTTATGATGCGCTGTTATACACGACTCCAGATTGGATACGAGTTGTCAGTCAGCCAATGCCCCCAATGCCATGCCCTCGTCGCGCCGGGTGCAAACTTTTGCGGCAATTGCAGGTTTGATCTTCGCTTCATTCCGACGGCAGCGGCCGCCCCCGGCGTCGGGCCAGCCATGACCGCTGCGCCGACACCGCCCGGTCTGGGTTCGACGCGACGCCGTCATGTCCAACCGCCGGAGTTGCGCCCAAGCGATGGCGGCTACCTAGGCGTTCCCGATGCCACCCGACTCGAATCGACCCGATCATCCACCGCCACTGGGCGGCCGCAACGTTTTCTCGGGGTCGGGCACTGGCTCTTCGATGCGGTGCTTAAACAGCCGCGCAGTGTACTGTGCTCCATCGGCTTCATCTGGTTGTTCAACATTCCACTAGCGGTTCTGTTCGGCTTTTTTGGACTGATTGGCGGTGGCATCGTCGGTGCGTTCGGCGGCGGCTCGAGCCTGCTGTCCTTCATTCCTGGGGTCAGCAGCTACGTTGACCTTTTCTCCTCGGAACTCGGCGGCTTCATCGGTGCGATTTTGGGCGCCCTCCTTGGAGGGCTGGTCGGAGTCATAACAGGTCTTATTTTACCCTTGACGCTCGCCTCGGGCGGCGATCCGATCGATCTCCTTGTGTTCCTCGTCGGCCAATTTCTCATCGCGGTGGTAGTGGGCATCATCTACACCACGTTCGAAGTGGCGTTCGAGGGCAGACGAATGCAGTTGGCCGGCGCCCGAAAACCGAGCCGACGCGAGCGGGAATTGATTTTGCCGATTCTGGAGTCGTGCGCAGCGAGCCTGGCAATGGTCGGACGCCCGAGGTTGTTGATGGACGACTCCCTGGCTGCGAACGCATCCGCAGGCACCAGCCACATCGTTATCAACGCCGGGATTCTCGAGGACTTCCAGTATCGGGCGGAGCCGATAGCCGGCGTGATCACCCATGAACTGGTCCACTGGTACGCCGGTGATTCGCTGGGCGCAATCTTTATCAAAGGCGTTTCCCTTCCGCTCTATCTGGCGTTCTCACTGTTCGATAGGATCGGCCGAGCCTTCAAAAGTGGATTCGTCACTGCGCTGGTGTGGATCATCACCTTTCCGATCCAGGTCTCGGTTCGTTACCTGCTGATTCCGATGCTTACGCACGACTCTCGGAAAGCGGAGTACTTCGCCGACCAGGGTGCCTTGCACGCCGGCCATGTCGTCGGTATCCGTGAACTGCTCGAACACTTGCGGCACTCGATCGACGGCAGCCGCAACGGCTGGGACAACGCAATCTGCGCCAGCCATCCGCCCAACGAGCTGCGGCTGGACCGGCTGGAGATCGATGGGCAGCAATACCCCTTCACCAGGGTCCACACGGCATCCTCGAGCGTCCGCGGCAGCGGCGATCAACTCGAGAAGGATGACGAGTAGCGGATGAGTCTGCCGACGCTCCCCAGCCGGGATCCGATACCCGTCGAGAAGGCGTTCCTCGGCTGGGACCCCGCTGACCGATACCGACGGTGCTGGAGCAAGCCTGAGGACTCGGTGGGTATCGTGGGCCCACCGCGGTACGGCAAAACTTCCGGGCTGATTATTCCGACGGTGTTGACCTGGAACGGACCCCTGGTGTCCACGTCAACTCGTGGCGACATTCTCGATTTCAGCTACGCACGGCGGAATGCAATCGCCGGTCACGCCGGCAAGGTATATGTGTACGACCCGTTTCGGAGTGAGCCAGCGTGGCGGTCGATGAACTGGTCGCCGATGGACGGCTGCGAGGTTCCCGACCTTTGCTACCGGAGGGTTGCCACCCTCACTGCGGTTTCCGCTAACGGCGTGGAGAACGGAGATTATTGGCGGGCGGGAGCCGCCGGCATTCTGCGGGCCTACTTTCACGCCGCCGCGTTGGAGCGGCTCCCGTTCACTATGGTTCGCAAATGGATCGCCCGCCAGGAGATCCGCGAGCCGGCGGCGATTCTGAGGATGTCGGACAGCTCCGGCCGAATCTGGAGTGACGACCTCGAAGGCATGGCGCTCATCGGAGACCGGGAACGGGGCAGCTTCTACTCCGTCGCCCGCAACGCCCTCGAGGCGACCGCTCAGCCCACCGTCCTAGAATCCTGCAGAGCCAGCGACCTGGACGTCGACCGGTTCCTCGCGACCAAGTCGTCTCTGTTCATCATCGGCCCCTCCCATCATCAGCAGGCGGTCGCGCCGCTCGTGGTCGGCCTGATCGACAGCATCGCCCAACGCGCCGCCGAGGTCGCCGCGCCGATGCCCCGAGGTCGATTGGCGCCGCCGCTACTGCTCGCGTTGGACGAGGTGGCCAACATCGCGCCGATGCCGAGCCTGCCCGCCCTCGTAAGTGAGGGAGGCGGCCGAGGAATCGTCACCATGTGGTCAGTGCAAAGCCTTGCGCAACTCAGGGTGCGGTACGGCGCCGAGGAGCAGTCCGCCATCCTGACCGCGACTACCGCGAAGATTATATTCGGCGGGATGTCCAACGGCGAAGATTTGCAAAATGTGTCGATGTGGGCCGGCGAGGTTCAGGAGACTCAGTCCAGTTTCCAGACCGGTGCGCAGCGGGCCGAGGCTGGACTGCCCGATGCCAGGCCGCAAGGTGGCACCGCCGGCTCGAACGCCGCAGAGGCGTCACGGTCGATCAGCCGTCTCTATCGACCGGCGTTGCCGATCGAGGCCCTGCAGATGATGCCGCCCGCCTACGCCTGGCTGTTCTACCGCAGCAATCCGCCTCTACAGGTCTACACCCCGCCCGCCTACACCATCCCGGAGCTCGCAGCCCTCCAAGCACCACGACGGTGACTCCAGCAGGACGTCTCGATTCCGATGATCAGAAGGGAATGCAGCGATGACTGCGTCCGTGTCGAGCCCCCCCTCGATCAAGCCCCCGTGGAACTGGACCGACCGGGATCGCGAACAGAAGAAGATTTTGTGGAAGCAGCTCAGCGACTGGGTCAACTGGCTCGAGCATGCCTATGACACCTGGGTTCAACTTCCACCGTGCTGGGCCCTGCATGAAGGGCTGTGTACTGAGCTCCGCATCTTTTGGTATTGGCACAAGCTTGTCATGAAGGCGCAAAGCGACCCGGCCCAGGCGGTGCGATGGCATCGGGAGCTACGGACTTCGGCTCATGCCTGGAGTTTGTTGGCCAACTGTGCACACGAGCCGCAACTCCGGCAACTCGACGCCATGGCCGAGCAGCGGGCTCAGCAGGTCGCCTCTTTCACCCATGCCGCCATCGACGCAGACGTTCGGGAAGACTGAAGAGATGAGCCAGGTCAACGAAACCGCGCCGGCGCCGCGGATGACCAGAGACGTGTACATGTACCGGTTAAAGGCGCCGACGTCGAGACGCTCGTTCTTCCGGTTCTGCGCGCTCTTCGGCGCACTGGTCATACTGACGATCACGCTGGTCATCGTCCGGGCGACCGCGTATTCCCCTACCGCCGCGGTACGCGACTACTTCTCGGCTCTCGAAGGGCGGAATGCGACGGCGCTCTGGCCGATCGTCGATCCCCATGACGGCATGCCGGATCCTGCCCGCTCCACGTTCGCCGCCATGCTCAAGGACTCCGGATACACACCGCCGTCGAATCTGACCGTCCAATCGAGCAACGCCAACGACAACCAGGCGACTGTCACAGCGAGCTACCAGGTCGGCTCGACCAGCCGGACCGACGTGTTCAACCTCCAGCGGGACGGCGCTCGCCTAGACCGGGTCTTCCGCCCATGGCACATAACCAATCCCACCACACAGCTGTATGTCAACTGGTCCTATCCGGACGCGGTCCTCGCCGCCGGCCAAGCCACCCAAAGCACCGTCGGGTTCGGTCAGGGCGCCCCCGCGTTTGAGCTCTTCCCCGGCCAGTACACGATCGCCATCGCCGACAACCCGCTATACACCGCTACCGCCACCGCAGCTGCCCCGGCGGGGGACGTGCCACTGCAGCTTCAGCCTGCGTTGAAGCCGACGGTCCAACCCGAGGTTGAGAAGCAAGTTGCGGCATTGATCGCCAAGTGCACGACACTTCTCAACGACGCCGCACACGGTTGCCCCTATCAGACAAACGAAACTCAGAGTGTGACGGCAACCAGTGTGGCCTGGACGATCAACGTTCAACCTCAGTTCGCCGTGGGATTCAGCGAGGGTGGGAGTGGCGTGGTGGTGACGACGACGCAGCAGGGCGAGGCGACCCCGGTGATCACTTATCGTGACAGCAACAACGTAATCAACACGTTGGACGGCCAGCAGGTCTCGTTCTCTGTGGACGGCAGTGTCACCGCGCCCGGCGGGGCCGTGACCTACGCCTATGGCGTCGGCGAGTAGGTGGCTATTGCCAGGGGTCCGTCGGAGCGTCGTGCCTTGCGTGAGGACAAGCGTGGATGTGGTTTCCACGTTTAGCCGTCATCAATCGGTCAGGGAGCCGGCCAGCTCTACTCCGCAAGTGTCGACCCACTTACGCCGCGGATTAGAGCGCGGCCTCCCTCACCCGTCGGTCAAAGCGCCTCTGGAGTTGACCCCACCACGAAGGCGGAGGATGTCACACTGCATCTCGGCTCTGACCCGTCGGATCCGAGCCCGGCAGAAGGTTATGGAGAGCGTCAGATGCTGGTTAACTGTTGCGACGCCTTTTGATCTTGTTGGACGAGACGGCACGTCTCGAAGTACCGGTGTCGCGCCGTCGTCCGCGCTGCTCCCCCGCCCCCACCGCGGTTCGAACACTAGTCGGATAGGGGCCCGGCCGGTGTTCGACGACATGCTGTTGACCATCGACGGCACGTCCGCCGGAGTCCTAGTGGCGAGCCAGCTGACCTGACCGTCGGCCCCCGATGAGCGGGCGAGCACCCGAATTCCGGCCACCTGGAGGATGACATGACGTTCTGCACGAATTGTGGGCAGCCCCTTTCCGGACAACCCGTCTGCATAAACTGCGGGCAACCGGTGGCCGGCCCTCCGCAGCCCGGCTCAGCCGGAAACAACCTAGATCCGGCAGCGACCACCTTCCTGCCGACTGCCCCCCCGACCGGACCGCCCATGGCGCCACCGCCCGGTCCCCCTCCGTGGAATGTCGGCCCGGCGGCGTCAATGGGGACCGAGCCGTTCGACCCGCCTCCGGTGGTCGGTTCGCCGTTGCGGACGGGGCGGTCACGCCGCCGGTCGGCCATCCTTCTGGCCGCCGCAGTGGTGGTAGTCGTCATCGCCGCCGTCAGTGTGGTGATTGTGATGCTGCACAGGAAAAACCAGCCCGACCACGCCGATCCGATCAACGTCGTCACCACTAGCGAGAGGGTTAGTTCCACGAGTTCAGCTGAGTTCGGTTCGACCGTTATTCAGTCCGGCGGTCCATCCCTCTCCGTCGTGAGCACAACAATTCCGGGCGAGGGCGGCGCAATCCCGGGATCGAGCACTACCGGATCCACCGGTCCTGACACAACCCCCGCACCGACGTCCGTCCTGCCCACCATCGCCAGCGGCACGACCCCGGCCAGCATCACAAAGCCAAGCAGTCCCGCGCCGACAGCCCTAGCCGACCCGATGGCAGGACCGGCCCGGCCACTGGCTTGCGGCTCCGGTTACATAGTACAAATAGCATCAGCCGCAACCGCTTCCGGACTGCACAGCCACGTCGCCGCGCTGGTCAAAAGCCATCTGCTGCCGACCACGGCCTGGTGGACCGACATCGCCGGGTCCTGCCAAATCTGGACCGCTAAGAGCGGTGCCGTGCTCTACGCCGGACCGTTCCTGTCCCCGTCCGACGGCTGCGACGCGCGACTGCACTCGCCCTCCGACTCGTTCATCAAAATCGTCGACGCGGACAACTACACAAACTTCTACTCGTGCATGTGCCCGCCGAACGCAGCGCCGCCGACGCTCGGCACCGGCTCCAAAGGACCGTGGGTCGGAGAGGCGCAGCGCGCCCTCTCCAAACACGGCTACGCGATTCCCGGTTTGCAGGGTGAGACCGGCGTGCCGGTCGCGTGGGGAATCTACAACGACGACACCGTGGCTGCGGTCAAACACTTCCAGACCGACCACGCACTGCCGCCCACCGGCAGCCTGGATGCCGCGTCCTGGCAGTCGATGAGTGCGGCATTCTGCTAACCGCGATTGGTTCGCTGAATCGCAGCATTCTGTTAGATCTGCGGCACGGGGGACGTTGACTAGCGATCCGTCGTGACACTGGTCGCTCGTGAAGCGCAGCTTGTCCCCGGGTGGGGTTCCGCCGCGGTTTGCTAGGCCGGCCGGCGTCACGGGCGTAGGTTGACACAACAGAAGACTGATCGCATGGCTAGAACTTGAAGTCGGCGTGTGGTGCGCTGCTCAATATTCGGCTGTCGACGAACAGGGATTCGCCGGTCATGAGCGGGTCGATCCGCACAAGCGCACCCACACGGCGAGCGAGCTGAAGCCAGCCCCTCAGACGAGCGCACCTGCACCACATCCAGTGATGCTCCACACCGACTGCGGGCTGCGGCAGCGTGGCCGATCAACACCCGGACGCACTTCAGCCAGCAGTTCACCCCATCGTCTAGCACGGCTTGGCCGACGCTGACCTTTCCGATAAGGCGCCGGTCGGGGTCGGGGGCGGGATCACGGACCGCAGAGCGGTTGCGTCCCCTGGCGCACTGTTCGCGGGGTTACCGGTGTGCATGACTGAGATGTCTCGGCTCTCGTGTCGGAGGCTGTCGGTACGGTCATCGCATCGCCGCGGCTGGAGCGGGGCGTGCACAGCCAACCAAGGAGCGTCTGATGGAGTTCACGTTCGTCACCTACGCCACGGTGGCGCCCCACCAGGCGTCCGTCTCCCTGAAACTTAGGCAGCACCCGGCCGGGGTTGATGAGTTCTTGAGCGACCACATCACCAAGGTGAGGGCGAAAGCCGATAGCGGCTCGTCACCGCTGGCGGTATTTACGTCAGCTGCTGCCCGGTCAGATTTTTTGCAGCTGCGCAATGGGGATCAGAGCCATTTCCTGGCGACAGCGACGCAGCTCACAGATCAGCTGATCGCAAGGATGGATCACCGGGCTGCGACGGGTGTTTTTGTGTGCCTGCAAGGGGAGGTGGGAGGGGTGACCTTCGGGGCCGCGCTGAAGTTGCAGGTTATGACGGAACACGCAGCTCGACTCGCTAATCTGACCGCCGGAGATTGGTCTTTGGAAGCGGTCGCCGACGTACTGGACGCGCCAGGTCTCCTGCAGAAGGGTGCGCTGATGCCTGACGGCCGCGCGCACAGTGAGGTGGTCATAGGGGATCGATTGCAACGAGACGCGTTGTACTTCACATCCGCCCTGGGAATCCGCACCTGGGAAAGATCTAGTAACAGCGCCCCGCGGTTGATTGCTGCTTTGAAACGACACGACGTCGCAACTGCCGCCGCTGTCGGGGCAATCCTGCCCTCGCTCACCTCCGGATCCACCGAGGAAGTGCTGACCGAGGCGGCAACGCAGGTCGATGCGCTGACCCCGGAGCTAAGGCGGGAAGTCATCGATGAGTTGGCCGATGCCGACCGGCCGGTGAACCACGTGGACACCGGAGCTCCGGTGAAAGTCACCTACACGGCCGAAGGGATCAAAGTGACCGCACCGCTGTCCGCAGCCCACAAAATTGTGACGTCTAAGCACCCGGCGAGCGGCTGGCAGATCGTGATCCGCACCGACGACGAACCCACCATCGACTACCAATGATGAGCATCTCCCCGATCGTTCCGTCCGACCCGCTCCTTGCCGCGCTGGCTGCCGGACAGCGTCTGCTTGCCGCCGGCACGAACGTGACCGTGACGTCCGCGGTGAACCGTGAACGCATCGACGTCGACGTCCCCGAAGTCAACGCGGTCCACCTGGATGACCTCCTCGCCCAATGCACGACCGGTCACTCGCTCGACGTGACTATTAGCACCGGCGGTTTAATGATAGTTGTACGCGCCGAAGGGGCAGCCCGGCCGTCATTGGACGTCACCGGTGATGCCGGGCAAGCATTGGACGCCGACAAGGTCGACGAATTGCGCATCGCGGACATCAATCACGATGCCCGCGGAGCGCTGACCGCCGCCGGGCAGCTCCCGGCGCACCTCCGATTCACCGTCCACCACAACCCCACAATTACGGGCTATCACTGGATACGGACCGTCACGGCCCTAGTCGAGGAGCTGTCCACCGACCGCTGGGCGGCCGCCTTGAACCAAATCGAAGGCGACGTTACCGCTATCGTCATCCAGGACGCCCAAGCGGTGAGCATCCGTGGCTCGAACCTGTTGCTGTGCGGCCCAGACGCCGACCGTGCCACTGCACCACCACCTCCTCCAGCAGCCGCCACCCATGATGACGACCGCGATCCGCTGCCGCACCCGAACCTGCTTGCCGAACTGGAACATCCGCAGGCACCTCTCGGCACCACCCCGGCGACCCTCGTCGCATTGCAAACGCTCGTCGGGCGACTGAACGGGTTAGCCCGGATCCTTGTCTGGTATCACCTGGCCAACCGCACCAGCCTGGAACGGGACGGCCAGGTCTACCTCCGGCTCGACGGGGCCCGCACTGTCGAGTTGAAACTTAAGCCGGCCGACACTGCTACATCGCCGGCACCTGACGTCGCCCTATACCGGTGGGCCACCTCCGCGGCCGATCCGGCCCTGACCGAATCGGCGGTGCACGCCGCCACGCTGGCCATCGTCACCTTGGCAGACCTGGACACGGCAGCCACTCCGGCGTTGCGGACCGCGAAGTCGCTCTACGAGCTCAGTCGTCGTGGGGCGGTCACCGAAGCGTTAGCGACTAGACGTAGTGCCCGTGCGGTGACAACCACCGCAGCCCGAGCAGCCGCCGAAGCGGCCAGAACGGTCGCCAGTAAGGCCACCGAACGCGCCCTACTGCAAGCCGTCGCCGCCACAGCCGTCATTCTCAGCAACTCGGCCAACATCATCGGCCGCGCCCCTGCAGCACTAGTACTCCTATTGATCATCGCCTTCACCAGCGTATCGCTCTGGGTTGGCGTTCGACAGGACCTACCCGCCGCAACCGCGACTCTGGACGCGGAACTGCTCGACCTGGAGCAGTACCGAGAAGCACTCGCCGCCGCCGACATCGAACAGATAAAAAAGCTCGAAACGATCACCGTCGCCCGCGACCAACTCACACGAGCCCGGAACACCACCGTGCGGGTTTACCTCGTCACAATCGTGGCCATCGCCGCTGTCGGCGGCGGACTGATCGTCTCCCACCAGACACCGAAGGCCAATCCCCTCCCTGCGACGACGCCCTCCCCCACCCCCACCGGCTCCTCCCCCGCATCGGCGCCCGCGCAACCTCGGTCGACGCCCGCGCTGTCACCGACGACCGTAAGGACAGCGGCACGGTCTGCCGCCCAACCGCCGGCTTCCGCGCCAACCACGAGGCCTTGAACCAGGCGGATCCACTGCACTGGGACTGTCAGAACTCCGGTGTAACTGATCTTGGTGTCCGACACGCCGAGCGCAGCTTGGCTGGAAGGAACGACCATGACAGAGACGATCGATCCCATGGATGCGAGCCGGATCGACACGCAGCAGTTCGCACAAGCGTTGGTGGAGCAGGCGCGCTCTGAAGGGGTCGAGCTGATCGGCCCTGGTGGGTTGTTGACCGCCTACTGTCGGGATCCTCTTGTGTAGCAGCGGGTCCAATCAGGGCGTCGTGCGGTACGCGTTGCGCTCCGCCAACGCCCCGATGGTCATCACCACCTACAGCTACGAGGCGCTTCCTCCGGCCGAGCAGGCCGCCCTCCCTGCGGCTGATGCCATCACCGCGGCGTTCACCGGTATCGGCCAGGTGACCGGCACCGCCGACGCCGTGGACACCGGAGCAATCGCCGATGCCGTGAACCCACAGGACGGGCCGCGGCAATGACCGTTACTTCACGAAGCGGCCGCCAAACCTGCCCTGGCGGATCGGCGCGCTCGGCGGCGAGTAGATCAACGCCGCCGCTGCGGCTGCAGATAACTGTCGACCGGAACCGGCGTGCCTGTCGATGTGTGTGGGAACCCTCAACACCCTGCAGCCGCGGGCCGTGGCACGTGATCTCGTCCAACAGACCCACCTTTCCCAGCCATGACGACCGCCTACTCCCCCACACTGGTGACTTGCACCGCTGGCGGTGGGTGTACCTGCGAAAGGTCGAGCCGGTCAGCGTCCCGCCGGCCACCGTCTGCAACGTGCGACTCGGCGAGCACCGCCTGGGGCGGGAGCCCTCGGACCACCTGCCGGAGGTGCCCTACCGGGATCCCGGCCCGAGCAAGGACCTCCACTCGCCGCCGAGCTGAGCCTATTGTCGGCCGCCGGTGTCGCCGCGGAGATGGCCGACCCCGGGGCGCAACACAGGATCGCCGGCTTGCGGACCCGGCTGACATCGTCGGACAACGTGCTCACGTTCCGTCGGCCGGACCCACCCCGCCGCCGGCCGTACGGGATGAGGTGGCCGTCCAGGACCCGATGGCCATCGTCGAACACGATCAGCTATCCGCCGACGAACTCCGATACATTGGTGCCGCCCGCGCGGCCAACACCGTCCGCGGCTACCGCTCCGACTGGACCGAGTTCGCCACCTGGTGTGCACAGCAAGACGTGGCTCCGCTGCCCGCCGCGCCGCGCACCCGTCTCCGGCTACCTCACCCTGCTTGCGGGGCACGGCACCAAAGTCGGCACCATGAGCCGCCGCCTGTCGGCGATCAAGTTCGTCCACAAACTGCAGAACCACCCCGACCCCACCGCCAACGCCCTCGTCGTCTGGGAAAGCATCCGCCGCCAACACACCACCGACCCCGACCAGGCCAAACCACTCATGCCGCCCAGCTGTGGGACGTCCTGGCCACCTTTCCGACCCAACGCGCCTGGAAGACCCCTGCCGCCCGCCCGAGCCGGACCTGGCCGGCACCCGCAACCGCGCTCTGCTTCTCGTGGGGTTCGTCGCAGCGCTACGTCGCTCCGAGACTACCGGCATCGACGTTGACCACATCACCGACCACCAACGAAGACTGGTTGTACAGCTGACCCGGTCCAAGACCAACCAGCGCGGCGACACCCACGAACTCGTCATCCTCCCCCGCGCCACCGACCTTCCCCACCGCTGCCCCGTCACCGCCTTACAGACCTGGCTGAAGCTCTCTTGCGTTGCCGAAGGCCCGGTGTTTCGCGCCGTATCCAAAGGCAACCGCGCCCTAGATCGAAGACTCACCCCAGCCGCCGTCAACGACATCCTGCAGACCGCCGTGAGAGCGGCAGGCTTCCACAATTTTCAGGACTACTCCGCACACAGCTTCCGCGCAGGATTCGTCACCTACGCTCACACCCGCGGCGCCACCGACCACGCCATTGCTCACCAGACACGCCACCGCTCCCTCACCAGCGTCGGCACCTACATCCGTACCGAAACCGCCTTGGACGACAACGCCGCCACCCAAATCGGTTTCTAACAACCCGCCAGTCCACCACCGAAAAGCTCGATTATGCCAGTATCGGCCAGCAGTTCGGGGACCTCTGAGCCTGGATCCACTGCGTAGATAGTCGATGAATGGTGTGGCGAATAGGGGCGGATGGCCGCTGATCTGGGAAAATGGTGAGTGTCTAAATCTCCAGAACCCACAACAGAAAGCCATCCGCCAG
>JAABUI010001217.1_pt1 | contig 15334 bp, 18 predicted proteins | sample 5559111 | NCBI WGS metagenome assembly JAABUI01 (sample SAMN10711870, study PRJNA513365) | rock metagenome | isolation source: Antarctica rocks | place: Antarctica: Victoria Land, Buttleship Promontory
CTTTGAGGCCAATCGTGTCCGTGAGATACGGAAAAAAAAGCCACCTGTGGCAGATCTTGGGAAAATCAAATCAAGTCCAAGTGCCACTGTGCCCACTAGTCCTAGTGATAATGCAAGATGTAGGGCATGCCAGGACACGAACAAGCCAAAGAGTCTTAGCTAGATCGTGTACGTTGAGAGACACATGTGTAGGGAGACGCTACATACGAGAGCTATATATTTCAAAGCCGTCCAAACATCCTTAAGTAGAAGCCGCCAGACCTTATGACCAGCTCATGCGCTTACCAACCCCGGAATTCAATAGCACCCACAGTGGTGATTATCAAACACCTCCGGGCAGGCACCCTAGGTACCCAAAACCGCCGTCTTCCCCCTGCCCAGTATGGATTATGAAACTGTTGGCAAGGCCCAAACCCCAATTTCATGTCCCATGGTCTTGATAGCGTTCCTCATCAGCCATTAACACTGCCACAGGTCCTAAGCCAATATATATCCAAAATCGTCCCGGCATTACTCATTAGTCATAGCTGGTTAAATCCAGTTTTGACTATCCCTGACTAGCGCCTGCTCGTCACTATCCGCACTTCCCCTTTCCACATCCCACGATTTCTCCACATATATTGCATCAGGTGCTTTTTCGTTCTCTTGCTCCCAACGCCTTGGCGCACTGTATGTCCCACTCTTTGGCGGCACGGGCGGCCTCGAGCTCTTCAATGCAGGGTGTGTATTGGGATTCGAAGTCGAATCTACATAACGTGGCGGTGGACTCCGCTGGGTCTCTGGTGGAGTTGCGACGTCTGTTCTCTTGCTCCATCGCCAAGGTGACTTCTCATTCGATGGTGGTGGCTTGTACGTCGAGGTCTGCCTCGATTGATTCGGTTTCCAAGCGCTACCCATTTGTGAAGGTCGCATAAAGATGGGGATAGAGCCGGACATGACGTTGCTGAGCCAGGAAGATGCCATTGAAGAGTAAAGCTTTATGAAGATGGGTTTCATAATTGGGAGGCAGGCATTGGTGATGCCGAGGAGGGCTTCCAAATTGGTAAACAACGCGACCATGCCGTAGACCTTTTGCGCGTTGTCGCCGTGATTATCGGAGCTGATTTTGATGCGGATGAGGGTCAATATGCAAATGCTGTGATTCATGCGTCAAATGATGGTCTTTGGTAAGCTTTAATAAATGCGGATGAGCATACATAATACCGAGTCCGAACATGCCGCTCAATACCAATTTCCTGCTCACAGCCATCTGCAATCCCCAAAGCACTGGCATTGGCAGCACCACGACCGTGATATCCACGAAGAGATTGAGTATACCGATATATAGATCCAGACTCTTCTGATCTCCACAGGTTCCACCACGTATGCTTGGGTCCCAGCTGAACGCAAGTGGTCGGCAGATCAAACAAACAGCAAGGACTGTGGATGTGAGGAAGGCGGCATTGACACCGTGGACAATGTAACCGGTGATGCGGAAGGATTTGGTGCGAAAGATGCGCATGTAAAGGGCGAGAACGGAGGCACGAATGAAGAAGACGGAGACAGACCAGGTAATCTGGCCAACGAGGAGGAACTGTTGTGACTTTGTCAATAAATGTACCGTTAGGTCTGAGTGACTAGGGTAAACTTGCCTTTTTTTGAAGGACGACCAGGTTATGTATCGCTTTCGGCATACCCTCCTGCGTGACATCTCTACCCAGCTGCACGTAAGCAGTAGCTGTAGTAAACTTAGCACATTCGTTTCTGATCCAGATCATTGGCATTGGAGACTAACAGAAAATTGTAAAGAGACTCAAGCCTAATGCCCAGACCTGACACCAGTCAATGTTTCTCCAGCATCCTTCTTGGCGCACCACGTACCAAGCCTGCTACGATGAGATAGTCGCTCAAATCCCAAGGATTCCTCTGGATCTTCCGTGCCCATGATCGGAAGATGACCGCAACAAGCGCAATGAACGTGAAAATGGACAGGACAGTGACACGCGTTACCCTATCCGGGTCGTCCTTGAAATCCATTTTGGTCTTTTTGGGCGCTTAAAGGAGATGTCGCTCACACGAGTCCTGCTGATGGGCGAGAGCTTGCTCTCTGAGTAGAATGACCACCACAGTGATGAGATGATAGGAGCAATAGTACAGGCACAAAGTAAGAGTAGGAGAGTTAGAACGTGGAAACAACGAGCCTTAAACATCTAATGATTCGCCGCAGGGTACCCATGCAAACCACGACGGCAACTATTTCACCATCAAAGGAAGTGTCCACCCAGTATGTTTTTTGATGGCTCGGCACATATCCGAGTACACAAGCCGATCTTCTTGCCCAGTGGGAATGTGGTCATAGAGAAAATATCCATGATCCTGCATGCGGCGCAAGCACTTCCAAAACGAGACTGAAACGAGAAAACAGGACGAACGGGAGAGAGGCATGTGGACGGAGCGTCATATCGAGTGCCGAGGCAGGAGCCCAGCTCGCAGAATTGGCATGATGCTTCACACCATCATGTCTGCAAGACAGAGGATGGCGGTATTCACACTGACGAACAGGAAGGATTGGTGGTTTTAGGTCGTGGTGAGAAGCCAGCGAGCTGCATTGGACTAAGGCAAGCTAGTGGCCTGGACCGCGCCGAGAGAAACCTCGGCTCGAAGAGGTTTGGCTTCAGTCACCATCAAGATAAAGTACCAGCCGTCGTAGAGTAGAGCGTGCGAGCCTGCTTTGCCTGCGCCTGCAATTCAGTTGGAGTGAAGCACTAGCCTTCTTGAGGATGGAAGCGAACGTAGCATGCTGACGTAGGGGAAGTCGTGTCCAGCTATGGGACGGGACGCGCTTTAGCGAAGTGGTCATGGCTCGAAGCTGTTGGTTTCAAGCGTTGACGAGAGAGGCTGGAAACGTTGATGAAACTGGGCCTGAAGATTCAGACCACCTTGGTTTCGTTGCAACACTGCAGGTGCCTCCCCCAGATTCTCGTCATTGTTGGAAGTAGATGAGTCGGCGGACCAGGGCTAGAAGACGACGGTTTCGAGAGCTCTTATACCATGAACGTCTAGGCCTCGGTGACCGATCTTTGCATGACCATCACCGAAGACTGCAGATCCTGAAACTTGAGATTGTCGCCAAGTTGTGAAGTATGGATGCACGGCTGCGGCTCGGTGGAAAGAAAATGTCATGATCGTAGGTTAAGCTACGGAATGCCATTGCAGGCCACCCACACGGATCCCGCGCCACCTCCCAGATCAAGCGTCCTGAACTGCAACCGAACACCGCCAACCCCTCGCTTCCCAATCTCCATCGAACCCAGCTATGCGAGCACCTCAATCGTCATTTCGTCGTTACTGTTCTCAGAACTTCTCCATGAAGTTTTTCCTCACGGTCCACATGCGTGCCCTCTTGCCAAATATGTACATCGGCACGGTCGTTGCCAAACAGGCCAACTGAATACCACCAATGGCTATGAAAGTTGTTTTAGCTCCGTCAGCGGCCAACCATTTGTTGAAGAACAGGGAGAAGACTAGGCCGTGGAAAATGTCTGATTTCTCATTATCAGTGTGTGAGCCAGCTGTTCATCTGGAATGACCTACTTTTGGAAAAGTTCAGTGTGACAAGTGCCTCCCCTGCATACTGGCGATAGCTGTCCACAGCAAATGTGATGGAGGTGGTACTACCTAATGCACAGCCAAAGCTGATGACGCCGAAGAAAATTGTTGGTACAATCCAGTTGTCTCTCTCCTCGGCACTCCATCCAAATCCCATTAGGCCAATACAAGTCGAAATCGTCACCGGAATGGCCATGACTAGTCTAAACTCGGGTTCGTAGATACCTCCATTGCGCCGGCTCATGAAGCGGACGATAATGTCGCTGACTTTGCCTGCAACGGCTGTCCCTAGAATACCGCCCACGAAAGGAGAAACGTACACTAGGCCAGTCTGAAGAGCAGTGAAATTGTAGGACTCCTTGTTCTCGTAGATATAGGAAACGGTCTCGGAAAGGACTATCAACCAGCCTATGCTGAGCGAGTAGACTAGCGTACTCCACAGAATTGACGGATATGCAAACAGGATGAACGGACGAAATGCGACAAGAAACCAATTCTCATCCCGTAGTCGCCCGTTCCAGGGCTTGAGAGTCTGTACATATGTCTTTGGTGGCTGCGTTCGCAGGTAATGGGTGTAGCGTGGACCCCCAGATACAGGAAAAGAAGGGTCTGATTGAAGAGAGCTAGGCGTTTGTGGGGTTGCATGAGGTTCCTCATGCTCGAATTTGACATAGTCAGTGTCTGGCTTCTCATTGGTAACGTAGAAAGGCGAATTGAAATTGTGCAGGCCTGGCGTTTGAGGGCCTTCACCCTTGGGCATGACTCTGGCCGCATCTGTGTGACTCGCGGGCGTTAGGGGCCTGGGCGCTTCCTCACTAGACACAGGTGGATCTTCAGAGGGAACGATCGAGTCCTGAATAGGGGAGAAATTAGTTCCTGGACTCATTCGAATCGTGTGAGTGCTTACGTGAAGGCCTGTCGCAGGGTCCAATACGGTCTCGTCTCTCATTTCACGATGATCTTGAGCTTGATCTGCGAACCCGACATGCTGAGCGTGTCTCTGTTGCCTCCTTTCAGCGATTGACAAATTGCCAGTCCCCGCCGCAGAGTTCCCAATTGCAAGTTTCCTCATGTCCATAGAACCGTCGCCGCCTGTAGAGAACATGCTTTTCCCATCATTTTGATTAGGAGAAAATATCTTGGACAGGTTGCTCAGCCCAGTTCTCTTGCTCTTGGAATGAGGCCGAGGAGTGCGGTCCCAAAACGTCTCAGGTACGAACGAAAACATGAATACGAAGCAGAACCCCACAACCATGGCAACGATCCTGTAATGTATTGATTAGACGGATGACATAGTCTAGAATGTACTCCCCCTCGACGCGGGCTTACCAGAAGACCCATTGCCAGTTTAGACCTTGGATGATAGCTGCACTGACCAGTGGTATCAGATTCTTCCCACTCAAAAGCAGCAAAGTGTATATACCCAATCGATAGGCTCTTTCATGTAGGTAAAAGATCTCCGCAATTGTGGCCGATGGTAGGCATTCGACCGGGCTCACTGCCAGTCCCATCACCACCCTAGCAACGACTAACGATGCATAATTTGGTGACAAAGCGCACCAGATGGCGCTTACGATGAAGAGCACGATTCCTGCAAGGTATACTGGTCGTTTCCCAAATAATATTGCCGTTGGAGATGCGACCACGGACCCCACACCAAGTCCCATCATGTACAATCCAGTTGTAAGAGCCACCTTTGGGATAGAGACACTATATTGTGCCGCGACTTTGTTGAAACCGGCGGCCAGTGCTGGCGTCATTCCACCACCGATACAACAGTAGGACCCTAGGGAGAGTAACGCTATATCTCGCCTCCATGTCGGCCAGTTGAGAGGATCATTCATCGAATCATCGGGTTGAGGATGAAGTATGATTTTCCCATCTGCGGTCCTTTTCTGTTCCTCCACCGACTGCTCCGACGTTTGCCTTCGGAACGATGGTCTCTGGCTTGGAGGCCTTGAGCCTGGCGGAAACGGGGAAGGTAAAGATGATGCCGAAGTTCTGGCCGGCGCGTTGCGCAGACCGAGAGGTTCATTGCGAGTCGTATTGGACATGAGAAGAATGGAGCCTGGTGAGGCGTGTGTCAGCCTACGGCCAGCCCAAACGAAGACCAATTGTCCATGTTGAGTCTCCTGAAAACATTGAGCGGCTGTACAGAAAGGTACAGCGCTCATTGCTCACCTGGAACCTCTTCGGTCTCGCGATCGTTGAGCACGCCCATGCTCCATTTCTCGGGTTTGGCCTTCATCTCCTCATCACCATCCGTTGATGACTTGGGGCTCGCAGTAGCGAGCCCAAGCTCGGCCTTTGACAAGCCTAGATATTGTCTCCATTTCGGCACATTCCTCTTCGGCGGGGCGGAAGTCGGAGCTGCAGGTTCGGAACTGCGTTGCTGGTCTATCGGTGCATCGCCTGCCTTCTCGCTTTTGGCCATCGTGAGCAAGTTTGAGAGACCGATCGAAGAAGGTAGCGAGTGTCAAGGTGTGTTGCTGTCAGTCCTGAAGGCAAGGACTTCGATGTAAGCCGCAACCCGGCTGTGTCACCATGAAGGAACAAAGGGAGGTCAGGGTCTGCCGCAGGAGTGCCGAGCATGTGGTATTAGGAATATTCCGTAGGAATGAATCATACATAGGTAGCCTATGGGCGAGAGGTATTCAAATAGGTGTCAAGGACGCGCTTTCAACATTGGTTGAGGGCATGACCAGAGCGGTGGGCGAAGTGTATCTATCCATGGTTGAGACCCTTGTCTGCGCCGAGCGTTGGCAGGCGCAATGGACGCACAAGGTTCCCATATTGATATAAAGCGTAGAGCGCTTTCACCGCTGGTCTCATGTGCAAAGTGGCCCAACCGCCTACAGCTGCGTCTGGTCACATGGATGCATCTTAATTTATCATCGGAGCGACGTCCTACACCATGACAAAGCGACTCCGAGAAGTCCATCTCAACCCCGCCGCGCCCACCCCACGCCCCCGCTGCCCCGCAACCCATCCCCCCAGGGAAACACGCCAGCTCATCTCTACAGCAAGATAGCCTGCGCTTCTATTTTGCATTGAACTTCATGGCATCAGTGAAGCGGCATTCATAACCCAGTCGCGAGATAATTTTGCTTGATACTACGATTGGTCTTCGCCGCACCCTCTGACAAGTTACAGCCGCCAACTGCTGCAGCTGACCACCCAAGGGATCCGTCGCGTGCTGCGGCCGAAACACAAGGAGCTTTCGTGACCATCCCATGACTCTGAGCTGCTTCATCTCGAAACCTCAACCGTGTATTGACTCCAACGATGCGATCACCCGAGCCGTCGTCAATGACTTCCTCGACTCAGTCACAGCGGCGTTTCCAGGAAAAGGTCAAGATGTCTCATCGTTACAGGTCTTCTTTGGGGATGCGCGCAAGAGCGTCCTCCTGTTGCGATGAGAATTCGGGCAAGTTTCCGGAAATGGCCAAAAGGAGAACGGGCTCCGTTCTTCACGAGACTTTTGCTTGGGGTCGCGGTAGATCCTATGCAAGAATCATGGCTCCACAAGTAAGTCAGAAGTGCCAGACAATAGGCTGTAGCTAGACATCTAGCTGCCAAATCCTGATAAAGAGAGCGTGGCCTTTCATTCGGTCTACCAGAGGAGCAGCGTCTCAAAGAGTCACTCATTGCTCTGGGCGTTGTGAACGATGACCGCGCCCGCTTGTGTTGATTTCTCCGCCTCAAGCTGAAGAGAACACCACCTCACACGCCTATCATACCTCATAGTCAGTGTCAGAGTCCCTGTCGTTCAATGTTCCATTGCCAGAGCGAAATCCTAATTATAAAGAAAGATCAAATTGATATGTTCGCAAAGAGAATCTATTTTCTCAATCTTTACAGGGGTTTTTACATTGGAAATTGGAGCATCTCTTGCAAGATAACGGCTGCATGAGACAAGTCAACTCCTTGAAAAGATGGACGGTCAAGTCTTGGCATGGACCGATCTGTTCACAAACGGACCGTGTCTTCATATCAGGCCCTCCAATCAGGTCGAATGCTTTGATCACACCCACAATAGCGCTCCTTGCTTGGGAACCACAGCTCACACCATCAAGGCTGCGACAATAATAACGTTTGAAGAACGAAGGCAAAACTGTAATAGACTGACATCTAGCACCTGGCAGCCCGTGGTCTTGAATAAAGTCTCCGTCAGACACCGGGTTCTCGTTTCCCTCGAATAACGAGCAGACGCTTATAGATGAGTCAAGGGCGGCTCGATGAGCGATCAGTATTGCCGACCAGGGGAAAGGTGCTTCAGGAAGGTTATTGGCGAAATTCGACGCAGACGAGAACAGAAGAAGATCCAGAAAGGAAAACGACTTAACGGTAGATGGCGGTGGCTTGCGTGGAGAGCGCAACTTCATGCGAGATACGACCGACTAGTCGCCAATCATCACAGGCCATCTCCTGAAGTTTGATCTGGACTCCAAACACGTGGGCCGCATTATTCACCATGGAGGTAGGGCTGGGATCGATATAGACTAGCCAGACACGAGAAATGAGGAATCAGGTCACTGACCACGAGACGGGCCATTTAGAAGGAGCAGCGTCCGCTCAGCCTCCGTCTGAGCGCAGGAGACTCACATGGTTGACGCAGTGGAAGAAGTTCTTCCCAAAAATACCGAGATCGCTTTTGCTGAAACCACGAAAGACTGCAGTTGAAAAGAAGGTGTCTTGAGCGTATCCGGAACGGCACTGTGACCATCAAAAGTAGGTGGGCGTAGGCTCAGGCTCCTCAGCTGAGGTAGAGTGGTGGAGTAGTATTCAGGCCTTCCATTCTGTCAGCGGCGCAAGGGATCCATTTTAAGTTGGATTAAGGCCTGCTGTCTGGCAATAATTGGTGGGTCACTGGGGCTTATTCGCTCAGGTTGGCGGGACCTCGCGGCAGCCGATGGTGCTTGAAACCGAAGCTTGAATCTTAGCGCGCAGGGCCGATCATGTCTTGGAGTTACCCCTGCAAGATCAGAGTCTCTCACGCGCATCCTAAGGCCCACCACGGCTGAAGATGGACTCGACTGTCTTCGAGTCCTCGGCGACTCTTCAGCTGGGGCGCTCTAGGCCTCGACGTTGTTGGATTTCGATGTTTTCTTTACTTTGCAACACTGCCTTGACCGCCAGCTAGCGAGCATCGGCACACTAGCCCTCACATTTGGTTGTTTCTTTCTTTTGTTTCCCGAATAATCAACGTACAAAGACTCGTTGATGCCCTTGCTTCCCTTTGCTCGATCGCTAATTGCACCTCGTTAATTGTGCCACTTCGGCGTCTATCCTTTCTTCCTACGTGCGTTGTATATCAAGGCTGCACATCCGTCGCCAACCAATCTAAATGCTGCTATTTGCATAGGATTTGGCGACCGTTGTTCTTGTTGCAAAAATGATTTCGGAACAACGGATTCCGACCAATGCCTACTCACAAAGCAGCTCGGAATCATCCTTCTTGGGGTACGACAAAGAAGCTAATAATGCGTCAAACAATGATATACCGCCGCGTTGGCGGAGGATCCTTTCCTCCAAACGTGTCTGGTCTATCGCCATCATGGCACTCTTACTTCTCACTCTTATACTTGGCCTCAGCATTGGTCTGACGCACGCCAAAAACCCCACACAGTCGTCACACCCAAATCGGCCGGCCGATATCCATACACCTCCACCGGCACAAATCCTCGGCCCCAAAATCGACCTGGGCTACACGACTGTACAAGGCCTCAGCTACCCTGGCGGTATCAGCCAGTGGCTAGGCGTCCGGTATGCCCAAGTACCGGTGGGAAACCTGCGATTTGCGGAGCCCCAAAATGTAACCGCCAATTCAACTCTTCAACTGGTGACGCAAGTAAGTCTATCAACTGTTCTAGATTTGATATGAATTGTATGCTAAAATCGTCCATAGCGTGGCAACAACTGCATAGGAACGCGGAATTCTGCCAACGAACCTGTTTTTTCTGGCGCTGAGAGTGAAGACTGCCTGAACCTTGACATCTATGCACCTAGTAATGTCACGACAACGTCAACGCTCCCAGTCTACGTCTTCATCCAAGGCGGTGGATTCAATAAAGCTTACCCCACCCAGAATGGCAGCAGTCTTGTCCAAGCTTCCGGTGGCCAGATTATGGTCGTGTCAATCAATTATCGTGTCAGCGCTTACGGTTTCCTCGCCAGTTCTGAACTTGATGACCATGGGAGCCTCAACAATGGGCTGAAAGATCAACGCATGGCACTGAATTGGGTCCACAACAACATTGTCAAATTTGGCGGCGATCCAAAGCATGTAGTCCTCGGGGGCGACTCTGCAGGCGCCGGCAGTGTTACGTTGCAACTTGCGGCCTATGGCGGCCGCAATGATGGCCTTTTCCACGCTACAATCGCCGAGTCCCAATCTTTTGGTGCCCTCCGCACAATCTCTGAGTCTCAGTATCAATACGACGATCTCGTCAGGCGGACCAATTGTGCGGGCAACGACACTCTAGCCTGTCTCCGCAAACTCGACATTACAACTCTGCAAACCAATAATATTCTCACCCGCTTTCCCAACACATCTGCTGATCCCCTCTTCGCCTACAACCCGACCCTCGACCACGATTTCATCCAAGATTACACCCTGCATCTGTTCTCTTCTGGCAAATTCGTCAAACTTCCTGCCATCTACGGTGACGTCTCCAACGAAGGTACAGTCTTCGTCCCTCGTGCTGCCGGAAATAACATCGACACCAGCAATGCCTGGCTCCAGGCCCAATTTCCCTTACTCAACGCCACCCAGCTCTCTACCCTCCAATCCCTCTATCCCCCTGAAAACCAAAACTACCCCAAAATCGGCAGCAATGTAGGTAAATACTGGCGCTCCACCACCACCGCTTACGGCGACCTCCGGTACCTCTGTCCCGGCTTCTTTGTCAATAATGCCACCGCACATTACACCTCCAAAGATCCTGCAGCCGGCAACTGGAACTACCATTACAACGTCACCGACCCTAGCAACGTCGATGCCGGCATGGGCACGCCGCATATCGCGGAACAGAGCGCCATCTGGGCGAGTCCGAATCCGCCGAGTTACAGGACTACGAATTTGCCCATCGTGCCGCTTATGCAGGGGTATTGGGTGTCATTCATTAGAAGCTTTGATCCCAATAAGTACAGGGCGCCTGGGGCGCCGACTTGGGATCAGTGGGGGAAAGAGGACCACATGGGGGGCAATCGGTTGTTGGTGCAGAATCCGGGCCCAGGCGGCAATGTGAATACGACAAGTACGGAGAATGTGGATGGGCCGTTACGGGTGAAGTGTGCGACGTTGTTGGAGTGGGGGATCGCGATCAAGCAATGATGGTCGCCAAAATCGGTATTTTGATTAATGAATATATGTCTGGATATCATAGCGGTGGCGTTTCTTGGGGCAAGAAACTTAGGATACCCTTTTACAGCGACATGTTGGATACCTTTGTGGAAATACTTTACATGCATGGCATTTTTGGCGGCATTTGGGGGCTTTTGTTGGGATCTATATGGTCATGTGGCATATGGTAGCATTGCATAGCGATGGCGTGAACGGAGATGGCAGGCCTGATCTTGATCAGCCATTTGCATTAAGATTTACCATACACTAAACTATGAAACTGTTGGAACATGGTGCTACTCGAATCGCCATTCGCCGGGTCGTTCTTGCATTCCAGACCTTCCAATATTTTGGCGAGACCGCTGTTGGATTTTGGGGCTGTCGGTGCCCCCGTGGTTGTTGTCCCCGTTCAGGAGTACAAGGCATTCTGGACAGGTAAGGCGAGCCATTTACTGTGAAATCGAGCGCTGGAAACCGTAAATTGATGGTATAAGTCTCCGTGGTTCGGAAGAAACGGATCGGTCGGTATGCGCTTGGCAGGCCAATCCTGCGGTATAGAAGGTCTTTATATTGAAGGTAAGACAATCTTGCTCACCGAATTTGTGTTTCAAGTGATAGAAGAGGCAGACAGAACCACGATGTTGCGTGTATTAAAGCTAGCTCCTCCGTGCACTTAGTTCAGAAAGGCAAGGTATATACATTGGTTCATCAATAAATCTGAAGACCTCTGTAGTAGACGGAATCCATGGGGGAGAATTAGTTCCCTAGTTGTGAATGATTCCAACCGATGTTCTACCATTAGGGAAAGAGAAAAATCAAATGAAGTGTCATCCTGGTGATGAGCCCTTCTCATCTTCCCCGCTGACCCTTGGAGCACTCATTCGGCCATGAACTTTTATGTCTCAAAAGGGTGAAATCCAGAAATCTCTTGGCATCTAGGGATTTTGCCCGTCCCGTCAGCATCTTGGCAGGAGCCGGATCAGAAAAGGGGTGGTCGCTTTCGCCTTTTCCCTGTAATACTCTCATGTCTTTCTCTCTTTTTTACACGATTTAAGATATCACAATTTGTTTGAAAAAACCGTATTTTAGATTCCAAACATGATGGGATAGAGTAGTAACAGCTCCTAGAGTTTTGGTAGCATAGCGAGAACTTGGATGAAGGAAGTATCGCCTATCCTCCACACGCATTCGCAACAACAATCTGCATTACTTGAGCAGAACAGTGTCCACTTCGTCGCAGAGAGTTTGAACTTCTGAGGGAACACCTTAGAAAAGGGGCTTAGAAAGGTCTGGGCAGCCCCTAGGACAGAAACTCACAGGAATTCTGCGCCTTCTCTCTTCCCATCATACAATACACCACAGCGGGAGCAAAATCTCACAGATGTAATTCGAATTCCTTGGAAAGCTGATAATCGTTCATCAAATTGTGTTGGAAATATCATGTCTTCCGTCTTGGCCAAGACTCGCGACTCAATAGTGTCAGCTTCCCATACTTTCATGCCTTTCGCAACTATGATAGAAGCAGTATCTTGAGCTTCACGAGGATGCTTGCATTGTGGTTACGACAGGAAATTCTGGTCTGACGTAAAACCAAGTCAACTTCAATCTAAGATTTGAGTGCAACTCATTGAAGGTGAAAATATTTTACTATTTGACACGCCAGTAAGATGAGTCTATGTTGCCTTCACTCTTACTAAATCGCATGACTGGGTATCATGAAGACCAGATGTACAACGCGGAAGTGGCCGAGAATTGCTCTATAGTCATTTCTCCAGGCAATTCTGAGTTCAACACAGGTGAAGATTGAGCTTCACCTCTTATCAGCGCTGGAGATCGACAAAGCTTTGCTTTTCTCAAATGGAGCCCTAATAAGACAACAATGTCATATCCCACAGAGTCTCGTCAGTGCTACAATGTTGTACCCGTGTTGCGCTGAATGTTCAAGATTTCCAACGTCCCCCTTTCCGGTGTTAATTGCGCGCCAACAGCAAATGTCGCTTCACTCCAGACAATAGCAACCACTGACAAAATTGAAGAGGTTGGTAACTCTTCTGTGTGTCAATGGTGACAATAGCACCCACTCAAATGGTAGGGAGGTTGGTCATTTTTCCATTCACCCCTGAAAACCTGCCAGATGACTCCGATATGACGATAGCAACCATTGTGGAAATTGGGAGGTTGGTATTCTCATGCTTTCTTTCGACGTGGGCATAAATATTCTTATCTCCTCCTCTGTGTTTTGATCTCTTCTTTCCTATACAAATACCCAGGCAGCTTACACTTTTACACCCTCATACACCATTTCTTTGCGCTGGACGCCTCTCATTCTTCTCACCCATTGCACCCTTTACTCATTTGCGCTGGCCGCATCTCATCCCTGTCCCTTACCCACACTCCCTTTTCAGTCTCTCCACCAATTGCGCTGGACGCATCTCCCCCTCTTCCTCTTAATCATCAACACCTCATTATAATGCCCTCCACCCTCATCCACAAACGAGCTGCAGGCGGCTCCAGCACCAAGCCATTCCTCTCCAAAAAGCGCAAAGCGGGCGTCAAGAAAATTCTCAGCTCCTTCGATCGCACCGCCAAAAAGCTCATCAAGCGCCTCGTCGCCCTCGAAGTACAGGCCCTTGATCCAGAGATCAAGGTGTGCGGGCTTCCGGTCAAGGAAGCCGATGTCAAGTATATGATGAGGAGGATGGCGAAGCGAGTGAAGAAGTTGGAGGCTGATAGGGAGAGTTTGAGGAAATCAAGTGGGTTTCGATCTTCTTTTTCTAGAAACGCAAAGGAAGAATTCGAATGATCACTGACTTGCTTGCAGACTCCGAGTTGACAGCACGAGTGGACAGCCGGACCGCAGCACTAGAGCGTGCTCAAACAGCACGAGATTTATGGCGCCGCACAAACCGGGATCAGGAGCAAGCAGCGATCGCGGAGAAGGCAGAGCGTAAGCACCCCATCCCTCCAGCTTCTTCATCACCGACATCCACTAACACGCATGGCTAAAAGTCCAACAAAAAATCAACGCCCTCGACAACGAGAACGAGGAGCTCTGCAAGGACCTCAAACGCTACCACGAAGGTCAAACCCATTTCGAAGAATTGGACAGTGTCCCTATGCTGTGGGGTGAATATCGGTTCGTGACTTCCCCTGTAGAGGACACGCATGCGTGTGCGGTGGCAAGGAAGCAGGCGCTCCGGGAGTGTCTGCCCCGGAGGTTTGGGAGGATGTCGAGACTGTTAATTCGATCGCAGAGTGTATACGGAAAGGGGCGAAAGGGGCCACATATTGATTTTCAGCGAGCCTTGACAGGTTGAGGGAGATTGGGGGTTGTATGTGGGTGCGTTCTTGCTAGACGCTGGGACTCAAGTTGTCTGCTTTATAATGCTTAATTAGGGATGTGGTGTTGGTCGAGATGCTTCTTTCTAAAAGTAATTGTGACGAGTTCGCCGAATGATTTTACCCTGCTTGTTCTGGATTGGGTCATGGCTTTGAACAGAGAGTGACCACGAACGCGAGGCCAGCAGTCGAAAGTGTGTCATCTGCAAGTAAGAGAGGTACATGTCACAAGAATTAGAACACACCTGCGTCTATTACTCTTGTGGCACGAGGAAATAAAAACGCTTGGGAGCTGGGGAGCATAAGCCCGGGGAATTTCATCATACGGATGTCTGAAATGCTGCTTTCATGAAAAAAAGAACATAAGGATTTGCGCTTGGCAGACCCGATAGGAGGCAAGGGAGCTCAGATTTCTCAGTAGTCTAATACAGCCCTTTGGCCATGACAGTTACCGAATGTTGAGGTGCAAATTGCATGTCTTTTACGCCCAGCAGCGACAGGATCTTGGCTAGAGAAATCTGAGCACTTAATTGTAAGAGCCACTTCTGTTCCTTAGCAGAGCAGTGATAGGCTCCGCAAGGTCCGAGTAGATCTAATGACCCCTTCATATGGATGACCTGATTGAAGTGCTTAAGTTTTCCTAAAAGAGACATCCTAAGGCAGTTTCGTTACCAGCTTACCCGTATTCGCCCCCTCAAACAAACGCATCCACGTCTTAGGCACATCCTCGAACTTAGTCTCCACGACAGTCTCATTGGCCTCCCCAACCTGGATCTTGCCCTCCTTCCACGCCTTGATCATCTCACCTACCGCCTCCGGTGCCTTACCGGTTGCTAAGAAATCGAAAATGATAAACCCTTTAAGTTCAATTCGATTACTGATCACTTCGAACCAATTCTTCAGTCCCGTCGGATCGGACTTATTGTAATTCGCTACAGCTCCACAAGCGGCTACTCTGCCGTGCCTCTTCATGCGTGTGAGCATCAAGTCAAGAATTGAGCCACCAACATTGTCGAAAAAGACTTCTACGTAACCTTCAGTGGCATCTCTGAGCTGTTTCTT
>JAABUI010001220.1_pt1 | contig 15327 bp, 22 predicted proteins | sample 5559111 | NCBI WGS metagenome assembly JAABUI01 (sample SAMN10711870, study PRJNA513365) | rock metagenome | isolation source: Antarctica rocks | place: Antarctica: Victoria Land, Buttleship Promontory
TTTATTTCTGATTTGTTTGAGAGGGAAATACTTATGAATCAGCAAGTATAGTATCAAATAATAACTTAATGAATTATTTCAAATGAATAAATACCACAAAATATTCAACCGCAGTACCCGCAGAACGAGGGGTCCTTCGGCGCGTACTGCGCCGCGCGTACTGCGGACTGCGGGTACTGCGGACTGCGGACCTGCGGCACAGCACTGCAATCCACTGCCAGCACATGATACGTGCATTGCTGCAAACAGCTTACAGCCACGGTAGCTCATTGTCAGTCACACATGTTTTGTCTCATGTCATGTATTTTACTCAGACTCGACTGTCAGGCTACTGTCTTGATTCACAGACAGATGTGATGCCTATCATAGTATGTCATGCAGTGTTTCAAGACTTGACTTCAGAGTACTGTGCTTGATCCACAGAATGTATGCGATGCTGCACAGAACGCATGCTTGCAAATTGCTTACAGCTACTGTAAACCGTCAACATAGCTCACTGCAAGCTACAGGGGTACTGACTGCTGTTATGGACTGACCAGAATCGAGTCGCAGGGTACTGTGCTCAATGCATAGCATGCATGCATTGCTGCAAACTGCTTACGGCACTGTAGACCGCCAACATAGCTCACTGCAAGCTACAGGTGTACTGACTCTCAAGCATTGACCAAACCCGGTCCCTTTTGCAATGCTGAATGTATGCATCTCTGTGAACCCACCTTGCAGGTGCTGCACATGATCATGGTAACCGGAATCCATATCTAAACAGATCAATGTCCAGTTGGCAGTGAAGAATGTTTGATAATGTGATGATGAAACTGCACAGTCTGCCAAGCTCTTGTGAGCTTTCCAGATTTGCCATGTACAAGAGCAATGAGTTTATTAGGTGTTGTTGATTGCAGTAGCATTTAGACAATTTTGGTCATGCCATTCATGAACATACCAAAACAAGCTCTGGCTAGTAACATTGAGTCAGCTTCTGTGACAGCCGTATTTACTAACCTGCTTCCTGCGTCCCGGCGGCCTGTTGAGCTCTGTATAAGCTTCAGACTTTGGTTGACCAAACACACAGTTGAGCAATCAAGTCCTCTGGTAAACACTGTGTCGAGGCAAGCTTGCAAGTCTGCAAAACTCATTCCAAAAGGTCCTTCTGCAGCTCTCAGCGCTGCTAGCACAGCAAAAATCTTTGTGGCGAGGCAGCTTGAGTGGTCCTTGTCAAGCATTGACCCACATGTCTGAATAGATTTGATCCAAGACTGCATCATCAGCACACTGAACTTGCATTGACCTTGCCATGCCATGGCACTCAATGGCTATGGCAGAATCTGTCTCGAGCAAGAAAGTGGAGGTGTCATGCAAAGTCATATCAAGCTGCATCAGCCTTCTGACAGACTTTGGTACATGATTGTCATTGTCTGGTGCAAAAAAGCAAAATCTTGTAGTACACATGACACCACTGTAGCATAGCGTGTCTCACTGTATGCACACACGTTGAACATTTTTCCAAATCTGCTTCTCATGGTCCACTTGAAGTGGACACCGTTGCGTAACACATTGATTAGTTACACCCGACAAGTGGTCGCCTTGCTCTTAAGAGGCAACAGCGTCTGCTTTGTCCATAGCAGCACTGAGCTGACCAGTGCACCAGAGTGGGTCCCATCTGCACCCTCACCGTCCTCTTTCTGCACTGCAACACGGATACCATTACTCGACGTCAACAGTGACAAAGGAAAGAAGCAGCATGCTCACTTGCAGGATCTGCTTCCATGGCTCTTGCCCAATCAGCCCCAGTCTCTCATAGGTCAGGCAACAAAGCCGCCCCAGACTGAGCATGCAAGAACTGAAATTTTTGGTCATATCTTGTTCGAACTTCCAAATTTTCTGGTCAAAATGTGTTATGTGATGCACAGATCAGGCTTCTTTGTGTATAAAGCTGCTCTTTGTCTCACTCAATGGCAGCCAAGCAGTAAGTTGTTGGCATCAAACTGAGAGCCATCTGGCAACACATGGTATGGATCATGACAGAGATGCAGCTCCTGCATTGCAAAAGATGACAATGAAAGGTCTGTCGGGCAAGGCGCTATACAAGTGTCTGTAAAGCATATCGTTGTTGTTGACTGGCTGTCAATGACTCACTTGAGGAGGCAGTGCCTTGCAGGCCGTCCACATGCAAGTCTTGAACTACCAAAGACCGTGCAGTCACCGTGCTGTCACCGTTCTTTCACCGTGCCGTCACCATGCGACTGTAACCATTCTGTAACCATACTGTCACCATGATTTTGCCGGAAAATGCACGCCGTACCGATGCTAAGGCTGCTGCAGTAACAGAGTCTCAACAGACTTTGCAACCAAAAGCTTACACTCAGCTCACACATGGCACCATGTTCACTACAGGGTGAGCTGCTGTGTCTTTTGCTACTGTTTGGCAACTCGAGCACATTTGTCATTTTCCTGGACATTGTAACATTTTGCTGTGTTTTTTGCAGGCACATGTCTATGCCTTTGAGTAAAAAATAAGATCTGTAGACTACTGCAGTGTCTCTGTGCAAGAGCTGGGACAAGCAAGCCTTACTCAGGGCATTAATGACACCGTATTGTGTCAGAGCTTCTTTCATCACATGGGCTCAGCAAGCTGCGATCAGAAATGATGCTATCAGCAGGCGCACTGGCCACAGGACCAAGCAAACTATGAACCGCTACAACGACCCTACTGTCTAGACGACGGATTTTGAGCAAGATGCGCCAGAACTTCCAGGGTGGCAGGGCTATAGGGTCCTTACAATCAACAGTTCAGGCAGTACTGCCTAACAACATATTGACAGTCATAGCTCAGCCAGCACTTTCACATACCCATTCTAGCTACAGTCAATCTGCTGTATTTCAAGCACTAGCTGGCCCTCCTGTGCTGCCAGTTTGCCCAGAAAATATGAACCAGGCTCATACTAGCTACAGCTCCACTCACAGCATGGACCATGTTACCTGCTTGGCATCTATCACCAAATCTGTGTACCGACGTTAGTGATGAAAGACCAAGTGACGGAGCAATATCATCCGGGCCAGCCTGACATGAAAATGGTTCACCGCAACGCATCTGGTACTTAAGCGCGCACGCCGGTAGACAAGCCAAAGCAGGACCTGTGCTGCATGTCCTTCTGTACATCAGAGTCTGGCTGATCTGCAGAGATGATAAATGCTGGATCGGGCTATGGCCGGCGGTGTCAGCAGGTCTACGGTGTTATGCACAACATCTACCGACGCAGCGGTTTGCGTGATTGCAGACAGCAAAGGGACTTGTTAACGCCAGCCTTTTTTGGGGGACTTACAAAGGGATGTATTACGATGTAATTTCAGTTGGTAAAATAGGGACTGAAATATGAAGTAGCGTTGACTGCCATAGGTCCCGACCAACTTCACTTTCTAACGGAGGTCAAATCTGCTCCGTCAGAAGTGGAAGGCCATCGAGAGCTGTGGTAGTAAGCTGAAGCGTCGCTCGTCGCAAGTATCGTTGCTTGGCATCGCGCTCCGCTGTGCCGCTCAGCTGTGGTCTGCAGATTTCGAAAGACCTCCGTCAAACCCGCATCCGTAATGAACACATTTGACCCAAGGTGGTCAGACTCGGTTTGACCTTAGGTCAAACCGATATCTGACCCACGGTCAAATCGCCGTGCGGATGGGGCCTGCGGATGGGGTCAGAGTCCAAAAAGATTCGGAAACGGTATGTACTAAAGACAACTTCATCATCTTAACATAAGCTGTTTCATATGTTTTTTACTGCAGAACAACACTACGTATACGCTGGCTCATACTTGTTGCTATATGCAACAAGATCAGAGCTAAGCAAGCCTTGACATGCTTCGAAACACACAAAGCAACGTTTTGGTACACAATTTATATCAGCTAATTACACATGCTTGATGCAAAACCAGCAGATAACACTACACAACACTCAAATATACGTCAGCAATGCCTTGCTGAGACAGCCAAGACTACAAGTGAACATATATGCTGCCTTGATCAACTGCCAGTCAACCTTCAAGGGCAAAGCATGGCTAGGCAAAAGTTTGCCATACACAACTTGGCACACCATTGCTCTGTCAGAGATCACATCAGACATACAGACGTGTGTGCATCTTCAACCCACATGTACCGTAATGATCAAAATCTGCAGCTGCAATGCAACTCAAGAAATGGGCTTGCCTTCACAGCAGCCCACACCAATCAAAACAGGAAACTCATATAGTGTTATGCCTAATCATGCACCTACTATACTGCACAACATCAAACAACCAGCTGTGCTCTCCACACACCTGCACACTTTCTGATAACTACATCGTCTCATGAATAATGACAAGCCATGTCACAACATCTGAAAAGCTGATAATCTACATGTAGCATACATGGGTAATTCTTTGAACATGTATGACCAATGACATCCTATATACCCTCAAACATGCTCACAACATGACGTATTGTGACCTGTCAGCTGGCATGACTTCAGATGACAGGGACGCATTCCTGTTCAGAGCACCAGGTCTGCGTTTCAGGAATGGAACATGCTCATGGAAGATCTCTGTGGCAGCATACTTGGCATACTCACTGAATTGTCGCCATTCCGTAGTCATGTGGTTTGTCTGTGCAGCTGCAACAACATCTTCTTTGATAGGATAGCCAGTTTCAGCTGCCAAGTTGTGTATGAATGGCTCCATGCTGGGCATGTAGGGGTAGCAATGCACCATCATTTCAGCCAGCTGCTTGGTAGTCAGTACCTGAAGCACAACAACCTGAGCATCAGCTTGCTTGCATGTTGTGCATGCTTTGCGCAGGTCTAATGAGCAGCTTCCAGCTGCAGACATCTGAAAGTGAACATTCAGAGATACACAGCAATAATAGACACACATTGTCACTGCAAGCATGCAGATGTGAGCACTGCCATAGGTTGAGAGACTGCTGCTACAAAGACAGAGCAGACAGGTATCTCACCCCGCGATACACTGCTCGTGCAACCTTTCTGTGTACATGGTGGTCCTCAGCTGCATTCTCCTTCAGACAGGTGGCCAGGTCTGCCATTTTGGTGATGTTATCACTGGGGTGGGGCATAGACCCCTCATTGGAAGCCATCTGATTGACCAGGGCCTTGCGCTCCATTGCAAGCAGGCCTCGTTTGGTGAGGTACAGCTGGCGCATGAGCATCAGATCACGAAGCTGGTCCTCTGTCAAAGCTAGCAGGCCCTGCAACAAGTGCACTGGCAGTGAATGCTTGCAGGCACTTGGCTCTTGTGCTGACTGGTAGCACATTAGAGGCATGCATCTGATCTCACTGTTTGGCATGCCTGATTTCAGTGTTTGTTCATGCCTGAAGGCACAGGTCTGCTGTTGCTGTCAAGCTGCAGCGACTGAAGCTGTCATTGCGTTTATGAGAGTCAGCTAACAGCATGATGGCCGTGTGCTGATTGAATGGGCAGCTTTTGGCGTGTGTGCTTTGTCCTGGACAGGATGTGACTTGGATTGTGCCATCAAGGGTGGTTGCTGAACATGTACATCATCACAAACAAGCCACTACGCATGTGTCCTTCATGTACAAGGATGGAACATCTTTGGGACAAACCAGCGCCTGAGGAAGCCACACACCGGTGAATGTGACAGCAACCATGACATCAGCCTACACATGTGCTGCCCCAGCTTCTGCGCAAGGTACGTACCAGCAGGTTCTTGTAAAATTTGGCATCCAGCTTATGCTGTCTGGCCTGGTCCTGATTCATTTGACCAGTGGCAAGATCCTTGTGGCTAGCAGGGTTGCGCAGCAGGCGATGGCCCACAAGGGAGATTGCCTCTACAGTCAGCTCCTTCATGCGCATCTCCAGCACTGGGTCTGATGAATCTTTCAGCTTCAGAAGGCACCTGCCCAGCTCGCAGACGTACACCTGCAGGCCAGAAACCTTCACTGAGCGATCAACGTCTGCTGATATAGATTTACAAACCAGACAAAGTCATCAGCACTGCTCGCATGATCAGCTGTCAACGTCTGCTTTTGGGAAAGCTGCACACCAGAGATAGTCACCAGCAAGGCTTGCACACAATAATGTTGACCCTGTTGTTTTTTCCAGGTGCAGTCGTCAGGGAGGCGATGCTTCCAATGAGGAATACCATGAGCAGCGCACCTGAGAGTGCCAAGGCAGTACCGGCAATCACAGACAGGACTTTGCAACTCAGTGGACACATCATCCTGTGGACTTCTGGAACGTGTGAATTGTGCAGCTCTCGAACATCAGTGTATGATGATTGAATTGTAATGCAATATGCAATATGAAGCCCTTGGGGTGCTTGATGGCAGTATGAGCATTGAGCAGCCTTACAGCCTGGTCATACCATTGCAACCAGTTCATTGACATGCAAGCAATTGTGGGTCTGGAAGGGCATGCAGGGAGCTTACTGTCCATAGAGCAGAGAAGGACTGCAAAGGCATCTGGCTGACTTCATGAGGGGTAATGCTGTACTGCTTGCCCTGTACTGATACAGTCAGCAGGGCCACATTGTCCACATCATTCTCCTCAAACTTCAAAGCAGTGTCAAAAGCGTCATGAGATGAGTTATCCTGCAACATAGAATTCCAATGGTTTGAGACAGGGCAAACAAAATGACAGCAGCACATGTGGTAAGCATCTGCTGACCTCACTGCTTGACTGAGGGTCAGTACTCTTGTTGAGTTGTGACACTTTCTCCAGCAGCATGTTTCTAACTTCTAGCTGGTGCTGCCGTGACTTAAGCTCTCTCAACTCTGTTGTTGTACTTGCAAGCTGCGCCTCCACAGCCTGTGAACGTGCCTGCACCAGAACTAATATGGCTAGACAAATTTACGGGCAGACATTGCAATGAATTGAACGGCAAACAGACTCTAACACAGTAACAGAAGGTTACATCCGTGTCACCTTCTGTCGCAGCCTGAACCGCCGTTGTGACTCGCGATTGACAGCTTTACTTCGCTCAGAATTATCTGAGCTGCCGGTTCTCTGACGCTGGCTGGGCTCTTCGATGTCATCCTGAGCATAGTTATCAGCGGGACTAGGTGTGGGAAAACTGTCCTGCCTAGCCGTATTGAGTGAAGCTTCTCTCCTGTTGATGACTTTCGCTTGTTGAGCTGAGCTGCCAGGTTCCCAGGAGGCATCCTCACGCTGACCAGAAGATCTGGTTGAGAGGCCACCACCATCAGGCATAGGCAGTGCTGATCGTGACGGCAGGCTGGACAAGCCGATCGTAGCCTGAATGTCCGTAACGTCCGGCAGAGGAGACCATATGAGCTCAGCTTGTTCAGCTTGCAGTTGTTCCAGCTCTGGCACAGAAAAGTCCCAGACTGGCAACATTCCGTCCATGGCCAAGCGGACGTCCAGCGCGACGCTAGCTACACCTCACCGGGTGGTGCAGGGCTTGGAATGTACACACGGCTGCAGTTCTGCTGCCACTTGCAGGTCACTTGCTACTGACTCGATTTTGGGGATCGAATTGGGTAAGACAGGTCATTAGTACCTCTGCTTCCTGAGAAGGCACAGGTAGCTGATGTTATTCGCCTCGTGCTTAGTCTTCCTGTAAAGTTTCCTTAGATGAATAATGACGTAGTACAAGGTGTTATGCATAGTGTTATGCATAGTGTTACGCCGTACAACAGCGCTGATCAGAAATCGGATGGTCAGCAGCTTTCAACCCTTTGCACGCATCGATATAGACTGCAACCTATTGTGTACTGGCCATCACATCTGTCACCGTCTTTTTTGCAGTCACTAGCATTGTACAGCATGCAACGCTTGTGGCCAAGCTTCAGGCATTGCACGATGCGTCATGCTTAGCTATAGTCTGATCAGCGCTGATCAGACAACGTTCACTTGATGATTGACCCTTCAAGTGGTGTGATCTAAAAGACATGTCACGCCAATACACGTCCTATGAACATCAGCTAAATACATGCACAACAGTGATGTGAACGACCTACCACAAGCATTATTACGGCCGGGATTACCACTACCACCACTCACGTTTGTGTCCTGGGGATTCAATGGAAGGCCGACAGACAACATCTGAGAGAGTTCTGAAGGATCTGAATGAGAGAACTCATTCGATGCTGTTGCAGAAATCAGTGTTGGCACCCTTAATAAGTCCAGGGGTTAATTAAGGGTTAATTAAATTTTCAAGTTAAGGTTAATAACCCGCCGGCGATTTCGGCCTAAACAAGTCTTAATAAGCGTTAAACACATTGCCGGCAACGGCATGTTGCTTGTTTATCATATATGAAGCCTTGAGCAAAGTATGGTCGAGTTCGCACCGCCAGAAGGCAGCGGTTTGTCGGTTGCAGTTGATCTGACTGATGATGATCAACCTAGCGCCTGATTTTGTTTGGTCACATTAGCCTCATCAATGTCTGCTTCTACATTTTATGTTGTGAATCAGTGCTGCAGCATCCCTGAAGTTCAATTTTTGGAACCATAGTTCTCGACATTGTGTTATCTAGTGTTGTCGAACTTTACATGTCATTCACATATGCTTGGGTATGGCATGAATTTACTTGTGTCCCTGTACATTTGGATGCTCAAAATAATCATGAAGACGTTAGATTCGCACCTTGTTAAGACTTTTTATCGATTCAGCAGCTTCAGAAAACGTCAAATAGCATGTCTCTGAAGTTGTTAAGGGGTTGTTAAGGGTACCCTGAACCACTTATTAACTTATTAATGTGCCGCAAAAGTTGTTAAGGGTTAATAAGCCAACACTGGCAGATATGGTCCAAGTTTGCAAATTTGTAGATGAAGTCTATATGCACTGATATAAAGAGAAAGTCCAGCAAGGAGTTACGAGTGACGATGAGATTTCTTTGTGTCATCTCACCTGGCAACATTCACGAAGCCAATGGCAGCAGCAGAGACATGAAAGTCAGCTTGACAGCAAAATGCATGCTGCTTTAGAATTCGTGTTGTTGACACAATTGCAGGACAGACTCGCTATCAATGGTGAAAATTCTCAAACGGAATCGCGGCTATTCATGGAGCATGGCTGGAGCTGATACGTGGATGCGGCTAGAGCATTCTTCCCCCGAGCTGTACGCTCAAACGGAAACATTTGAGAAGCAACAGCAAAGAGACTTTCTGACTCAGCTGCTTGCAAGGCCGTCTGCCCTCTATCGACAAGCTGCCATCTCTGGGCTATCTCCAGCCGCGTTCAGATTGGAGTGTTGGAAGGTGGGGTTTCCCACTACAAGTAGGAGACGCAGCTGCCTTTTCTGGCAGTTGAAAGCGTTTGATCTCACTGACCTGTGCTGACTGCAGCGTCTAGCTGAGATACAGGGGATGACCCGGCGAACTCTTGCAGCGACAAAGCTTGAGAGCGCGATTGATGTCAAAGATAGCATCGAGACTTAGCCGTGACAAAGGAAGTTCGTACCAATAGTTTGCCAGCTAAAGCTGATGTCCGCACGCTGTTTGGCGTGGGCTAAGAGTACCTCAAGTTACTTCCACATAGCAGCCAAAAGCTTCTCTACTGTACAGTCTTTGGCCACATGCTCAGCAAAGCACACACCTGGGCATGCTGGAAATACAAAACAGAGCAAGGGCACCCTGTTGCAAGCATACCTCTTCAGCCGCAACTACTCTTCCCAGGCAGCAGTCAACGCACAGCCAACAGCAAAAAGCAGAGCCAGCGTTTTGCCTTTTGCAGTGACAGCTGGCAGTGCTGGAGCAGCTGCCATATACTTTGTCTCTAGAGCAGGTGTGCAGTCTGTACACCTGTTTTACAGTCCAACTATCTCAGACCAGTAAATGGTCTGCACATGGCTTTTGCAAAACAACATCTTCATGACCATCTGTGAAGTGACTCACGTCGTTGTTCATGCTGCAGATGATGATGTGGCAGTCTTTGCCACCCTGCATTCCATACCCCGCACCCTTCAGGCTGCCTGGTGGGGGGCCCAAGCCAGCCTGGCCTACAAACAGGTCATGGCCCAGTACCCGGACACCACAAGCCCGGAACACAAGGACTTCATTGCACAGACCCACCAGCAGCTGGCAACAAAGCTCCTGCATGTCTGCCAGAACAATGGTGGTGTATACATCAAGGCTGCACAGACCTTCTCCACCATTCAGGCCGTACCCAAAGAGTACAGAAAGTAAGGGTCTGAAGGATGTTTGTGCAACATACAGTCAGCACAAACATGAGCCAGGACAAGGCTCCTGGCCAGAACCTTATCTTCATGCATGAGCAGAGCCTTATGCTTATGCAAGCTGCCACAAACACACAGGGTGTTGCAAACATCTGCGCAAAGCTGTGTGCACTTTCAGACTCCTGCATCACCAAAGCAACAATGAGTGGTTCCATTAGTTGCTCATCAAATGAGTCTCCTGGATCAGGCTGAGCAAGAGGAACGGACTTACTGAGTGGTCTGCTGTTGTTGGCAGGGCTCTCTGAAGGCGTCATAGAGCCAAGCTAAGCTTCCGGGAATCGCTGAACGAATGTTCATGTTTGGGTGCAGGACTCTGGAAGTGCTGCAGGATCAGGTGGAGCCAGGCCCTGTGGAAGACGTAGCTGAGGTGCTGCAGCGCGAGCTTGGTGCACCCGCCTCACAGCTCTTTGCTGAGTTTGAGCCAGAGGCTAGGGCAGCAGCCTCACTGGCACAGGTACTGCCCCACGCATGCCTACATGGGTGTCTGCCTATGTGCACATCATACTGTCACATGCAGCCCTGCACTGCCTGCACGATAGACAAGCACAGGACGCACAAGAGCACAATGAGTGAGCTATCAGCCTCCACTACGTCAGTTAGTCAGTCACTGGAAGATCGAACTTGCGTTCTGGAATATGGAACTTACATTTCAAACTTTAACACTGCACGTGTCTGCATGTGCGTTGTTCAGTCGTTGCAACATCTCTGCATACCAGTGGCATGTGATGCAACTCATATACAGAGACTGCAAAGACTTCACAGATCATGGTCAGACACCACACTCATGGTTTGAAATAGCTCAAGCGGCCTTCACACCCCCCTCCCCTCCCCACCCCTTCCTTCCCCATGGCCCCCGCACCTGCAAGGCTGATGTACAATAGACCCCTTTAGACTTACTGGCAGGGACAGAAGACCTCATGCCATGGCTGTATCTGTCACTTGTGCTGCAGGACCTCATACAGGGAGCAATTCAGGACTATATGTACCTGACCCCAGGGGAAGACACACATGTTGCAGGAAGGAAGGAATGAATGAACGAATGACTGACTGCCTGACGGAGTGAGTGAGTGACTGACTGACGGAGTGAACGGATGAATGAATAACGGCATGAGTGAATGAATGAATGACTAAATGAATCGATCAATCGATGAATGATTCAATAATAATAATAATAATAAAAACGCTTTCCAGCTCATGATGAGCTAGGTACGTGCAGGACAAGTCTTGTCTCTCCAGAGCAGCCTGTCTTGTGCATCCCTGTAAGGCCTACTAATACGACAGTTTTGACAATCACGTAATGCAACATCATTGAAACTAGACCTAGGGCGGCCAGGTGGGCGAAGCCCCTTGACTTCACCAAACAAAAGCTTCTTAGGCAATCTATCGTGATTCAATGAGTGAATGAATGAATGATTGCAGGTACACAAGGCCCGTCTGCATGATGGCCGGCAAGTAGCAGTCAAGGTGCAGTATCTGGGCCTGGAAGCTGCTGTGGCAGCTGACATGGCTACGCTGTCAGCGCTGTCAACAGTGGCTGCCTGGCTATTCCCCAAATCCTTTGAGTTGGGATGGGTCTTGGACGATCTGAGGCGGAATCTGGCCCTAGAGCTAGATTTCCGGCTTGAGGCTGAAAACGCTGCAAAGCTGATGCACTTCTTCCAGAGTCGCAGAAACATCACAGCTCCTGCTGTAATTCCTGAGGTACGGGTCTTGTGCTAACTTTCTGTGCTGCAGGCTGTGTACAGCTTGCAACAGCTTTGCAGACAGGAAGAAAATGCATTTGTCCCACATGTGGCTTTATTGACTCTGGGATGTCTAAAATGAGCGATAAACCTGCGGACACTCAGTGCATGTCAAAAGACTGGATGCTTGTCAAAATGCGTGCCTGGATGGATGAATGAATGAACAAGAGCATGCCATGCTCAAAAAGAAAGCCAAGATCTTGCGTTTGAGCTGAAAACAACCCATTAGACCCTTTACCATGTGATGAGGTCAAAGTCACCACTGAATGTCCTCTTCCCCAATCCTCCCGGCCTGCAGCTAGAGTGTCCACCTCATATGTTCATGCTTGTGTGCAGTTGTCCACAAAGCGTGTGATCACGATGGAGTGGGTGGAAGGCTGCCGGGCAAATGACCAACAAAGCATGCAGCAGGCCTCCATCAGGCCCAAGGATGTAGCTGTTCTTCTGCTGGATGTGTTTGCTGAGATGACATATGTCCATGGTTTTGTTCACGCTGATCCCCATCCTGGTAACATTCTGGTTCGCCCAGCTCCTGATCAAGGTAGGCCTCATAAACAAGTAAATCTATAAGCAAATGAAATAATGTGGCGTTGCAACATTTGTATGTGGTGTTCTGCCTATAGCTGATTGGCCTGTGATGTGAATGAAAGTGACCGACTGCGTCGCAAATGTAGCAGGAAAACATGTCATCTGTGACCTTTGCCTTGAAGCATGCATCGCAAAGTTACTCTCTGTGCAAGCACTGACCAACCATACAGTATGTATGTTTATGAGTCACAGGTCTATTTCATGGCATGTGTGATGAAATTTTGCCTCGTGGTAGCAGCTGTTGTGGCGCTGACAAGCAAGTAGTGTGGGCACTGGCAGGGTTCTGGTGGCGGCACTTCACAAAGTGGAAACAGCCCCAGTTAGTTCTCCTGGACCATGGCCTCTACTTGACCATTCCAGACAAGCTTCGCCAGCAGTACTGCCAGCTCTGGTGTTCCTTTGTAGTGCAAGACCACCGGACGGCCGTCGCTTTGGGGACGGCAATTGCTGGCAAAAGAGGTGGTGAGTTGCTGCCAGCAATCTTGAGACCAGGGGGGCTGAAACAGGTTTCTCCAGAGGAGAGAAAAAGGCTCCGCAGCAATGCTGGTGTGGACAATCTTGGGGATTTGGGGAAGCTCCTAGAAGCCCTGCCTAGGTCTTTAGTCGAGATCTTGAAGGTCTCGGCAACTGTCAGGAGCACCGCTTCCATGTTGGGTGCTCCTCTGAGTGACAGATTGCGCGTGAATGCTGTACATGCTTTGCATGGCATGGCATACAGCAAGGATGCTCAAGGCACAGTTGAATATATTGGAGATTTGCAGTCTAGGACGACGCGCATGCGCATCAGCGCAACAATTTGCGCACTCAGGACATGGTCCTGGCTATCTGCAACTGTGAAAGACATATACATATGGTGGTGGCCTCAGCCCATTGTTCCCTGAACCCTGTGTCTTGCCTTTCAGACCTTCTGCCCATCTACCTATTGCTTCTTCCTGCATTGTATTTCTGCCAATATTGATAAAACTTTGCACTGATGTTATGAGCCATTTCATGTCATTACAGCTTGTACAAATCAGCGATGTGACTTCGACCTCTGCTTTCCTCTACATTTGACTTTTCGTCACAACAAATAGCTATATATGCCAGCTGGCAGGCTTATGCAGTAGCAGTCTACCTTTTCAGCCTGCGATTCTGTATCAGCTATGTATAGCACTTGTAGCTCCTGTCAGGACTGTACTGTGAGCTTTCTCACTTTAGCGTTCTTATACGCTGAAAATTCAGCCTAGGACCTGTCTGCGACACAGGTGCAGATGGTGCCTGCTTGTCTGTCATTCGTTGCCCGCTGTCATTTGCTTGCAGTGCTAGCTTACAGCTCTGCCAACCAGCTTGTGTTTGTAATGGCGCTGCCTTGTGCGCAGTCTTTGCTGGCTGGGAGCTGTCACTCAGCTTGGCCACATTGGCCTGAGACTTCTGTCTGCCCTGATGCATATCCTGTGGAGCAGACTCAGCAGTTGGCTTGGTTTGAAAGCTGAAAAATGGCGCGGGGGGCAGGCGCACATATGCTTTTGCTATACCCTGCAGCATAGCATGGTTCCACATGCTGTTGTTCGTGCTAGTCAGGACACTGCTAATGTAATGATCACTTAGAAGCCAAGACACTCACTCGAGTCTGCACACTGCATGACCAGGAGCATGACTTGGGGCATTACAGCTGCAAATTTTTGTGCTGACTTTCATGACATTCACGTGCACACCTGTTCTGCTTGGCCAGGAGCTTGCTGTCTATGCTCTCTGGGCCTCAGACCAGCAGCTGAAACCAGTGCTTGCCTGCCTGGTGCTGCAGACCCATGGTGTGCTGCTTGATGATGCTGATGCCCTGCTGCCGTGGTATGCCCATGAGCAGCACAAGCAAGCTGCTTGTCTGCGTTCAAAGCCCTGGGCTGTGCTGGGTAAGCTGTAGACTTGCCAGCAGCAGCGGCAGCTGCAGCTGGTTTACCTGATCCAGGAAGCTGTGACTGTGCTGGATGAGCCTCTCTGGGTTTGACAGGGGCAGCAGGTGCAGCCGCCCTGCCTGATGCTGGTGACGCAGAGCGTGATGACACATGAGCTGTACGGCTGTGTGGAGGGGTGCTGCTCTGTGGCAGGCTCTGGGACACTAATCCCTGTGATCAGCATGTGGAGCTGAGTCAGTACAGGTGCAGAAAGTATTTGATGCAGATATGTGTTGCAGTACACAGACAGTGGCATGCTGGCAGTCACAGAGCATCATGTGAGCAGAACATTTTCAGTGACGCGCTGCATGCACACACCGTCATGTGAGAGTGCAAAATATGACAGTGGCAGTGAATCAGCTCATGAACTCTGTGCAACCATGTCCCAACCTCTTGTGTCAGAGACATTGCCTCCCTCACATCCATACGCATGAATCATGCAATGTACATGCAAATGTGGTCTTGACAGAGCAGGGGCGTACTGCAAGTCTGTCCATAGCACCACTATGGTGGTCCAAAGGCGAGTACTCAGAGACTGGCACGCCCTGGAGGGTATGTTGCAGGCCTGCCTTGACATGTGAAGGCACTTCTGGTGCCTGCCGTGCCAGCAGATGGCTCACAGGCAGCAGCTCCTCGCCAGCAGCAATCCTGCACAACATATGCCATATGGACTGTTTGCACTGTATCTGCTGAGTCAGCTGACATGCTGTTGAAGGCATGCTGCACGCCACGTTCAGCCTGCAGCATATCAACAGGGCAGCATGCTGGATGGCATCTCCTCTCTTTGCATCATTCTGGTCTTGTAATCTGCGCACAATGCATTTTGCATACCAGTAAGCATATATCATACAGGGATCTACTCAGGACTGTA
>JAABUI010001221.1_pt1 | contig 15326 bp, 17 predicted proteins | sample 5559111 | NCBI WGS metagenome assembly JAABUI01 (sample SAMN10711870, study PRJNA513365) | rock metagenome | isolation source: Antarctica rocks | place: Antarctica: Victoria Land, Buttleship Promontory
GACTTGCATTTACTTTTTATTCAAGAAATATTACATATAGCTGCCCTCAACACCCTCAGTCATTCCTCCAATTTCCCCCAAAAATGTCAGATCGAACTCTCCAGCACCGTCGAGTGCACAACTTGCTATTAATCCAGAAGCTCCTGTCGGGTCGAGGAGAGACATCGCCATTTACCCTGGTGTTGGATTCTGTGGAGCAATCCGCAAAGCCATTGATTGAGCACTATATCCACAATGCAAAGGCAGGATATTTTTCATATATGTAATACATTCTGTATACATTTCTAAGCATTTCTATAGGCCTCAAAAACGCACATCATCTACATCTCCTACGAAACATTAAGACCCCCACGCGGCATCGACACCTTTATCAAAGCCCGACGAAAATCACCCTCAGCCGTTCAGAAAGAAATCGCCGCCAACCTTTCCCCTAATAAACGTACGTGACCATCCCTCCTTCGAGATATTCTATCCCAACCCCCACACTCATCCCCCACCCCTCAGGAACCCTCCTCCTCCTCGACACCCTCTACCCCCTCCTCTCTCATTCAACTCTAAACCTCCCCACCTTCCTCCTCTCCCTCCTCACCCCCCAAACCACCCTCCTAGCAATCCACCACACCGACATTCCCCTGCCCCCTCCCCCATCTCCCTACACCCCCGCTCCCCTCACCCTCCTCAGATATCTCGCCACTACCATCTTCACTACATACAGCCTGCAGCAAGTCCTTGCTCGCAAACGAGCGGAGGAGAAGAGTTTGCCGCTGCCGGCGTTCGGGATTGAGGAGGGGAGGGCGGGTGTGCTGGTGGGGTGGGGGGCGAATGGAGGGGGAGGGGTGGTGGTGGAGATGGAGTGTCGGCGGAAGAGTGGGAGGGGGGTTGGGGAGTGGTTTTTTCTTCCGCCGGTTTCATCATCACGAGAATCCAGAGTCATACTCTTGGACGAGCATCCGCTATATCGGCAACAATCCGTATCAGACGGCGGTGGTGATGGAAAAGAGATGAAGGATGGAGGGGAGGGGGAGATGTCGACGTTTGATTTGGGGATCACGGAGAAGCAGAGGAGGGTGAGGGAGGGGGTTGTGTTGCCGTATTTTGATGCGCAGGTGGGGGGTGGGGAAGGGGGGAGGATTCTGTATGATATGGGGGTTGAGGATGATTTTGATGAGGAGGAGGATGAGATTTGAGGGGAGGGGGTGTTTCTTTGATGGGATGGAAGGCGGTGGGATATTGTTTGGATGGCGAAGGGGAATTTTGAATGAGGGTGAACATTGTCCTGGTCAGTATCGTTGGGAGTCTCAATGCTCTCGCAGCATCTGCTCTGACGGAACTATTGCCTTTTGGTGCCAAAGACATAGTCGAAACTTTCTAGGCAGAAACTCTTTGAAGATGCGTTTTCGCTCTCGAGGTATCATAGTATGCACTACATCTCCATCTCAATGTGACCATTGACGATTCTCAACATCTCGATGTTCAATCTTCCCCAAGATCCTACGTTCGTAATAATCAGCCCCTCCCAAATGCACCTATCGACTCGGACTCAACGGCCGATTGAACCCTCCCACCCGATTCATATACTGCCTATACTCCGTCTTCTTCTCCTTCCTCACCCCAGACACATTATTCCCCTTCACCTTCGTATTCTTCGTCGACTTGAACCCCGTAAACCCCATCGCCTTCCTCATCGCCGCCATCTCGGGGTCGGAGTCTACGTCCATTTCCTCGGTGGGCAGAGCTTTGGGATCTGGGATTGTGGTGGAGATGGTACCGTTGGTGGGTTTTGAGGGGTTGGTTGGGGCTGGCTTAGTTGCGTTGCGGGGACCGGTGGGTGGGGCGGAGGGGCGGGGACGGTCTGTGGTGGGCTTTGAGGGAAGACTAGGTGAGCGGGTTCGTCTTGATGTTCGGGGTGGTGTACGTGTGCGGGTGCGGGTTGATGTGTGGTCTTTTCGTGGGGAGGCGGAGCGACTTCGAGGGCGGTCTGGGCGACGTGATGGAGGCTCGTCTGTAGATAGATGGGTCAGCAGAAGCTTGTGGCTAGAATTGGATTCGGATACTGACCTCGCCGTGACCTGTGTCTGTCCCTACTTCTGCTCCGCTCTTCATATCTCCTGTCCCTCACTTTGTCTCTTCCTCCATTTTTATGTCTCCTCCCGTCTCTTTCTGGTGAGGGGCTCCTATCGCGAATTCTATCTGTGCGGTCTTTCGAACGAGTCCGATCTCTTCTTCTGTCTCTTGACCTCGACCTATATCTTCGATCATCCCGGTCATGGCGCCGGTCTCTATCCTCACGTCTGTCACGCCCATTGCTTGTGCCGTTCGTGTGATGTGACGGGTGGTCGTCCGCGGGTCGTCGCGAATTGCTTCGCTCCCACATAGCAGAGCTATCTGTGCGCTTTGCACGTTTTGCTGGGGGCTCTGTCATCTTGGCTCTGCATGTGTTTGAAGACCATGGTGAGAAGAGCTCGAAGGGCCAGTTGATCGATGTCTTGGCATGTCATCGCCAAGGCACTAGTTCTCTTAGGGTTGTGACTTTCGTCAATGGAAGCCTTGGAAGGTACTCCGAGGCGGCTCACTCCCGTGTGTATGGCTTCTCGAACTTTTCCCCTGAGTCTCTCCACACACTCCTCCACCGCAAAGCAGTCCCTTCCCGGCAGCAGGAATGGATCCACCAAGACTAGCCACCTTAAGTGGCGAGATCACTCTCGATGAAGCTCTCCAAGAGGAGCGTAATATGCTCCATCGATTGACGTATTGGCAGAAAAAGTTTGATTTCTTATTGTATCTTTACGAACAAAAAGAGGAAATCGAATCCGTAGTCTCATCGCAGTTGTGCTTGAAGAGGACACAGGAGTGTCGACTTACAGATCCGGTCGACTGGATCCACGGAAACTTCAACCTTTGCCTTCCCGTACTTATCAAGAGTTCTGGCATCGAGCCTCTTAGGAGAGTCATCATCCGCTTCCCACTACCGTTTAAAGTAGGAGAGCTCGAATTTCCTGGCAACTCCGATGAAAAGCTTCGGTGCGAAGCTGCTGCTTAGATTTGGATCGGGGAAAATGCTCCTGACGTTGCTATACCTCGTCTGTGGGGATTTGCGTTCTCTAATGGCCAAACAGTGGGTAGTAACGAAGACCTCATCTCTCAGTACTACCGAATTGGGTTTTGGTAGTTCACCGCTCCTGAAAAGGTGCCCTTTTACACGAGATGGAGAAGAAACCTCCAACGGCAAATTCTGTCTTTGCTTCGCTATCCCGTGCCCTGTGGATACATACCGTCTAGAGGTCGGCTCGGCCTTCAAACGGGATACTTACTCATGGACTACAATGAGGAAGACAATGGCAGGATGCTGTCTGAGTCGTGGACAGCCATGCGACACGACAAATTACGACGGTACAACCTATTCGCAGGGCTCTCTAAAATTATCCTTTCCCTAGGACGAGTCCCTTTACCACGTATTGGCTCCCACACTATAAACGACGAAGGGGTTGTTAGTCTTACTAATCGACCACTAACACTTATGCTCCAACAACTAGAAAATGAGGGCATTCCCACCAACATTACCAGAGAACGGACCTACACGACCGTTGAGCCGTACCTATTAGACACGCTCGCACTTCATGACAGCCGTCTAAGCCATCAGCCTAACGCCGCTAACGACGCAGCTGATTGTCGGGGACAAATGGTGGCTTTGACTGCCATGCGATCTGTCTTCCATCATTGTAATAGTCAAGATTTTCGCACCGGGCCGTTCTACTTCTCTCTTACTGACATACATGCAAGCAATATTTTCGTGGATCCGGATTGGAAGATCACGTGCCTGATCGATTTAGAGTGGGCCTGTTCTCTCCCAGTAGAATTGGAACATCCGCCACATTGGTTAACCAGTCGGAATGTGGATCAGCTTGATGGGGAGTATTTAGCCGAGTTCAACGAGGTGAGAGAAGAGTTCATGGATGTCTTCGAGAAGGAGGAGAAGCGCTTTTCTTGCTCCAAGAATTGTACACCGCTGCGCGCACACACAATGAGGCGAGGATGGGATACTGGCAAGTTCTTCTACTTCCATGCTATGTACAGCACCGTCGGAATGTTTACTTTGTTCTGGCAACATATCCAGCCGAGATTTGCTCCAGCACATTGTTCGGACAAGGACTTTGATCGAATTTATGCACCGTATTGGAAGTCCGAAGCAGACAAATTTGTCTCTACTAAAGTTAAAGAAAAAGCGGATTACGACGAGCGGTTGGAAACCATGTTCAAAGAAGGAGATCCAAGTCATAAGGACCAGGCGAGTGGTGGTAAGAATAGATTTATTTGCGCCGCTTATAGTAGAATATTACTGAATTTGCCAACCATATAGATCATCCGACCGAGTGCGTCTCTTAACCTGAACTTGCTTGTCCGCCCTCACTATTGCCCTTCTGCTCCTATTCTGCAGGTGCGCTTCTGCCGCGGCTTGTGTCTTGTCCTCTGCCCTCCTTCGCTGGGCTTGCTTCCGGAGCGGAAGTGCTGTCTGGCGGTCGTCGTCAGCTGTACAAAGCCATGGTGTCGTCGCCTCGGTGAATCGACACTCCAGAAGCGGTCTGTGCGGGTTCCCTCTTACTCCAGAATTTGTGTGGTATGATAGTAAGTAACTGAGCATGCACTACCGTGTAAGGGCCAGACTTTGGTCACCTTGATGGACCTGTCTCTTTATTACACAAGTCCTCTGTTTATAGATGAACGCGCTAAGTGTTGATGAGCTCAGCGTTAGATCCTGGATTTGTTGCAGTCGTGAAACCGGCGGAGGAGGAATGGACTCAGGGCTTCGTATAGACTTCAGCTCATGGCTGGTCAAATATTAATGGACTTAGCATTGGAACGCTAGGTGTCCACTATGTCATAGTCGTACCCGTCTTCTTGTATGACTACCGAAGAGGGGTCGTAGTTGTATAGACTTAGCTTGTTAGCTCGCGTCAAGAATTCTATTACGATGCATACCTTCTGGAAAGAGCCCCATTTTGCCGGTTTTCAGGTCCTTGCCAAGATACCAGCCATCATCGAAGTCACCGTCGAGCTCAACTATCTCAATCTCGTTGCCCTTTGAGAGGCTTTAGCTCGTCCTCGCTCCGCGCTTTGAAGTTATCTATTACGTCTATACGTTAGTATGAAGCGCAGCGAACGGCATCGAAAGGAAAAGCCTGGTAAGTCTATGACTCGGCGTTTCTGCGACCGAGTTCGTTGTCAGGCCGAGGGGGCGTCACTCACGGATCACTAATAGCATGTCTCCTGGTGTACTAACTTCTTTCGCACCACTTGTAACCAATGTGTTCTTCGGCGTTTGCCGCTTAGCCTCGTCTTCTTCTGTTCGACGGTCTTGTTCAGGACCCCACATGTCGATAGCTGAATTGAGCATTAGAGATTGGTTAGAGTGTACAGAGGCAACGGGAGACGGTGAGGCGATGGGCTCAGAGTGAACGGGCTCTACTGGTTGCGGTTGATCTTGAACAGGATCTAGCATGCCTAAAGCCGGAGTGTGCGTTGGAGATCGATCAGAGTGCAAAGAGACAATGGGAGATGATGGGGCGACTGATTCCGAGCGGATGGTCTCTTCAACGAATCGGCGAAGAGCGAAACCAGCATCTGTGGAGGTGCTGCTTCGCCTTGCAGCTCGCTCAGCAGTATGAGCTCCCATAGACACGAGGCGAACACTGCACAATCTACAGGCAGTCAGTGATTTCTGCTCTCATTTATAGGCAGAGCAATAACGCACGTGCAGATGGAATTCAATGCGTTGTCAAGTGTCGATTTTGTCGCTTCAAGCCTCACCATGAGGTCTTTGATCTCGCCTTTTGTGAATAGTCCCCATTTGATATTGATGGAGCTCATTCGCCATCCCGTACCATCATCAGTCCGCTTCAAGCCTCCCTGGATCTTGACCATAAGCTGTTAGAATTCGGTGAACGACTTGATTTGGTTCTATGGGAGACGTGTCATATTTATGCTACATGCCAAGCATTTAGGGCTGAGGCTGATTTCCAACATAAGCTGTCCTAGCACCTTCTGGCAACTAGCCAAAGGGCTTCGTAGATTCTCCACCATTTGAGTCATGGTCCGATCTTGACCGACTACATTTTGAATCGCGTCTTCGCTCAACGACAGCTGCAATGAGAAGACTATACTGTAGAAGGCGTGGGCATCTCTGGAAAGGGCAGCAATTTCTTCAGGGGCGTTCTTGATGTCATCGACCAGCTCGAAGAGTATCTTTGCGGATTGGACTACCGCTGCAGCTACGCCGATCATGCTTGCTATCGTGGACAGCGGGTCTGCCATTGTCGATTCGTCGAACGTGAAGGGACCAAAAGGCCTGTGTTCTAGCTTTCACGATTTGTATTCGGTAACAATGGCGCACATAGCGAGATGTCTCTGACATGTATAGGAGACATTGGAGACGATTGGAGTGGCAGCGAAATGAAGGAGGAAGAGGCAGATCAACGAGGCTGAGACCTTAGCATACTCCTCTCAGACCTGAGGTGAAGCAGGTTACAAACAGGCGAGGTTCATCTTCTTCAATCAAGTCAGCGTCCCTACACACACCTACTACCGTCGTGGAAGCCTCGAGAGTCTGATCTGAAGTCTTCAATTTTCTCCCACGCTCACGGCGATCAGCGTCGGCTTTTAGCAAGCTTGACCCACTTGGCACTGATGACAGCTGAGCTCTTCCAACGCCTGTAAGGCCACCAGTCCCCTAATGCGGCAGATGTTAGAGGTTTCCGGAACGATTGAGGTGCAAGGGGAGACCTACTTTCCCTCTTGATCACCATGTTGGCGTCGGGCATCAAGACTCAATTGATCCCTAACACGACATATCTCCTTCTGAAAACACCTCCTTAAGCTTCGCCTTTGCGATAATGAGCCGTCTTGAGACCGTGTCGTGGGAAGTAGATGCAATACTGTAAGGTCGGTCCGATTTTGCATGCTTGATCCCTAGGTTGGTCTTCGATCTCAAGACTCAATTGACCTCCAATAAGAAAGATTTTTCTTGTAAAACGACTCTTTGAACTTCCTCTTCCTGATAAAGAACACATCGTTCTACTGACGCCACAGGTGGAATGCCTGCTTGACCCATCAGAGGCTGCCGAGGAAATTTGGCTGCGTGGTTTCGCAACCCCGGAAAACCAGGATGTCCTGCTTCTTTCTGACAATGAACACATCTCTCTTCTGACGGCATGGATGGAAAGCCTACTTGACCCATCAGAGGCTGCCGAGGATATCTGGCTGCGTGGTTTCGCAACCCCGGAAACCCAGGATGTCCTGCTTCTTTCTGATAATGAACACATCTCTCTTATGACGCCATGGATGGAAAGCCTGTTTAACCCATCAGAGGCTGCCTTGGAAACCCGGCTGTGTGGTTTCGTAGTCTCGGAATCGGGATGTCCTACCACAGTGAGTCGTGATAATGAACCGCATCCAGACTGTACTGTTGAGGGTAGCTCCGTATTCGTTCTGTTACGCCACAGCCTTTGATCTCCAGTAACTTGATATGGAAGGGTCAGTATTTGGATCGCAAATGTCCCTTGAAAAGTCCAGGAACCAATTTTCCAATGCAGAGAAAGGCTCAAAGACTGGCCAATCAAGATCATTTTGTGTAAGCCCCGATAGGAATCTTGAGTGTGTGGTCTTGAGAGTGTCTTAATAAGTCCTGCTCGGGGTATGTTCCTTTCAATCTTTTGTCCCTTCGGCAAGGCAGTCAACATTTCATGTAGATGTCTCAGGAAAGTTCTCATGCTGTCGCGAGACCAATGGTCCAAATCCGCGTGGGTACCCTCTGCATAGGATGTTTCTTTGGCTCCTTGTGTGTTTCAAATACCTGGGACTCTCTGCCAATAGAAGATCAATGGATGTATCATCGATGTATACTGTGTTTGTCTGAGTCGTAGCCCGAAAGCTATTTGCCAGGTGCGATTAGAGAATTAAGGGGTAGGGGATGAGCCATGTCATGAGAGGCAACAGAGGAGCACCGCAAATGAGATTGAGTCAAAGCATGGGAGTCCTGGTGATAGAGAAGACCATGATGCACAAGTGAGAAGTGTTTGTGTGAGGATTACAAAGAGTCACGATCATTTGTGTTCATTGTAGACCAAAAACTATCCTAATCGGGACTCGTGTGGTCGCTCGAACAAAACCAAATCTGCCCCTGAGTTTCAAAGCTTGATGTACTTATCTATCTGCTGTGTGCATGATGCAAAGGGTATGGAGCGCTGATGATGGTTGATAAAGGAAGACAGCAAGGTATGTGATATGTATGCATGTATGTGAGTGTATATGTAGGACCAAGAAGCCTTTGCTGATGACTGGGCTTTGTGCTTGGGAGTACGAAGGAAGGAGAGATTTGGAAGGAGAGGAGAGGGTTTATGTAGTCGTGGATGCCTACCTTACGTGCGCAAGTGCTTCTTGTGAAGCAATACGATCTGGAATTGTCGCCTTCATTTATGTTGACTTGTGGGAGGAGCAACGAAGTGTTCATGGGTGAAGCAGCGGATGAACTCGAGTGAAAGAGATCTTCATGGCAAAATCAGAACACTTTCATTTGCTATTCAATGCCATTAAAGACGTGTCAGTTTCACACTCTCTCGCAAATCTCAAGATTCGAAGTCAGTCACATCATCTCCTTCACGCAAATGATCTGTTGGTGCCTTGATTACTCATTGAATATTCGCCATCTGAAGATGACCTCCCTTCACAAACGCCTTGACAGAATAACCTTAAACCCTACCCACATTCTTGAATTGTGAGGATCGTCTTCGCCCACACTTCGACACCCTCCTAGTCTGGATCATACTGTAGTCATGAGGAAACAAGGACTTGCGAACAGCCTGTTTCCCAGCTTTTCTCTTCTTCATAAGTGGCAGATATCTTGAATAGGTCTGTCGGCAAACAGGGAAACTTAATTTGTCCGGAGTACCAGCGCGAAAGCAATATGGTGTTCCTGGCTGGGTGAGTTCGTCGTCAACGGCTGGATGGGGCCCGAATTGAAAACGGATGGACTCAGCGTAAACATCCAGCGCTTGTTCGTCTCTTTCATCCTCCTGGTCACAGCTTACCTTCCACTCACTGACCGCCTCTTTCATCTCTGACTGCATCTCAGCCAGCGAACCCTGGATGTCAGCTTTCGACCAACCGAGGCTGCGAGCATCTTTTTCGATGTCCAGATACCTTTTGGCGTAATCTGTACGAATCGTTTTGATTGTGGAATGGTAGCAAGTCTGGCAGTAAGTGTCATCGGTCGTGCCGTAACTGTTGGTGCTGTCAAGACATTTCCGGACGATATGGCTGTTGGCGTTGCAGTGCTTCTGGAAGACGGAGAAGCCGGATGCGCAGGGGAAGAGGAGGAAGTAGGAGTTGTGGTTGCACGCGGCGAAACTGACTTGGTCAACGATGCACATCTTTGCTTGCTCTTTTGGAATTGTGTAATTGAGTTGGTGATGTATATGGAGCTTTGAGATTACCGGAATCTTTTGCTAGTGATTTGACGGGGATATACGATAGACACGGAGTGCTACGCTTGGGCGTGTAGGGTATACTCAGATTTATAGGCAATGCGTTGGTGAATGTCTTTTGTTCCGTTCCTTGTCAGTTATATAATGCCCCTGTCCATTCAATGGACCTTGTCCTCTGACGAAGCCTCAACAACAACAACAGACTCATTGTTTCTGTTCCGCACCCTGGAAGTAATTGTCGGGGAGCATGAAGAATATCGGTAGAGTAGCCTCGGCACTAGCATGTAGCACTTTTGCGCGTTTTCATCAAAAATCTCATGCATCCCCTGAGAATGGGTAATTTTATGTCATATGAACTTACAAAACGGAGAATACAATGACTTCAACTACTACTAACATGGAAAACGCAGATATCTGACCAGCCTCAGTCACCCACCCACCATCATGCTCAATTCGGCCACAATTCATAACACGTCGACGGCCACTTAGCGGTGACGCAACCAGGTCCCACCCCTGCATAGAGGCTACCCTGATACAATGCACAGGCGGTCGCCGCAGTAATACTTCTTTTCCCAGGAATACTGCCTTGCATACTTTTCGGTATCACGCTGAGATCGAGATGCTCGCCTGGTTTGAGAGCCCGGCTGAGGTAGAAAGATTTGATGATGCCAGCGGCAGGGTTGGAAGTAGGGACTTGAATCCCGTTCGAAACGGAATCTTTGTGGAGGATGTTGCCTTGGCAATTGGCGGCGGTGTAGGTGGTTATATCGAGGCCTGCATCGCGGGGAAGAATCTTGTTCGATGAGGTGAGATAGGTGCTGCTTGTTTCTTTTGTGGTTGGAAGGGTTGGAAGTGAAGAAATCGCCGTTATGAAGGCGCTGCTTATTATCAGGAATTTCATGGTAATCGTTTATTAGTGAGATGGTAAGGTGAGAGAGGATTCACTACATTTTTGGGGTATCCTGAGATGGTCAGGAGTGTCATGTGTTCCTGCTTTCTTTACTTATTTCACGCTAAGCCATCATTCGCTTTGTTGGCTTTGTCCACATCTCGACGCGGATAAAGCACTGAATGAAGATATAACCTTGTCCGATGAGATGATGATTAGAACAAAGCCAAGAGTCTTTGAGGTTCAACAGGGCCCGACCCAAGGATGCTCAACGTAATTAGCCCATTAATCACGATTTCATGCCATCTCATGTCATGGTACGGCAGGACAGTGCGAAAGGTATACTTGATAGCGGCCAATAAGTGTTGGAACACGGGCAATTGGACGTCATATTTGATGATTGTATGGTTGATTGATTGATGCTATGAAGAAGTTGGATGTGGTTTTAATGTGTCTCAAAAGGTTGGCATAGGGCTGGAGACCCTGATTTCCAACAATAAGAACTACTAGCCGGCTCATTTGTATGACACTTCCTGGCTCAGACTGTAAAAAACGGTTGACACAGTGTGTCGTTCTCGTGCACCGAAGTTCTGTCATTCAAGCAGGATTTGCTATGACTGCTTGCAATAGTATGTGCTGCTGGTTGCTTCGAGCCCCATCGAGCACCCAGTGTGCTGGGGATTATTGAAAACGATGGCTGAAGAAGAGACGGGAGCAAAGTGGTGTGAGTGAAGGAGGCTCGGGAGGATTCTGCCGCAGGTGCCTCAATTTGGAGCATTCTTCGCTTAGCCTAGAATGGCATGGTGCAATTTTAGCGTGTTTCCCTAATTCGAAGCCCAAGAACGAACATCGACGACATGTAGCTCGCGAGAGCTTCACAAGAATGCCATCTGCTCTCAACATGCGAGACTCTCTCGGTACTTCATAGTGATTTAGAATGCCTGACAACCTAGGTTGCTCTCTCAAGACGCTGGGCACGAAAACGAGGGAAACTAAGAGTGGAGACGCTCAGCCCGAATCCTTCGCCTTCATAGCTTCACACTAGGATTCGACATCTTCAGGTTTCCTCCAAGCTGCGCCCAAATTCATAACGATGGCACAGATGTTTATCACGCCAGCTAGAGCAGCGAGTCCTACAAGGCTGAATTACTGTTTGCGATTACTGATATGAATTCCTCCCCTTCAATTATGTGATTGAGAAAAAAACGTGGTCGCAAGTATAACGGTCTTTGGGTAACCACTCTCACTGTGCTCGACATCATACGCGATCTGGTCTTGACTTGCGCGTTCATGGACTCGCATCATGGTCTTGAGGTGGACGCTCGGCAAGGAAGCCTCTATGCTAACAACCCCATCGACAATACCAAATACCCAACCTATTCGCTAGATATAAGATATGAGAAGGTGGCTAGCGTGTCTCCTACGAATCAAAGCGCTCAGTCTGGCCACCGACTGTTTGGACTCAGGGCCACAACTTTCTGGCTCGGAATCGCATTTGGCCTGGCTGTAATTACAGCTGCAGTCGCCGCAGGGGTCGCAGGCTCAATCGCTGCGAGGAGAGGAAACGAGCTGCAGAAGTCCGCTACCATGCCCTGCGTACATGCACCTTCAACATGTGCGAAGCTGATGTATTGTCTTGTCATAGTCTCGAGGCAAGCCGGCTTCCCCCATCAGACCCTGCCCAGTGCAATTGTCCTACATCTTCGGATTGTGACCCTTCAAACTCTACAAACACCAACGACCCGACAAACAATGACGAAACTAGTTCATCTTTCCTCCCTACCTCGAATTGTACCACCTCTCCTCAAAAGTACGTCTCTAGGCCACTCACCCACAAGGTCTTCACCCTCGATTGTGGAAATATTACCCAGGGAATGATATGTACAGCGTGTTCGTATACTACTTCCCAGACTGTATTGAGGCTTGCGCGAGGTGGCCGACAGATATAGGCCTAGACTGTGTTGCCGTATCGTATGGCTGGAACAGTACGATTCATCCTGCTGCTATTGGAGACAACTGCTGGTTGAAGGGAGCTTCGGGAGGTGCCACTGCCAATTCTTACATTGACAGCGCCATAATGAAGCGTTCGTGAGGCAGACCTCTCGTCTTAGGATTGACAGGATACGGACCCCGGCTATGCGCCTGTGGCAATTATACGACTGAAACACAGAACACTACAACGAATTTGCTCTCGTGCTAGAACCCCACACTTGGGCTCTCTGGGAGGACTCATGATTGACGATGAGACAAGAACAAGAAGGGAAAGGCCTACCTTTGAACTTACCTTCTCAGGCCCCTTTGCGATCTCCTGTCGGTCGAATGACAGGTGATGCTGCTTTCCATGGATTCGGAGACCAGGGCAGATTTTGCACCCCTGCAAGCCTGTGTGTTTGTCAAAGCCAATGCTTCATTGAGACGGTGCCGTGTTGCATGTTGCTAACAGCGTGTATCGAAATGAGCAAGTGTAATAGCTGTCATTCATTCACAAGCTCACGCACACGCTTTTTCCAGGTAGCGGTCTCGCTATTACATACCATACTGTGTCACTCCTATGCGCAAAAGCTCGTGAGCAGAGTGAAACTGTATGATCCAGCACCCGATAATGATCTCCTCGAGGAAAAGTCCCTCTACGCTGGGAAATTTCCCCTGCGAGTAGAGAGCCTCGATGGTTCCGTCGTCTAAGTCCTGGTAGGGGTTTTCGCCAACTACGAGTTCATAGAGCACGGATCCCAGCGCAAATAGGTCTGACTCAACGGTGTTGTCCGGTGTGGGCGATCGGGGCAAGAAATGACTTGACTTCTCAAGGCCGATAGCTTTACTGCCCTCTAAGTCTAGCGAAGGCCTCGCATCGTATCCTGAGCCATTAAAGTCGCTGAGGCGAGCGTTCAGATCGCTATCTAGTAGCCATTGGTCCAGTCTAAGGTCCGAGTGTCTCACTCCCATATCATGTATGTAGGCGACGCTTTCGATGATTTGACGAGCCCAACGCCGGAGACAGCCATCCGTGATGCCCTTGCGATGATCGTCAACGTATTTCCTCAAGGTGCCATTTGGATAGTATTCAAGCTCAAGGTGCTCTTTCGAAGCACTGATGTACGTGCAATTCGCAAGACGCGGATGATGACCGAGTAATTTGTATGCGCTGGCTTCGGTACGAGTGGCCTCACGATTTGCCTCGGTGATACCGTCATCTTCGTCTATCCTGGGTACCTTGAGGACAGTGATTGGGTTCAAAAGGTAGATGTAGGCGCTCATGCCGACCATAAGGAGCTTCAACTTCTGACTTTCGGATTCGTGCATGGTAGGCAGAGAATATCGTGTGGAAATCTATTGAGATTATGAAAAGAAATCTGGTCGCAGGGTGATTGCCCCGTATTGTGAGGCGGAAGAGGAGCCAGTCAATACTACAGCGACGGTACGATATGCTCGGTGTGGACAAAGGCGCAAGTAATGAAGTCAGTATGTGACTAAGTCGAGGAGCGTTGTAATAGCTAAGTAAGGAAAGAGAGCGATGAAAGTCCAACTGACACTACCACAACAAAAGGTCTCAATTTGGGTGATGTGTATTCATTGATCTATCTGAAGAAGCAGGAGCAAAATGTTGGCTATATACGAAGCTGACTTAGCGGTCTAGAACGTCATTGGCTGACTCAGCAGTCTAGAACGTCATTGCCTCAAATCAATCCTTTAACCTCCTCCTTATTCGAAATGTTTGCGTCCCCGTAAACTTCGCTGATTCACCTCTAAGGGTGACGGCGATGATCACGCTGATCGTTATATAGGGTTGGATGACGTTCTTGCTGCTATTAATTAACACGGGGAGAGCGTAGAGCTTAATTTTAGTGATAATCGTAATTATAAGGGTCATCTTCGTAAAGAGTCTAGCGGCGACTCGAAGGACCACCTAGGCGGGAAGAGGAGGTGCGCTAGGATAGCCGTAAATATATGTACTAGTGGCGTAAGATTTAAGCCTGCTGTCTCTGGCGTTCATTATCTATATACTGGCGTTAGAGAAATACCGAATTTTCGGGATATAGTGGTGCTATACGGGAGTTTAGGTTATATGCTAGAGTAGGAGTAGGAGGAGTGGGAGGATTATAGAAGTCTATATTATCCGCCTCTTACCTCTCTTCTTAAATAGGCGTATAATATAAATTCCCTTATAGTAGCTGCCGGGTCCTCGTAGTATAAATCCGTCTTCCCTATAATCTTAGGATATATTCCGGTAGATTTTCCGGAATCTCTCGTTTATACGGAGGGAAGCTTTCTCTTACTAAGTTATACGGCTACTCTATATTAGTCTAGTAATAAACTTGCCCTTAATTACGATTTAGCTGAGGCGGTGGTATCGGTGTACGAACCTAAGTTTATTAAAGTTCTAGTAAATATTTATCTCGCCCTCGTCGTTCTAGACGTTTAATATAGTAATTAGCCTAATCCTGAGCTACTAGGTCCGTAAGTGGAATAGGTACTTATATAGGAATCGTAGTAGCTAGTATAACCGATCCCTAAGCTTCGGTAAATTATATATTAGGGTTTATAGGGTCTTAGACTACTCTAATATATACTATTCTTTTATCTTTAGCTATCTATTCTACCTAGCGCTAAGCTTTATATTTCTTTTCTTCCCTCTCTTATAACGTATATATATTACGATTAAAAGCTATAAGATATTCGTCCTACTAGGTAAAGCTAAAAGAGGGTTTACGATAATATTCTAATAGGTCTAAATATTAGCGTAGCTAATCTTCTCTTAACGTAAGCCCTTTATCCGTTATCCTAATAGTATAATTTTAATACTTCGGATTAATAGTATCTATCTCGTCCTTATCTTCTATAATTAGCTAGTCCGGAAGATTTTCCGTTTTCTTATTATATTCGCATAGGTGTGCCTCTAGAGCCAAAAATTCGATAAATTTCGGGAAGAAATATATCCTCGCTACTATATCCTAATTACTAAT
>JAABUI010001223.1_pt1 | contig 15301 bp, 15 predicted proteins | sample 5559111 | NCBI WGS metagenome assembly JAABUI01 (sample SAMN10711870, study PRJNA513365) | rock metagenome | isolation source: Antarctica rocks | place: Antarctica: Victoria Land, Buttleship Promontory
CTGGACCTCGCCGGGCTTCGCCGCCTACGTCGAGGCGCTCGGGCGCCTGGCCGCCGACGCGGGGGCGCCGGACGACGCGGTCGAGGAGGTGCTGGTGCTGGAGACGGCGTTCTGGACCCAGGCCCTGGCCGGTGGGCGCGGGTGAGGCTGTCCCAGCAGCTCTGGGTGGCCAACGTCGGGCTGGCCGAGGCGGCGCTCGGCGGTCGCTTCGTACGCGGTGTTGCCGACGGCACCCTGCCGCGCGAGGTGTTCGCGGGCTACATCGCGCAGGACGCGCACTTTCTGCGCTCTTTTGCCCGGGCGTACGCGCTGTGCCTGGCGGCCAGCCCCGACGAGCCGACCCTGCTCGCCTTCGCCGACCTGATCACCGGCGTCCGGCAGGAGCTCGGGCTGCACGCCGCGTACGCCGCGCACTGGGGCGTCGACCCGCACGGGACCCCGCCCGCGCCGGCGACGCTCGCCTACACCGACTTCCTGCTCGCGACCGCAGCCACCGCCGGTCTGGGCGTGACCTGTGCGGCCATGACCCCGTGCATGCGCCTGTACGCCCACCTCGGACAGGTGGTCGCCGCCGCGCGGGCGCCGGCCGGCCCGTACGCCGGGTGGGTGCAGACCTACGCCGACCCGGCCTTTGCGGCGCTCGCGGCCCGGCTCGAGGGCCTGCTGGACCAGTACGGGCAGCCCGGGCCGCAGGTGCGGTCCGCCTACCAGCGGGCGATGCAGCTCGAGGTCGGCTTCTTCGAGGCGGCGTTCGTCGGCTATGCGGCTGCTGGTTCGGCGCGCGAAGCGCCCACATGACCGGGGCATGCCCGGTGAGGGCATGACCGACCAGGGGGGCGGGCCGGAGGCGCAGCGCGACGCGCGTCGGGACGTCCCCGCCCCCACTGGGGCCGACACTTCACCAACCACAACCCCGGCGCACCGCCATGACCGGCCAGGCGTCGTCCCAGTGAACGATCCCTCACAGACACAGCTTCGTCGTCACGCGGTTCATTGACTCTGAGTCGGCGCCGGCGGTCGTGGGGGGCGTCCGGCGTTACGCCGCGTCGTGGAAGACGAGGCCGAGGGTGAAGCGTTGCCCGGAGCGGATCACGGATACGCCGTGCCGCACGGGCGCGGTCGACCAGCCCCGCTTGGAGGGCACCGGGCGGTCGCGGGCGGTGAACACGAGTCCATGGCCGCGCGGGATGAGGGTGGCCGTGGCGCGGGACTGGGCCCGCGGGCGCTGCTCGTAGAGCAGGAACTCCCCACCGGTGTGGTCGACGCCTGGGGCGCTGAGGTTGATCACGACCTGCAACGGGAATACCAGCTCGCCATAGAGGTCGCGGTGCAGCGCGTTCCAGTCACCTTCGCTGTACCTGAGCAGAATCGGGGTGGACTTGGTCTGCCCGGCGGCGTGGCACATGTCCAGCCAGTCGTCGAGACTGTCCGGCCACGGCGTGTCGCGACGCAGCCGGGTCCACCACTCGCGGGCGATCGGCAGCAGTCTGGGATAGAGCGCCTGCTTCAGCGCAACCACGGCGTCGGGGGACGGTTCGGCGAAGTAGCGGTACTCGCCTTCACCGAAGCGGTGCCGGCCCATGTTGACGGTCGAGCGGAACCGGGAGTCGTCGGGGTAGAGCGCCGCGATCTCGGCCGCCTCCTGCGGGGTCAGCAGCGGCCCGGTCAGAGCGCAGCCGTAGGCGTCCAACTCGGCGCGCACGGCGCCCCAGTCGGTGGCCTCCACGCGATCGCGCCAGGCCTGCGCTGTGGTGGCTGTCTTCGCTTGGGTAGTGATCATGCGGCTCCCTCCAGGGTGAGCAGGGCTCGCTTGGCCTCGGCGCCGCCGACGTACTGGCCGAGGCTGCCGTTGCTGAGGACGGCGCGGTGGCAGGGCACCACGATCGGCAATGGGTTGGTGGCGCACGCCGACCCGGCGGCGCGGAACGCCTTCGGGCTGCCGGCGGCAACGGCCAGTGCGGCGTAGCTTGCCGTCGTTCCATAGGCGATGTCGCGCAGATGGGTCAGGACACTGCTGCGGAAGCCGTGGGCGAGCTGGAGGTCCAGCGGCAGGTCGAACGTGGTGCGCTGGCCGGCGAAGTACTCCCCGAGCTCGCGGGTGGCGGGGTCCAGGCGTGCCGGGGCGCGCAGCAGCCGGGGGCTGATGGTGCTCGCAAGCTGCTCCAGCACCGTGTCGTGGTTCTGGACGGCGTAGGCCACCTTCACCAGGCCCTGCTCGGTGGCGGCCAGCAGCAACGAACCCAATGGGGTGTCGATGGTGCGGTAGGCGACGTCGAGGATGCCCGCGGTCTGCGCGGAGGCGGTGAGCCGGTCGTGCAGCCTGCGCAGGTGGTCAGGGCTGCCGGTGAGCGCGCGCGTCAGCTCGCCGGTTACGTCGTCGTCGGTGCTCATCGTGGTCCTGCTCTCCGTGCGGTTGCGCTCGGGTAGGAGCGTCGCAGGGTGTTGATGCCGTCGGCCGCGGCGCGGCGGGCGGCGTCGGTGCTGCCGCCGAGGATGGCGGCGACATCGGTGTAGGGCAGTCCGGCCAGGTAGTGGTAGACGACGGCCTGCTTCTGCTTATTGGGGAGTACGCTCAGCGCGGCGGTGAGATCGAGGTCGCGCCTGTCGGCAGCGGGGGCGGTCGCGGTGTCCGGTATCTCGGCGACGGGGATTGCGCGGCGGGCGACCGCGCGGGTGACGTCGATGGCCTTGCGGTGCGCGATGGTTATCAGCCACGCCTGCACGTTCGCATCGGCTGGTAGGGCGGGGTATGCCTTCATCGCTGACAGGAACGTCTCGGACCAGGCGTCGTCGGCGTCGACCGGGCCGAGGAGGCCCCGGCAGACACGGAACACGACGGCGCCGTGCGTTGCGACGACCGCCTCGAGCGACTGCTTGCCTGCCATACCTGGTCAACGCCCCATCTGTAGTGCTGTGAGGTCCGTGGCTGATTCTCATGGCCTGCTCCGTCACGGACGGCGGCCCACCGTCGCCCCGCGCGGCGCCTCCACCGAATTGGGCGCGCCGAGAACGAGGACAGGCCGCGGCGCTGTCATGTTCGCCGCGGCCCGCTCGACGAGGCGCGATTGCCCAGGGCCGGCCCTCCCGCCCGCGTGTGTCACTGGCTGGCGGGATCGGTCACGCCTCAGTGACCAAGCCGAGCTGCTGCAGCACGGTGACGCCGTCGTCGAGACCGATCTCCTCGATGATCAGACCATCCTCGACCTTGAGGATCGTGGTCCCGGTGAACCGCATTGTCTTACCGGTGCCCGCCGGCAGCGCACCGAGCGGCATGTCATCGAACGCGACGCCGGTCTGGGTGCCGCCGCCGATCCACTGACCCACGACGTAGTCGCCCTCGGCGATCAGGTCAGCGGTGCCTTCGAACGCCAGGTCCGGGAACGCCGCCCGGAACTTCGTGGCGAACGCGCGCACCTGCTCGCGGCCGCGGCACGGCGCGTGCAGCGAGTACTCGAAGCGGATGTCGGGCGCCGCGAGCTCGTCGATGACCGCGGGGTTGAAGTCCGCGCCCCAGAACTCGGTGAACCAACGTCCGACGATGGCCTTGTTCTCCTCGATCGACATAGTGCCGTTCCCTTCCCTCGCGGTCGTGGTGTCGCTTCCATCAGAAAGCGCTCATCAGGAGGACGCCCGCCGCCAGCAGGACGTGAGATCGACACATCGAGTACTTGCGGCCGGCCCCGTCACCGCGTCGACGCTTGATGCTCACCGTCCGCTCGACCATGTGGTGCCCGTGACAGCCTGACGGCAGCGCGCGACCGCGCACAGAGGTTTCGGGTTCGGACCTCACGTATCGGCCGTGTCCCGCGTCTACCTCGTAGGACGCGACGCGTTCAGCTCAATGCCCGACGCCTGGGCGTGAGCCCACCTCGATCTTGGGACAGATATGTCGATCGCACTTGTGACCGGAGTCAGCTTGACGGTCCCTGGGTGCTGCGCTTTATGTCGGATGTAACAGCCAGTAAGTCAGTCGTAACGGGCAGTAGGTATGTGAAGCAGGTGACGAGGTACGACCGGCGACCTCGGACCTGCCGTTCCTCTCGACACGACCGGCCTCCCCGACCCACCTCGTCGTGCCGTCAGAGCCGTCGCCTCGTCTCGACACCGCCGACCTCGCTGTGCCGACCGGAGATGACGCACCGATGAACCCAGATCGCACCTCCAAGGACTCGTTCAACCGCCTCTGGGCGGGCGAGACGCTCAACCTCTACGTGGAGCAGTTCATCGCCTTCGCGGCTCCGCTCCTGATCGTGACGCAGCTGGGCGGCACGGTCTCGCAGGGGCAGGTGCTCACCTTCCTGTTCTTCGTGCCCTACCTGCTCTTCGGCCTGAATGCGGGAGTCTGGCTCGAGGAGCGGTCGAAGCAGCGGGTCGTGATGGTGAGCGTGCTCGCGCAGGCCCTGGTGCTGTTGCTGGTCGTCGCAGCGTCCAGCCTGTCCTGGCTGGGCGTCTACGCCCTCGGCCTATTCGTGCTGCTGTCCGGCGTCATCGCGGTGTTCTTCCAGATCGCCTACCAGAGCTACCTGCCCACGATTTACTCAGACCAGGCGAGCCTGCTGGTCGGCAACGCCCGGCTGGCGCTGTCCGACGCTGTCACGCGAGTCGCTGGGCCGGCGACCGCGGGAGGCTTGCTGGCGTATGCGGGCGTCACCGGCAGCTTCGCCCTCCAGTTCGGCCTCATGGTGGTGGCGACGGTCCTGTTCAGCCTCATGCGATCGGACCCGGGCAGTGCCCGGTCCACGCGCGACACGTCGACGGTCACGCTCATCCGGCAGGGCGTGACGTTCGTCAGGCGGCACGGCTGGCTGAAACCGATCATCGCGTGCGGCGCCTACTACACCGTGTTCGTCACCGCCATCAAGACCACAGTCATCCTCTATCTTGTGGCGAGCGGTCGAGCCTCGGAGTCGGCGGCCGGCCTGGTCGCTGCCTGCATCGCGCTTGGCTACGGCACCGGGAGCGTCGCCTCGAGAAGGGCGGTGGCGCGGGTCGGGACGCGCCGCGCCCTGCAGCTGAGCGCCCTCGTCGCGGTCTCCGGCATCGCCGCCAGCGCGTGGGCCGCTGGCAGCATCGCGGCACCGGGCTGGGCGGTCCTGCTCACCGGTCTGGCGTTCCTCGTGCACGGCCTCGGCGACGGCGTCTTCGCGCCGACGGCGCTGTCGGTCCGGCAGGTGGTGACGCCGTCCCACCTCATGTCGCGCGTCACGTCCGTCCACCGCTTCTTCATCTGGGGCGGGATGTCGGTGGGTGCCTTGACGGCGGCGCTCGTGACCGCCCTGGCCGGGGCGGGCGCTGCCCTGATCGTCTTCGGCGTGCTGGCCTTCGGCACGCTCCCCGTTCTCTACCGAGCCAATTTCCGACTTCATGGACAGGAAGGTGACGACGTTGAGCGAGATCCCCAAGTGGCACTACTCCATGCTGAATGACACGGTGCGCAACACCGCGTTCCAGACAGCCATCGCTGATCGGGTGACGGCGACGGACCGAGTCGTCGATATCGGCACGGGAACCGGCCTGCTGTCGATCCTGGCGGCACGGGCGGGGGCGAGGAGCGTGGACGCGTTCGAGGCCCATCCGGACATGGCCGGCGTCGCGGCTCGCACGATCGCGGCAAGTGGTGTCGCGGACCGCATCGTTCTGCACAGGACGATGTCGATCAACGTCTCGATGCTGCGGGACGACCGCCGGGACTTCCTGCTGACAGAGATCTTCGACTGCGCGCTGATCGGCGAGGGCATCCTTCCGGCGCTGCGGCACGCACGGGCAGCGCTCCTAAGTGACGACTACCGATCGATCCCTCAAGCGGCCACGTTGCACGGCGCCTTGCTCTCCGCTCCCCGCATCCGACAGCTCAACGAGGTCTCGCGTGCGTGCGGCGTCGACGTCTCGGGCTTGAACCACCTCCAGACGAAGGGTCACTTCCCCGTCCGCCTTGCGACGCGGCCGCACGCCCTCGTGAGCGACGCTCAGGCGCTGCTCCATCTGGACATGCTCGAGGAGCCGCCCGCCCAAGCGGGTTGGAACGTCGCCTTCACGGCGGAGGCCGACGCACCGGTCGACGGGCTCGTGGCCTGGTTCGACATGGACCTCGGCGCGGGGCGGCACATCACGACCCACCCCGCGGCCGAGTCTCACTGGATGCAGGCGTTCGTGCCGTTCCCTGAGCCCGTGGCTGTCCGCCGCGGCGAACGGGTCGACGTGCGACTCGCCGTGGTCGATGACGTCGCGCTCACCGCCGTGCCCGACAGGGCGTTCACGACGGACCTGCGGCAGCTGGACACGCATCGGTCGCTCACCCTTCACCAGAACGACCTGGTGCCTACCCGTCCCGTCTTGGAGGCGAGCGCGTCATGACTGCCGCCGAAGCCATGCGCCGGTACGCCGACCAGAGGATCTTCCGTGATGCGGACACCTGGGAGATGCCGAGGCGTCCCTTCAACCGGTCGCTCCGCCCTCAGGCCCTGGGGGCAGTCAAGCTCGAGCAGCCGCTGACGGCGAAGGCCTTCATGAACTACGAGTCCCTCGCCGCTCAGAGAGTCCTGACCTGCGTCTACGAGCAGGATCTGGTGTTCCTGCCGCCGAAGCCCTACACCGGCTGGAAGGCGGACTTCGACCTTTTCTACTCCAGTGAGCTGCGGGACCTCGCGGGTGACTTCCGGTCAGAGCTGGAGGCGTTCTGCTTCTCGTACCTCGAGGAGGAGGTCGAGGTTTCGTCAGGCTGGACGCGCGACGACTTCACCGAGTACCTGGCGGATGCGTGCCGTCCCGCAGAGGAGATGCCGGCCTGGGAGCGAGCCATCCGAGAGAGCGCGGACCCGCAACGCGCCGCGAAGATGTGGCTGGTGCAGTTCGCCCCCGACTTCCTGTCGGAGTCGTCGCCGATGATGAAGAACGTCCTCGGGATGTACGGACCGGTGCAGTCCGACTGGTTCAAGATCCTCATCGACGAGTTCGGCTACGGCGTGCACAGCCAAAAGCACTCCACGCTCTTCGAGCGGACCCTGGAGAGCGTCGGCCTGAACCCCGAGCCGCACTACTACTGGCAGTACTACCTGGCTTCGGCGCTCGCCGCCAATAACTACTTCCACTACCTCGGGTCTGAGCACCGGTTCTTCTTCCGGTACGTCGGCGCGCTCATCTACACGGAGACGACCCTCGTCGACTTCTGCCAGCGAGCCGTCGGGATGCTGAACGACGTCTTCGGTGGCAGCTGTGACGTCGAGTACTTCACGGAGCACTGTCACATCGACGAGCACCACGGTCGTATGGCTCTCGAGAAGGTGTGCCTGCCGCTCGTCGACCAATACGGGCCGGAGATCATCGCGGAGATGGTGCGCGGGATCGAGGGCTATCGCGTGATCATGGAAAACTTCGACGCGCAGTTCGCCATCCAGATCGCCTGGATGGACGAGCAGCCCGACATGTTCACGCTGCACAAGGAGGTGTTCGACAAGGTCCATGCAGCCGAGGGCCTGCCCGTCGCCTATCTGACTGAGCCGTTCAACGACCTGTCGAACTCTCACTGCCACGACCAGGACGAGCTGTGCCACATCGTCTCCGGACAGATGTTCTTCTTCTCGGGTCTCGACTCGGGGTTGGTGCTGAACCCCGGTGACGGCGTCGTGATCAGGAACCGCCGCCAGCACGGTGCGGACATCCTCTCTGACACGTGCGAGTACCGGATCTACACGATCGGGGACGTCAACAAGTGGCGGTGACGCAGCTTCGCCTGACGGAGCGCAACGCCGTCAGCAGCGGTCAGGAGGAGTTCGTGGTCCTGCGGTCCACCGCGGCCGGCACGATCGTCCTGCCCGCTGTCTGCCGACACCGGGGGGGGCCGCTCAACCTCGCGACGTTCGACGCGCGTGCCGCCGTCTGCCCGTGGCACGACAGCCGCACGCGCTGCCCGGCGCCCCGGTCGCGGCGCTCGCCGTTCGTCCTGGTGCGTCGCGGGCGGACGGTGACGCTGGTGGGCCGCGACGTCGAACGGACGTACCGGTTGCCCGTGCTGCGGCCGAGGGAGCAGTGATGTCGCGGCTCGTCGTCGTAGACCCCATCAGCAGCGGCGTCGACTACGTGCCCAAGGCGCTGTCCCGTGGTATGGACGTCCTCGTCGTCCTGACCCCCGGTCTGCCGCCGGTGTTCGCGAGCCAGGCGGCTGCCCTCCGCGCGTCGCATCCGGGCGTGGAGTTCCTCGACTTCCCTTCGGGGACGCCGGACCGAGACTTCGACAGCCGGTTCGTCCCGGGAGACTGGGACTACGTGGTGTGCGCGGGGGAGACGGGCACGGCCGCGGCGGACCACATCAGGCGTCTGCTCGACGCGACGCCTCGGAACGCCGAGCCCGACGAGCCGAGACTGGACAAGTTCAGCGCGCAGCAGGCGCTCGAGCGCGCCGGGCTCCGGCACATCCGCTCGTGGTGCCTGTCGGACCGAGCAGGGGTCGACGAGCTCAGGGGCGGGCCGTTCCCCCTCGTCGTGAAACCCACCGCCAGCGCCGGTACGGACGGTGTACGGGTGGTCGACAGCGACGAGCAGCTCGCCGCGGCGGTCGAGGAGTCGCTCGGGAACGTCAACGCCCTGGGGCGGTCGAACGAGCGGCTCGTCGTGCAGGAGTACGTGCAGGGGGTGGAGTACGTGGTGGACGGCTGCGCCTACGGGGACGCCTGGCGGGCTGCTGCCGTGTGCCGGTACGAGAAGGACCTGGTCAACGGCGTTCCGGTCTACCGGTCCCTGGCCTGGCTCGACCGCGACGCCATCCCGGACGCGGACCGCCTCGAAGCCTACGTCTCCGCGATCCTGCCGGCGCTGGGCGTGCACGTCGGCTGCTTCCACGCCGAGTTCTTCCGGACAGCAGACGACTGGGTCATGATCGAGATCGGCCTTCGACCGCACGGTGGTGGCCATCCCCGCTTCACCGAGCTGGTCACCGGCACGTCGCAGATCGAGCTCGAGCTGGACTGCGTCGCGGCAGGGGGTCTGGCAAGCGGCGCGATGCCGCCTCTGCTGCGCAGGGGCGGCGTGGCGTTCTTCTCGGTCGACCGCCCCGTCGTCTTCCACGCCGACCCGGGCGAGGCTCTTGCCGCTGTAGCGGGACTGGCGCACAGCAGCATCAGCGTGCGCGCAGGAGAGTCCGCTGACCCGCCTCGGACCTTGTTGGACACGTTCGGCCTCGGCTTCGTCGTCCTGCTCGCCGAGACGGAGCAACAGCTGGCAGACCGCGCGGAGCTGGCTCGCGCTGCCTTCGCCGGGTGTCACAGCTGACGTTGCGCGGGGACGGTGGGCGCCGACGCCCGGAGCACCTCGCCCAGCCGGGTGGAACTGAGTCGACGGCGGGGTGGGCCTGCGCCGGGCGCGGGAGGCGTTCGCCCGGGTGGAACGCGCCCCACGGGTGCTGAAGACCGTCTCCGAAGTGCACACCTGGACCACCGTCCTCGGGCGGCGGCGAGCCTGCCGCTCGTGCTCGCGCCGACCGGCTTCACCCGGATGATGCAGCACCAGGGCGAGCTGGCGGTGGCGAGAGCGGCTGCGGCGGGGGGGCGTCCCGTACACGCTGTCCACCATGGGCACCACGTCGCTGGAGGACGTGGCGGCGGGTGTGCCGCAGGGGCGCAACTGGTTCCAGCCCTACCTGTGGAAGGACCGCGCTCCAGGGCTCGTCGCGGCCGACGGCCGTTGCTCCGGTTCTGCCTCGACTGGAGCGAGCAACGCCACCACCTCGGCGGGACGCTCGGCGCGAGCGTCCTGGCGTCCTTCGAGCAATCAGACTGGGTCACCCGCCGCAACGGCGACCGCGCCGTCACCCTCACCAAGCTCGGCGAACAGGAACTCGGCCAACGGCTCGGGCTGAAGTTCAGCTGCCCCGGCCAGTCACTGCCCGCTGGACGATCGCGCTGCGGGACGGGACCGGACGGCTGGGGGGCAGCCGCGGCGGCTCCCCTCTCGACTCGGCATGATGAAGCTGTGATCAAGCGGCGGTCGGTTTCCTCGGGGGCGCGAGGGAGTCTCTCGTCGGCTACTCGCGGGCGGTGTGTATCGGCCAGTGGGTGTCGGTCGCCGGCACGACAGCAGCAGCGGAGGGCGGCGGCGCGGTCGGGGGAGACGACATCGGGGAGCAGGCGCGCGAGGCGCTGCGCCGCATCCAGCTCGCGCTCGAGCAGGCGGGCGCGCGGCTGGAGGACGTCGTGCGGACCCGCATGTTCGTGACCGACATCAGCCGGTGGCAGGAGGTCGGGCGTGCGCACGGCGAGGTCTTCGGGGAGATCCGTCCGGCCGTCACCCGTCCGTCTTGTCCCGGTGGTTCCACCGCAGCGGCAGCAGGCGCCGAGCGGCCTCCCAGTCGCCGACCTGGTTGCTGCGGGCCCCGTCGAGGCGTCGAGAGGCTGAGCAGCGTGGGCCTCGCAGCCCCACACGGCGTCGCCGGAGCGGTCGACGACCGATACCAGCGGTGGAGGCGCACGGCCCTGCTTGTTCCACCACAGAGCGCCGACGAGCTCGTCGTCAGGAGCGTCAGGCGTCACCGACACCACGGCTCCCTCCTCGTCGACCGCGGCCCGGCACCAGTCTGGCCCGAGCGTGTGACAGATCTGAACGTCAGTCAGGACCTCATCACGTGACATCCACCGACCATCGCGCAAGCACGCAGGATCTAGGGAGACACGCCCCAGGGCTGCAAGCCCTGGGGTCGATTCGGCAGACTGGCGCAGGTGAGTGACCGCCCTGCCGAGCCCGGTGAGACGGTGGAGAGCCCCGGGTGGACGCCCCAGCTGAGAGCCGCCATCGAGGTTCAGTTCGGACATGTTCGCGAGTTGTGGCGCCGGCTCGATGATGCGCTACTGGCGGCGCCGACGCCGGGCAGCGTCTCCGACCAGGACCACAGCAGCGGCGACCGGCTCGCCGCCTGCTCGCACGACCTTGCTGCAACCTTCTTGCGGGCGACGATCGATCACCTCGTGACCTGGGACAAGCTCCTCGGCGGCCCGGGCAACGGCCGCCCCGGCTTCCAGCCGACGTTCGCGCACCTGTCACTTCTTCGGACAGCCCACGAGGCCGCCTGGTTGGCGTACTGGCTGACGGAACCCGGCATCACCCCGGATTGTCGCCTGGTTCGTGGGCTTGCAGCTCAGCACGACGACCTGGACGAGCGCCGCAAGATCGAGCTGGCTCTGGGTTGCCCGATGTACACCCCACCCGCCAAGTCCGCTGCTGATCGTCTCGGCGACCTTTTGGACCAGGCAGAGGCACGGGGGCTGACCAAGCTCGACCGTCAAGGCAAGCGGATCCTGGCCACCCCCCTGTTGTCAGCAGTGGGACTCTTCGACATGTACGAGCCGGCGCGCAATGGCAGGGGCTCCTACATCTACCGCCTGTACTCCGGCTATGCCCACGGCAAGCAGTGGGCGCTCGCTCAGGGCGCGCAGGCTGCTGGCCCTGCCGACGCTTCGGGCACCACGTTGGCCTCCATCCGGGCGGACGTGCCCCGGGCGGTGTTGACGACTCAACTGGCCGTGAACGCGATGGAGAAGGCGGTGAACGCCTTCATCGCACTGAGGTCCCGAGCTGATACCAGCTGACCGGTCCACTGACCGGCTGCGCTAGACCGCCCGCAGCACCTCAGCAGATTGGTCCGCTCGGGGCAGCGGTTCAGCTGCTCTTCGCCCGTCGCTGACCGGACAATCTCGATGATGACCGTTTGCGGGGCGAGCTGGGACCCGCGGCGACGCCCAACGACCAACAAGCGTCTGGTGCTGACCGCTCGCAAGAGCAACGCAGCCACGACGGCGCTGGCGTCCAGGGGAGCTCGCAGGTCCCAGCGGCGGCGGGGCGACGCCATGGCAGACCAGCAAGGTTGTGCCGCCCCCGCCGTAGTGGAACGGCAGCAGCACGCCCACCGCCGGGGCAGCGAGAACCAAAGTCAATCCCCAGGCTTGGTTCCCACACCTGCACATGCTGCCTGCTGTCGGGGGACCGGCCGCCCCGACTGCCGGTTGCGGTGACAGCGGCGCAGCGAGCTGAGGGCGTGACGGCGGCGGCGGTCGGGACAAGCTCACCGCGCTGCCGGTGCGGCGGTGGTGGTGGTGGTGGGCGCGTCGTGACTGCCGATGGGGTGGGGGAGCGGCTGGTGACGGTGCTGCTGACCCTGGCGGTGCCGGAGGTGGCCGATCCGGAGGACGCCGCCGCGCTGGTCGCCGACGCCGCGGCGACCACCGCACTTGAGGTCCGGCACGCGGTCGGGGTGGAGGGACACCTACCGACGCCCGGCGCGACGGTGGTGCGGCCAGGGCGGCGGCAGCCGTGGCAGGTCGTGACGGTTACCGCCGACACGCTGCGGTTGCGGGACCTGCTGGGACATCATCGAGGTCGCCCGGCGCAGCGTCCGACCCGACCCGCTGGACGCCGCCGCCGTCCTTGGAGCTTGACGCCATCTATCAGGGAGGCGAGGGGCAGCCAGCTGATCAGCGGTCACCTGCAAGCCATCGGCGCCGCCCGGCGGAAGTGGCTGGACCAGGTTGGACAGGAGGGAGTCTTCGTAGCAGCGCTGCAGGATGGTGCGCTAACGGCGCGCGCGCATGCCCGGTCAGGTGTCGGTGGCGACGGGGGTCGCGCAGCAAGTCGAAGAGGGGCAGCAGCCAGGGGTACGCACGAAACAGCAGTTGACATCGTGCGTACCCCTGAGGAAGTATGAGGCCCGCACCCCGGACCGACGGCAAATCAGAAGGGGTGCGGGCCAGTTACCGCAGGAGAGATCTTAGCGCTCTCCCAGACCAGCCTGGAGGGCTGTGTTATGCCGCTTCACCCCATGTTCGACAACGTGATCTTCTCGTCCGACGGCGGCGAGGACGTCGTAGAGCTCGTCTGCACCGTGCAGGACATCTACGACCTGTGCAAGACCCAGCGCCTCGAGATCCGCAACGTCCGCCCGATGCACCAGCAGAAGGTGCTCCCCAGCGGCAAGGTCAAGGAGTACGCCGGCACGGACGCCCGCCTGAAGAACTGGGTCGACCAGCTGATCCGTAATAAGGGCGTCTTGGGCAACCTGTCGTGGAACTTCGACCCGGACACCACCGAGGTCGAGATCGACAAGAAGGCGGGCCGGCTCACTCTGAAGAGGGGCGTCATTGCCACCCCGGACTCCGCCACCCGCCACCGGGCAATCATCACCGCGGTCGAGGCCCCCATGTCCACGATCGACATGGAGCGCAAGGTCAGCGTGCGTGGCTGGTTCGTCCCCCGCCAGCGCTTCGACGACCTGACCGACCGGCTGACATTCGAGCAGGTCTTCGACTCTTACAACCAGGACGGGAAGCCGGTCAACGCCACCGTGGCGAAGTTCAACTTCCAGCGGGACGCGCTCGACAAGCTGGTACGGGCGGTAGTGGAGAAATCACCCCACCTCGGGGTCGACAACATCGAGACGGTCTACAACACCGTCAGCGCCTCGTCATCGAAGCTGGTCGCCTACAACACGCTGCACACCGCGTTCGCGGACAACTACAAGATTGACTTGGAGAGCCAGGAGGACCTGGACCGAGAGGCGGCCTGGCTCGTTGACGCCTTGAAAGAGCTCGTGCAAGCCCTGCCGCAGGTCGGGAAGATCGGCAAGTCGCGGGCGCAGACCATCCGGGAGGAGTCGGTGTACCGCAGCGCAGTCGTTGTCTACGGCTACGTCGGGCTTATCTGCAAGATCCGCGAACAACGGGAGGACCCGGCGGTGTTGCTTCAGAAGCTGCCGGGCACGGTGCTGTTGGGTGCCGACAGCGCCGAGACGGCCATGACTGCGGGGGGGCAGCTCGCCCCTCGGTTTAAGTCCGAGGAGGAGGTCGACTTCTTCTCTTACGGCAACCCGCTCTGGCAGCAGATCGGTCTGCTCATCCCCGTGCAGGACCAGAGCACCGGCGTGACCCGGCTGCAGACCCGCAACGCCCGACAGACCCGCCAGGCGGTGACCGACGCCCTGACGTCTCGAGTGGGGCTGTAACGCGTTCGCCCGCCGGTCCCGGTCTACAGAGCGGGACCGGCGGCCTGGCGCACAGGGCAGGCGCAAACCGCTGCCTAGGATCGGTCGGCAGCGGCCGCAGCAGGGCTGCTCGAAGGCGAGTGGCGCGACCGTCAGCGTCCAGTTACCCAGGAGATTCGGCTGGGGGTTGCTGTAGTGGGAGCGGGTCGGGGAGTAGGTGGCGGTCGCCGCAGGCGGTGAACGGGCCTTGGTCGGGGTGCCGGAGGCGGTCCATCTGCGGGTCGGCGACGTCGCGCAGCCACCGGGCGATCCCGATGCTGGGTTCGAGTCGAAGTGTTTCCCAGGCCCGCCAGATGGCCCCGAGCCGCACTCGGGCTTCTTCGTGCTTCCACCAGCTCGCGCACCAGCCACCGCCGCTGGTCCCGTGCTTGGCGTACAACGGGGCGAGGACCGTTTCGACGAACTCCGGCAGCGAGCCGTACAGGAACGGGACCGCCTGACCCTCGGCCGGCCCGGCTGGTGGGTTGCCGGTGGCGCGTAGGTCCGCGACGGTGTGCTCGAGGTCGTCGAGTTGCTGCGCCTGCCGGGTCAGCAGCGCCTGGACCTCGGCGGGTGTCACCGCACCACCGGCAGCGGCCGGGTGGTGCGGGTGGTGATCTGGTGCACGGCTGCTGCGTCGGCCGCGGTGACCTCGGCGGCCCGGGGCCCGTCGTACCAGGGCAGCAGGCGCAGCATCGCTGGTTTGGCGCCGGTGGTCAGCAGCAGGGCGGTGCCTTTGGGCAGGGCCCGGATTTGGGCGGCGCTCAGGATCGGTTCCGTGCGGCTGCTGTGGGTGCGGGTGGCCCGGCCCGGGCCGGTGGACCAGGAGTCGGTGGGGACGTCGTGGTCCCCGACCAGGCGGGACACGTCCTGCACGAAGCTGGCTTCGTCCAGGCCGGCGCCGAGCAGCTTGACGGTCGCGGCGGACCCCCGCTGATACTTGGCGCATGGCTGCTCGAACGGACCAAGGCTCCAACCCGGCGCGACTCCACTGCGGCATCGTCCTGAGCGTTGGCGAGGATGAGTGCCAGACCTTGGCGCAGGGCCGGCTCTCCTCCGTCCGGTACGCAACGCTGTTTCCCACACCTCGTGCAGAACGCGTGTCACCCCGGCGATCTGGTGTCTGGCGGTGGTACGACGCCGTCGTGCTCGGCGAGGAGTCGGGCCTGATCCGGCGTGCTGGCAGGCATCGCCCTGACGGGCGACCACACACCCGTGCGCGGGGCGCTGCCCCCACACCCCCGGCCCGGTCTGGCCCCGTTGACGCACAGCCTCAAGCTCCCGGGAGTCTCACCGCTCGCCGGT